>Ga0207900_100085_pt1 | contig 72062 bp, 75 predicted proteins | sample LinPmetageLP39_FD_184052 | JGI IMG/M metagenome (GOLD analysis project Ga0207900, IMG submission 184052) | Marine viral communities from the Pacific Ocean - LP-39 (SPAdes) | ecosystem: Environmental > Aquatic > Marine > Oceanic | place: Pacific Ocean | collected 2010-06-14
GGTGGCACGCTCTGCAACGCTGAGTTCGGAATAAGACATAGGGCAGCACCGTACCGGAAAGGTCAGGTGTTGCACTCAGTTTTTGCCGCCGCCCTCTTTTGCTAAAGCGGTTGTCCAATAGATGAGGCCGCAATGATTAAACTCATTGCGGTTATTTCATCTAAAAGGAGAAAGCCTGATGAATAGAATTATTTATATCGTGGGTGCCGTTGTCATTGTTCTGGCCATTCTCTCATTCCTGGGGCTTCGTTAAACGCTGGCTTGGTTAGTAAGTAAGCGCTTAAGGCATCTGATCCGGGTCAGTTGCTAAATTGCCACGCCGCGTTTTGTGGCGCGGCCGCTTTGTAAGTGTAAAATCTGCAAGTGATGTGTCGTCAGTAATCTATTCATTCAGCACTGCGATTTAACTGCTTCTTGTTAAATTACTTTCTCTTTACGTAGCCTTTCCAGATCCTTACTTGAATAACCCAGTTGCGACAATATCTGGTGTGTGTGCTCGCCCAGAGCCGGTCCAGTCCACTGCACGCTGCCTGGCGTTTCGGTCAACTTGGGCACTATGCCCGGCATCTTGAACGCCTTGCCATCGGGTAGGGTGGCGTTGAGGAACATCTCGCGTGCAAGGTACTGAGGGTCTTTGAACATATCAGCAGCGGAGTAGATCTTGCTTGCGGGCACCTCCGCGCGGTTGAGCACTGCCAGTACCTCCTCTTGTGTGCGTCGCGCTGCCCAGCTGTCGATCAATGCATATAACTCGTCACGTCGCTCATCGCGGCCAGCATTGTCGGCCAGGGATACATCCTCGGCTAAGTCATCACGGCCTATAGCGCGCATGAAACGCTGGAAAATGGCATCGCCATTGGCGCCGATCTGCACTGCTTTGCCGTCGTTGCAGGTGTGAATGGAGGAGGGCGTAATGCCAGGCATGATGTTGCCACTGCGTTCACGCACAAAGCCCATGACATCAAACTCCGGCACCATGCTTTCCATCATCGCAAATACAGCTTCGTACAGGGCGACATCGACTACCTGCCCTTTTCCTTGATTAACCTCCCGGTGGCGCAGCGCCATGAGCGCGCCAATGACAGCCCAGAGCGCTGCAATAGAGTCGCCGATGGAAATGCCGGTGCGCACCGGTGGGCGATCCTCAAACCCGGTGATGTAACGCAGCCCCCCTACCGATTCGCCTACTGCGCCAAAACCCGGTTGATCCTTGTAGGGCCCGGTTTGGCCGAAGCCAGATAGTCTTACCATGACCAGCGCCGGGTTGAGTTCGTGCAGGATATCCCAGCTCAGGCCCAGCTTTTCCAGGGTGCCGGGGCGGAAGTTCTCAATCAGTATGTCGGCATCAGCCAACAGTTGCTTGAGGATGCGAATACCGTCCTCGGACTTCAGGTTGAGGGTGATTGACTGCTTGTTGCGGGCCTGCACAAACCACCACAGTGAAGTGCCTTCATAAACTTTGCGCCATTTACGTAACGGGTCGCCGCCGTCGGGTGACTCTACCTTGATAACCTCGGCGCCAAACTCCGCGCAGATGCGCGCAGCAAAAGGGCCGGCAATCAAAGTGCCCAACTCGATAACCTTGAGTCCAGCCAAGGGTTTGGCGGCGTTCATGCACTCTCCTCATGAGTTTTGTTCTGGTTGCACAGTGTAGGCGATTGCGGCTAGCCCAAGAAAGCGGGCCGAGTTGGGGTGTTATTCGTGGGGAGCGAATCTGGCCGGGTGCTGTCATATCACTGATATTCCTGCGCTGGACCGGGCCGCTGCTTGCGGTTAGCGTATTGGTCTGCGGTGCTCAGGCGAGGCTTGGGTGCAGCGACAAAGAAAAATACGCATACTGCCGTTAATTACCAGCCTCTGTATTGCCATGAACAAGGAGTGCCACCTTGGCCACCAGTTTGCTCGTACTGATTGATGATATTGCGTCATTGCTCGATGATGTTTCCTTGATGACCAAAGTGGCCGCAAAAAAGACCGCTGGCGTACTGGGTGATGATCTGGCGTTGAACGCGCAGCAGGTCACCGGAGTCAAGGCTGATCGAGAGCTGCCGGTGGTCTGGGCGGTTGCCAAAGGCTCCTTCCGCAACAAATTTATTTTGGTGCCGGCGGCATTGCTGATCAGTGCCGTGGCGCCATGGCTGATCACCCCTGTGCTGATGCTGGGTGGTGCCTTTCTTTGCTACGAGGGGGCGGAAAAGCTCGCGCATCGTTTTCTGCATGACACCAAAGCGGAGCATGCAGAGACAGTCAAAAATCTATCCAGCGATCCTGCTGATATCGTCGCCAGAGAAAAAGAAAAGATTAAAGGGGCGGTGCGTACCGATCTCATTCTGTCTGCAGAAATTATCGCTATTACCCTGGGTACTGTGGCTGACGCTGAGTTTTTGCAGCAGGTGATTGTGGTGTCGGGCATTGCACTGGTTATGACCGCCGGTGTCTACGGATTGGTTGCGGGTATCGTGAAACTGGATGACGCTGGCCTGGCGTTAGCTCAGCGAACCAGCGAAGCGGCGCAGAAACTGGGCGCGGGTATTCTATGGTTTGCACCCTGGTTGATGCGCACGCTTTCGGTCGTAGGTACTGCAGCCATGTTTATGGTGGGCGGTGGCATTCTTACCCACGGTGTCGGTGTGTTGCACCATTGGATTGAAAACAGCGCAGGCATTGCAGGCGAGCTGCCTTTCGTGGGTACCGTACTTGGCGGGCTATTGCCGACACTGATCAATTCTGGGCTGGGGGTGGTTGCGGGGGTGGTTATTTTGTCCGTTATTACCTTGATCGGACGTTTGCGTAAACGCTGATTAACGCTGGCTTAGATTGTGCGCATGGGTGGTGAGGTCGCCGCCGATTCGATACTGGTTGTTGCCGCTGCGTTTGGCCGCATACATGGCCAGATCGGCAGCATGAATCAGCTTGTCCATAGTTACGGCGTGATCCGGGAAGACCGCGACCCCCAGGCTGGCGCCGATACGATGCTGCCAGCCATTTAGCGTTAATGGTGGTGCCAGCTCGGCAAAGATCTTTTCGCACAGATTGTGAGCTTCTTCGGTTAATCGCAGCTCGGGTGCCAATCCTTCCATCAGTATCACAAATTCGTCGCCGCCCAGGCGCGCGACCATGTCGCTGCTTCTAAGGCCTTTGCGTAGGCGGCCAGCGACCTCTATCAGTAGCTCGTCACCGATCGCGTGCCCATGTTTGTCATTGATGTGTTTGAAATTATTAAGATCGATGAACACCAGCGCCACGCGCGTTTTTTGGTTGCGTGCAACGGAAAGAGCTTCATTGAGTCGTTGTTCCAGCATCAGTCTGTTGGGCAGGCCGGTCAACGGGTCATGATGCGCTAGCTGCTCGAGCGCTTGGGTTGAGCGTTTGTCTTCGGTGATGTCGCGGACCACGCCCATCATCTTGAACGGTCGTCCTTGCTCATCTTTTACCACGTTACCGGTTTCCCGCACCGAGTGGACGCTACCGTCGGGCCAAACCACGCGGTACTCCTCATCATGTGTAGCGCCCGTCTCGATACAGACCATCTCGCTGGCCCGAACCTGCTCCCGATCATCCGGATGGACGCTATCGCAAAATAGCTGGTAGGACGGAGTGATTTCTCCTGGCTGATAGCCAAACATGCCGTAGATAGCTTCGGACCAGTAGAGTTGATCGGTTCCTATGTCCCAGTCCCATGTGCCTATTTGGGCGAAATACTGGCTACGTTTTAATCGCTCCATTGCTTCGTGGCTGGCGCTGGCGGGTTCGTTCGGGTGAATCAACAGGACAGGAGTGCGCCTATCGACGTCGTGCAGACGGGTAACGTTTAATTGATGCTTGGTCATTTCGTTGTTTAGCGCCACTGTTTCCAGGCGCTGCAGCTTTACCGGTAGCGTTTCCATCATCGGCAGCCAGCGACTGACCGGGGTGCCATTGAGTAGATGAGAGGGGCATTGCAGTAGCTTGGCTGCGGAATTGTTATGCCAGCTTATGCGGCGCTTGCGGTCCAATATGAGGATGCCGTTGGGTGACAGGTCCAATATGGCTCGAAAGCGCCGCATTTTCTGTCGGGTGCTCAGTACAAGTACGGCCGCCATCAGCGTTAGCAATAGGCAGATAAAGATTGAAAGCAGGCTCATCGTGGGCCTCGTTTGATATTCATTAGGCCAGTATAACCATGATGCTGCGGGTTGCAGGTCAATACTGGCGTTTTGGCATGAATTCTTCCAGCGCTGAACCTTGGATACGCTTTTGACTCCGAATAGCATCGATAATGCAATTGCCATGGCCAGCGACAGGGAGGCGATATGATCTGGGAGCAGGAAACCCTTAATGTGATAGGTCGTACCTTACTGCACGAGTTTTCTGATTTATCCGACGTAGAGCAGGGTACGCGCGTGACGCTTCGATTGGTGTTGGCGGTTCTGCTGGGCGGCTTATTGGGTATGGAGCGTGAGCAGCAAGGCAAGGAGGCGGGGGTGCGCACGCACATGCTGGTGTCGCTCGGCGCTGCGCTCTTTGTTCTGGTGCCGGATATGGCAGGGGCGATGGACGATGCGATGAGCCGGGTTATTCAGGGCGTTGTTGCGGGCGTCGGCTTCCTTGGCGCGGGCACTATCCTCAAAAGTAACCGTAATGACGAGGTCAAGGGTTTGACTACTGCCGCAGGTGTCTGGCTGACCGCCGCCATTGGCGTCACTATCGGTTTGGGGCACGAGGCAACCGCACTTCTGGCAGCAGTAATGGCGTTCGTCATCCTGCACCTGGTGCCCTCGCTGATGCGGCGCGACTCCTCTGGTAGCTAGGTAGGTCGTGGGTTCTGGCGCATAGTCAGAACAGTCGATAGCACAAGCCAAAGGCGAGGAGGCGCGCTGCTTTTATTCACCGCAGTCCAGGTTGCGGCGGATATCGAATTGCTGCCGGCCTCGGTTCTGGCCAACACGATCAGTTACAATGCCTGCCTATTTTTCATCAGGATGCATTTCTCATGGCGCTGCAGGCTACTCCCTACAAGGTTCAACTGAACATCACCGATACCGACCTGGGCGTCTACGAAAATGTGCGCATGACGGTGGCGCGCCATCCTTCAGAGACGGAGCAGCGGCTCGCTACGCGTATTCTGGCTTATGCGCTCTGGTATCAGGAGCGCTTGGCGTTTGGTCGCGGTCTGTCGGATGTGGATGAGGCCGCGTTGTGGCACAAAAGTCTGGATGACCGCATCGAGCACTGGATAGAAGTTGGGCAGCCAGACGCCGAGCGTCTGACCTGGTGTTCGCGCCGCGCAGAAAAAGTCTCCCTGCTGGCCTACGGCAATACCAAGGTGTGGGCCAGCAAGCAGTTGCCTGGAGTAGCAGGGCTGAAAAATTTGAACATTGCGGCACTGCCTTCCGATGAGCTGGATGCGCTGGCCGCCAATATGGGGCGTACCATCGATTGGGGCGTCATGATCAGCGATGGCGTGCTCTATGTTAGCGATGGTGATGCACAGCATGAGCTGGCTCTTGAGTGGCTACAGGGAGAGCGCTGAGTTTTATGCTGATCGAATCTCGTCAACCACCGGAACAGCTGCCCGATCTTGGCGACATCTCGCCGTTATTGACTCGGCTTTACGCGACGCGCGGCGTGCAAAGTGCTGCCGAGCTGGATCGGGGCTTGCGTGCGTTGCTGCCCTATCAGCAGCTCAGCGGGATGGATGCGGCGGTCGAGGTTTTGTGCGAGGCATTGGCCGCACAGCAATCAATTTTGGTCGTGGGTGATTTTGACGCTGATGGTGCTACTGCCAGCAGTGTGGCGGTTCTGGCGTTACGTATGCTCGGCGCGCAGCAGGTTGATTATCTGGTCCCCAACCGCTTTGAATATGGTTACGGACTGACGCCGGAGATTGTGGCGGTCGCATTGCAGCGCAGCCCTGATCTGTTGGTAACGGTCGATAACGGGATATCCAGTATCGATGGCGTGGCGGCGGCCAAGGCTGCCGGATTACGGGTGCTGGTGACCGACCACCACCTGCCCGGTAGCGAGCTGCCGCAGGCGGATGCCATCGTCAACCCTAGCCAGCCAGGCTGCGCCTTTCCGAGCAAGGCGATGGCGGGTGTCGGAGTGATTTTCTACGTAATGCTGGCGCTGCGCGCCAAGCTGCGTGATAGCGGCTGGTTTGCCACCCATGCTGAGCCTAATTTGGCTGAGCTGCTCGATCTGGTGGCACTGGGGACAGTGGCAGATGTGGTGCCACTGGATGCAAATAATCGTATTTTGGTGCATCAGGGCTTGGCGCGGATTCGTGCTGGCCGCTGTCGCCCCGGTATTCGCGCTTTGCTGGAAGTCGCCGGGCGGCCTGCAGACAAGCTGGTATCGACCGACTTGGGCTTTATTGTTGGCCCCAGACTGAATGCAGCCGGTCGGCTGGATGACATGAGCCTGGGTATCGAGTGCCTGCTGACCGAAGACGAGGGGCTGGCGCTGGATATGGCGCGTGAGCTTGATGGCCTTAACCGCGATCGTAAATCGATTGAGCGCGACATGCAGCAGCAAGCGCTGAAAACCCTTGATGCCATGCAGCTCGATGAGACAGATTTACCCTTTGGGTTATGTCTTTTTGATGTTGAGTGGCATCAGGGTGTGATTGGTATCCTGGCGTCCCGCCTTAAAGATCGTTTCCATCGCCCGGTTATTGCGTTTGCTGATGCCGGTGAAGGCATGATCAAGGGGTCGGCGCGCTCAGTTGCCGGCCTGCATATTCGTGATGCGCTGGACGCAGTTGCTGCGCAGCACCCACAGCTGATCAGCAAGTTTGGCGGGCATGCCATGGCCGCCGGGTTGTCGTTGCTGGAATCCGATTTTGCTGCATTCCGTGATGCCTTTGATACAGAGGTGCGACGTCAGCTTAGCGCGGCTGACCTCACTGGCCGCCTGCTGTCGGATGGTAGCCTGCAGGATCACGAGTTATCGATGCAGACCGCCGGTCATCTGCGCGAGGCTGGCCCTTGGGGGCAACACTTTCCTGAGCCGCTATTTGATGGCGAATTTAAACTGGTGCAACAGCGCCTGGTAGGCGAGCGTCATCTGAAGATGCTGCTACAAACGCCCTCTGGTAGTGACCTTTATGATGCTATTGCTTTTAATATTGATCCGCAGTGCTGGCCAAACCAGCAGGTAAGCCGAGTCCGTATTGCCTACACGCTGGATATTAATGAGTTTCGCGGCCGGCAGAGCCTGCAGCTCATGGTGCGTCATCTGGAGGCGCTGGACGGGTAGCGTCACCTTTCTCCTTCGCAAAGAGGGGATTGACGCCTTGCTTGGTTTCCGTTCTGATAGCGGTACAAAAATGCGAAATGCGTCACAATTCAGCGGTATGCCGTTCTGTGACGCATAAATAATTGCACGAGCAAGGATGTCACGTGTGCCCGATCTGAAGCAGAAGCTGGTGGCAATGCAGCGCAATCTCGGTTTGAATCCCGACGAGATTCGTCAGCGTTTACGCCTGTTGTTGATTACTGAAGCCCGACTCCCGGCATTGCAGGAAAACCTGCGCCAACTCGATCGAGTTCACCTCGATTGCATCCACGCGTTATTTATCCACCTTGAGCAGTTCGATGAGCCGGCCCAGCAGATGCAAGAGTCTGCTCAGCTGCTGCAACTGCAGCTCGAACAACAGCATTACTTTCGGCGGATGCTGCGTGGACCCTACGATATGCAGTATGCGCGCTTGCGTCTGTTGGTCGGGCTAAAGCATCAAGGACAGGGCCTGGGGCTGAAATGGTACCTGGGCGCCTTCCACTTCTATCTGGACTATATGCACACGGCTATTCGCCGTGAGTGGGCTGAACAACCGCTGCTTGCGGAGCAGCTCTATGCCAGTCTTTTGAAAGCGGCATTTTTTGACATTGCGCTCACGGTTGATAGTTACGCAAGCGCTGACAAAATGGCCCTGCAGGCAAGTCAGGACCGTTATTCCAGAGCCTTGCGCGGTGCCAATGATGGACTCTGGGAGTGGCATGTCGAGGACGACTACCTATATGTCTCCGAGCGCTGGTCAGCGATGCTCGGGCTCGACAGCAAGCATGCGCCAATGTCTTTCGAGGGCTGGGCCGACCTGATGCCGGAGGCACAACGTCTGCTTTTCCGATCGGCGGTGCAGGCCCACCTGGAAGGGCGTCAGGCCTTTTTGCATGTTGAGTGTCAATTGCGCGATAGCTGGGGGCAATTAGTCTGGGTGCTGATCCGTGGCGTAGTGAGTACTGATCTCTATGGCAAGCGATTGCTGGCGGGCTCACAGACCGATATCAGTCAACGCAAGCAGGCTGAGCAGGAGTTGGCCCACGCTACGCTGCACGATAGCCTGACCGGACTACCCAATCGACAGAGCGCCAGCCAGTTAATAGCGCAGGCTTTGCAGCGTCAGCGCAAGCCTGGCGCGCGCAAGGCTGCTGTGCTCTTTATCGGCCTTGACCGCTTTAAATTGATCAATGACAGTCTGGGCCATCAAGCCGGTGATCAGGTATTGATTCAGGTTGCCAATCGGATTGAGCGTTGCCTGCGTCCTGGTGATCACCTGTGTCGTTTTGGCGGTGATGAGTACGTTGTACTGCTTGATGATATGGCGCTGGAGCATGATGCCGAGCTGGTCGCCAAACGCATCATGCAGGCACTACAGTACCCTCTGGTTGTTGATGGGCGTCGACTCAGCGTTAGTGTCAGCATTGGTGTGGCGCCGCTCAAAGGGCAGGACTATCACCAGGATGCCCTGCGCGAAGCGGATTTGGCACTTTACCGAGCCAAGGCCTTTGGCAAGTCGCAGCTCGCTCTTTTCAGCGATCGGCTGCAAGAGGAAGTGCATCAGCGACTTAACCTGGAGAATGCACTCAGCGAAGCGCTCTCGCGCAAGCAGTTTGAACTCTATTATCAACCGATAGTGAGAGTGTCGGCAGGTCGCTCTAAGGTGGTTGGCGTAGAGGCGTTGCTGCGTTGGTGGCAGGACGACAGGCTGGTGCCGCCGGACGAGTTTATCTCGGCGTTGGAAGAAAGTGGTGAAATCGTCAAGGTCGGTGATTGGGTGCTGCAGCAGGCCTGCACACAAGTACGTCAATGGCAGCAGGATGGCTTGCCCGGGCTGCGCTGTTCGGTAAATTTGTCCAGCAGGCAGCTGCAGGAAGCTGGCTTCGCTCGACGCGTGGCGCAGGTGCTGCAGGAGTCTGGCTTGCCGGCGACCAGTTTGGTTCTGGAAATTACCGAAAGCCTGCTGATGCGCGATGTACCCGATACATTAGCGACCTTGCGCGAGCTGGAAAGCATGGGCGTGCGTATTGCGCTGGATGATTTCGGCACGGGTTTTTCGTCTCTGGGCTATCTACACCGCTATCCACTGCACATCATCAAGGTCGACAAGAGCTTTGTCACCAAAGCGCCGCACGATGAGCGGTTGAAAGCGATCAGTCGAGCTATTATCAGCCTCGGTCGTGGGCTGGAAATGGATGTGGTTGCTGAAGGCATCGAAACGCTAGAGCAGATGGACTTTCTGCAGCTTGAGGGTTGTCAACTGATCCAGGGTTATTGGTTTAGCCAGCCGCAATCTGCTGCTCTGATACATCCCGTGCTGTTGCGTCTTTCTGGCGTCTCGAGTGAGTCTGTGTCTGCTGAAGCAATGCTTTTGCAGTAAGCGCTGCTATAGTTCTTTGACATTTAATGAACGGGTGATTTTATGCGGCGCTGGCTATTGGCATTTGTGGCAGGTTTCCTGGCAGTTCTCTGCTTTCATCAGGTCGCTTTGGGCTTGCTGCATTCGGCAGGCATCGTACCCTTTGCGCCTTTCTCGCTGACGCCAACTGAACCCCTGGGTGTGCCGTCGGTATTATCGGCCTCTTTTTGGGGCGGGCTCTGGGGGCTGGCGCTGGTATGGGTTTTGGCCCGCTGGGGTAATAGCCTTGTTTGGCTTAAGGCCGCTCTATTTGGCGGCGTCGCCTTGACGTTGGTGGCTCTGATTGTAGTATTTCCCCTCAAAGGCTATGGGTTTGATGTGGCGCAGTTACCAGCTCGCTTCGTCATTGGGTTTATTCTCAACGCATTCTGGGGTGTCGGTACTCTCGTGTTCTTGCGTTGCTTTGGTCGCTAATCGCTCATTGCGAACGGCTACAAAGTTGATGGCTGTACCTCGAGTTAGGGATGCTTGCTTCCAATAGCTTAGTGCCTCCTATTGTCGTTCACGCTGTGATCGGCAATAGGATTTCCGGGTGCCTAACTACGCAAAGCAGTGTTTATACATAACCTCGTTTCTTTCATTCTCTGGATTGCTATCGGCGCGCTCGGCATTTTGCCTGCGTGGCGAGGTGCTGTTGCCTGTACTACTCTGCAATAGCATGCATGGCTTGGTCTCCAGGTTATGTTTTTATATCGTTATGTGAAGCCGGGTTTCAGGGAGAGGTCTATGTCAATCAGGAGCGTGAGTATTGGTGTTAGGGCTGTCATCTGCTTTTCGTTGCTAGCGCTATTGCTGGTCGCGGTAGCCGGGCTTTCATTGACTCAGATGAAGCGCATGGACCACATGTCCGAGCAGATCGATGAGAATTGGCTGCCAGCGATACTTGCAACCAATGATATGGGCGTTGCTATTGGTCGAGTACGTGCGTTGACGCTACGTCTACTGACGCTGAAAAGTCCTGAAGATACCGAGGATACCATTCGCCGCATGGGCGATGCGAAAGCGACCCTGGATGCGGCCGAAGACCGCTATAAGTTGCTTATTTCTTCGCCAGAAGAGGAGGCCGTGCATGAGCGTTTCGCTAATTCAGTGAAGCGCTACATGGAGCAGCAGGCAAAGATTATCTCTTTGGAGAGAAGCGGTGCGCGGGAGGCTGCGCTTGAGGTGGTCAATACAACACTGAATGATTATGCCGACGATATGATGCAGCAGCTTCAAGCACTAAAGGAGCTTAATCGTATTGGTGCATCTGAGGCTACCAAGACGGCTGATGCGAGTTTCAATAGCGGGTTTACCCTGGTGGTTGCGCTTTCCATTGGTGCGATGATTCTTACGGTCATCCTTGCGTTCATGTTGATTCGCAGTATCGTCAGCCCCCTGTCTCAAGCCGTTACCGTCGCTCAAACCATTGCCTCCGGTGATCTTACCCAGCGATTTGCCGTAGAGGGTAAGGATGAAGCTGCTCAGCTGCTCGAAGCACTTAGAGTGATGCAGAGCAGCTTGCGTGACACTATTCAAAGTATCAGCAGCTCTTCCATACAGCTCGGGTCTGCGGCGGACGAGCTCAACGCCGTTACTGAGGATTCTAACCGGGGGATGCGTCAGCAAAACCATGAGATGGAGCAGGCAGCTACCGCGGTAAACCAGATGACGACAGCGGTGGAGGAGGTGGCAAGGAACGCCGTGAGTACCTCTGAGGCGTCCAAAGATACGGACGAAAGTGCGCGTGATGGAAGTGAGCGGGTGCGGCAAACAGTGTCCGCGATCAATGAGCTGGCAAGCGATATGACCGCTACCTCAGAGAGTGTGGAAGGACTGGCTAACGATATTCGAGATATTACTCAGGTGCTCGATGTTATCCGCGCGGTAGCCGAGCAGACTAATTTATTGGCACTAAATGCGGCAATTGAAGCGGCCAGGGCCGGTGAGCAGGGTCGGGGTTTTGCCGTTGTCGCTGACGAGGTTCGTGCGCTGGCGCATCGCACACAGCAGTCCACCGAAGAAATCGAAAGAATGATTTCGATTGTGCAAAAAGGTGCCGCCAGTGCGGTATCAGCTATGCAAAAAAGCATGGGGCAGGCGAATTCGACGCTCGGGCTGGCTCAAGCCTCAGGCGAAGCGCTAGGCAGGATTACGCTAGCCATAGGCTCCATCAATGAGCGCAATATGGTCATCGCCAGTGCTTCAGAAGAGCAGGCGCAGGTAGCACGAGAAGTAGATCGTAATCTGGTGAATATCCGCGATCTGTCTATGCAGGCTGCCTCAGGAGCTGAGCAGACAAGCTCTGCCAGTCACGAATTATCTCGTTTGGCCGTGGATTCAAATCAACTGGTCGCGCGCTTCAAACTATGAGTTTGTTGCTCTCAAAGCGCTATAGGAGATAGCCGGGGCTGTCTCTTCTAGCGCACTTAGACGCTGCACTCGGTACCCGATTTCCGCTACAATATCCGCTTTTTCCTGCCGGGATGAGTCAATATGGAAATCAATCCGATTCTGAACACCATCAAAGATCTGCGTAGTCGCTCCGAAACCATTCGGGGGTATCTTTGACTACGATCAAAAGCATGAGCGCCTGATCGAAGTTGAACGTGAACTGGAAGACCCCAGCGTCTGGAATGAGCCTGAACGCGCCCAGAATCTGGGTCGTGAGCGTGCGCAACTGGCGCAGATCGTAGAAACCCTGGACCAGATGAGCAGCGGCCTGGCTGACGCGTCCGAATTGCTGGAAATGGCGGCGGAAGAGGAAGATCAGGGCGCCGTAGACGATGTGGTGGCGGAACTGGCTCGGCTGCAGGTAGCGTTGGAGAAGCTGGAGTTTCGACGCATGTTCAGCGGCGAGATGGATGCCAGCAACTGCTATCTGGATATTCAGGCTGGCTCTGGTGGTACTGAAGCGCAGGATTGGGCCAATATGCTGCTGCGCATGTACCTGCGCTGGGCCGATCAGCGTGGTTTTGAAACCGAGATTGTCGAGCTGTCCGAGGGCGAGGTAGCCGGTATCAAGAGTGCGACCGTTTATATCAAGGGTGAATATGCCTTTGGTTGGCTGCGCACCGAAATCGGTGTGCATCGCTTGGTCCGCAAGAGCCCGTACGACTCGGGTAATCGCCGACATACCTCGTTTTCAGCGGTGTTTGCCGCCCCTGAAATCGATGATGATATCGAAATCGATATCAACCCGTCTGACCTGCGGGTTGATACCTACCGATCCTCCGGCGCTGGTGGCCAGCACGTTAACACTACTGATTCTGCCGTGCGTATAACCCACGTACCTACCAATACGGTGGTCAGTTGCCAGAACCAGCGCTCTCAGCACGCCAACAGGGACACCGCCATGAAGATGTTGCGGGCCAAGTTGTACGAGCTGGAAATGATGAAGCGTAGTGAAGCAGCACAGGCACTGGAAGAGACCAAGTCGGATATCGGCTGGGGTCATCAGATTCGCTCTTATGTGCTGGACCAGTCGCGGATCAAGGATTTGCGCACCGGCATCGAGAACAGCAACTGCAACGCAGTGCTTGATGGCGATCTGGATGAGTTTATCGAGGCCAGCCTGAAGCAGGGTTTGTAATCGCAGAAATCAGCCGAGTGCTCACTGCTTACAGCCAATCTATATTGATTTGATTTTCCGGGATTCCATTGACATGACCGATCAGCAGCAAGACCAGCAAGCTCAGCACGAGGAAGAAAACCAGCTCATTGCACTGCGTAAAGCCAAACTGGCTGCCGCGCGTGAAAAAGGCGCGGTCTTCCCCAACGACTTCCGCCCTGACAGCTATTGCGGCGACCTGCAGAAAAAGTACGCCGACAAGAGCAAGGAAGAGCTAGCTGAGACGGCCATTCCGGTCAAAATTGCTGGCCGTATCATGCTCAATCGGGGTGCCTTTATGGTGCTGCAAGATATGAGTGGCCGCCTGCAGGTCTACGTTGACCGTAAAGGCTTGCCAGCTGAGACGCTGGAAGAAATCAAACATTGGGATCTGGGCGACATCATCGCCGCAGAAGGTAACCTGGCGCGCTCCGGCAAGGGTGATCTGTATGTGCATATGACGGCGGTCAAGCTGCTGACCAAGTCTTTGCGCCCGCTGCCCGACAAGCACCATGGCCTGACGGATACCGAGCAGCGTTATCGTCAGCGCTATGTTGACCTGATCGTCAACGAAGACACTCGTAACACCTTTATGGTCCGCTCTCGGGTGATTGGGCATATCCGCAAGTTTCTCAGTGAGCGCAACTTCCTCGAAGTGGAAACGCCTATGCTGCAGACTATTCCAGGCGGTGCCGCGGCCAAGCCGTTTGAGACGCATCATAATGCGCTGGATCTGCCGATGTTTTTGCGTATTGCGCCTGAGCTCTACCTAAAGCGTTTGGTGGTTGGCGGCTTTGAGCGCGTGTTCGAGATCAACCGTAACTTCCGCAATGAGGGTGTTTCCACGCGCCATAATCCGGAATTCACCATGTTGGAGTTTTATCAGGCTTACGCCGATTACGAAGACAACATGGATCTTACCGAAGAGCTGTTCCGCGAACTGGCTCAACTGGTTTTGGGCAGTACCGATGTGCCCTACCAGGGCAAGGTGTTCCATTTTGGCGAGCCCTTCGCACGTCTCTCGGTATTCGATTCCATTCTCAAATACAGCCCCGAAGTCACGGCCGCGGATCTGCAAGACCTTGACCGTGCGCGCGTCATCGCTAAGAAAGCCGGTGCCGACGTTAAGGGTTTCGAGGGGCTGGGCAAACTGCAAACCATGATTTTTGAGGAGCTGGTTGAACATAAGCTGGAGCAACCTACTTTTATCACCCGTTATCCGTTTGAAGTGTCTCCGCTGGCGCGCCGTAGCGATGATGATCCAAGCGTGACCGATCGTTTCGAGCTGTTCATCGGTGGTCGCGAGATCGCCAATGCTTATTCGGAGCTTAACGACGCTGAAGATCAGGCTGAGCGTTTCCATGCGCAGGTCAAGGACAAGGATGCGGGTGATGACGAAGCCATGCACTTCGATGCTGATTTCGTCCGTGCGCTGGAATTCGGGATGCCGCCAACAGCGGGCGAGGGTATTGGTATTGATCGTCTGGTGATGTTGCTGACGGATGCGCCGTCTATTCGGGACGTTATTCTGTTCCCGCACATGCGGCCAGAAACGGCGTAAGCCGTTTCAGCTACAAGCCGGAAGCTAGAAGCAAGAGGCGGCATCGGTTAATGAATTGCCATGTCGCCGGACGCCAAGATTGTTCTACTGGGGTATCAGGCGATCTTCAGAATTGTCTAACGCACTTCCAGCTTGAAGCTTACAGCTGCGACCGAAGGGAGCTACCGTGAAACAGAATGAGCAATATCAGCTGGTGATTCGGAGTTTATCGGACCGCATTGTCGAGGCGCAGGCGCCTATTCGCGTGTTGGATGCGATCAAATGGGACGATAGCGTCCGTGATAGCTTTTTTCAGAAGCGCTGCAAGGCAATTCCTGATATCACCCCCGATTATTATGCCCAGCGCCCCCTGGGGTATAACCCCGGTGAGTTGCGGCAGGTGTTTCAGGATATCGAGCGAGACATAACGCGCCAGTTGGGCACCTTCAATCCGGTTGGTCAGATCATGCGTCGCATGTGTCGTGAGTACCGCATGGTGATTCGTATGCTGGAGGCGCGTGGCAGCGCTGACTTCGGGCTGATCTCGCAGGAGCTTTACGGTGCTGCCTCCGATGCGTTTCATGCCGGCGATCCGACGCTGACCGACCTTGGTATAGCGCTGAGTGAGTCGCTAAGTAATATCGCTCGCACGGAAATTGCCCGTGAACCCAAGACAATTGCGGCTCCCGAAGCCGTGGATATTCTGCAAGCGCGCATGAATGACGCCTTCCCGGATGATCAGGCGGTGCGGGTATTCGAGTCGGATGGCATTGTTGCCGACGCGGCCGCCGGGGCTGACTATATCAAGATTCGCAGTGACGCCAAGTTCAACCAACGTGACCTGAACATTCTTGCGGTGCACGAGGGTATGGTGCACGTGGCGACCAGTTTGAATGGCCAGCATCAGCCAATTTGTACCTTCCTGGCTAAAGGCCCGCCGTCTTCGACGGTTACCCAGGAGGGCCTGGCGATTCTTATGGAGGTGCTGACGTTCGCGTCTTATCCTGCGCGTTTGCGCAAGTTGACTGACCGCACCCGCGCGATTCAGATTGCCGAGACTGGCGGCGATTTTATGGATGTATTCCAGTTCTACCGTGATGAGGGCTATTCGCGTGAGGATGGCTACAACAATGCCAGTCGCGTATTCCGGGGCTCAAGCAGCAACGGTCTGCCCTTTACCAAGGATCTGGTTTACCTCAAGGGCTTTATTCTCACTTACAACTACATTCAGCTGGCTGTGCGTAAAGGCAAGCTGCAGCAGATTCCGCTGCTATTTTGCGGCAAGACCACGCTGGAGGATATGCGTACCCTGAACCAGTTGGTTGAGGAAGGCTTGGTGGTGCCTCCACGTTACTTGCCTTCACCCTTTGCTGATCTGAATGCACTGAGCGCCTGGATGTGTTTTTCCGGGTTCTTGAATAACCTGAGTTTGGAGCGTGTCGAAGCCGACTACGCCAATATTCTTTAACTGGAGCTGTAGATGTCGGAGTCCCGTGAAATAAACAAGTTGCCGCTTATGCTGACGGCAATGGCCAGCGTCATGTGTACCGTGTTGTTACTGCACCTTTATGGTTATCTGAACTTTGCCAAGCCTGAAGAAGGGCTTGAGCTGGAAGACTATCGTCTGGTCACCGTAGGCGCGGAGGATGCCGGGCAGTTGCGCAGCAATCCGGCCAAGCATGAGGCTGAGTGCGTCGACGGTATCCTGGTGTTGCACGCTAGCCACATGAACGGTCTCTCTGGTGTGCTCAAGGACAGTCGTGATCGCGTGGTGCGCTGTATCGAGCAGACAGTGCCGGCGGCAAAGTAGTGATGGCTGAGCGGCGTATTGAGCTGGAGTCAGGCTGGTTGCAGGCGCTGGAAGCCGAGTTTGATGCGCCCTATATGCAGTCCCTCAGGGCCTTTTTGCAGGCTGAGAAGGCGGCGGGTAAGGAGATCTATCCGCCAGGACCTTTGATCTTTAATGCGCTGAACTCGACGCCGCTGGAGCAAGTTAAAGTGGTGATTCTTGGTCAGGATCCTTATCACGGTCCCGGGCAAGCGCATGGTTTGAGTTTTTCGGTTCCGCCGGGTGTCCGTCAGCCGCCGTCACTCAAGAACATATTGAAAGAGCTGCAGCGCGATTTTGACTTACCGATGCCGAGTCACGGCTGTTTGCAATCCTGGGCGGAGCAGGGCGTATTACTGCTCAATTCGGTGTTGACGGTCGAGCAGGGCAATGCCGGATCTCATGCCAACCGGGGCTGGGAAGTATTCACGTCAAAGATCATCGAGGTGATTAACCAAAGTCACACTGACTGTGTGTTCATGCTCTGGGGCAATTATGCTCAGCGCAAAGGAAAGCAGATTGATGAGACGCGCCACCGCGTTCTAACTTCGGTCCATCCTTCCCCGCTATCGGCGCATCGTGGCTTTATTGGTAATGGCCACTTTTCTGCTGCCAACGATTATCTGCTAGAGCGAGGGCGCACACCCGTCGACTGGGGTTTGCCTGCTGCTGAGTAGGCTTCTTGGTCAAACCTTTGTTAAGTAAGAAGACACCGCTGTTGCTTGATCGCAAGGTGCCTTGAATATCATGGGGGGATCAGGGAGGCGTTGCCGCACTTCTGGGCAACTGCCCGCCGCAGGGGGGGCGGGCAGATAATGGATCTATCAGCTCGTTATCAGGCGAGCAGCTGCATGGCTGCTTCCATTTCAGCGGATAGGTCTTCGTCTTCCTGCTCTTCACTGGGGTTGAGGCCGAGCTTGGCAAAGGAGCTGATAGTACTCCAGTCGAGCTGGGCGTAAGGGTGCGTGCTTCCGGCGAGAGACTGCAGTACTGCGACTTGCACGATATCAGCGTAGTCGACCGCGCTGGAGTTGCGGTCGAAGTCCAGGTGTTCAGTCGGCACGTGGCGCAGTGGTTGCGGAAAGTCCCACGCCTTCAGAATGCGGTCGCCAAGGATTGGATGAATCTCTTCAATAACCAGATTCAGGCTGATGGAATCGCGCAGAAGCTGGCTGTTTTCTTCGGCATAGGCAAGGATCGGCAGTACGCCGATCTGGTGCACCAGGCCGCCCAAGGTTGCCTGGTCAGGCTTGAGGCGAGTGTAGTGCTTGCATAGTACGTGGCTGATACCGGCCACTTCGGTACTGCGGGTCCAGACTTCACGCATCTTGCGGTCAATAACGTCGGAGGTGGCCTGAAACATCTGTGACATCGCCAGGCCGATCGCCAGGTTTGCAGTGTAAGTAATGCCCATGCGGTTGACGGCCATCGACAGGTCGGTGATTTCCTGCCGGCTGCGTAATAGAGGGCTGTTGACGACTTTGATCAAGCGGGCGCTGAGCGCGGCATCGTTGCTGATCTCCTTGACCAGAAAGGGGATGCTGACATCAGGGTCTTCTGCTGCTTCGCGAACGCGCAGGGCTACTTCGGGCAGTGTCGGAAGCACCAGTTGGTCTTTTTCGATCGCCTGGATCAGCTCTTCTTTTACGCGTTGGGCCATATCTGTCATGGGTAATCCTTTATTTGATTGCTACTGCACAGCCTCGTCGCTGGCAGTCAGATCAGATTCGTACGGCAGGTCGGCAAGAGTTATCAGTGGCCCCTGTGCATTGCCTGCGCTTAATGTAGCCAATTGTGCCGCATCCTTCTGCAACACGGCCAGCATTTCTACCAGCTTCCGACCTCTGGCGGCGATAACCACCTCGCCAACCGTTTTACCGCTATCTCGGTCGATAATGGGGGTGCCCGCGTCAGGGCACGCCTCGCCAGCGAGCAGCAAGCGGTACATGCGGCGCTTCAGCTTACCCAGGTACTGCATGCGCGCGACGATTTCCTGGCCGGTGTAGCAGCCTTTTTTGAAGCTGACACCACCTAGTTGTTGCAGGTTGAGCATTTGCGGAATGAATAGCTCCAGCGTTGGTCCTGTCACTTGGCCCAGGCCTGCCTGAATTTGCCGCAATAGCCAGTTGTTCAGGTTGTCTGCACTGCTGTGTTGCAACAACTGATCGGTAGCTTCTAGTGCTCGTCCCGTCGTCAACCAGACTTCATAGGCGCCATCAGGCAGGCTCAGCACTCGGGCGTCGAGTGTTGTGGTTACCTGTCCAGGGCCAGCTGGTCGTTCAAGGTCCGCTGCAGCAAGTGCTTTATCTGTATGCTCTCCCCACAGCCCCAGCCTGATCCATTGATCGGACTGGTCGCTTAAAGAGGTCTTGAAGAAGGCCGCGTATTTACTGAGCTCGGTTACCTGTGGCGTGACCAGCTCCTGTGCCATGCTTAACAGGAAGCCTGTCTCGCTGCGGTGCAAGCGGAAGCTGGACTGCATGCGACCCTTGGGGTTGCAGCGTGCGCCCAGCGTGCTCTGCTTTGCGCCAAGGTGCGCTACGTCACAGGTCAGCTGACCTTGCAGAAAGCGCTCTGCATCAGGGCCGTCGACGGCGATTACGCCTTCATGGGTTAGCCAGCACAGGCTGGTTCCGGAGTCACCGGAAGAGGTAGTGTCAAAGCGATTGCTCAACTCGATCGCTGTATTAGAGAGTGCAGTCATACCGATGATTGTTCCCTTGGCGGTGAGTGTTACATCATAGGGGCTATGCTGGGTATTTGTCAGGCATGCCTATCGTTATAATGGTGGTGATGTACTCTAGTTCAATCCTTAGTGTGGAGTTGCCGATGTCGGCCGATATAGAAGTGAAGCGTTTGTACTGGCACAGCCGTCGCGGCATGCTGGAGCTGGATGTGCTGTTGATCCCCTTTCTGGAGGAAGCCTATCCATCGCTGGAGGACGCTGACAAGGATCGTTATCGGATGTTGCTCGAGTCGGAGGACCAGGACATGTTTGGCTGGTTTATGCAGCGCAGCGAGCCTGAAGATCCGGATCTGAAACGCATTGTGAGGATGATATTGGACCGTGTACAGCCAGACTGATTATCTCGTTATGCACCGCCAGCCTTCGCGCTGGCTAGCGCTGCTACTGCTCTGCGGCAGCCTTCTGGCCTGCCTTGCAGTATTCCAGAGTGCGCTTAGCTTGCTGCCGAGCCTGCTCTGCATTTTGCTTGTTTGCGGCTATGGCTGCTGGATCTGGCCACGCCAGGTCAGCCTTAGGCATCCACATTCCGTTACCGGGCTGAGATTCGACGGCGAGGGTTGGCATGTGTTGCGCCGTGATGGCTCAGAAGCTGCAGCCAAGCTGCTCGCCGATACCTACGTCAGCGCTATGCTGACAGTGGTTCGTTTGCGCGAGCAGGGTCGCTGGCGTGCTGTTTCAGTGATACTGGCGAGTGACGCGGCCTCGGAAGAGAGTCTGCGTCGTTTGCGCTTACGTCTGCGCTTCAGTCGGCAGCGCTGGGCGGCTGCAGAATAGTGTCGACGGCTTCGTCCAGTTGGGCGGGGTAGTCCAGCGTGTAATGCAGTCCGCGGCTTTCCCGGCGCTGCATCGCCGAGCTGATAATCAGATCGGCAACCTGAGCCAGGTTGCGCAGCTCCAGCAGGTCACGACTAACCCGGTAGTTGCTGTAGAACTCGTGAATTTCGCCACGCAGCATATCGACCCGGTGTTTGGCGCGCTGCAAGCGCTTCGACGTGCGCACAATACCGACATAATCCCACATGAAACGCCGTAGTTCGTCCCAGTTGTGGGAAATGATGACGTCTTCGTCCGAATCCGTGACCTGACTTTCGTCCCAGTGAGGCAGGTCGCGCGGCATGCTTACCTGATCGATCTGACTCAAGATGTCCTGGCTGGCGGAGCGGCCATAAACAATACATTCCAGTAACGAGTTGCTGGCCATGCGATTGGCGCCGTGCAGTCCGGTGAAACTGGTTTCACCGATGGCATAAAGCTGCTCCACATCAGTGCGACCGCTTGCCTCGACCATCACCCCGCCACAGGTATAGTGTGCCGCAGGGACAACTGGAATGGGCTCTTTGGTAATGTCTATGCCAAAGGCGAGGCAGCGTTCATGCACGGTCGGAAAGTGACTGCGAATAAAGTCTGCCGGTTTATGGGTGATGTCCAGGTAGACGCAATCCAGCCCAAGCCGCTTCATCTCATGATCGATCGCGCGTGCGACTATGTCTCGAGGGGCCAGCTCGGCGCGCTCGTCAAAGCGCGGCATAAAACGCTCTCCGTTGGGGAGTTTGAGCAATGCGCCCTCGCCACGCAGCGCTTCAGTCACCAAAAAGCTCTTGGCCTTGGGGTGATAAAGGCACGTTGGGTGGAACTGGTTAAACTCCATGTTGGCGACTCTGCAGCCGGCTCGCCAGGCCATTGCAATCCCGTCGCCGGAGGCGCTATCCGGATTGCTGGTATAGAGGTAGACCTTGCTTGCGCCGCCTGTGGCCAATACGGTAAAGCGCGCTGCGACGGTTTCCACATGCCCATTTGATCGATTAAGGATGTAGGCGCCGAGGCAGCGCTTGCCGGGACGGCCCAGTTTCTGGCTGGTAATCAGGTCGACGGCAACCCGGTTATCCAGCAGCTCAATATTGCTATGGGCTTCGGCGCGCTTGAGCAGCGTGTTGAAAATGGCCGCGCCAGTCGCATCAGCGGCATGAATGATGCGCCTGTGACTATGGCCACCTTCTCGAGTCAGATGAAAGTCATCGGTTTCGCTGCCATCCTCACGCCGCTCGCGGGTGAATGGCACGCCTTGCTCGACCAGCCAGCCGATAGCGTCGCGGCTATCCCCCACGATCTGTCGTACCGCATCTTCATGGCAAAGTCCGCCGCCCGCAATCAGGGTGTCCTGTACATGGGCGTCGACGGTGTCGCTATCGTCAAGGACAGCGGCAACGCCCCCTTGAGCCCAGAAGGTCGAGCCTTCGGACAGTTGTCCTTTGCTCAGCACTGCCACCCGCAAATCACCAGCCAGATGCAGGGCAAGTGTGAGCCCGGCCGCGCCGCTGCCAATCACTAGTACGTCATATTCCTGTTGCTGCGTCATAATATCTCGTCTTGCCGTCGGGTGGCGTGGAATGCTTGTCACGGCGATCTAGTATATAGAAGCTGTCTGTCTCACAATACTGCCTGTCGCGGGGTGTTATCGCGTTACACCGTTAAGGTGGTCGCCAATGATGGCTATTTGCATGCTATGTGCGGAACTTTCTGCAATACGCTGGCTCTTAAATTCCGTACCTGAGTGAGGGGAGAACTTTTGGTTACATCTTGGGTCTACCATAACAACGTCGACTGGCAGGCCTGCGGCATGCAGGAGCAGCGATATGACTGAGCAGAGCGACCAGCAGTTGGTCGAACGTGTTCAGAAAGGTGATAAGCGAGCTTTTGATCTGTTGGTGTTGAAGTATCAGCACAAGATTTTGGCCTTGGTTACGCGCTTTGTACATGATAATCACGAAGCGCAGGACGTGACCCAGGAAGCCTTTATCAAGGCTTACCGGGCACTGGCCAACTTCCGCGGCGACAGTGCGTTTTATACCTGGCTGTACCGTATTGCGATCAATACGGCCAAAAATTACCTGGTTGCGCGTAATCGCCGACCACCTGATTCTGATATTGCGGCGGATGAAGCAGAGTTCTACGAGGGAGACAGCATCCTCAAGGACAATCATTCGCCAGAACGCGAAATGTTGCGCGATGAGATTGAACAAGTTGTCAATCGCACGCTCCAACAATTGCCGGACGATTTGAGAACAGCTCTGACCTTGCGTGAGTTCGAAGGTTTGAGTTACGAAGACATTGCCAATGTAATGGACTGCCCTGTTGGTACCGTAAGGTCGCGTATTTTCAGGGCGCGAGAGGCAATAGATAAAGCGCTGAAGCCCCTGCTGGAAGCATGATGGGTATTCGGTTGCGCAACGCAGAGAGCCCTTTGGGGCCATTAGCAGAGGTACAGCGATGAGAAACGAAGTCTTGCAGGAGTCTCTTTCCGCACTCATGGATAACGAGGCTGACGAACTGGAAGTGCGGCGTGTTCTCCAGGCCGCCGAACAGGATCCCACGGTGCGCGGTACTTGGGAGCGTTATCAAATAGCGCGCTCGGTGTTGCATAAAGAGCATTGGCAAGGGTCGGTTGACCTTTCGGCCGGCATTGCCGCTGCGTTGCGCGATGAGCCGCAGTTGCAGGTCGCTGCTGAATCGGCGGCGCCGCTCAAGTCTGGTTTGTGGCGCAATATGTCTCGGGTGGCTGTCGCTGCGTCGGTGACTATGGCTGTATTGGTAGGCGTTCGCATGGTTAACCAGGGCGATGTGCCTGCACAGCCTACGCTGGCAGTCGAGAATACGGTTGAAGTGCCCAGCTTTGCGGCTGCGGGTGGAATGTCTACCCGTTCAGGTGCGGTATTGGCAGGCTACTCGCAGCAGCCGGGTGTAGGTGCTGAGCCGCTTGCTGCTGCCAAGGCGCCTTCAGCGTGGCATGAGCAGCGTATTGGCCGTTATCTGCGCGAGCATGCTGAGAACAGCGCTCAATCGTCTTCGCCTCAGCTGGTTCCCTACGCACGTGCGGCCAGTATAGAAGGACGATAGTGGTGATATCCAAGCGTAGTTTGGGCTGCTGCTGTGTGGCGGCCCTTTTTGTCTCGCCTGCGGTGCTGGCGAATGACGCAGCAGATCTGTTGCAGCGCATGGCGCAGGCAACAGAACAGGTAAGCTACAAAGGAGCGTTCGTCTACGAGCGCTCTGGCAGTTTTTCCACCCACCAAGTTTGGCATCAAGCGGATAGCAAGGTGGTCACTGAGCGACTATTGCAAGCCGATGGCGAGCCGCATGAATGGGTTCGTCGCAACGGCGATGTACAGTGTGCCAGTTCCTATTCTGCAGGCCCGGTCTGGGATCCTGCTGCCCAGCCAGCAATGAGCCCAGAACGGTTGGAGCAGTGGTATTCGCTCGAAACGCTAGGTACCACTCGCGTTGCCGACCGACCTGCCACTGTACTGGCAGTGAAGCCCCGGGATAATTACCGTTACGCCTACGAGCTGTATCTGGATAATGAAACAGGCTTATTGCTTAAGTCGCTGTTGATCAATGAGCGCAGCACCCTGCTTGAGCGTTTCCGGTTTACCAATATTGCTGTGACTGACGTTGCTGACGCGGAGCTTGCGCCCGGCGCCGGTTGTCTGCAGGTGGGTGTTACCCTGAAAGACGATGCCAGCAAGGCCGAAAGCATAGAACCCAGCTGGTTGCCGCCTGGGTTTAGTGGTGGCGAAGAGGATGTTCGGGCTTACTCCGTAGATGAGAGCCCGGTCTCCAGTCGTGTATATACCGACGGTATGGCCCGGTTCACGGTTTTTGTTGAGCCGTTGGGCGAAGAAGGGTTGGCTGATGATTTGCGCGCTCAGCTCGGGCCTACCGTGGCGGTTAGTCGTAAGCTGAGCCTGAATAATGGGGTTTTTCTGGCGACAGTAGTTGGTGAGATTCCGCCAGCTGCGGCCGAGCGTATCGCTGCCTCTTTTGATCAGTCTGTGGAAGCGCAGCAGTGATCGAGGAGCGCGGTCGGGTTCTAAGCACGGAGCCCGGGGCTGTCTGGGTTGCAACTATTCGCTCTAGTACCTGCGGCAGCTGCCAAGCGAAGGCAGGATGTGGTCAGGCGTTGCTGCAGAAACTGGGTTCGGGCTCTTCTCAAGGCTTTGTTCGCGCGCTGACCGACCGCGAGTGGCAGGTTGGGGATGAAGTGATGATTGGCGTCCCCGAAGATGCGCTAGTAAAAAGCGCTATCTGGGTATACCTGGTTCCGCTTGTCTGCTTGTTTGCTGCTGCGCTGTTAGCGCAAGCGCTAAGCTGGTCTGAGCCACAAATGATTCTATCTTCTGCCGTGGGTCTGGCTTTTGGTTTTGTTTTGGTTCGCTGGCATGACCGCATGGTGCGGTCAGATCCGCAGTTGCAGCCACAGGTGATCGCCGCCGCGCTTGGATACTCTATGGTATCGGAGTCAGCACGCTAGGATGCTAGTTACGCTTCAGCTTCTCTCGTTCTATCAATAGGAGAAAACACGCATATGTTGTCATTACGACGTTGGGTAGTAGCAACGGCAGGCGCTGCCCTGCTGGGTTGGCAATCTCTTGTACTGGCGGCGGATCTGCCTGATTTTACCGAGTTGGTAGAAGATGCATCTCCCGCTATCGTCAATATTAGTACCAAGCAAAAGCCCTCGGCTGTGCCGACCGCTGGTATGCAGGGTATGCCGGATCTGGAAGGCATGCCGCCGATGTTCCGTGAGTTTTTTGAGCGCAGCTTTCCGCAGTCGCCGGCCCCTCGTGAACACCAGGCGCCCCAATCGCTGGGCTCCGGTTTTATTATTTCCAAAGACGGCTACGTTCTTACCAACAACCATGTGGTAGCAGATGCGGATGAAATTTATGTACGCCTCTCCGATCGTCGGGAAATGGAAGCTACCCTGGTAGGTGCTGATCCTCGTTCAGATCTCGCTCTGCTGAAAATAGACGCAGGTGATGATTTGCCCGTCGTAAAGATTGGTAAATCTGCCGATCTCAAGCCCGGTGAGTGGGTCTTGGCTATAGGCTCCCCCTTTGGCTTTGATTACTCGGTGACGCAAGGCATCGTCAGCGCCAAAGGGCGCAGTCTGCCAAATGAAAACTATGTTCCTTTCATCCAGACAGATGTAGCGATCAACCCAGGTAACTCCGGCGGCCCGCTATTCAATCTGGATGGCGAAGTGGTTGGCATTAACTCGCAGATCTTTACTCGTTCTGGCGGCTTCATGGGGCTCTCTTTCGCGATCCCCATGGACGTAGCGATGGATGTAGTGGAGCAGTTAAAAGCCAGCGGCAGCGTGCAGCGAGGCTGGTTGGGTGTTGTGATTCAGGAAGTTAACAAAGATCTGGCTGAGTCTTTTGATCTGCCCAAGCCCGCCGGTGCTCTGGTTGCCCAGATTATGCCGGGTGGCCCGGCGGACGAAGGCGGCTTGAAGGTGGGTGACGTCATCATGTCGTTCAACGGCGCAGAAATTAGCCGTTCAGCCGATTTGCCACACGCCGTTGGGCGCGTACGTCCAGGCACCGAGGCGAGCATGGTGGTTATGCGTGATAAATCGCGCAAAACGCTGACGATGGAAATCGGCAGCCTGCCTGAGGATGACAGTGTCGCTGCGCTGGGTGATTCAGACTCGGCAGCGCCTTCCAAGGCTGACAATCGCTTAGGGGTTAGTGTTGCCGAGCTGAGCGACGAGCAGAAGAAGAATCTGGATATTCATGCTGGCGTCGTGGTGCGTGAAGTAACCCAGGGGCCGGGCGCTATGGTAGGCCTGCGTGCGGGTGACATTATCACCAACCTGGATAACCAGGCAGTCGACTCGGTTGCCAATTTTGAAGAGATTGCCAAGGACCTGCCAAGCAATCGCTCTGTCTCCATGCGCGTGATCCGCCAGGGTCGTGCCAGTTACATTACCTTCCGCTTGCCTGAGTAACTCGGCCCCTGCAGTTTCCGCTGAAAGGCGCTTCGCGCGTCCTTCAGCGGCTAGCGCTGCGATAGCACCGTCCTTTGTAATCAGGTACACTCGCCGGCTGTTTTCAAGGGATTTTCTCCCTTTCATCGCCATGTCTGGCAACTACGTCTGGATGATCCGCGCTGTGAGTGACCTGAGCTTAATACGTAATTTCTCCATTATTGCCCACATTGACCACGGCAAATCTACTCTGGCGGATCGGTTTATCCAGATCTGCGGCGGATTGACCGAGCGCGAGATGGAAGCCCAGGTGCTGGACTCCATGGATCTGGAGCGTGAGCGCGGCATTACCATCAAGGCGCACAGCGTGACGCTGTACTACACCGCCAAGGATGGAAAAACCTACCAGCTGAATTTTATTGATACGCCTGGTCATGTCGATTTTCATTACGAAGTTAGCCGGTCCCTTGCCGCCTGTGAGGGCGCGTTGCTGGTGGTGGACGCCGCGCAAGGGGTTGAGGCGCAGTCAGTAGCCAACTGCTATACGGCGATTGAGCAGGGCCTGGAGGTGATGCCGGTCCTCAACAAGATCGACTTGCCGCAGGCTGAACCTGAACGGGTGAAGGCTGAGATTGAAAGTGTGATCGGTATTGATGCTACCGACGCCGTGGCGTGCAGCGCCAAAAGCGGGATCGGAGTAGAGGAGGTGCTGGAAGCACTGATCAAGACTATTCCGGCCCCTGAGGGGAATATTGATGCACCCCTGCAAGCGCTGATTATCGACTCCTGGTTTGATAACTACCTTGGCGTCGTATCTCTGGTTCGAGTCAAACACGGCCGTATCAAGAAAGGCGACAAGGTTCTGGTCAAATCTACCGGCAAACAGCATCAGGTTGACAGCGTCGGCGTATTTAACCCCAAGCATTCTGAAACCGCAGACCTCAAGGCTGGGGAAGTTGGCTTTATCATCGCCGGTATCAAGGACATTCATGGTGCCCCGGTGGGCGATACGCTGACACTGGCTGCGACGCCGGACGTGGATATGTTGCCCGGCTTTCAGCGGGTCAAGCCGCAGGTATATGCGGGCTTATTCCCGGTCAGCTCTGACGATTTTGAAGATTTCCGCGAAGCACTGCAGAAGCTCACGTTGAACGATGCGGCGCTGCAATTTGAACCGGAAAGTTCGGAAGCCCTGGGTTTTGGTTTCCGTATCGGCTTTCTGGGCATGTTGCACATGGAGATCATTCAGGAGCGCCTGGAGCGCGAGTATGATCTCGATCTGATCACCACGGCGCCTACGGTAGTCTTTGAGGTGGTCAAAAAGGACGGTGAACTGATCTACGTCGATAACCCGTCCCATCTGCCTGATCCTTCGATGATCGAGGAAATGCGTGAGCCTATTGTGCGCGCCAATATTCTGGTGCCGCAGGATCATTTGGGCAGCGTGATTACCCTGTGCATCGACAAGCGCGGTGTGCAGCATGACATGATTTTTCTCGGCACCCAGGTTCAGGTAATTTACGACCTGCCGATGAACGAAGTGGTGCTGGATTTCTTTGATCGACTCAAGTCGGTTAGTCGCGGCTATGCTTCTCTGGATTACAGTTTTGACCGTTTCCAGGCTGCCAAGTTGGTACGTCTGGATGTGATGATCAATGGTGAGAAGGTCGATGCTCTGGCGTTGATTGTGCATCGCGACGCGGCGGCCTTCAAAGGACGCCAGCTGGTTGAGAAAATGCGCGAACTGATACCTCGCCAGATGTTTGATGTGGCCATTCAGGCGGCCATGGGCGGGCAGATTGTTGCGCGTTCAACGGTCAAGGCGTTGCGCAAAAACGTACTTGCCAAATGTTATGGTGGTGATGCCAGCCGTAAGAAGAAACTGCTTGAGAAGCAGAAGGCCGGTAAGAAACGCATGAAGCAGGTGGGTAGTGTAGAAATTCCGCAGGATGCCTTCCTTGCGGTCCTCAAAGTAGATAACTAGGAACGAGACGCGCACATAATGATGCACATCAATTTCCCGCTGGTGTTGGTGCTGGCCGTTGCCATCAGCGGTTTTCTCGCGCTGATCGACTTCCTGTTTCTTGCTCCTCGCCGCCGCCGCGCGGTGGCCCGCTATGAAGCTGAAGTCGACGTGGCGGACCCGCAGACTATCGAGCGATTGGATAAAGAGCCGCTGCTGGTTGAGTATGGCAAGTCGTTTTTTCCAGTCCTGGCGGTGGTGCTAATCCTGCGCTCTTTTTTGGTTGAGCCGTTTCAGATTCCGTCCGGATCAATGAAGCCTACCCTCGCAGTGGGTGACTTTATTCTGGTGAACAAGTTTGCCTATGGCATCCGCTTACCGGTCGCTGACGTCAAGGTGATCCCGATAGGTGACCCCCAGCGCGGCGATGTCATGGTATTCCGCTATCCTAACGATCCGGCCACCAACTACATCAAGCGGGTGGTAGGTCTGCCGGGCGATCACATTCGTTACGCTGACAAGCAGCTTTACGTGAACGGTAAAAAGGTCGAGCACGAGCTAGTCGAAATAACCCATGATGATGAAGTACCGGCGGGACATCCTTTGCAGGCCTTTGCGAATGCAGCTATATATCGTGAACAGCTGGGTGAGGTGAGTCACCTTATTCGCCAGAAGGAACTGTCACAAACGCCGCCCGAAAAAGAGTGGGTAGTGCCTGAGGGGCACTACTTTATGATGGGCGACAACCGTGACAACTCCAATGACAGCCGTTATTGGCATGCCGACGATATGCCCAAGGAGTTGTGGGGAATGGTTCCGGACAACTATATTGTGGGCAAGGCTTTTGCCGTCTGGATGCACTGGCCCGAACCCAAGCTGAGCAATCTGCCGAGTTTTTCCAGCGTGGCCCTGATTCACTAAAGGGCGTGTGGCAGTTGTCAACATAACATCAACAACGGACGTGCGAGGTTATCATGCGCCACTCTCAGAAAGGGGCATCGTTTTTTGGCTGGTTGGCGGTTATTGCGCTGCTGGTATTTGCGATGGTCATTGCGATGAAGCTGGTTCCTATTTACATGGACCATTTTGCCCTGCGCAATATCGTGACTTCGGTTAACGAGGACCCTAGCCTCAAGATTCGTTCAATGCGTGATTTGAACTCCCACATCAGCAAGGGGCTGCAGATCAACAGTATTCGCGATATCGATGCGAAGGAAGCAATCAAGGTTACTGCCAGTGGCAATGATGCCTACACGGTGGTGATCAAATACGAGCAACGCGCGCCATTGCTCGACACAGTGGACCTACTGGTTCATTTTGACGAAACTCATATTATCAGACCTTTAAAGTGAGCAATCAGCTAGACCGACTGGAACGCAGGATAGGCTATCAGTTCAAGGATCAGGACCTCTTGGTGCTGGCCTTGACTCACCGTAGTCTCGGTGGCCGAAACAATGAACGGCTGGAGTTTTTGGGCGACTCGATTCTTAACTTTGTCGCCGCCGAAATGCTCTTTCAACACTTTCCGCAGGCACGCGAAGGTCAGCTCTCACGCCTGCGTGCACGTTTGGTCAAGGGTGTGACCCTGGCTGAACTGGCCAAGGGCTTTGAGTTGGGCGAGTATCTTCGTCTGGGCTCTGGCGAGCTTAAAAGCGGCGGTTTCCGCCGCGAATCCATTCTTGCTGATGCGACTGAAGCGATTATTGGCGCCATCTATCTTGATAGCGGGATGGAGGCGGCTCGCGAGCGCGTGCTGGATTGGCTGGTTGGTCATATTTCGACCTTGACGCTGGTCGACAATAACAAGGATCCGAAAACCCGACTGCAGGAGTTTCTGCAGTCGCGGCAGAGCGAACTGCCTCGTTATGAGGTGATTGAGAGTAGTGGTGAAGCCCACTGCCGTACCTTCAAAGTGGACTGCCAGGTTGATCTGCTGGCGCAGCCTACGTTCGGTGAAGGTAATAGTCGTAGACTGGCTGAGCAGAAAGCGGCTCAGTTGGCCCTTATTGCCCTGGGTGTGGAGAAAGCAGATGACTGAAGCTGTCAGCCGTTGTGGTTATGTTGCCATTGTCGGGCGTCCCAACGTTGGCAAGTCGACCTTGCTGAATCATATTCTTGGCCAAAAGTTGGCAATTACCTCGCGTAAGCCGCAAACCACGCGGCACACCATGTTGGGTATCAAGACTGAAGAGGCCATTCAGGCTATTTATGTAGACACACCGGGTCTGCATAAGGAAAACGAGAAGGCGCTCAACCGCTTCATGAACAAGAGCGCCAGTCAGGCGTTGCGTGATGTCGATGTTGTGCTCTTTGTCGTGGATCGTACCCGCTGGACGGACGAGGACCAGATGGTCTTTGATCGAGTGCAGTACGTTACTTGCCCGATTATCCTGGTGGTCAACAAGGTTGATCGAATGGATGACAAAAGCGAGGTCTTGCCGCACCTGGAGTGGCTGACTGCGCAACTACCCAATGCTGAGGTGGTGCCGGTGTCGGCCTTGCATGGTCGTAATATCGAGCTACTGGAGCAACTGATCGCCGAGCGTTTGCCCGAGAGTGAACACTTCTACCCGGAAGATCAGCTTACTGACCGCAGCTCCCGTTTCCTGGCTGCAGAGCTGGTGCGCGAGAAAGTCATGCGCCAGCTGGGCGCCGAGATCCCTTATCAGGTTGCCGTCGAAATTGAGCAGTTCAAACAGGAGGGCAAGATTTTGCATATTCATGCCTTGATTCTGGTTGAGCGCGATGGTCAGAAGAAGATCATTATTGGTGACGGTGGCGACCGTCTGAAGAAAATTGGTCAAGAGTCCCGGCTCGATATGCAAAAGCTGTTCGGCAGCAAGGTTATGTTGCACTTGTGGGTTAAAGTGCGCCGAGGCTGGTCGGACGACGAACGCGCGTTGAGTTCGCTGGGCTATCGTTTCGACGACTGATTCGGCGTCCTCGCCATGATCCTCGATCTGCAGCCGGCCTACGTGCTGCATAGCCGACCCTACCGCGACAGCAGTGCGCTGGTGGATCTGCTGACGCTGCATGGTGGATTGCAGCGTGTTGTCTGGCGGGGGGCGCGACGCGGCAAGGGTATACGCCCGCAAGCTTTCACCCCGCTGTTGGTGGCGCTCTATGGCCGCGGCGAACTCAAAACCCTAAAGCAGGCCGAGGTTGCCGGTAGCCATGTTCGCCTGCAGGGGGAAGCACTTTTCAGCGGGCTCTATCTCAATGAGTTATTGGTCCGTTTGCTGTCTTTCGGCGATCCGCAGACATTACTCTTTTCCGCCTATCAAACTGCACTGGAACAACTGGTCGGAGAGCGCTCGGTAGAGCCGGTTTTGCGTGAATTCGAGTGGCAACTGCTTGACCTGATGGGCTACGGTTTCAGTTTGTTGCACGACGCGCAGGATCAACCGCTGTTACCGTCCGCGCTTTACCTGTGGGATGCTGAGCAGGGACTGCTGCGAGTTGACCGAGAGCAGCCTGGGTTGCTCCCCGGCGCAGGGCTGTTGGCGATGGCAGTCAGTGACTGGCAGCATCCGGCGGCGCTGCATACGGCTAAGAGGTTAATGCGCAAAGCGCTCGCGGTGCACTTGGGCGATCGGCCGCTGATGAGTCGCCAGCTGTTTTCCGTGGGGCGTGACGCCAAGTCTTGAGCTTTTTATCGCGGCGACTTACGGTCGTTAGCAATGACAGGAGATGTTCAGCATGAGTGAGATTAGTCGTGTGTTGCTTGGAGTTAATATCGATCATGTTGCCACCTTGCGCGAGGCTCGCGGTACGCGGTACCCGGACCCGGTCCAGGCAGCCATTGAAGCGGAGCAGGCCGGTGCGGATGGGATTACGGTGCACCTACGCGAGGATCGCAGGCACATTCAGGAACGTGACGTTCTGCTGTTGGCAGAGGTGCTGCAAACGCGGATGAACTTTGAGATGGCAGTCACCGACGAAATGATCGCTTTTGCGGAAAAGCTCAAGCCGGCCCATGTTTGCCTTGTGCCCGAGCGGCGTGAAGAGCTGACCACCGAGGGCGGGTTGGATGTCTGTGGCAATGAGGCTCGTGTGCAGTCGGCAGTAGAGCGTCTGTCGGCCGCAGGCTCAGAAGTGTCTCTGTTTATTGATCCGGACGCGCGTCAGATTGAGGCTGCGAAACGCGTCGGGGCGCCGGTGATTGAATTACACACAGGGCATTATGCTGATACCGAAGGTGCCGAGCAGCGCGACGCACTCAAGCGTATTCAGACTGCCGTAACTTATGCACGCAAGCTGGGGCTGGTGGTCAATGCAGGCCATGGGTTGCATTACCATAATGTCGAGCCAATCGCGGCCATAGCGGGTATCAACGAGCTGAACATTGGTCACGCTATTATCGCGCGCGCGCTATTTTCCGGTCTTGCCAGCGCGGTGAAGGATATGCGCTCGCTGATTCTCGACGCTGCTGCGCGGCCATGATTCGCGCTATTGGCACTGATCTGGTACTGGTGTCGCGCATTGAAGCCGTGCTGGGGCGTCAGGGTGAACGCTTCGCCAGGCGTATATTGACGGCGACGGAGTTTCAACGGTTTGCCGTGCATCGCCAGCCAGCCCGTTTCTTGGCTAAGCGTTTTGCCGCTAAAGAGGCGATCCTCAAGGCGCTGGGCACTGGGCTGGCTGGCGGACTGTCATGGCAGCATATGCAAATTGATAACGATCCGGCTGGCGCGCCCTTGGTGCAGCTGAGTGGTGTTGCGGCAGAGCGTCTGGAGCTGGGCGGAGGCGGCCGCATGTTGCTGTCGTTGAGCGATGAGCGTGAGCAGGCGCTGGCCTTTGCCGTATGGTCACTCGACTGAGGTTATTTCCAGCAACCGCTCCATGGCTTGCATCATCAGGGTGATCTCCACCTCTGCAGCCCCGCCTTCTTTCAGTCTGGTCTCGGCACGCAGACAGGCTTGACGCAGTTCCGGAACGCCACAGTATCGCGTGGCGCCGTGCAGTTTGTGCACGGTTTCCAGCAAGGCCTCCTGGTCACCGTTTGTCATAGCCTGAGCCATACGTGTGCGCTCACCAGGTAGGCCAGCCAGCAACATCTCCAGCATGTCACTAGCCAGGTCGGCTTTGCCCGCAGCTAGGCGCAGGCCCTCCGCAGGGTCTACCACCAGCGGGCTCGGCTTGGATAGAACCTCAGGTTGGGCTGCTTGTGGCGGTGGGGTAAGCAGTTGCTGCCCGGTCCACTTCTCAATACATTCGCGCAGTTGCTCGGGGCTGATTGGCTTGCACAGGTAGTCATTCATGCCGCATTTGAGCAGGCGCCGACGTTCGTCTGCCAGCGCGTGCGCGGTGAGCGCGATAATCGGCGCCGGGTGCTGGTCGCTTAGCTCCTCACGCAAGCGAATTTCCTCAGTGGTCTGGCGGCCATCCATGCCGGGCATTTGCACGTCCATGAAAATCAGGTCGAAGCGTTGCTCATGCAAAACCTCTAATGCCTCTTCGCCACTGCCGACGCTTAGCACTCGGGTGCCCATTTCTGACAAAAAGGTTTCCACCAGCTTAAGATTAGCTTCGTTGTCATCCACGCACAGTACGCTAACCGAACCTGGGTTCTCGCGCCTCTCTGTTTGCTGGCTTAGCTGTTGTGTGGCCAGCAGACTGCGTGGTTGCAATAACTGAGTCGCTGCGCGAAATAGTTTGCGCGTGCACAGCGGCTTGGATAACACGGCGCAGTGCGCACCGGGCAGGCTATCTAGTTGCTGGGTGTGCTCCGTCGTATTGGTCATCAGAATGCTTTGGCAGCGTCCACTGTCAGCCCAGTCGCGCATGCAGGCCAACATGGCCGACATAGATGTGTCGAGCGCTGGGCTGCCCAGTAAAACGAGGCGAATATCCTGACCGTCGGGCATGTCCAGTGCGCGTTCCAATGCACTCAGATCTGGATACTGGTTAATCTCCAGCCCCAGATCCTGCAGGCAATGAACCAGCGCCTGCCGGCTTAGTTGCTGAGGCTCGCAGAGTGCCACCCTGATACCTTTCAATGGCTGGATAGGCAGATCGTCACTGGCTTGGCTGGACTTTTTCAGGCGAATGGTCAGCCAGAACTCGGAGCCTTCATTAACGGCGCTGTTGAGTCCGATATCGCCATGCATTTGCTCAACCAGGCGTTTGGTAATGACCAGCCCCAGGCCGGTGCCGCCGGGTTGGCGTGAGAGCGAGTTATCTACCTGGCTGAATGCTTTGAATAACGACTTTTGTTGGGCGCTGGTCAGACCTTCGCCAGTGTCGGTGACGCTCAGGCGCAGCGTTACGTGATCCTCGTCTTCGTCCTCCAGCATAGTGCGCAGGCAGACTGAACCCTCGTGGGTGAACTTGATGGCGTTGCTGACCAGATTGGAGAGAATCTGTTTGAGTCGCAAGGCATCACCGCTAAGTCCCAGCGGCGCGTCGCGGTAGATCAGGCTGACGAGCTCGAGGTCTTTTTGATGCGCGGCTGGTGCGAGCATCGTCAGGGTGTCCTGAATCAGATCGCGCAGATTGAATGGCATGTTTTCCAATACCAATTTGCCGGCTTCGATTTTCGAGAAATCGAGAATCTCATTGATAATGGCCAGCAAGTTGTCGGCAGACTTGGTGATGGTGCCCAGGTATTCTTCCTGGCGTGACGTCATTTCGGTACGTTGCAGCAGGTTACTGAAGCCGAGAATGCCGTTTAGTGGCGTGCGCAGTTCGTGGCTCATGTTGGCGAGAAATTCTGACTTGATGCGATTCGCTTCCTGTGCGGTTTTGCGCGCCATATCGAGTTCGATATTTTGTACTTCAATGGTTTCCAGCGTTTGTCGCAGATCTTCGGTCGCTTGATCCACGTTTTGTTGCAGCTCGCCCTGTGCGCTTTGCAGTGCCTGGGCCATGGTATTGATCCCGCTGGCGAGATCGTCCAGTTCGCGGCTGCCCTGTTCGTCCAGCCTGACGTCGAGTTGCCCCCTGCTGATACGTGCGATTGTTTGGTTGATATGTGCGATCGGACCTATGATTCGCTGGCCCATAGCGCTAACCAGCGCCCCGGTTATAAGCAAGCCGATCATAATCAGTACCAGCGTGGTCAGCAGACTTTGATAACTGCGTAGCAGTGTATTGCCGTGACTCAGTTCTACTTCCAGCCAGCCAAGCAGGGCATCAGGTTCAAGGTCGGGGCGATCCACCTTTTCCAGCAGGCCGGGACTGGCCAGCAGTGGTAGCGTGAAGTGGGTGCTTTGTTTGCTGGCCTGAATCTGCAGGCCGGTTCCGGCAGCCAGGCCGGTCTCCGGTAGGGTTCGGCCTGCCAGGTGCATTTGTGGGCCGCTATGCTCAAGCAACTGCTTGTCGCTGTCGTACAGCGAAATTGAACGCACGTCCTGGTAGTTCAGTGCGCGACTCAATGTGCTGCGCAGGCGCTCTGGTTGGCGTGCCAGAAGCGCTTCGGCCGCTGGCCGCTGCAGGTGCTCTGCGGTCATCTGGCCGCGTTCCAGCAACTGTTGCTCCAGGTCCTGCAATTGCTGCCAACTGAAGTAACCACCCAGCACCAGAGCGAGCAGGCCGCAGGGGAGCAGGGTCATTAGCAGAATGCGGGTCTTTATGCCGATCTCGTTCATTGTGTATATCCGCCAAGCCGATGCCGGTATCATAGGCCGACTGAAAAGAAAGCGCAGCCTTGGCTGGTGATTTGCTCCGTGACCAGGCTCCCAGGATGAACAATGACGATTGAATATCCCACTATTGCCGAATGTATTGGCAATACCCCTATGGTGCGGCTGCAGCGGTTGCCAGGCACTACCAGTAACACCATTTTGGTCAAGCTTGAGGGTAACAACCCTGCCGGTTCGGTCAAGGATCGGCCCGCGCTGTCCATGATTGAGCATGCCGAACGGCGCGGTGCCATTACACCTGGCGATACCCTGATTGAAGCAACATCGGGTAACACCGGCATAGCACTGGCAATGGTTGCCGCGATGAAGGGCTATCGCATGGTGTTGATCATGCCAAACAATATGAGCGCTGAGCGTAAATCGGCCATGACGGCCTACGGTGCCCAGTTGATTGAAGTGACGCAGTCGCAGGGTATGGAAGGTGCGCGTGATATGGCGCTGCGCATGCAGGCTGAAGGTCGCGGCAAGGTGCTGGATCAGTTTGGCAACCAGGATAACCCTGAGGCGCACTATCACGGTACCGGCCCAGAAATATGGCGCGACACGGGCGGCAGCGTTACCCACTTTGTCAGCTCTATGGGCACGACAGGGACCATTATGGGAACCTCGCGCTATCTCAAGGAGCAGAACCCGGCCATCCAGATTGTGGGTTTGCAGCCGGTTGAGGGCGCTTCTATTCCGGGCATTCGGCGCTGGCCAAAAGAGTACCTGCCAACGATTTTTGATGAGACGCGCGTCGACCGGATAATCGATATGGGCCAGGAAGAGGCCGAAATCACCATGCGCCGGCTGGCGCGTGAAGAGGGCATCTTTTCGGGTGTTTCTTCTGGTGGCTCGGTCGCCGCCGCGTTGCGTTTGAGTGCCGAAGTCGAGAATGCGGTAATTGTTGCCATTGTTTGCGACCGTGGCGACCGTTATCTGTCGACCGGGATCTATGATGGTGAAGCATGAGCAGGCAACGGGCGCGGCAGCCGCGCCGGCAAAGCAGTGACTCTCCTGCAGCTATAGGTCAGCGTATTGAGCTGAATCTGGAGCGCCTGGCTCATGATGGGCGAGGCATTGGCCGTTGGCAGGGGCGCACCGTTTTCGTTGAGGGTGGGCTACCGGGTGAGCGGGTTCAAGCACGCGTCGTTCGAGCGCGCAGCAAGTTGATTGAAGCCCGTCAGGAACAGCTGCTGCAGGTTAGTCCTGAGCGTTTGCAGCCGCGTTGTGAGCACGCAGAGCTCTGTGGCGGTTGCAGTCTGCAGCATATGCCGCATAGCAGCCAATTAGCGATCAAGCAGCAGACGCTCGCGCAGCAGCTGCAGCATTTTGCGGGTGTTCAGCCTGACCAATGGGCTGCGCCGCTCGAGGGCCCTGCTTACGGATATCGCCAGCGAACTCGTGTGTCCGTGCGCTGGCAGCCCAAGCGCAATGAGCTGGAGGTTGGCTTTCGGCAGCGTGCCAGTAGTGACCTGGTGCAGGTGCACGAGTGCCCGGTTCTCATTCCTGCATTGCAGACAGTTATTGCCGAGCTACCGGCGCTGCTGCGCTCGCTGGCGGATCCGCGTTCCCTCGGGCATGTTGAGCTGATTGGCGGTGAGCAACCCGCTTTGGTACTGCGTCATACCAGTGCACTCTGCGAGTCGGACCTGCAGTTGCTGGACGGCTTTACGCAACAGCACGGCTTGGCTTGTTGGCTCCAGCCGGGTGAGGTGGAGTCGTTGCATTGTGTGACGCCTGGCGCCGCGGAACCAAGCTACCGGCTACCTGATCAGGACTTGCAGCTGAGCTTCGGGCCTGGCGACTTTACTCAGGTCAATGCCGCGGTCAATCAAGCCATGGTTAATCAGGCACTAGACTGGCTGGCGTTGCAGCCAGGCGAGTCGGTGCTGGATCTGTTTTCTGGTGTGGGTAATTTTGCTTTGGCCATGGCCCGGCAGGGCGCCGCGGTTACCGGTATTGAAGGCAGCGAGCTGATGGTGGCGAGAGCACAGCAGAACGCACGGGATAATAAGCTCGATGCGTTGCACTTTCTTGCTGCGGACTTGTCGAACCCTCTCATATTGCCGGCTGCTGCCCCAGCATTCACCGCAGCCTTGCTTGATCCGCCACGAGATGGCGCTCAGCAGTTGGTCCTGGATCTGGCAGAGCTGGGAGTCAAGCGCATACTTTATATTTCCTGCAACCCGGCAACGCTAGCGCGGGATGCAGGTATTTTGGCGACTAAAGGTTATAGCCTGGTCAAGGCGGGGGTGATGGATATGTTCCCGCAAACCTCGCACGTGGAAGCCATGGCATTGTTCCGCAAGCATTAGCACGGCTAGTGCGGCGGACGAGGATAATAAGATGGTACAGGTCAGGGCGGAACATCCGACCAATCGAGACGGCAGCATCAACATCGACGCATGGATTGAGCGTATCGATAAGCGACTCAATCTGGCAACTCCGGAGGTATTACGCGAGGCCTGCGAGTGGGCTTGCGAACTGGAGCGTGCCGCCATTGCGGCGGAGAACATTTGGGCAGACGGCACCAATAGTTTTTTGACCGGGCTTGAGATGGCGGAAATTCTCGCTGATCTCAAGCTGGATCAGGACTCGCTGGTGGCTGCGGTGGTGTATCGCGCAGTGCGTGAGCGCAAGACCGATTTGCTCGCAGTCGAGCATCGTTTTGGCGAGGTGGTAGCGCAGTTGGTTGACGGCGTGCAGCGCATGGCCGCCATCAGTGTCTCGCAGAATGCCGGCAAGAATACGGTATTCAGTCCGCATGCCCAGGTCGAGAGCCTGCGCAAGATGTTGGTCACCATGGTAGACGATGTCCGGGTCGCGCTGATCAAGCTGGCAGAGCGAACCTGTGCTATTCGTGCCGTCAAGGATGCGCCGGAAGAAAAACGCTATCGGGTTGCCCGTGAGGTATTCGATATCTATGCCCCGCTAGCCCACCGCTTGGGCATTGGCCACATCAAGTGGGAGCTGGAAGATCTCTCTTTCCGTTATCTGGAGCCAAACCAGTACAAGCAGATTGCCAAGCTGCTGGATGAGCGTCGTCTCGACCGGCAGGAATACATCGATACTGTCATGGCGCAAGTGCGTGCTGCGCTGGAAGAAGCGTCCATTTTTGGCGACATTACCGGCCGTGCCAAGCATATCTACTCCATCTGGAGGAAGATGCAGCGTAAAGGCATCGACTTCAGTCAAGTCTATGACGTGCGCGCCGTTCGTATTCTGGTGCCGCAGGTGCGTGACTGTTATACCGCACTGGGAATAGTCCATAGCCTGTGGCGGCATATCCCTAACGAGTTTGACGACTACATTGCCAACCCCAAAGAGAATGGCTATCGCTCGCTGCACACGGCGGTTGTCGGCCCTAATGGCAAGGTGCTTGAAGTGCAAATCCGTACCCAGGCGATGCACGAGGAAGCTGAGTTGGGGGTGTGTGCGCACTGGCGCTACAAGGGAACCGATACCGGCTCTTCGTCCAACGCCTACGAAGACAAGATTGCCTGGTTACGCCAGGTGCTTGAGTGGCACGAGGAAATGGGCGACATCGGCGGTCTGGCAGATCAACTCCGGGTGGATTTTGAACCGGACCGTATCTATCTATTTACCCCTGATGGCCACGTGCTGGACGTACCCAAGGGCGCTACGCCACTGGATTTCGCCTATCGGGTCCACACTGAAATTGGCCATAGCTGCCGTGGCGCCAAGGTAAACGGGCGCATCGTTCCGCTTAATTACATTCTGCAAACGGGTGAGCAGGTCGAGATCATTACCGGCAAGCACAGTAACCCCAGCCGGGATTGGCTCAATTCGAATCTGGGCTACGTCAATACCTCGCGGGCGCGGGCCAAAGTCCAGCATTGGTTCAAGCAGCAGGCGCGCGAGCAGAACGTGCAGGCCGGCAAGTTGATGCTGGAGCGAGAGCTTACTCGTCTAGCGCTTAATGGCGCCGATTATGCCCAGTTGATCGATCGGCTGGGTATCAAGGGCCAGGAAGATCTGTTTGCCGCAGTAGGGTCAGGGGATATGCGTCTGGCCCACGTCGTCGGGGTTGCGCACCAGCTCGTGGAGCCGGACCGCCACAGCGAGCAGCTGGAGTTAATACCCAAGAAGCAGAGCAAGGTGGGGCGCCGTGGCGACGTTTATATACAAGGCGTTGGCAACCTCATGACCCAGCTCGCTGGCTGCTGTCAGCCGGTTCCGGGCGACCCTATCATTGGCTATATCACCCTCGGCCGCGGCGTTACCGTGCATCGCGCTGACTGTGCCAACGCCATGCAGCTGCAGGACCAGGACTCTGAACGACTGATAGAAGTGAACTGGGGCGGCGCGCCGGTGCAGACCTATCCGGTAGAAATCTACATCAAGGCGTATGACCGCTCCGGTCTGCTGCGTGATGTGTCGTTGATGCTGGCTAACGAGAAGCTCAATGTGCTGGAGGTGAGCACCCGCACCAATAAGGACGATAACTACGCAGCTATGCTGCTGACCATTGAGGTTCCTAACCTTAACCTTCTAGGACGCCTGTTGGGGCGTATCAGTCAGCTGCCCAACGTGATCGAGGCGCGTCGTAATCGACAGGAGAACCGGGCGTGAGTTATCAACTTGATGACTTGTTGTATCTCATGGCGCGCTTGCGCGACCCACAGCATGGCTGCCCATGGGATCTGGAGCAAAATTTCGCCTCTATAGTGCCGCATACGCTGGAAGAAGCTTATGAAGTGGCTGATGCCATTGAGCAGGGCGACTTTGAGCAGTTACGCGGCGAGTTGGGCGATTTACTGTTTCAGGTGGTGTATTACGCTCAGTTGGGTAAAGAAGTGGACCGCTTTGGCTGGCCTGAAGTCGTGGACGGCATTACTCGAAAGTTACTGCGCCGCCATCCGCATGTATTTCCTGACGGCAATCTGCGCACGCCACCCGGCACTCTGACGCTGGCGCCGGAGCAGATCAAGCAGCGCTGGGAAGAGATCAAGGCTGAGGAGCGCGCGGAGAAGGCAGTTCAGCCGCAACAGCTGTCATTGCTCGATGACGTGCCTCAGGCGTTGCCCGCGCTGAGTCGTGCGCAGAAATTACAGAAGCGTGCTTCAGGTGCCGGTTTTGATTGGCCAGACGCGGCACCCGTTGTCGACAAAATTGCCGAGGAACTGGACGAAGTGCGCGCCGCGTTGAGCCAAGGGGATGCCGCCGCCGTAGCGGAGGAAATGGGTGACCTGCTGTTTTGCGTGGTAAACCTTGCGCGTCATCTTGGCGTGGATGCTGAGCATGCGCTGCGCGAGGGCAACAACAAGTTTGAGCGGCGTTTTCGCTTTATAGAGCAGCAGTTGCGTGATCGCAGCAGCAGTGTTGAGCAAAGCGATCTGGCTGAGCTGGATAGGCTGTGGGATCAAGCCAAGCAACAAGGGCTTTGATCGCCCACCTTTACTGCGCGATCTATCACTCAGGGCACCTTTGAAAAAGATGCCCTTTTTTGCGCTTGAGCTGAGTGCAAGCGCAGGCTAGTGCTGTATTTCCTGTTGTTGTTCCACCAGCTGCTGTAGATGCTTGCGGCTGAGAGCCAGATATCTCGGAGTTGCGCCTTCATCCTTGTACAAAGGATCGCCCAGCTCGTCGCGCGATATGACCTCCGTGCCTGCTTGATAGGGCAGGCTGGCTTCGAGTTCTTCCAGTGCCGAGCTGAGCAGATCGGTAATCAGATCTTCAACCTGGCGCTTGGGATACATTTCGTGCAGCGCTGCCAGACGGGCAGCGTCCTCCAGGCAGAGTTTTACCTCGTAGCTGTTTCGCGTTACGCGGCCCTTTGCAGTCTGTTCCCAGTTTTGGGTGAGTTCACGGATCTTCATGGTTCCCCCTAGTCCTATTGGATTCGCTTGTGGCGACATTTCCAGCATAGACCATTTGTGCCTTACGCTAGTGGTTTAGGCAGCTTTGTACTGCCTGATTTCATCGCACTTACTACTCTTGACCCCTTGTCAGCGTCTTTGTTGCATCGCATGCTGTTTATCTACTCGGCCGGAGGAACCTGTATGACTGAAATTGATGCTCGCCTGCGTGAAGACGTAAACAAGCTGGGCACTCTGCTTGGGCAAACTATCAAGGCGCATTTGGGCGACGATTTTTTGCAGCGTATTGAGCGTATTCGTCTTGGCGCCAAACAGGGGCGCAAGCAGGATGGTGCAGCCCATGAAGAGCTGCTGGCTGCGTTGCAGGATCTGCCTGACAACCAACTGCTACCAGTCTGCCGCGCCTTTAATCAGTTTCTCAATCTGGCCAATATCGCGGAACAGCATCACCGTATTCGTCGGCGGCGCGCAGATGAGCCGCTGGAATTTGAGATGCGCTGCGTCAGTGACCTGCTAGGTCGTTTGCAGGATGAAGGCTTTAGCTCTGAAAGGATCATGCAACAGGTCAATACGCTGGACATCGAGCTGGTTCTGACGGCACACCCAACCGAGGTAACACGCCGTACGCTGATTCAGAAATACGATGCCATTGCAGAAGCATTGGCCCGCGGTGATCACGACGACCTGACGGCTGCTGAGCATGAATCCGTGCGCCAGGACCTGGCGCGGCTGATCAGCGAGGCCTGGCATACCGACGAGATTAGACATAATCGCCCAACGCCGGTCGACGAAGCGAAGTGGGGGTTTGCTGTCATTGAACATTCTCTGTGGCAGGCGCTACCCCAATTTCTGCGCAGCTTTGATGCAGATATTCATGCCGCAACCGGCGAGCATCTGGGGTTGCGCGCCGCGCCGGTACGTATCGCCTCCTGGATGGGCGGTGACCGCGACGGTAATCCCAACGTGACTGCGCCGGTGACGCGAGAGGTGTTACTGCTTGGCCGCTGGATGGCGGCGGACCTGTATCTGCGAGACATCGAAGCATTGGCTAACCAGTTATCCATGCATGCTGCTACAAATGAGTTGTTGGCGCTGGCGGGTAACGTAGCCGAGCCTTACCGTGCGGTGCTCAAGCAATTAAGAACGCGACTGCTGGCAACGCGTGACTGGGCCGAGACCGCCCTCACCGATGAGGTTGCGCCCGCAGATGCGGTGCTACAAAGTCTGGACGAGCTGCGCGGTCCGCTTGAGGCCTGTTATCAATCGTTAGTCCAGCTCGGTATGCGGCGCATTGCCCACGGCCCCTTGCTGGATACCTTGCGTCGCGTTAATGCGTTTGGTCTGGGTCTGGTTAAACTGGATATTCGCCAGGATGCGGGGCGGCATGCAGACGTCTTCACCGAGCTGACGCAGTACCTGCAGCTTGGTAATTACGCCGAGTGGGACGAAGAGGCGCGCTGCCGGTTTCTGTTAACCGAGCTGCACAATCGTCGTCCGTTGCTGCCGACTGACTGGAAGCCCAGCGCCGACGTCGCTGAAGTTTTGGCTACCTGCAGTGTCGTCGCCAGCCAGCCGGAGCTGATGCTCGGCTCCTATGTGATCTCCATGGCATCGCACCCCTCTGACGTGTTGGCGGTCAAACTGCTGCTGAAAGAGACCGGCGTACAGTGGCCGATGCGCGTGGCGCCCTTGTTTGAAACCCTGGCGGACCTGGATCACGCAGCTGACGCTATCGATCGCCTGTTGTCACTGAAGGACTATCGTGCGTTGGTCGGCGATGAGCAGGAGGTGATGATTGGTTACTCCGACTCAGCCAAGGATGCGGGCACATTGGCTGCGGGCTGGGCTCAGTATCGGGCTCAGGAAGCGCTGGTGAAGGTTTGCCAGCAACGTGGCGTGCGTCTGCGTCTGTTTCATGGTCGCGGCGGCACTGTTGGCCGGGGCGGCGCTCCGGCACATATGGCGATCTTGTCGCAGCCACCCGGGTCGGTGCAGGGGCAGCTGCGGGTAACCGAGCAGGGCGAGATGATCCGCTTCAAGTTTGGCTTGCCAGGTATCGCCATTCAAAGCTTCCAGCTCTATGCCAGCGCGGTACTGGAAGCCAGTCTGCTGCCGCCGCCTGCCCCTGAACCGGCGTGGCGCGAGCTGATGCAACGGTTGGCGGATCGCTCGGTTGAGGTGTATCGCGGCGTCGTGCGCGAGGAGCCGCAGTTTGTCGAGTATTTTCGGCAGGCGACGCCAGAGCAGGAACTGGCTCGGTTACCATTGGGTAGTCGTCCAGCCAAACGCCGCAGCCAAGGCGGTATCGAGACCTTGCGCGCTATTCCCTGGATATTCGCCTGGACCCAGACACGTCTGATGTTGCCAGCTTGGCTGGGCGCCGGGCAGGCGTTGCAAGAGGCTCTGGATGCCGGCGAAGGCGCTGCTTTACAGGATATGATGGCAGGCTGGCCGTTCTTTCTGGCGCGGATTGAAATGCTTGAAATGGTCTTGTCCAAGGCGGATGCAGGTATTTCGCGTTTTTATGAACAGCGTTTGGCCAGTCCAGAACTCTGGCCCCTTGGCGAGCGGCTGCGCGCAGATCTGCAGCAGGCCACAGAGGTCATTCTCACTGTGCGCGGCAGCGACACGCTATTGGCCCACAACCCGGCGCTGGGTGAGTCCGTTGCGGTGCGAAATCCCTACACGGACCCCTTGCATCTGCTGCAGGCGGAATTGATGGCGCGCACGCGGGCGCAAGGCGAGCGCATCGATCCTGATCTGGAACGCGCCTTGCTGGTCACTGTGGCCGGTATTGCTGCAGGGATGCGCAATACCGGTTGATCGCCGTTGAAGGGCGCCATTGCCAGCTGGTTTTAGGCGTCTTTTATATTTAATTCAATAAGTTATATGGGTGCGACAATGGTCCTGCTTGTGCGCGCTGGCGCGTGCGTGTATGTTGAACGCCCTTTTGCCCCCGCCTGCGTGGGTTGAATAGTTTTTTTGACGGCCTACGCGCCTGTCCTCTGCCAAGGTTTGGCCAGTTGCCGCCGTTGGCGTGGTTTCAGTTAGACGAGGAGTAAATCATGCGAGTCATCCTGTTAGGCGCCCCTGGTGCGGGCAAGGGTACCCAAGCACAGTTTATCTGTGAGCGTTTCGGTATTCCGCAGATTTCTACTGGCGACATGCTGCGTGCAGCGGTCAAGGCGGGTACTGATCTGGGTAAGCAGGTCAAGGAAGTCATGGACAGTGGCGGGCTGGTCTCCGATGATCTGATCATCGGTTTGATCAAGGAACGTATCACTCAGGATGACTGCGCCAATGGTTTTCTGTTTGATGGCTTTCCGCGCACTATTCCGCAGGCTGAAGCGCTGGTAGATGCGGGTATCAAGCTGGATCACGTGCTGGAAATCGCTGTCGCTGACGAAGAGATTGTTGCGCGTATGTCCGGGCGTCGCGTACATCCGGGTTCGGGCCGCATCTATCACGTCGACCATAACCCGCCGAAAGTCGCGGGCAAGGATGACGTGACTGGTGATGAGTTGATTCAGCGCGAAGACGACAAAGAAGAAACCGTGCGCAAGCGCTTGCAGGTTTACCACACTCAGACCAAGCCACTGGTCGAGTTTTACCGCGAGCAGGCTGCCGCAAACGGTGCGCCCAAGTGCTCCAAGGTAGAAGGTGTTGGCTCGGTAGAGCAGATCACCACCAAGGTGTTGGCAGCGCTGAGCTGATCTTCATCTGATGTGGCAAAGGCCCGTGTTGACGTCCTGTCGCACGGGCCTTTGCATTTGGGTAGAATTCCAGCCCACTTTGAACTCAATACGGATTGCCCATGACCACACTGCTAGCTCTGGATACCGCTACCGAGGCCTGTTCAGCAGCCTTGCTGCATGAGGGTGAAGTGGTCTATCGCAGCGAGGTTATTCCACGTGAGCATGCACAGCGTATTTTGCCGATGCTGCAAGAGCTGATGCTGGAGCGCGGCATTACTCTTGGCGACGTGGATGCGCTGGTGTTTGGTCGCGGCCCGGGCGCTTTCACTGGCGTGCGCATTGCTACCGGCATGGTACAGGGCCTGGCTTTTGCCAGCGGCAAGCCGGTTATCGCTATTTCTAACCTGGCAGCCTTGGCGCAGCGCGCCTGGCGCGAGCATCAGGCTGAATACGTTGCGGCCGCCATTGATGCGCGCATGGATGAAGTTTATTGGGGTGTATTTGCCCTTAATGATGGCGTTATGCGGCCACTTTGCGACGAGCGGGTATGTGCGCCGGAGCAGGTTGAGTTGCCGCTCGAGACCGGGCAGGCCGATGTGGCGGGAGCGGGTACCGGCTGGCAGTTGGCTGATCGCCTGGCGGTCAAGCCGTCGCGGTACTGGTCCGACATGCTGCCTGATGCGCGCGACCTGCTGGCGCTGGCCTTACCGCGCTGGCTGGCGGGTGAGGTGCTTGATGCCGCCGACGCCCAGCCCATCTATTTGCGCGACAAGGTTGCCACGCCCAAGGCGCAGCGCTAATCTGAGCGTCTTGATAGCGGAGAATCATCAGTGCGTGTTGACGGCCTGAATCCATACAATACGCTCCCGGAGCGCAGCAATCGTAACGTTACCAGCGCTGCGCCGGTTGATGCTGCGCGTGCGCCAGCCGCAGAGCAGGCCAATAGCGTATCGGCTAGTCGCTCGCTGACAACCCGCTCGGTCAATGCCACCTCCGCTAATGCCGAGTACATTCCCGCTCGCCGTGAGATTCAGCAACCCGTTTATGGTCGTGCTAACCAGGCGTTGGCCAGCTACGAGGCGACTGCCAGTATTCCCGTGGATGGCGAGTCGAATAGTGTCTTCGGCATCGATCTGTTCGCCTGATCTGTGGCGGTACCTGATCACAACCCCATTTTGCTGGGCTGCACACAATGGTCCGACCCTGTTTGGCAGGGCACGCTGTACAGTTCCGGCAGTGATGCCGATCAGCGACTGGCGCAATATTGCAGTGTGTTTGCTGCGGTAGAGGGCAATACCACCTTTTATTCCTTGCCCGGCGCTGATCGCGTAGCGCGTTGGGCTGAGTTGATGCCGACTGATTTTCGCTTTTGCGCCAAGTTGCCGCGCGACATCAGCCATGGTTCGCGGTTGACCGCAGATGCCCCCGCGCTGCGCGACTTCTTTACGCGCATGGCGCCGCTCGGACAGCGTCTTGGTCCTATCTGGCTGCAACTGCCCCAGCGCTTCTCTCCCGCAAGAACCGCTGAGTTGATTGCTTTTCTGGATGCGTTGCCGCGCGACTTTGACTACGCCGTAGAAGTGCGTCATCTCGATTTTTTCCGCAAGGATAAGAACGAGCAGCACCTCAATCGCCAATTACACGAGCGAGGTATTGAGCGCATTATCTTTGATACCCGCGCGCTCTTTGCCAGTGATGACGCCTCGGCGGCCACGCTTGAAGCCAAGGAGCGTAAACCCCGTCTGCCGGTGCACGCGGTGGCGCTATCCAACCGACCTGCTGTGCGTTTTGTCGGCGGTATGGATAACAGTGCTAATCTGCGAGCGCTAGAGCCCTGGCTGAATAAATGTGCCGAGTGGTTGCGCTCGGGGCACCAACCCATGATCTTTATGCATACGCCCGATAACCGGCTGGCCCCACAACTCGCGCGCCTGTTTTATCAGCAATTACAGAAGCGGGTACCCAGTCTGCCGGTCATGCCGTGCTGGCCCGGTGAGCAGGAAGCGGCCATGCAACCTGAGCAGGTTGATCTGTTTTGACTAGGAATAAATATGGTGGATAGGGAGTACGCTGAATGAGCCGTGATGACGGCCGGGTCACCCTGGCATTGGCGGGTGCCGAAGGATTTGAGCAGGCTTCAGCGGAACTGGCGCAGCGCTTGCTGCTACCCTTGCAAGCGCCGGATAGGCCGCTGGCAGAGCTGTTACTGTGTCTGGATGAGCAAGGCCTGAGTCTGCGAAGCACTGAGGCTGATGTCCCGGGAGCGGCAGCCACCGGTGCGGTGCGGGTTGATTTCGTCGGTGGTGCGCTGGCTCACCGTCGTCAGTTTGGCGGCGGCGCCGGGCAAATGGTCGCTCGCGCGGTGGGTATTCGCGGTGCGGTGCGCCCCAGTATCCTTGATGCTACCGCAGGCTTGGGGCGCGATGCCTTCGTTATGGCGTCACTTGGCTGTGACGTGACCTTGCTGGAGCGTCAGCCGGTTATTGCTGCCTTGCTGGAAGATGGTCTCAGGCGCGCCCGCGAAGCAGGAGGGGAGGTGGCCGAGATAGCTAGCCGGATGCGGCTCATTCACTGTGATGCCATTAGCGCGCTGTGCGATTGGTCTGAGGCTATCCCGCAGGTGATTCACCTGGATCCGATGTTTCCACATCGGGAAAAGTCGGCCTTGGTCAAAAAGGAAATGCGGCTGTTTCGGCCGCTCGCTGGTGATGACAACGACGCTCCAGCCCTGCTTCGCGCCGCCTTGGCGCTGGCGAGCCATCGAGTTGCAGTAAAAAGGCCGCGTAAGGCGCCGGCCATTGCAGGCCCAGCACCCAGTGCGGAGATGAAAGGGCAGTCCAGCCGCTACGATATTTACGGCAAGAAGCGGCTGGAGTAACCCTTTATTCCGCCGTTGAGCTGCGCGCTACCTGGCGAATCGAAAGCCGAATTTCGGCGCTCAATACCCGCTTGGCAATGTTTTCCGCGATGTCTTCCAGCCCTGCTACATAGTGCAGTCGACCTTCCTCATCCGCGCTGACAACGTGCAGGTCGATAAGGCGCTGGATAAATTGGCGAAACAGCGTCTTGTCGAAAAACTCGGGGGCATTCAGACCGTGCAGTATCGACAGTCGCTGAGCCATCACCGAGCACAATGCCTCCAACTGCTCGGCAGTCTGTGTGCCATTGGGGAAATTCAGCAATAAAGCGGACGCCATGTAAAAGCGCTCGAGAACCTGGATGATGCTGCGCGACAGCAGGCTTAGCATGACAAAGTCGCTTGAGCTGAGGTCGGGGCGGTGAATTTGTTCATCCTCTTCACGCAGTAGCCCTTGCTCTACCAGGCTGTCGACCCAGGTTTGTATCGCTTGCGGCAGCGTCTGTTCGTCCCATTGCAAAAACAGCTCGCCCTGCAGATAAGGGTAAATGCCCAGAATCAGACGTTCGATCTGTGAGCGCTTCATGCGCGGATTATTCTGGAACAGACAGGCAATCAACGCAGGCAGTACGACCAAGTGCACAATATTATTGCGGTAGTAGGTCATCAGTACGGCTTGCGGCTCATCCAGGACCATGATTTCGCCCAGGGCGTCAGACTGGCGCTGAATCATCTGCATGTCTTCCACATGCTTGATCATCGCCTGCCCATCCATGTCGGGCAGGGTCACGCTGGCGCTGTAAGGTACCTGGCGCAGCAGTGCGGCGTATCGGTCGAGTACCCGTGCCAGTGACGTTTCATCCAGCGCCAGGCGCGCGGTAGACAGCATAGCGAGCGCGACCAGATTGACCGGGTTGACGTCTGCTGCGGCACTGATTGCACTGGTCAGGGTGCGCGCCAACTGATTAGTGGTGTCGTTAAGCCAGGCTGGTCGGTAGTCCGGTGCCAATGGCTGCTTACGCCAATCTGGCTGCTGCTGATCGAGGAAATCAGCCAGCGGCAAAGGTTCGCCAAAGTTGACGGCTACCTGACCGAAGCGCAGCTTGAGCGCAGAAATGACCTGGAACAGATCAAAAATAGACTCTTTTTTCTTGCTTTGTCCGCGTAGTTCGCCGAGGTATGTGCGGCCTTCCAGTACCCGTTCATAGCCGATGTAGACAGGTACAAACACGATGGGGCGACGCGGCGAACGCAGAAAGCTGCGCAGCGTGATTGCCAGCATGCCGGTTTTCGGGCTGAGCATGCGGCCGGTGCGCGAGCGACCGCCTTCGATGAAGTATTCGACCGGGAAGCCGCGGCTGAACAGCGTGTGCAGGTATTCGTTGAAAACCGCGGTGTAAAGCTGATTACCTTTGAACGTACGCCGCATGAAGAAGGCGCCGCCACGGCGCAGGATGCCGCCGATTACCGGCATGTTGAGATTGATGCCAGCGGCAATATGCGGTGGCGTAAGGCTGTTACGCACCAGCAAATAGGAGAGCAGAAGATAATCGATATGACTGCGATGGCAGGGTACGTAGATGATCTCGTTGCCCCGTGAAATGTCGTGTACTCGCTTGATATTATTTACTTTTATGCCGTCGTAAAGCTTGTTCCAAAACCACGAAAGCACCACTTCAAGAAAGCGGATGATGCTGTAGGTAAAGTCCGAGGCAACTTCGTTGGCGTAGCGTGCCGCGAGTGCCTGCGCCTTGTCCTGGCTGATGTTGTTCTCGGCCGCTTCGCGGCGTATCGCTTCTTTCACCATGGGCGCGTGCAGCATGCCTTTGAGCAGCGTGCGACGGTGAACCAGTTCAGGGCCGACGACGGCTGCGCGCTGATGGCGGAAGTGAACCCGCAGTAGACGGTTGACCCGGCGCAGGTGGCGTTCGTGGTCGGGTTCACCTGCGGTCAATGTCTGCAGTGACAGGCTTTCGCCGAAGTGCACCCGAATCTTGCGCCCGTGCACCAGTATTGCGAGCAGTTTGCGCAAACGCCCACCGACCCAATTATAGGCAAACAGCAGCTTGATCGGCGAAGACTCAGCATCGGGCGATAGTCCCCAGAAGACGGTGATCGGTACCAGCTGAACTTCAGTACAGCCTTGTTCGGCTGCGTCGAGAATTTGCCCCATGCGCGGTGATTGGCGGCGCAAGTCAGGCCTGCCAACCCAGGAGCGCTCGTTACTCAGAAAAACGTAGGATTCGTGTTGGTCCAGAGGCTCGCGTGGCGGCCTTACTGGCCGAGGTAGTCCCGCCCTGACGCACTCACGGTCAGCGACGATAAGATCAGACAGGGAGCGGTAGGGTAAAACGTAGATCACCGGCTTGAGTGGGTCGACTTTAAGGTCGCCAGCGGGATTGCCAATGCTTTTTGATTTAGCCCAGACATAAAGCAGACGTCTGGCCAGGCCAAAACGCATGCGACCGAATAAAGAGGAGTAGTCTGCGGGCATAGTGTTCTCAAGGCAGTTGAATCGCTGACAGTCCTGCTGTCAGGGGCTTAGGCACGAATTCTATCGCGTTTGCACGGCAGTAACAGCCCGGCTTGTGCGAGATCGTCCGGCGCGCCGGTATATCCTTGCTTGAAATGCGTACGGGGGATTCATATAGTCGTTGCCCTGAGCGCAACGCGTTCCAGTAAAATTGAACTCATTCCGCGCTGTGACAAACGGCTGCAGGTTTTACACCCGGGAAGTGTGAACCAGCGCACGTTGCCATTGTCCATGACCATGCGTTCAATCCTGGAAAGAAGCGAGTGCCTGGCAGCGCATGCCCACGGGCACGTTGCGACCTATACATTGGGGGAATAATAAAAGGCATGATCAGTATAAATAGCCTGACCAAACGCTTCGGCGAGCACGTCGCCGTCGATAATCTGTCATTCGACGTCAAACCGGGCGAAGTGCTCGGCTTCCTCGGCCCCAACGGCGCCGGAAAATCCACCACCATGAAAATGCTTACCGGCTTCCTGACACCTGATGGTGGCTCGGCATCGGTCTGCGGCTTTGATGTGCAGACGCAGATCCTGCAGGCGCAGCAGCAGATGGGTTATCTGCCCGAAGGGGCTCCCTGCTACGGCGATATGCGGGTGAAGGGTTTTCTTGAGTTTATTGCCTCTGTGCGTGGCTTCAGCGGTGCCGAAAAGCACAAGCGGGTCGCGCGTGCGGTTGAGCAAGTTGAACTGCAATCGGTGCTGGGCCAGCGCATTGAGACCCTGTCGAAAGGCTTCAAGCGGCGCGTCGGGCTGGCACAGGCCATCCTGCATGACCCGCAGGTGCTGATTCTGGATGAGCCCACTGATGGTCTGGATCCTAACCAGAAGCATCATGTGCGCCACCTGATTCAACAGTTGGCCGAAGGCAGTAACAAGATCGTGGTTATTTCTACACATATTCTCGAAGAGGTCAGCGCCGTATGTTCCCGCGCGGTGATCATCGGTCGCGGTCGACTCCTGGCTGACGGTACGCCGGAGGAGCTGGAAGCACGCTCGCGCTATCATCAGGCGGTGACCTTATCCCTGTCGCACAGTGTTGATACGCAAGCGTTGCAACAACTGCCAGGCGTGCTGGCGGTGGAAAGCCTGCATGATGGTCAGCAATTGACCGTGCTGGCCAAACCGGGTGAGGTGATCTTCCCGGCGGTAGGACAACTGGCTCGCGAGCAGCAATGGCAGGTCGCAGAGCTGTCGGTAGAACGTGGTCGTCTGGATGACGTCTTCCGTGGTCTGACGTCAGGGGAGGCGGCATGAGTAATCTGGGTGTGATTTTCAAACGCGAGTTGGGCAGCTATTTTGCCACTCCGCTGGCCTATATTTTTATCGTCATTTTTCTGGTGTTGTCGGCGTTATTTACCTTCGATCTGGGCGGTTTTTACACCGCCGGTCAGGCCGACCTCAACGCGTTCTTCTCATTCCATTCCTGGCTATACCTGTTTTTGGTGCCAGCGCTTGCCATGCGGCTATGGGCCGAGGAGCGCAAGTCGGGAACTATCGAATTGCTGATGACGCTGCCGGTATCGCGCACCGACATGGTCTTGGGCAAGTTCATCGCCGCCTGGGTCTTTGTTGGTATTGCGTTGTTGCTGACCTTTCCGATCGTGATTACCGTCAACTATCTGGGTAACCCGGATAACGGCGCCATCTTTACCGGGTACATCGGTAGCTGGCTGCTGGCTGGCGGTTATCTGGCCATCGGCTCCTGTATGTCGGCCGCTACCAAGAATCAGGTGATCGCGTTCATTCTCAGCGTTGTCGTCTGCTTCATCTTCATTGCTGCCGGTATTCCCATGGTGCTCGACTTCTTTAGCACATGGGCGCCCCAGTGGCTGGTCGATGCCATTGCCTCATTCAGTTTTCAGGTTCGCTTCAGTGCATTGAGTCACGGCGTACTGGAACTGCGTGACCTGCTGTATTTCTTCTCGCTGATGGCTGGTTGGTTGTTCGCCACTGCGATTGTCATCGACCTGAAAAAGGCCGATTGAGGCAAAGGAGCATTCATGAAACGTTTAATTTATTCTGGCGCCGGGTTACTGGTGCTGCTGCTGGCTTTTGTTGCCTTCAATATGGCCACCAACGTGTTTCTGCCGGGCGCGCGTATCGATCTTACCGAGCAGAAGTTGTATACCTTTTCCGATGGTACTCAGCAGATTCTGGCTGACCTGAAAGAGCCAATTGATCTGTATTTCTTCTTTTCCGATCAGGCCAGTAAAAAGAATGTGGCGCTGCGCAACTATGCCAAGCGCGTCGAGGAGATGCTGAAGGAATACGAGCGTGAGGCTGATGGCAAGATTCGCTTGCACATCATTGACCCGCAGCCTTTCTCGGAAGCTGAAGACCGCGCCGCCGAATTTGGTTTGCAGGCCATACCGCTGAACCAAACCGGCGATAACCTGTACTTTGGTCTGGCAGGCACCAACGAGCTGGCTCAGCGTGAAGTGATTCCGTTCTTTGCGCTGGAGCAAGAGGGCATGCTCGAGTATGAGCTCAGCCGCGTTATCAGCACCCTGGCCGAGACTGAAAAGCCTAAGGTTGGCCTGATTTCCGGTCTGCCCATTGGTGGCGGAGCTTCACCTTACTCGCAGCAGCCGGCGCCACCCTGGGTGGTACTGGAGCAAATGCAGCAGATGTTTGAGGTAGAGCAACTGCAGCACGACGTCGATGAGATTCCTGACGATATTGGCGTGTTACTGCTGATCCATCCCAAGTCGTTAACTGAAGCGGCGCTCTATGCGGTCGATCAGTTTGTCCTGGGCGGCGGTAAGTTGCTGGCCTTTATTGATCCCTATGCCGAGTCTGATCAGGCGATGGAAGCGATGATCGAAGGCATGGCGGACGGTAAATCGTCTGATCTTGGACCGCTGCTGAGAGCCTGGGGTGTGCAGTATAACCCCGAGCAAGTGGTGGTAGATGAAAGCCAGGGTATGTCGGTTAGCCGTGGGCAGGGCCAATTACCGGCGCGTCATATCGGCTGGCTGGAAGTGGAGCCTGCGCAGATCGACAGCGACGACACCATTACCGCGCCTTTGCAGCTGCTCACAGTGGGCACCGGCGGTGCGCTGATTCCGGTTGACGGCGGGCAGACGCACTTTACGCCGCTGCTGACCAGTACAGCCAACAGCAGTCTGATGCCCAGCGATGCATTCGCCAAACTGCGTGATCCCGAAGAGCTACTCAAGGGATTCAAAGCGGATGATCACACCTATACCTTCGCCGCGCGCCTGACTGGCCCCGCCAAATCTGCCTATCCGCAAGGCATGGAAGGGCATGATCCGGGTCTGCAACAGGCTGACAACATCAACGTGGTGGTGGTCGCTGATACCGACATGTTGACCGACCGCATGTGGGTGCAGGTGCAGGATCTGTTTGGCCAGCGCATTCCGCAGCCGTGGGCTGACAATGGCGGCTTCCTGATTAACGCGCTGGATAATCTGTCCGGTTCTGATGCCCTTATCAGTGTGCGTTCGCGTGGTGACTTCAGTCGTCCGTTTACCGTGGTTGAAAAACTGCAGCGTGATGCTGAAAGTCGCTTCCGCGCCAGTGAGCAGCGCTTGCAGCAACAGCTGGCGGAAACCGATCAGCGCCTGGCTCAACTGCAGCAGAATCAGGACCCCAACCAGTTGACCGAACTGACGGCTGAGCAGCGTGATGCAATTCAGCAGTTTATTGACGAGAAGCTGGCGATCCGCAAGCAGTTGCGCGACGTGCGTTACAAGCTCAATGCCGATATCGATAACCTGGGTACGCGCTTGAAGTTCATCAATATCGCATTGGTGCCATTGCTGCTGACACTGGGTGTGTTGATCTGGTGGCTGGTTGGCCGTTTGCGTCGCAAGCACTGAGGAGGGACGAGATGCGCAAGATAGTATTGTTGGTAGTCGCGCTTCTGGCCGTGGTGCTGGTTGCGGCGGCTTTACAGTCACGCAAGGACGACCGCGAGGTCGACCTGCAAAGTCATAAACTGCTGTCTGAACAGCAGTTACAGATTCTGGCAGATACGCAGGCGATTACCTTGCAGCGTGGTCAGCAGGAAGTGAAGCTGGTGCGCCAGGACGACCAGTGGCTGGTAGCCAATAGCGATAACTTCCCGGTCTTACAGCCACGTTTGGCGGCCTTGCTACTGAATCTGCGTGGCGCTGAGGTACAGGAAGAGAAAACCGATAACCCTGATTATCATCAGCGTCTTGGTCTCAGTGCCGACAGCGAGCTACCGGTATTGCAGGTCACCCTCGATGCGGGCGATACCACACTCGGTCTGCTTTACGGTAACGCAGTGGGTAAGGGGCAACTGCTCCGTTTCGCCGACGCCAATCAGGTGCTATTGATCAACCGGCCTTTGACTGTCTCGGTGAACAGCCATGATTGGCTTGATTTGCAGGTCAGCAATGTGCCGTTAGAGCAGATTGCCAAGGCACGCTGGGAACATGCCGATGGCGAGACGCTGGTGTTGGACAAGGCGGAGCAGGGCGACTACAACTTCCGTTTGGCTGGTGAGGCGTCGGCAGAGGGGCAGGAGCGCAAACTCAATTCCATGGTGTTGGCCCTGGCCAACCTGCAGGCGCAGAACGTGAGTTTGCGCAGCAAGCTGGCGCTGGGTCAGCCTGGCTTGTCGATGCAACTCGATACCTGGTCGGGCGCTCAGCTTGCAGCGTCGCTATACCAACTCGACAATCAGTACTGGTTGACGGTGGATGCGGTCAAGCAAAGCGACGAGCAGCCGCTGGATGTGCGTATTGATCCTCGTTGGGCTTATCAGCTCAGCGTGGCCCAGCATGATCAGTTGGCACTGCGTGCAGCCGATCTGCAGCCAGCAGAGGTGGAAGTCGGCGAATAGTCGCGTTTGCTGATAGCCGGCGACATGGGTCGAGTCGCCGGTTGTTATTTTGTCTCTTGCTCTGATTTATTCCCTCTTTCCTACTTGCCCTGTACAGGGCACAGCACTGCCAGTGCTTTCAACAGTGTCTGTAACTGTCAGAGCGCAGGTAGGTTGGTCAGCAGCCAGCGTTCAAACTCTTGCGCTGGCATGGCGCCGTTCAGGCGTGCTATCTCTTTGCCGTGATGCAGAATCAGCAGGGTGGGGATACTGCGTATGGCAAAGCGTGCCGCAAGGTCCGGTGCGGCTTCGGTATCTATCTTGATCAGGCGCGCACGGGGTTCGGCACGGCTTGCTGCCTGCTCAAATACCGGAGCAAATTGCTGGCAGGGCCCGCACCAGCTTGCCCAGAAATCGATTACCAGCGGCAAATCGGCACTGCTGTGCTTGGCAAATTGCGCTGACGTTAGCGCGAGTGGTTTACCGTTGAACAGGCTCTGTTTGCAGGCTCCGCATTGCGGGTTAGCGCTCAAACGCTCGACCGGCAAACGGTTTTTGCGATGGCAGTGCGGGCAGGTGATCAGCATGCTATCTGTCATGGTGCTCTCTGCATTTGGGGGTGCATGGATGATCCATCAGGATCGTATCTCTGGGTGACACTGTCTATCTATCGGGATCAGCTCGGCGACGCCAGTGCCGTTGCAGCTCAACAAAGGTGAGCGAGGCGGACCAGGTGATCAATACCAGCCCTGTAAGTGCCTCGGTACCGTAGAGAAAACGGATGTTGCCTACCGGCGTGATGTCACCGTAACCCAATGTAGTATAGGTGGTGGCCGACAGATAGACCGTCTCGAACAGGGTAGGGTCCGGCAGCCCGGCAATACTGCCTAGCGCAGGTATCTCAAGCATAAGCAGCGCGCCTATGCCAAACAGCCAGATTTCGCCGATGTGAGCGATCAATAGCACAAAGATCAATGTAAGGATGCGCGGGCGCTCGGCCCAGCGAGTCGTGGTGATAAAGGCGTTGAGCCGCGACAGAATTTCGTAGTGCATGACCACTGCACAGACCGCCAGCAACACGCTGCCAGCGGCCATGATCCAGTGGTACTGATCAATCATCGGCTAGAGCGCCCAGACGAATTCACTTTCGCCATCGGCATTGACCTTTAGCCAGCGGTCGGGATCGATAACGCCCTCGCTTTCGTCCCAGCTGCCGATTGAGCAGCGCACCTCATGACCCAGCGCGGTATGGACGGCATGTGCACACTCGGTGTCGCTTGCCCAGGGCGTCTCGGCGCTGTCAAACCAGATGCTGGTCCACTTGCCGGCGGCCTTGCGCACTATCATCAACGGGATTGCCGGAGTGCTTTGGATAACACCCTGTCGGGTGTTGCCCTTGGCTTCTTCGAGGACCAGTGGTCCCAAGGCCTCGGGTATCCAGGCAAGCAAATCCTTGACGTGGTCTTCGCGCAGATAGATCTCAATGTCAGGTTGGCGCACGACGTATCCTCGGGGAGCAATTGATCTGTTGTTCAGCTTCGTTCCAGTAATACCATCTGCATGGCGACTTCCAGGCCTTCGATGCCGCTGGCGCACAGCGCCTGCTGGCGCTCCTGCTGGCTGCGGAAACCGTGTGGTGTCATGCCAATGAGATTGGCCAGCTCGTCGGCTGGCACCTGCAGAGCATAGCGCAGGGTGCTTTGCGAAACGATGTGCAATTCATCCGGCAATGATTTGATTAGCTCGGGTGTAGGGTGAACGCTGTCGTACAGCTTTTCACGCAGTGCCATCAGGTGATCGCCATGCGGTCCGACAATCAGTACCTTGCCGCCAGGCCGCAGGGTACGCACGCACTCCTCTGGGGACCAGGGGCTAAATACACAGAGTGCCGCGTCCAGGCTCTGATCCGCTACTGGCAGGCGGGCACTGGAGGCCACCAGCCACTGTATATCCTTGCTGCGTCGGCAGGCCTTGAGGATGGCGTCCTTGCTGATGTCCAGCCCCGCCAGTTGCGCCTGCGGCAGTACGCTAGCCAGTCGGCTAGTGTAATAGCCCTCACCGCATCCCATGTCGAGCACTCGCGCCGGGGTTTCGGCGACCAACAGTTGATTGATCGCATCGCTTACCGGTTGATAATGCCCCGCATCCAGAAACGCCTGCCGGTGACTCAGCATTTGTGGCGTATCGCCCGGCTGCTTGCTGTTCTTATGCTGCACCAGCAGCAGGTTCAGGTAGCCCTGACGAGCCTGATCGTAGCTATGGCCGTTGACGCAGCGCCATTGTCGGTCGGTCTGCAGGAGCGCGTCATGGCAGTGCGGGCAGATAAGTTCGATCATCAGGCGAGTAACCGTTCCAGTGTGGCTTCATAGATATCGGTAAGAATATCCAGGTCACTGGCTTTGATACATTCGTTGACCTGGTGGATGGTAGCGTTGACCGGACCTAGCTCGACTACCTGAGTGCCCATGGTCGCGATAAAGCGGCCGTCAGAGGTGCCACCGGAAGTAGAGGGCTGAGTGTCACGCCCGGTTACCTGCTTGATGGCTGCCGCGACGCCGTTGAGCAGGGCACCAGGTTCGGTCAGAAACGGCAGTCCGGAGACGGTCCAGTGCAGCTCATAGTCCAAGCCGTGCTGGTCGAGCAGGGCACGCACACGCGCCTGTAACCCTTCGACCGTAGACTCGGTAGAAAAGCGGAAGTTGATCAGCGCCTCCAGCTCACCCGGTACCACGTTGGTGGCACCCGTCCCGGAGTGAATGTTGGAAATCTGGAAGCTGGTGGGTGGGAAAAAGTCATTGCCTTCATCCCACATCTCCGCTGCCAGGGCGGCGAGCGCCGGTGCTGCCAGATGGATCGGATTGCGCGCCAGGTGTGGGTAGGCTACGTGCCCCTGTTTGCCCTTGATGACCAGGCGGGCGTTCAACGAGCCGCGGCGGCCATTCTTTACGACGTCACCGACCAGCTCAGTGCTCGATGGCTCGCCAACGATGCACCAGTCGACTTTTTCTCCGCGCTCAACCAGGGTCTCGACTACCTTGACGGTGCCTTCAGTCGCTGGCCCTTCTTCGTCACTGGTGATGAGGAAGGCAATGGAGCCTTTGTGCGTTGGGTGCTTGGCAACGAATCGCTCGGCGGCGACCAGCATGGCGGCAAGGCTGCCTTTCATGTCTGCTGCGCCGCGGCCCAGCAACATGCCATCACGAATAACCGGCTCAAAGGGCGGTTGATCCCATTTCTCCAGCGGGCCGGTTGGCACTACATCCGTGTGACCGGCAAAACACAGGACCGGTCCGCTGTCGCCGCGCCGGGCCCAGAGGTTATCTACCTCGCCAAAGTTGAGTTGTTCCAGCTTGAACCCCACTGCCGCCAGGCGCTCGCCCATCAACTGCTGACAGTCTGCATCTTCAGGGGTGGTGGAATTGCGCGAGATCAAATCGCAGGCAAGGGACAGGGTAGGGGATAGCTCGGTCATGGCTCGCTTCGCTGTTGATGTGTCTGGCGCTCATGATACCAGAGTGAACTGCAAGGCCAGAGCACAGCCGAGCAGTCGCTGCTGTTATCGGGTAAAAGGCGTATCAGTCGGGTTTGCTGGCAGCGGGCCAGCGTGCTTTGCGCCATGCGCGTCGCTGCTTCTTGTCGAGAAAGGTCCAGGCCAGTAGGCGACTGCGCTTCTGTCCTTGTGCCATGTCCATGATGCGAACATCGGTTGCGCCGAGTTCGCGCAACTGGGTGGGTAGTTGCTTAAGACTGTCAGCGTTTGAGACCAGGCTGCTGAACCAGAATACCTGGCGGCCAAATTCCGCGCTTTCAATTGCCATGCGCGATAAAAACCCGGCTTCGCCACCTACGCAATACAGCTCACTGGCCTGACCGCCAAAGTTGAGCACGCCGGCTTTGCTTTCGGCCTGCTTGTTGAGTTGTTGCCACTTGCGCTGATTAGCTGCGCGGGCTTCCTCTGCGCTGGCATGGAATGGGGGATTGCACAGGGTAAAATCAAACTGTTCTTCCGGCTTGATGATGCCGCGAAAAAGATGCTCATTGTGCGGCTGCAGGCGCAGGCTGATGCGTTGGGCTGCAGTGGCGTTGGTATCGAGCAGTCGTTCGGCGTTATCCAGTGCTGTCTGATCGATATCGCTGCCGACAAAGCTCCAGCCATACTCATGACTGCCAATCAACGGATAGATCAGGTTGGCGCCGGTTCCCAGGTCCAGACCGACCAGTTTCTTGCCTGTGGGTATCTTGCCGTCGTGGCTGTCGCCGAGCAGGTCTGCCAGGGTGTGCAGATAGTCTGCTCGTCCCGGGACAGGGGGGCAGAGATAGCCGGGTGGAATATCCCAATCACGCACCTTGTATTGCAGCTTGAGCAGAGCGCTATTCAGCGCCTTGACTGCGTCTGGTTTGCTGAAGTCGAGCGTGCTGCCACCTGCTGGCGAATTGATGAGATGCCCACGCAGTGCGGGGTTGGCGCTGGTCAGTGCAGCGAAATCATACTGGCCCTGATGGCGGTTGCGTGGGTGCAGACCGGTTTTGGTCGACGCCTTGGGGCTGGTTTTGCGGGGCATGGGATATTCCGTAGTGATGGACGCTGATTCTCCCACAGGTGGCTCTCCACATCCATGCAAAGCGCTCTGTTGGCTTGTGCACAAATACCGGGGATGAATCTGTGGATAACCCAAGGATAGCTTTCGCCAGCGTATGGCTGGCGGGCCTTGGGCCAAGCTGGATGTTATTTGATCAAGCGTTGCAGTACGCCGAGTGACTTGCGCGCTGATATACTCGCTGGCTGACAGCAGTGGAGTGAATATGACGACAGATGATCCGCGATTTGGTGGCATAGCACGCCTGTATGGCGTCGATGCATTGGCACGTCTGCAGGCCAGTCATGTGGTGGTGGTGGGTATTGGCGGGGTCGGCACCTGGGTGGCTGAAGCGCTGGCGCGAACCGGGATTGGCCGTATCACGCTGATTGATCTGGACGAAGTCTGTGTGACCAATACCAATCGCCAGTTGCCAGCGATGGAAGGCAATATCGGTCGACCCAAGGTCGAGGTCATGGCAGAGCGTCTGCGCGCAATCAATCCTGCCTGCGGGGTGAATCCGATTCTCGACTTTCTCAGCCCGGCGAACATGGAAGACTATCTTGGCGAGGATGTTGATTGTGTAGTGGACTGCATTGACAGTATCAAGGCCAAGGTAGCGTTAATTGCCTGGTGCCGACGCCGCAGGATTGCCGTTATTACCACAGGCGGCGCGGGAGGGCAGACAGATCCGACCCAGGTTACCGTGTCCGATCTGTCAAAGACCGTCAACGATCCGTTGGCAGCCAAAGCCCGCTCGCAGCTGCGCCGCGATCACAACTTTCCCAAGTCCGGCAGCAAGCGCAGTTTTGGCGTGCCCTGCGTCTACTCGAAAGAGCAACTGCGTTACCCCCAGCCAGACGGCTCGGTCTGCCAGCAAAAGGCTTTTGTCGGTGAAGGTGTGCGCCTGGACTGCGCTGGCGGTTTTGGTGCGGTGACTATGGTAACGGCGACGTTCGGCATGGTCGCTGCTGCGCAGGCGGTGCAGCGGTTGTTGCGCTGAACAGTAGCCGCAAGCCGAAAGCCGCAAGCCTTAAGTTGCAAGCTTCAAGCTTCAAGCCAAAAGCCAAAAGCCAAAGGCAGTTTGGGTGAGGTGGTTTTTTGTGTTGAGGTGCAATCGAGATGTTGACGCAAAGCCTGCAACTGGCTCCACACTATTAAGCTTGCAGCTTGCAGCTTGCAGCTTGCAGCTTGCAGCTTGCAGCTTGCAGCTTGCAGCTACAAAAAAGGCCCGAACCGATAACCGGAACGGGCCTCTCACATCACTGCTTGCAGCTTAAAGCTTGTTGCTTGCAGCTACTGGGCGCCGAAGGCGCTCAGTTATGCGCGTGCAGCATGTCGTTCAGCTGGATAGCGCTCTTGTTGGTCTTGCACTCGATGGCGCCGGTTTGCGAGTTGCGGCGGAACAATAGGTCGGACTGGTTGGCCAGGTCGCGCGCCTTGAGTATCTCGACCAGATTATCGGCGTCGTCCAGCAGAGTGACCTTGATGCCGGCGGTGATGTACAGACCGGCTTCTACGGTGCAGCGGTCGCCCAGCGGAATACCGATACCGGCGTTGGCGCCGATCAGGCAGCCTTCGCCAACGGAAATGACAATGTTGCCGCCGCCGGACAATGTGCCCATGGTCGAGCAACCGCCGCCCAGATCCGAGCCCTTGCCGACAAACACACCGGCGGAAATACGGCCTTCGACCATGCTGGTACCGGCAGTACCCGCGTTGAAGTTGATAAAGCCTTCGTGCATGACGGTGGTGCCTTCGCCAACGTAGGCGCCCAGGCGCACACGGGCGGTATCGGCGATGCGAATGCCGGATGGCGCAACGTAATCGGTCATGGACGGGAATTTATCGACGCTGTTGACCACCAGTGACTGGCCCTGCAGGCGAGCAGCCAGTTGGCGTTGCGGTAGCTCGTTAACGTCAATGGCGCCGTGATTGGTCCAGGCAACGTTGGGTAGCAGCGGGAAAATACCTGCCAGAACAACACCGTGTGGCTTGACCAGGCGATGCGAGAGCAGGTGCAGCTTGAGGTAGGCCTCGGGGGTGGACACAGGCGCTTCGTCAGTGGCCAATACCGTGGCGACCAGCGGACGTGTGCTGCTGGCCATCTGTTCGATCAGTGCGCTAGCTTCGGCAAAGCCTGCTTGCTTCAGTGCGCTGGCGAGTGCTGCACATTGGCTGGTGGAGAAACTGATGGCCTGGTTGCCTTCGCTGTAGCCGAGTTGCTCGCTGACGACGTCAATCAGTGCGCTGTCGGGGTTCAGCATGGGCTGCGGATAGTAGACTTCAATCCAGTTGCCTGCGCTGTTCTGGGTGCCGATGCCAAAGGCCAGGCTGAAACATTCGCTCATGGGGTGGTTCCTTTGATGCTATGCATTGGTGTCGAACGCGCTGGCATACCATTCCGGCTTGAAGCCAACCAGGCGCTGTGAGCCGGTATCCAGTACCGGTCTTTTGATCATCGAAGGGTTGGCCTGCATAAGAGCAATGGCCTTGTCGGTGTCGATGTCTTGTTTGTCTGCTTCATCCAGCTTGCGGAAGGTCGTGCCCTTGCGGTTGAGCAGGGTTTCCCAGCCGTGTTCGGCGCACCAGGCGCGAAGATGCTCGGTGTCGATTCCGTCTTTCTTGTAATCATGAAAAGCATAATCTACCTGATGGTCTTCCAGCCAGGTACGCGCCTTTTTCATGGTGTCACAGGCTTTGATGCCGTAGAGAGTGTAAGTCATTGATTTATAAAGGGGCGAATGCGTCTCCCCAATCCTCCCCAATATGTCGTCAAAACTCGATGCGACATTATGCCACCTCGATCCACTCGGCACCACGCGAGTCACGATAGACGTCTGTCATCTTGCTAGACTTGTGCCCCAACAGGGCTTGAGCGTTTCGCCCCTCTGATGTGTGCAGGCGTGCAGCGAGTGAGCGCATTTCGTGGAAGGTGGGCGGGTTGGTGAAAACGATCCCCAGCTTTTCCGCTGCCCGGTCTCTGGCCTCGGCAAAATTCTTGCTCAACGTGTCCAGCATCAAGGGCTGGCCAGGCATGGCACGACTGACCTGCTTCGAGTGGTGCACAAGGTGGCGGCTCAGCACTTTGTCACGGCAACTCTGAATGACGGTGCCCAGGTGCAGGTCTGCGGCTTGCAGTCTGATATCAGTGCTGATGCGCAGTCGCTGGCCTGTCTTGGACTGAATGACTTGCAGGTGGCCATCTACCACGTCACGGAACAGCATGTTGGCAATCTCGTTGCGCCGTTGCCCGGTGAGCAGCGCTAACTCCATCGCCCGTTTCAGCCAAGGCTGCCGGGCCTCGGCGTAGATGGCCTGCCACAACTCTAGGGTAAGGCGCTGCCGGGATACCTTCACCCGCGCCGCCTTGGTCACTTGTACCGGGTTCGCGTCCGTCCAGCCTGCCGCTATGGCCTCGGCAAACATATCGCTCAGCAGCGACCGCATGGCCCTGCTCATCTGCGCCTTTTTCGCCTTGGCCATCGCACCCAGGTAGTCAGCCACCTCCCGCGTACTGATGTCCCGAATATCCCGATCCCCAAACAACGCATCAAGCCTGTTTATCCGCATGCCGACATTGCGCAGGGTTGATGCCGCATTGCCTCTGTCTGCAATTATCAGTCGGTACTCTGCGCACCAATCCCGAAACGGGCGACCGGACTGCATGCGCTGAGCCAAGGTCTTTTCGCTGAAGTGGTGATTTGCTGCCGTTGCTTCGCGCACCGCCTTTGCCTTGTCGCTGCCGAGGCCGAAGCTGCGCCCGGTGATGGGATCGCGGTAGGTGTAATACGTCACGCCGTTGCGCTGGTCTGTCTTGCGGTACAGGTTAGGTGGCAGATCCTTGGAGCCTGCCGAACGGGGTCTTGGTGCCATGGCGTGCGCGCTCGATTCGGTTGATCAACGGGGCGTCGGGAATGTCCGGCAGCGGTTCAGAGTCGCAATACTCGGCGTTTTCGTCAACGTAGTAGGTGCGGCCCATCTTTTGGGCTGGTGGGTCAAACTTGCCGCTACGGGCCCACGCTCGCAGCGTATTGATAGCGGGCGGCGGATCGAGCCGTTCCGCCCAGGCGTCGAGGGTAATGAACTTCATCTGTCATGCCTCCCGGCTCATTCTTCTGGATAGAGTTCGTATTTCAGGCAGAGGTTGTGCATATCTTGCCGAGCTCTGAATACCTGTAGTTCACCGTCAACACGTGAAACCTGATAGATGTATTTGCTGCAGGGGAGGATTTTCCACTTGTCCGCTCTGGCCGCCTCAATCAACAACAGGTCATCGGGTTCATATTCGTTATCGGCCAGACTTGCTTGGCATATCCAATGGCTGGCTTCGCACGGGTAGTGCTTACGCGCTACCGGCTTTGACTCGCGTATTAGTTCGGACATTGCTATGCCTCCCGGCGTGTAGGGTGGTGCCAAAGTGGGTGGGGTTAGGGTTTGGCGGGCGGGAACCATTCGGTGTCGTATTCGTGCTGGCTGCAACGCTCCGGTTCAATCGCGGGAATTTCTTCATTGAAGTGGTATATGTTGCCGGGGTTGGCAACGAAGTCGGCGGCCTCTTTCATGAACTTCTCTTTGTATATCTGGAGAAAGTAGTCGGCGGCTTTCTCGTAGTCTTCTTCGCGGAAATTACCGGACACACTGCCGCCGCAGCTGACGCGCCAGACAGTACGGCGCTGCTGGTCGTCAATCTTTTCGAGCATTGATTTGATAGCGCGCCCCGCATAGCGGAGCTGATCAACGCTTAACCCTGAAAGGAAATCCGGGGTGCTTACGTTGATCGCGTGGCCCTGCCAACATTTGAACTCGGACACATTACTTCTCCCTCCTGCAATGCAGGATGTAGTTTGTTTGGTGGGTGAGTGGGGTTATTGCTGCTCGGCTTCGATCTTATGCCGACAGTCCGGCACGCCCATGTTTACGCGGATGCCGCGATAGTCCTGCACTACGCCGCGATCCCACTGCACGAACGCGAGATATCGCTGGCATGTATCGCGCTCAGCGCACCACTGGCCTTCCGGCATCAGGTCGAATCGACCGGCGCAGCGGGCTATGTCGAAGGGAAGGGTTTTCATTGCTTTGCTCCCTTCATTGCCCGATGGCAGTCATTCGATCCGGCGATATATGACTCGCTCATGATCGCCCGCATCTCATCGCGCATGGCCTTGAGCGTTGATGGCATCGTGTAGTTTGCCAGCCTGCTGCCGGACGCTCGCAGGACTCGATCAAGCGCATCGTCTATACGCTGCTGTGGTGTCCGTTCGCTCACGCTCCACCTTTCTTGCTCTGCTGGGCGCGATGTCGATCTAGTTCCTGCTGGATGCGCTTTGCTCGATCTCGTCCTGCTCGGACTGCGCGATCCGAATCGGCTTTTATCCGCTTCTCGTCCTGAGCAATCATGCGAATCTGCTCTTCACACATAAGCTCCCAAAGCATCCATCGCTGCTCATCTGGCAGTGCGTTGTACCTGTCGGTTGCTTCGCTCATGATTCCTCCCCACTGCCTGACTTGGCTATTGCAGCCACCGCGAAAGCAATGCGCTGGTCGTGCTCCTGCTTTAATTTGTCAACAGCCTGTGTCAGCGCGTTTCCGTACTTGCCTGAGATGCCAGAGGGCTGTGAGTCTGCGTCAATGAAATGCCTCAATGCCTCGACCAACTCCGCAATCCGCGCCTTGTCTGCTGCGCGGGAGGCTTCGAGCTGCTGAATTTCAGCGACACGATGGCGTGTTCCCTGGTTGCGCCCCTCGTCGTATCCCTTCTGGTAGCTGCCTGCTGGCTCAAGCGCCTGCTTTGGCGGCGGATTATAAAAAGCATTCATGAACTTCATGTCGCACACATATCTGTGCATCTGAGCGTGCATGCAGGTTTCCATTTCGCTTACAGGCTTCTCAGTGCCGCAAGCGGCGCAGCGCTGTACATCCGGCTTATCAGTCATGGCTTTGCTCTTGTATCTCGTACTTGGCGCAGTCTTCATCGCCGGTTTCTTTGTGGACCAGGTTGCCGACCCGGTTGGTTACGAACATGCCTTTGGGCAAGAACATACGGCGAAACTGGCCGTGCCAGGTGCCGTACTCAGTGGGTGTTCCGTCGGCGTGCTTGGTAGGGCCGCAGGCGCTGCAAATGCGCTTACCGCGCAGCTCTTCGATTCCGGTCCAGTCGAAGCACTCATCTATGCCACGGAACCCTTGGCAGGACAGGGCAGTGTTCTCTCGGCAGCCGCAGCTTCCACACTGGAACAGGCTCATCCTCAACCCTCCCTATGGAAGGTGGCGAGGGCGTCTTTGATGCGCCCGATTGTTTCTCGTGACTTGTTGTTGTCGCGCAGATAACCGAGCGTAGGCAGCTCGCCTTCCACTTGCGTCATCAACTCGGCGCACAGATCGGCCAGCCCCGCAACATCCGGGGCGGCAGGGGTAGGGGTAGGGTATGCGGTACGAAACATTTCCTGAATAGTACGCAGGTCGTCATCTGATGGTTCGTGCCGAAGATAAAGCAATACAGCTCTTGGATGCCCTGCATCTCGACCAATGCCGGATATATCAAGCTTTGCCAAAAGTGGGGAGCTATCCGCTTGTGGGGCGGCGGCTGGCATGGCGAAGTATTTGTCCAGCCATAGCTTGAGACGGTCCATCATTCTTTGTGGGCCAAAAGCTACCTCCTCCGGGTAGCCCGGATCGTACTCGATTAGCAGTGGAACCCACCCACTCGGCACCGCTTGCTGTCGGCCCGCCAGCTCAGCCTCAAGCGCCGCAACCTTGGCGCGCAAGCTCTGCACTAGCAGATCTGCATCACCGCCGCTCAGTTCTGTGTTAGTCATGATGGTGCTCCTGTGGTGGCTGGATGACTTTGAAGCTGACCGCCCACACGAATGGGTTAGCGTCCCAGCTGCCGGGGCCATAGATGGAATCCCACAGTTCAGCAAAGGCGGGAATGGATTGCGTAACAGGTGCAAACTCGTACATTGACCGAGCCAGACCTTCTTTGCATATCTGGCCTATCGTGATTTCTTGCACCTTCTCAATGCGGACATCGGTAATCTCAAGCACCAGAGACTCATTGCCTTCCACGCGCAGCTGATCACCCGGCTCGCCATAAGGGCATTCAACATCAACGAAGCCCGCACGCCATGCGTTATTAAGGTGCTGGGAAAGGGTTTGACCTTCCACCCATGCGCCATGCTTTCTCAGGTACTCTTCAGTGGCGTCTGGTTGCGGCTTAATAACCCGGCGCGTGACTGTCTTGATGCCGTCTAGAATGGCGGCGGTCATTTGATTCGTGAATTTGATTTGCCGATCAGTCATGGCCGCCGCCCTCGCTATCAATACCCACAAGCTCTACGCCTGGAACCACAGGCTCAAGCTCATACGCTGCGTCGTTGAAATCATGGTTCGTTGCACGCCAAAGCGCAGCGAACTCGCTCTTTGTCATCCACTGGTCTACGCGGATATGAATGCGCGGCTCTGGTGGCCGGGCTGTTAGTTGTGGGGTCATGCCATGTACCTCTTCATTTCGTTGCCGACCCACTCACCAACCGGCGTGCTTACGCCGTTGCCGATTTGGCGGTACGCGGACGTGTCGGATACGGGGAACTGGAACCAGTCAGGGACACCCTGCAAACGGGCATATTCGCGGACCGAGTACGGCCGAACGCCGAGCGGGAAGCGCTTATCTGCCACCAGTCGCGTGCTTTTGTCCTTGGCGTAATGGGCTACGCAAGTTGGCGCCAGATCGTCATTGACCGGATCGCTGATGATGGGAAGGTCGCGATAGCCGCCAGTCATGCGGGTGTGCACGGCCTTTGGTATGGTCACCCGTGGGTCATCTTCGACAATGTCCGCAAGTCGCACGCGCTTGGTGTTCTCTGGCGGGCGGATGGCGAAAGGGCGCCGAGTGCCGATTATGATCAAGCGGTTTCGCCGTTGTGGTAGCCACGTCTCAGACTTAATAGGGCAGAAAACCTGTACGTAGTAATCAGGCAGCTTGCTCATGGCCTCCATGACTATCGGGAAGGCGCGCATGCCCGGCACGTTCTCGACCACGTAGAACTCCGGCCGCGCTAGCGCTAGGTGCCGCAGTGCGTGCAGGAACAACTCATCACCGGTACGAGTACCGTGAATGTCTGCAATGGAGCTGTACTTGGTGCAGGGATATGTGAACACCATGCCATCGCAGGTGTCCTGCTCCAGCACCAGTTGCTTAGTCAGGTCGCATTGCACAACGTGGCTGCCAAGGTTATGGCGGTAGGTGGCGCAAGCGTCAGGGTCTAGCTCAAAGGCCTGATTGATGGTTAGGCCGGCGGACATAAGGCCAATATCCATAAGACCTGCCCCGCAGAAGTACGAGTTCACGGTTATCAATGGGGATTACCTCGGTTATGCGGTGGCTACTGGCGGTTGTTTGCGAGGGCGGGGCGAACATGCGGCTTGGGGTCAACTTCGATGAAGCCAGAGCCCTTATAGTCGCCATCCGTTGCGCGAGCCATGTCAACTTCAAGGCGCGCCGAGGCGTTCACCTCTGACGCGACTTGTGCGACGGCGCGCGCCTGGTCAACGGTGTACTTGCCTTCCAGCACGCCATTCATGGTCTTTCCGAGGATTTCGCGCAGGTCACTGAGCGTTTGCATTGGCTTTCTCCAATTTATTGAGCTTGCGCTTGAACCAGCCAAGCTTGATTGCCGCGCTTCGGTAATCGCTGCCGTAGCGGTCTATGCTGTTGCGCTGCATGCTCTCGGCACGGGTGAGGGCTTCAAGGTTGCTGGGGTCAAAGTTGGCGCGGTTTTTGTCCTTGAAGATCACGATATGGCCATCAGGCAGCTGGCCGTTGTGCTCTTCCCATATCAAGACGTGTACGGCTCGCCAGTCAGCTTTCTTGCGACCTGTGTCGGCTACCTTGCGAAACAGTATTCCGTCCTTACTCAGCCGCTCAGCCCCGATTGGCCGCCAGGTGTTTGATGGTCTGTCGCCCAGCTTGAACTGGGTTTCAGCAGAGCGGCCGCCAGCCTTCCAGCCTTTCTTGCCAGCATTCCAAGTGCTATGGCCTGGCTTGAACTGGCCGCATCCAGTGATCGCCTTGTATTCATCGGTGCGCTTGAGTTGAAGTTTCTGTACTCGGTTATAGATAGAGCTGGTGCCGCGCCCCATTACCGTCGAGCACTGGTTCAGAGAGTGCGTTTTCCATAGCTCGCGCAGCAACTTATCTTCTTCAGGCGTCCACGCCTTGTATTCCAAGCGCCGCCGTCCCGTGTTTTTAGCCATTGGGTGCCTCGACTAGAAAAGCACTAACTGCTCTTCTTTGATTATTTGAACTGGCGGGGCGATTGGCGGGCGTGTCGAACTCAAGGGTTCCGGGCTCGGCCTTGTGTCCATCTCACTACCCAGCGCATAACCCCGATCCAGCTTTACGCCCCAAAGCCCCATGATGTGGGCAGGCGTGAACCACTGTTCGCGCACTTCAAGGGCCAAGGTGTTGCCCAGCACAACAACGGCCGGGATATGCAGCAGCGATAGCTGCAGGAAGGCCATGTGCACCGCGCGACTGTCTACGTCTTGGGCGACTACGTGCATTTGCTGCTGGTAGTTGATGCCTGCCTTGTTCATTGCCTCAGCCATGGCTATCACCATTGCTCCAGCGCCTGCAGCGGGCTCGCTGACCCTGATAAAGCCGCGCTGCCGTATGAGTTCGCGGCAGTTTGTGCCATCCCCAACATTGACTTGAGCGATTAGCGCGCATAGGTGGTAAGGCGTGAAGAACTGCCCGCGGGCGCTGTTGCCAAGCTCAAGCTCACTGAACACCCTGCCCAGCACATCGTCTGGCCCAAACTCCATAGCCAGGGTCAGCTCGCCTAACATCTTGGGGAACAGCTTCTGTTCTGCTGGCTCGTATCGCCCAATCAGCTGCATATATCGCTTCTCACGGCGCTCGTGCTGGGTCAGGTCAGTTGAATTGGCCAGGGCAATAGCGGACATTTCAATAAAGTCACCGAACACCTCCCACAAGTGATGCCTGTGGCTGGCCTGGTTCAGAAGCTTGATCAAGGCTTTACGGTGAGTCTCAGCGGTTGTTGCTAATGGAGGTTTGATTCGGGCATTCATGTTCACCTCTGGCACAGGCGTGGCATACTCGCTTGATCAAAAAGGGAGACGGTTATGCGAAAAGGAATAGGAGCTTTGGTCGTGCTGTGGGTTGCTGCTATGAGCGGGTTTGCTTTCGCTCAGGGTGTTGACCTGCTGGACCTGAGTCAGCCAGAAGAGTCGTTCTGGAAGCTTGACCTGGGCACCCTCATACAGCTGGCGATAGCTGCAGCTGCGTGGCTGACGTTCGTTGTGGCATGGCGTGCTTCAGTGGCTTGGCGAGCCCAGCTAACTGCCCAGCCCGGTCTTGATATTGCGAGGCGTCTTTCGCTGCAGGTAGCCATGTGTCAAGAGGTCACACCATACCTCTACCACTCTTCTATCGAGCTAATGGAAATGGCTGATGACTTAGTACGCGAACCGAAGAAATGGCAGCATACAATTGACGAGGATGCTCAATATATTAGAAACGCTGAAGAGGTGATGGAGAAGCTCAGGTCCTTAGAGCTGGAGTATCGGGCCTATTGGAATACTGAGGATACTACCTGGTTAGAGCCTGTTTATAATTTATTGGGGTGGTCGATTGGTTGCAACATGGATGCGGCTGACGCATTAAGCGAAGCCCTTGCTGCGGGATCACAAAAGAGGCTGGGAACAGGCTGGGTCGAGTACCGAAAAGATCAATCTCAAGATTGGGGGATTGCGCTCAATAAGCATGACACCATTGCTTTTACTAGGCAGTTCTTCGCGCCTACAAGAGTAATGATCGAGCGTCTAACGCACCTAAAGGGCTAAAACTGAATCCTTTATTTTGATGGGCACTTATACCCAGACGGCCGGGTGGGGTTAAGATCAGCGCTTATTGCCGAAGGTGATGCCGTGCTTAGCTGCCCACTGCTGCAAAGTACCTCTGGATACTCCAAGCCATTGAGCCGCATCATTGATCGTTGAGCCGCCAGCGGCGCTTAATCGCATCTGTTTTATTTGCTCGTCACTGGGACCGGCGCGACCAGGCCGGCGACCTTTGCCGCTGCCGATATTCAGCTCCATACCGTGTTCTTTCGCAGCTTTGCGCACTAAGCCTTGAGACTTGCCCAGCTTTACTGCTATCTCCGCTGCGGATAGAACGCCAACAAAAGGCTTTATCTGGAAAGCTAAATCTTTGCGTATTGCCCTGTTTTTCGCTGACCGCGCATCGATCGCTATTTTCATGTTGGCGTGAAGGTTTTCGATGCCGGAAGGCTTATGCGGCGCTGATGTTGGCTCTGCTTTATGCCCTGACCGCATTTTTCGCTTAGCTTCGTCGATCATCGCCTGGGCTTTAACAAGGTGTTCGGGGATGGCGTGTTGCATTAGCATGGTTTCTTGCTCCGTGACACACCGCCGTGACGCTATGGCTTTGCGAGAAAGTCCCGCAGCGCTGCGTCATCAAGGCGGCTGATGTTGTGGATTGCGCGGGTTAGCAAGTCGTGCACCTCGTCGATGCCGGTTACCTGCTTGATCCGCTTCAGGTGGTCTGCCGTGCCTTGGTACACCTCGACCGTGAGGATGTAGGCCAGTAGGCGGGCGCGGCGCTCTTCCGCTTTGAGCTTGTCCCGCTCGCGCTGATCCCGCTTTCGCTCAGTGGCTGTCTTTGCCATTGCGTCTCCATACCCCTTAACGGGGAGGGTGGGTTAGGCTTCGGCGGTAATCTCAACTTGCTCTTGCTGACCCCAATCATCTGCAAGGGGTAGGGCGCTGCAGGTCTGGAACACCGGTATGCCTTGGCTATGCGCTTCGGCAATCTCTGCCAGGGTGCCTGCTGAGCACTCCCAGCCAGGGCAGAGCAATACAGCATCACAGCGCGTCATCAGCTCGAGCGTTGCAGCGAGCCAGAAGCGATCACCTATATCTGGATCAACCACATCTAGGTCGCCGGTATTGGCGTGAGGGATG
>Ga0207900_100086_pt1 | contig 71208 bp, 72 predicted proteins | sample LinPmetageLP39_FD_184052 | JGI IMG/M metagenome (GOLD analysis project Ga0207900, IMG submission 184052) | Marine viral communities from the Pacific Ocean - LP-39 (SPAdes) | ecosystem: Environmental > Aquatic > Marine > Oceanic | place: Pacific Ocean | collected 2010-06-14
GAGCGGTTCCATAATCCTAGGATGCGACGTAGAGTTGCTGCGCAGGATCAAAAGCTCTTAGCTGTTTTATAACCGTCCGTGGAAACGGGGTAGAACCCGATCCTTTTGCCTCAACTTAAGGCCCAGCCTCATTCGACAGAATAGAGATGCCCCGCTTGATCTGCGTTTAGGGAAGCGGTAGGTACAAACTTCAGCGCACACGCAACCCGAACGACAGGGGGACCCATGCAATCAGCGGTTAAATGTGGGGGGGAAACCTACCTTTGACGCCTGGCGCTATCCCACCGTCAAAGCATGTCGCTCGCCCATCAATGGCGATTTACTCAAAAAACAAAACCTTGTCGGAAATCAAGCGGAGAACAGCAGGGAGTAGAAACAACAAAGCCCCGATTTACGGGGCTTTGAGTACAGATAGTGGCGGAGGGACAGGCCGCCACAAACCAGCCCAAGCTATTGAATTATAACGCTTTCTTTCCATTATCTCCACGTAAGTCATTGAACAACCTAGAATACTTGTAACAATCCGGAACAATAGGCTACCATCCAATAACATTATTTATGATACGTATATTGGAGCGTATAAATGCCCAAGAAAGTTCAACCGATGGCCGCATTGGATGTAAAACGCCTTTCCTTTGCAACGGGCAAAGACGGGCAACCCTACAATACTCTGCACGCCGTTGGTGGCGTTTCTGGCCTGCTACTGCAAGTCACCCCCAGCGGCGCAAAGTCGTGGATATTGCGAACGCTGGTAGGCGGCAAGCGTCGCCCTATCGGTCTCGGCGGGTATCCTGACGTTAGCCTGGCTGATGCTCGTAAGAAGGCGCAAGAGGTCAAAGAGAAAATAGCGCAAGGCATTGACCCTGTCGAAGAGAGAAAGGCCGCTAGGCACGCGCTGATGACGGCTCGCCTTTCGTCCCTAACCTTCTCCGATGCCATGACGCAATATATCGCGATGAAGTCAAAGGAGTTCAAGAACCCACGACAGGCGCAGCAATGGACGAACAGCCTTTCGACCTATGCCCTGCCCCATATCGGGAAAGTGCCAGTAAGCGACATTCAGTTGCCGCATATCAAGGCTGTACTTGATCCGATATGGGAAAGCACCACCGAAACTGCAAAGCGCGTACAAGGCAGGCTAGAGAAAATTCTGGGCTGGGCGGCTATTCATGGTTATAGATCAGCAGAGAACCCCGCTCGATGGAAAGGCTACCTAGACGAGGTTTACCCATCACCCTCAAAGATAGCCAAAAAGAAACACCACGAAGCACTGGGCCTTGAAGATATACCCGAGTTTATGAAATCCCTGAAAAAGCGCACAGGTACAGCGTCGAGGGCGCTGGAGTTCCTTATTCTGACCGCTTCCCGCACCAACGAGGTTATAGGTGACAAGCGCATTGGGAAGCATGGCATTACATGGCAGGAGATCGACTTCAATAAGCGGGTTTGGACGGTTCCGGCTGAGCGTATGAAAAGCGGCAAGATCCATCGTGTCCCGCTCACCGATTCTGCAATCGACCTGCTTAAACAGATGCAACCGGGCGCACCAGACGCAATGGTGTTTCCTGGCCCGAACGGCGCTATACCTTCCAATAATTTCTTATCCGCCCTACTCAAGCGCATGGATCAGCCGGTAACTACTCACGGTTTCAGATCCACGTTCAAGGACTGGGCTAGAGAAAAGACCGCCTACGCTGACGAGGTATCAGAGCTTGCCTTGGCGCACGTCAATAGCGACGCCACCCATGCCGCGTATGCGCGTTCCGAATTGATCGACAAGCGCCGCCTGCTGATGAACGACTGGGAGGAGTACTGCTACCACGGGAAATCAGAAAAGGACGTGGACAATGTGGTCAACATTGGTGGGAATCGGTAACGACAGGCGGCAGCGGCTGTAAAGGAGCCGTTATGCCCGAAATGCCTTCAAAATCAATATCTAGCGCATGAGCTTAATGGAAGGCACCACATATAGACATTGATTATGGAATAAAAAACACTTTCTTTATAGCTAATCAGTATAGCGTGCAAGCCGTCGGATTCCAAAAAAGTTGGCACGTCTATTGCTTGACCCTATCTGTAGCATCTATACTTGTCGCGTAACAAGAAACACACGCGCACGAAAAAGCCGACTTCACGAAGAAACCGGCTCTTAGGTGGAAGGCTATCAGGGTGCAACCTGAAACGCCGCCCAAAATGAAACCATCAGGCGACGGTTCCACAGACAAGGCGAAGGTTACACAAGTTGGGCTTCGCAGGAAACTACCGTTCGTCGGGTGCCAAAGGAATCATTAGCAATGGCAACGACCAACCAGCAGCACGCAACACCACAACCCACCGCCCCTACCGTTTGGGCGGCTGATATTCAATTAGCCGCGCGGTACACCGTTTCCCGGCAGACGATCTGGCGCTGGGTACAGGCCGGACATTTACCCCCGCCCGTTAAACTTACCCCTGGCTGCACTCGGTGGCGCATGTCTGACATTGAGAAAATGGAACAGGGGGCTAAGTGATGACACAAAAAAAAGCTACTCCCCGCGAAGAAAGCAGCCTTAATAATTCACAGGCCCATTATAACACCCATAACACCCACGTCACCTACTTGGGAAAGCTGATAACCAAGCAACTCGAAGTCTCCAGCAATCCCATGACTTTTGCTTTGCTTATTGAGCGACTGAAGGCCGCAGGCTTTACCCGTTCAGAGATAATCAGCCAGTTCGACCGCTTGATAGCTGAAGGCGTAATTGCCTATCGGGAAGGTTTGGACTATCGGATGCAGTCATTACCGAAGGTAGAGTTCCGCGTGGAACTGCTGGAGGTGGCCCAATGAGCCTTTTAGACACCAGCACTTCAGCACAACGGGTTCGGCTACTAGATGCCCTGATTGCGAACTCTGTCACGACCTACCAGGCACGCGAAAAGCTGAACATTGCCGCGCCCGCTCCCCGCGTTAAGGAATTGCGCGAACAAGGCCACGACATTCTGACAGTATTTCAAACGCTGCCGGACGGCGCTGGACGCCTGCACCCCCGCAGCGCCCGTTATGTGCTGTTGTCACTGGCCCAGGAGGTTAGCGCATGAACACTCTGACGCTTGCTCTTTTCCTGGCCGCCTATTGCGTGTGCCGCATTCGTGCAGGGGGTAAGGTATGAGCGCCCTACTATCTGAAGCCCTGCCCGAAACTTGCGAAGCCGCAGCACACTGGTGGTATGAGTTCGGGTTCAAGGTCGCGCCCCTCAACCCCCAGAAGAAGAAAACAGCCGTCAAATGGGACGGCTGGTTGCTTCAATTAGCAGAAGATCCACACGGGACTATTGCCCGCCATTGGGCTGCACATCCTGACCATGAGCTTTGCGCCATTGTCGATGACGAGGTGCTTGTTCTTGATGCTGATAGCCCCGAGGCGATGACCGCTGTTCATTCACTGGAGCAAGTGTTTGACCTGCAACCCCGGCTAGTAGTGCAAACATCAAAAGGCTTTCATCACTACTTTCTGAGGGAGGCCGGTAGCTTTGCTCACATGGCCTCTTACAGCAGCGATAAAGAGCCGCAGAAAATAGACGTGCGAACAGGCCGAACCAATGCCGAGGGGCGCTCTGTAATTGTTCTGCCACCTTCTACCGGCAAGCAGATCGAGCTAAACGAAGCAGACACACTGCAAGACCTGACAGTTGCCGGGCAAGGCTTTATCGACGCAGTGTTTCGACATAACGGACAGGAGCCGCCGCGCCCTATTCTGCCCTCGACCGCGCCAGAGGTAACGCGCATTACCGGGCAAAGCGAAGCCGCCGAGGTTCTGGGATATGTAGACCCAAACAGCGACTATGAAACCTGGTGCAAGGTGCTGATGGGCTTGCATGACAAGTTCGCCGGATCTGATACCGGCCTTTATGTGGCGGATAGCTGGAGCGCAAAAGGTAGCGATTACCCAGGCTTTGAGGCTATCGAGTACAAATGGCGCTCGTTCACTTCAGGCAATGGCATCACTTTTGCGACCGTGGCCGAGATGGCCCGCCAGAACGGGGCAGACCTTTCGGGGATTGCCCGCAGCTATGATGCTGAGGGTAACAAGCTGCGAAGCTATAACGAGCTGATGCAGGCCGCCAAGGAGATGACCGAAGAAACCGACCCGGACGAAATCAGCAATCTTGCATCCGAGGCGAGACGGCTTGATCCGGTCAAAAGTGACCAGCTTTTACGTGCTATCAAGAAGCACACCAATGTCGGGCTTACTACCCTTCGCGCTGCCTTGGCCGCTGTGGCCGGTGAATCATCCGATGATCGAGAGGATCATTTGGAACTTGCCCGCGCTGTTATCGGTGAAGTTGGCCGGGAAAACCTGCTATCCGCTGGCCCCTTCGCTTATGAGTGGCAGACGCGGGGTGTATGGCGACCGATGGAGGAGCGCGGGTTCAAGCAACTGGTACAGCGCCACCTTGAAAACAAAGCAGCGGTAACGGCCAATACTGTCAATTGTGTGGGGGACGTACTCAAGACCGAAATTTTCGTTAAGGATCTGGAGTTCAACCAAGGCGACCCGGAAACGGTCAATACCCTGGCCGGTGAACTGGTGCTTGATGAGACTTGCGGCAACTGGGATTTACAGCCACACGACCGCAGCGCATACCGCACGACGCAGATACCCGTTCACTTTGAACCGGCAGCGACTGCGCCAAGGTTCATACAGTTTCTGGACGAGATATTTGCACCCGACGACGACCGCGAGCAAAAGAAAGCCTGTTTGCTGCAAATGATGGGCTATAGCTTGATGACGCATTGCAGGCATGAAAAGTTCGTGATGCTCATAGGCAATGGCAGCAACGGTAAATCCGTTTTGCTTAGCTTGCTAGAGGCTTTGTTGGGATCGGAAAACGTGGCAGGCGTCCAACCCTCGCAGTTCGACCGATCATTTCAGCGGGCACACCTTCACATGAAGCTGGCCAACGTCGTGACCGAGATCCGCGAAGGTGAAGTAATCGCAGACGCTGCACTAAAGGGCATAGTTTCGGGGGAGCCTGCAACGGTTGAGCATAAGTTCAAAGACCCATTTGTCATGCGACCTTATGCAACGTGCTGGTTCGGCACCAACCACATGCCCCACACCCGCGACTTTTCCGACGCCCTGTTTCGTCGTGCCGTGATCCTGACCTTCAATCGCAGATTCGATGCGGCTAAAGGTGAAACAGATCCGATGCTGAAGGAGAAACTATTTCTTGAGCTACCCGGCATCCTGAACATGGTATTGGCAGCTTATGAACAGGCGCTACGCTTCGGATTTACCGAGCCAGCCAGCAGCCGCAGGGCTAAGGATGAATGGAGGCTGGAAGCGGATCAGGTGGCGCAGTTCGTGGACGACACATGCAGCCGCGTTCCATCCGGCGAGGTTCAATCCCAACGCCTATACGATACGTTTTCCCACTGGGCTAATGATCAAGGCATAGGGCAAAAGGTGAAGCAGAAATCCTTTATCGACCGACTCACCCGGCTAGGCTTCGGAAGGCGCAGGGACTCGCAGTGTAAATACATTACCGGGCTTGAGATTATGCCCAGGTAGACCACCAACAATCGGGAGGCCATGCGCCTCCCTTTTTTATGCCGCTTGTGCCGCTTGTGCCGGGTGTTCTGAGATACCCCAACCTTTGAAAAAATAAAAAGTAGTGGAGAAGACCGTAAACATTATTTTTGTGAAAGGTTTTGAATGTCGCTAGACGCGGCACACCCGGCATTCACGGCATTGGCCAGCAATTTGTCCCCTCGCGAATTTTGTATGCCATTATGGTTATTCACATTCAAGGAGTGATTGAGATGAAAATATGGCTAGCGTTAATCGCAGTATTGATCCTGAGCGGCTGTGCCAGCAGTGGCCGCGAAATAGACCAGAATCAGGTGGATCAGATCGAGATAGGAGCCACCACGTTTGACGATATGGTCTCAAGGTTCGGCCCGCCTATGTCACAAGGCTATAACGGAGAGGGCAAGATTGTTGCCTCGTGGATATATGTCTTTGTTGGCCCTTTCGGGACTGGCATGGAGCAGCAGATTCTGGCTGTGCAGTTTGATGAATCAAAGGTGGTCGAACAATTCAACATGACCCAAGGCGACCCAGGCGGAGTGCGTCTAGGACGTTAACGGTTTGCAGATATAGAGGGCATGGCAGCCGCGCTATGTTCTCTTCATCGCACCATTGCCCGAACAATTCTACCTATCACGCGCAAACCGCATAGTTGGCACGATAAATGCATTTAATCCCGCACAGATAACCCCGCTTTTCGACCCCGCACCCTCCTCTGTTGACCTGTGGCGGTTCTATTAACCGTCATACCCCTGCATTCCGCTTGATCTGTGGCCTAGACCCTATTCATACGTATCATTAAACGTACTAATATTGCATAAACTCTGCTACTATTACTGTATGGATATACAGTACATACGGGGCCACAATGCCTAAGCTACCCGCACCACCGCCTAAGTACCGCCGAGGCTTTCTAACCCAACTTGATGGGCGTAATGCTCTGACGGCAACCATGCGCGAAATGTGGGAGCAGATGACGGCGGATCTGGGGGGCGAGGATCTTTCACTGAGTAGCAAGGCCAAGTTGCTCAAGGAAAAGCAGGCAGCAGCCCGAGCCGCAGCCCAGGCGCTGAAACCTTCCGGCGGCATGTGGGGATGATCGAAGCAGTAAGGCTGTGCCGCCATGCGCCTGACCGTGAACCCTACGCGGCAGTCGTGCATGGCAGGCAGCTATTCAGGCGGCATAACGAGCGCCTAGAAGACTTCCTCCAGCGTGTCGAGGCTTGCCGTGTCGCTACCACTTGAAGACGATCCCGAGAACGACCGCAGCGCGACGCCTGAGCATGTTCTGTGGTGTGCTGCGCTGGCGTTCATGCTGGACGAGGCCCGAGGCTACTGGCAAGGCGCGAGAACATACGGCACGACAGGCTATGAAGGAGAACAGGCGTTTGATGACGTGGTGCGAGTCGGACCGATGACGCGGCATCTGTGCGCGATGACGGGAAATTGCCCGCACTGGGTATCAGAAAGGTTTATTAAGTCGCTGGGGTGATGCTGGAAGGCGTCGTAAAGCAACCAAATCCAGCACTTTCTACATGATACGTACGTTGATACTTAGATATTTTTCAGCGCGCTAAGTCATTGAAAAATAAGGAATAGTGGCGGAGGGACAGGGATTCGAACCCTGGGTAGGCTATTAACCTACGCCGGTTTTCAAGACCGGTGCATTCAACCGCTCTGCCATCCCTCCACGGCCGGCAATACTACCGGAAAATGCTGATGAGTCAATGGGGTACAGCATAAAAGAGACCAACTTATTGCATCTTTTGCTGTCCATTTAGTTGGTCCCGGCAGGCTTTGCACATGAATAGAAATAGTTCGATATCAGCCTTACCTTGATTTGACATCGATTACCCGTATTATCTGGAAGTAACTAATGGATCACTTGATTTACCTTCACAGGAGCTGTGCATGAACATGCAAGAACGCCATACGACGATGCAACACAGCGGTGTGAACGAAGCGGAAGTCAGCAAACTCTTCCGTAATACGTACACATTGCTGGCCATGACCTTGGCTTTCTCGGCCCTGGTCGCTTTCGTTTCCATGAGCCTCAACCTTCCCTATCCCGGCATCATTGTGACGCTGGTAGGTTTTTACGGCCTGCTGTTTTTGACCACCAAGCTGCGTAACTCTGGCTGGGGTCTGGTCAGCACCTTTGCTTTCACCGGCTTCCTTGGCTACACCCTTGGCCCTATCCTCAATGCCTACCTCAACATGCCTAACGGCGGCTCGGTAGTCACGCTGGCTCTGGGCATGACGGCTCTGGTCTTTTTCAGTCTTTCAGCCTACGCCATCATCTCGCGCAAGGACTTCAGTTTCCTGTCCGGCTTCATCATGGCGGGATTTGTCGTACTGCTGGTAGCCGTTGTTGCCAGTTTCTTCGTGCAGATCAGCGGTCTTCAGTTGGCCATTTCTGCCGGCTTCGTGCTGTTTTCTTCTGCCGTCATTCTCTATCAGACCAGCTCGATCATTCACGGTGGTGAAGACAACTACATCATGGCGACCATTACGTTGTTCGTCTCGATCTACAACCTGTTCCTCAGCCTGCTGAGCCTGATTGGCGCCTTCAACGACGACTGATATCAGCGAGTAGGATATAATCAATGGCTCGCCAGAATTGGCGAGCCATTTTTGTTTGAGAGTCGCTTAAACGTCATGAAATTTGCTATTGCCCTGCTTGCCGGGCCACAGGACCCAGCTGCCCGCAGCGCCCTGAGCTTTGCCCAGGCGGCGCTTGATGGCGGTCACCAGATAAGTCGATTGTTTTTCTATCGCGATGCAGTGCACCTTGCATCAGACTTGGCAGTGCAACCGCAGGACGAATCAGATATTGCCCGCGAGTGGCGTGAGTTCATCAGTAGCAACGAGCTGGACGCCGTAGTCTGTATTGCCGCAGCGCTGCGTCGCGGTGTGCTTAACGAGGCAGAGGCCTCTCGCTGGGAGCGCCCCGTGGCCAACAGTGGTCAGCCGTGGGTGCTATCGGGACTGGGCCAGTGGGTAGACGCCATGCAATCGGCTGATCGGGCGGTGACTTTTGGCAGCTGATTTGAAAAGCCTACTGGTGATAAGTCGACATCCGCCAGCAGCACAAGCAGCACGTGAGGCATTGGACCTTGCTCTCGCCGCGGCCGCTTTTGGTGTGCCGGTCAGTCTGCTGTTCCTTGATAGCGGTGTAATGCAACTGCTTAAAGGCCAGGAATCTGCCCTGATCAAACAAAAATCACTGACTGCCAACCTCAAAGCGCTGCCTATCTTTGGGGTTGAAGATCTTTTCGTTTGCCAGCATTCACTTAGCGAACGTGGCTTGCAGTCCAATCAACTGCTTCTCCCGGCAAAACCGGTTGAGGGGGCTGAAATTGCCGCACTGCTTGAACAATACGATCAGGTGGTCACGCTATGAATGTCCGGTTTGAGGGAGTTTGAGCATGTTGCATGTTCTACGCCATGCGCCCCAGGATAGCAGTCGTTTCGCTAGCACCTTGCGATCAATGGGACCTGAACAGGGGTTACTAATGATTGAGGATGGCGTTTATAGCCTACTGCCAGACACCAGTTCAAATAGCGCACTGCAACTACTGCCCGCCAGCGTGCGTCTATATGTCATGGAAGCCGACGTTAGCGCACGTGGCCTGGCAATTGATGATCTGCCCAAGCGAGTCAAATTGATTGATTATCCGACCTTTGTTCAACTGTGTACCCAGTACGACAAGGTGCTCAGCTGGTGAGCCATATACTGCTGGTTGATGGCGAGGCCATAAAAGTCGACAAGGAAGGCTTTTTGCTGGATTTGCAGGATTGGTCTGAGCCGGTTGCTGCCGCATTGGCTGAACAGGAAGGGATCATCCTGACACCAGCTCATCTTGAGATTATTCAAGTGCTGCGTGATTTCTATCACACCTATCAGCTGTCGCCCGCCATGCGCCCATTGGTCAAGTATGTTGGCCAGCAACTAGGTAAGGACAAAGGCAACAGCCTTTACTTACTAGGCCTGTTTCCGGGTAGCCCGGCCAAGTTTGCGGCCAAAGTAGCAGGGCTGCCCAAGCCTGACAATTGCCTCTAGCCGGTCGTCAACAACCAGACACTCAGCCTTCAGGCAGGGTCGTCAGCACCACTAGCTGATCGCCTTGCTGCAACCTCAAGGGTTGATCACGTGGCGGATTCAACTGCAGCCTGCGGCCCTGCTCGTCCGGTTTATTGCGATAAATCCCCAGGGCGGTTTCGCCCTGCAACGCGATCACGGCTTCCAGGTCAGCAAAGGTAGTAACACTTTGCATTGAGTAGTCGCTGCTTTTACAAAAGACAATCTGCGCGCCACCCGTGGTAAAGAGTTCTTCCAGCATCAGCCCCAGCTCTCGCCGCTGGGCTATCTGCGCCATTAAATGGCTGAGGATCATAGGACTTACAATACTTTCTCCGCGCTTACGCACGACTAATGCATCGTTAGCCGGGTCACTGAGTTCAAGTAGTATCTGCGGCTTGTGGCTGCTCTCGAGCAACAGCTCGTCGACCACCAAGTAACCCACCATGGCCCGCGCATCCGCCTCTTCACCCGAGTCCATGCGATCAGACGAGAGCAGCAAGACGCTGTCAAAGCGCTGCTGCAAGAGGCCCCGCAGCGCGCCCTCTACCATGTAGTCGGCTTGAGTATGTTGGCAGCTAACGCCCGCGGTGAGTTCGCTATAGGCGCTTATCTCTTTGGTTCGCTCGAGCGGATCGATCACCGCAACCACATGCACTTCAAAATGATACCCGGTATAACCGGCTAACTCGTGAATAAGCGCGGGTACCCGTCGGTTCCAGCCCAATATCAGCATACGTCGCAAACCGCCCGACTCGGCTTTCGGCTGGCGCTGCGGTCGCTGCAACGCACGCAGCGGCTGTTCCGTGTTGTTCTGTGGTTCGGCGTGGGTGTAATCACGCGCCAACATGACTATCTTGTCACCCTGACGTATGACCTCATCACTCGGTGCGTTCAGCCAGGTCCGCCAGCTGTCGCCGTGCGGTCGCATCAAACCACACAGAATAGCCTGCGGGGCATGTCTGCCGATCTCGCCAAGAGACTGGCCCACGCAGTTGTCAGTGGAGCGAATATAGAATTCATTACCCTCGTGGACGGTCATCACCTCGCCGAATAACTCTGACATACCGGGATGAACCAGAGATTGGGCGAATAGCCGGCTAACCATGGCGTCACTGGCAACCACTTCAAGCGGACCTGAATAAGCTCTGCGCAATACATTCAGTTTGCGCATATCGTCGATCTCGGCCACCACATAGGGCGGCGCGGTGCCCCGCAGATGCGCCTGCGCCTGTAACGTCAGCAAGGCCTTGATGGTTTCCACATCACCGGTCAGCAGCTCATTGGCACTCTGGTTACGCCCCGGTATCAGCACCACGGCGGCCTGCAGGCAGGCGACGCGATCCAGGTCTTCAGGTTGCAGTGACGTGCCCGAGCGCAAAATAATGTTACTCATGGAGCGCCGAATAAGAGGGATTTCTCTCAGCTCCTGCACGCGATCAGCATTGATCTCATCAGCCAGAATCACCAGCCGCAGGCGCTTGGTATCGCGTGCACGCAGGAGGCGTTGAATACCACCACTTACGTCCAGAATTTCCTGCACCAAAGGTATAGTACGGTTAGTCCAGCCCAGAATCACAATGTGATCAGTTACCGTGACCGGTGTCAGCCCCTGCTCCAGCTTGACCATGATATCAATCAACCAGCGGGTCATGATCGCAACCAGAGCGCCGAGAAACACCACATAGCCACTGACCGTCAGCGCGGTAGAGACAATACGCCGCCAGGTGCCCTCATCATCGCCCAGATATCCGGGGTCTGTCAGGCGCAAAAACGCCCACCAGACAGAGTCTGCCAAGTTGCTACCCTCAGGCGCAGAGGGCCAGGCCAGCCAGCCCCCGATCAATGAAATCAGAGCGATAAAAGCAGCAACGACCAACAGTTGATAATGCGCTCCCTTGATGAACTGCCGTTCCACCAGGTAACGCAAACGATCAACGAAGGAAAATGGCAGCATTCAGGGAGCCTCTTTGCTCTGGGGGTGTCTGATTCTTAACGGAGCAGGTAAATCCTGCTAGATTGATCGCACATCAACCGAGTACTCATCCAGCAAATACTATGGCAAACGTTGAACACATTATCGGCTTGGCGCTGGTCGTACTCTACTGGCTTTTTACTGCGGCCGTCACGCTGCGCGTCGTAGCCAAGCGTAACCCTGTCAGCGTTACGCTTTCCTGGCTATTGGTGATTTATATACTGCCGATTTTCGGCGCGGCACTCTATTTGATGCTTGGCGAGCTAAATCTGGGTAAGCAGCGAGCGCAGCGGGCCGAGTCGATGGTTGAGCCTTTTTTACAGAGCATCGCTACTGATTTCTCTGCCACCAAAGCGCCTATCAGTGGTGGCTCGCTAACCCAGGGCATTTATCAATTGCTATCAACCCGCATGGGCATAGGCGCACTCGGGTATCGGCAGATGCAGTTACTGGATACCCCCGAGCTGATTTTCTCGCAACTCTGTGCCGACATTCGCGCTGCGCGTAACCGAATTCATATCGAGACCTACATCTGGTTCCCTGGTGGTCGTGTTGACGAGCTCGCCGAGGAGCTGATCAGCGCCAGCGTGCGTGGCGTTAAAGTGTCGCTATTGATAGACCACGCCGGCAGCCGTCCGTTCTTTCGCTCCAGTTGGCGCAAGCGGCTGATTGATGCGGGCATTGAAGTGGTACCCGCCCTGCCCGTTCGTCTCTTGCGCGCACTGGTCCAGCGAATCGACCTAAGGCTGCACCGCAAGTTGATCGTCATCGACGGCGAGATTGCCTACAGCGGCTCAATGAATATTGCCGACCCGTTATATTTCAAGAAGGAAGCCAAGGTCGGCGCCTGGGTGGATATCATGTTGCGCCTGGATGGACCGGCTGCTCGCGGGCTGGATAAGGTTTTTGCCTGGGACTGGGAGGTGGAAACAGGACTTCGCCGCCTCGAACCCGCCCCGCCTAGCGCGCCTGCTTGCTACAAGTGGCTGTCCATATTGCCATCCGGACCGGGCGTGGGTGACGATCTGATCGGCCAAGCGGTGCTATCGAGCATCTATCGCGCCAATGACAGTATTACCATCAGCACACCCTACTTTGTTCCATCTGAAGCGATATTCAACGCTCTGTGCCAAGCGGCAGAACGCGGCGTTCGGGTAAAAGTATTGCTGCCGGCGCGCAATGATTCAAAACTGGTGGGTTGGGCCAGCCGCGCGTTTTACCAGCGTTTTCTGGAAGCGGGCGGCGAAATCTATCGATTCGCCGGCGGGCTGCTGCATACCAAGGCGATGCTGATGGATGATCAGCTGGCGCTTGTTGGCAGTGTTAATCTGGATATCCGAAGCTTGCAGCTGAACTTCGAGCTAACCGTCGCCCTCTTCTCGCCAGAAGGCTGTGCCAGTATTCGAACACTACTCGATGGATACGAAGCGGCCAGTGAGCGGCTGCTGCTGGCAGACTGGCAGCAGCGCTCTCGCGCCTCGCGCGTGGTTGAGCGAGGCGTATTCTTCCTTAGCCCGCTGCTGTAGAAAACCCGCAGAAAAATCATAAAGCGCATTAGCACGCAGCCTGAAATAAAACCTGAAAATCAGGTTGCTTTCCGGGCGGGGAAGATTACAATTCTTAATGAGTTTGATTATCATTATGGATAAGCCCATGAAAGTATACCTGCTGCCCGTTAGCTTCACTGTTGCCATGATGAGCCCAATCATGGCCACTGCAAGCCCAGCCAACAGTACATCAGCCAGTTCTCGTCACGCCGCCGTAAGCCAGCTTAGCGCCCATAACCAATCGCTGCAGCAGCTGGTAAGCGCACCGCTGGACGTTGCGGCCTTAGGCTTGATTGACGAGTTGAGTTACCAACTGGAAAGTGATTTGCTGCTATTGGGCACCCCTTCTGCGCCCATCGCAGCACCCCTGGAACAGCTGCACCAGGCGGTAGAACACCAGGACAGTAACGCCGTGCTTGTGCACGCTGCTGCCTATTTAAGCGCAGCACAGCATTGGCTGGGACACTCCACCGCGTAAGCGAATCCGGCGGTCCAGGTTTTAGAGCTGACCTTCTATCGGCAGCCACCCCAGCGTCCAGCTCATAAAACGCCTGAAGGCACCTGCCTCAGGCTCCTTGCTCCATGTCTTACCGTCCGCCTGCCACTGAAGATCATGGTTTTCATTCAAGGAGACTTGATACGCGAAGTCATCGGACGTCCAGCGGTTAAACAGATCAACCATTTCCTCGGCAATAGCCTGCTGCTCAATATAAACACCCGCCTCGGTATTGAGCTTTACTGAACGCGCGTCCAGATTAACCGAGCCAATAAAAACGGCTTTGCGGTCAAAGACAAAGGTCTTCGCGTGCAAGCTGGCCAAGGACTCACCAAGAAACGGACTGGCACGCTCCTGCTGGCCTGCGATCGGCCGCAACTCCCATATATTCAACCCGCCTTTGAGTAATGAAACGCGGGACTTAGCGTAGCCGCTATGTACAGCCAAGACGTCAGTAGTGGCCAACGAGTTGGTCAACACCGAGATACTCACTCCCTGCGAATGAATATCCAGCAGCATGTCTTCGCCCGTCTCAAGTGGAACAAAATAAGCCGATGTGAGCAGTAGCTCGCTGCGCGATGCCCGTAACTTTTCCAGCAACCTGCGCCCGAGAAAGGCCGTTTCGTTGCCGTCGCCATGCGGATCGGATTTGGATGGGTCGTCGTAAAACCATTCGGCATGCCCCCAGCGCCAGTTCAGAGTGCCGTTGCTCATATCGGTTATGAAGGGTGATCGGGCAGCGGCCTTGAGATAGGGATCATGCTGAAGCTGAAGGTTACGCGACCCTAATGTGGCACGCATCGATGCCAGCGCCTCGGCGTCTGACTGCTTGGCCAGGGTGGCGATCGGGATAGCAATACCGCTATTCCAGAAGTTATCGAAGCTGTCAGAGGCGGCGTCAGCTATCGAACCGATGCCCAAAACATCTACATCCTGAAAATCAACATCGCTGAGGGTAAAGTACTCATCACCGATATTGCGGCCGCCGGTAATCAGCGCACGATTATCCGCGACCATCAGTTTGTTATGCATGCGATAGTTGATACGACCAAATTCGCCCAGCGTGCTTAACGACTTGAGCCATTCATTACGCAGGCTCAGCGGATTATACAAACGCACTTCAACGTTCGGATGCTGGTCAACCACCGCCACCTTCATATCTTCCAGGCTACTGCCGATATCATCCAACAATATCCGCACTCTAACGCCACGATCGGCAGCTTTAAGCAGGTGTTCGGCTATCAACCCGCCGGTAATATCCGTGTTAAAAATGTAATACTGGATATCCAGACTTTGATCGGCCATGTCGATCAATTTGAGCCGCGCAGCCAGCGCATCATTACCCTTATACAACAAGGTAAATCCCGACAGCGATTCATCTGCTGGCTGCTCTTTGGCGACATACTGGCTGAGGCGCGTTTGGGGGTCGGCTGCCATGTAATACGAGGGCAATTCGGTGTGGCTGACGCCCTGTGTAGCGCAGCCCAGCAGAACACTGGAAAGTGCCATCAACCCCAGTACGCGCATATCAGCATCCTTTGTCGTTTGCCCGATCTTACTGACTGCGATCGGGCAATATTGGTTCCAATGGCTATCTAGGCTCCTCGTAGGTATCGGTTACCACCAATTGATAGTCAAAGCGGCGCCCGCCTCTATTATCGATGATGACATAACCGGCTCCGGTCGGCTTCAAGCCCTGAGTATAGGCTGCACTGTAAAGTGCGCGCCAAGCCCCCTCGGCTGTCTGGGACTGCGGCTGATAATGCAGGCTGAGCACTAATTGTTCCGGCTTCTGGTTGATACGATAACCAGCGATATTGGCGAGCGCACCTTCAACAGGAAAGCTAATCTGAGGCTTGAGCAACTCGGGCGTATTGTCGGCGAGATTATCGAATACCAGGTTCAGAGGTCCTGTTATTCTCCCGCCAGCTTTGCGCTGCGCCGCCATGGCGACACTGATAGCCAGTGGGCCCACTTCATCCTTCATATCTTCCGGCGCTATCTCCGCTGGCCGTCCAAACAAGGTCATGGGTGCCCGAGTCAACAAGCGTATTGCATACTCGGTACCATCATCGCGGATGGTAAGTTCATCGCCACCGCGAATATCCACTACACTCTGCGACCCCGCAGGCAACGGCGCATAAGTTGCCTTACACAGATCAGAGGCGCGATAGCGCTCCTGGTCACTTCGCGTCAGCAGCGCGTTCTTTTCCAACTGCTCACAAACCTGCTTGTCGTAGCCGCTCCAGGCCTGGCGCGCTGCGCCAGCATCCACCAGGAGATCGATCATTGCGCTGCCCGCCTCCCCAGCCGCAATCAGCAATGCGGTCTGCGGTGACGACTCAGCTGCGCGCCGATCAGGACCACCTACGCCCACGCCTGGCTTGCGCTGGGTTTGCGCATGAATATTGGCACCTGCGTCCAGCAACAATCGGGCACTCTGGGGCTGATCAACCTGTGCTGCAGACATCAATGCGGTCTTGCCCCAGGCATTACTCTCATTCACAGCAAATCCTCGCTGCAAGAGCAATGTCACAGCTTGCGGATCTGCTACAGCAGCCATCAAGGCGGTATCACCGTCTGCGCCAACACCCCGTTGTGCGCCCAACACGCGGGTTTCATAGTCGACAAAATCGCTGACTACTGGCAATGGTGCGCCGTTGAGTAGCACACTATGCAAAGTGGCAAACTGACGCCCCTGCTCCAGAGCTCCGGCCTCCGGTGCTATCGCATAGCGCGGGCGGTATTCGGCAAAGGGCGCAGCAGGCGCACTCGGCGGCGCTGACGGCGCGTAGAGATTCTCCATAGCGCGGGCAAAAGTTTCGTGGAATAACAAATCTGCGGCAGTCACTGCCTCCTGTGATTTCAAGCCCTGGTCGGTAAATATGGATACCAGCTCCTGATGCGCAGGCCGTAGCATCGGCATAACCCGGCGATACAATCGCTTGGTGGCTACATTGCGTTCTGACCACTCAAAGAACTGATCCATTGCCATATCGTGACGGGCGCGAATGGCGGCCTCGCGACCGTTACGTTCAAGCTGGTCAACGCCCAGTAACGGCAGATTGAGCAGTGTCCATTGACGTTCTTTCCAACGCTGTGAGAGGTCGCGTCGTTCTTGCTGCGAATAGCCGAGCAATGGATCGCCAGCGAGCAGGGTCAGCGCCTCATCCAGCGCGCTGTAGCTGGGTAAGCCCCGCAGCGTATTGGACCTGGGTGGTGTCAGGTAGGTTTGAAACAGGCACTGCGGGGTGACAGTCCCCTGCAAGCCGTAAAGACCAGCATAGGCTGACTCGCCTCGGGCCGCAGGCGAATAGAAGCCCCAGGTTTCATTGACCAGAGCCCAGTTTTCACCCTGGTAAGTGAATACGTCAATACTGCCGTAATCGCCCGTTTGCGATGAGGAAGCATAGGCCCGCCCGCCATAATTGGGTTGTTGGGCGACCCAGCGCGGTAACAAGCGATCATCCATCACCACCTGACCATTAATACGCAAGCCTCGCGCCCGTTGCTGATACCCGGCATACAAACCGGCATCATACAATTCAACACTGACCTGCTGCCCGTTCAGGTCGACAGCCGTCACAGCTGCGCTACTACCGGCCCTGAGCTGGGCACCCGGCAAGGCCGCAAGATCGATTCGGCCATCAGCCGCCAACGACTGGTTCAACGCATTTGCGACTGTTGTGCAAAGACCATTACTACGGTCCTCAGCAACCCTGAACTCGGCGTAGCTGGCCCAGGCATGACGTTCATGCTGCGGCTGAGGCTGCGGTATCGGCCATGCCTTGAGTTGGGCATCGCGCTGGCGGTACATCGCCTGCAGACACGCAATGGCATTGCTGTCAGCGCTCACATCGGTACGGGTCGCATTACCCAAACCGCACTGAGCGGCACGACTCAGCAGCCATTGACGCTGATTTGCCTCCAGCACCAGCGCACCCGGCAGGTCAAGCCGGTCGGTTAGCGTGTGCAAATAAACAGCAAGGTCTTTATCCTGCAGCGCCAAGGCATCACTGGCGCAGATCTGGCGATGAACATCTGGCAGCGCCCCTGCACACTCAAAACTGGCCTTGGTATCAGGGTTCAGCGGCGTCAGCTTAGGTGTGAGATCGGGTTTTGGCGGCGGTGGGGGCGCGCTGACGCAAGCACTCAGTGCCGCCAGCGTTGCAGCCAACATCAGGCGTTGATTGATCGACATACTTGTCTCCTGACTAATCTATAAAGATAGCGGTGCCATAAATAATGTATTGCCCAGAGCCATCACCCGGTGGTGCCGGGAAAGGTCCTGCGCTACGAATAGCCTGTTCGGCGGCCCGGTTCAGTACCTCGTCAACACAGCGATCAATCTCGTAGGACAGCATGCGGCCATTGCCATCGACGGTGATCTCGTAGGGTATAGAGCACTTGCGCTTCAAGTCGTTTGGGTCACCCTTATAGCCCGGCGGTGGCTCGTATAGAGCGCCCTCCGGACGTTTCAGGTTGGCAATGACTCGATTCTTTACCGTGAGTGCATACCCCGATGGCGCCATACGCCCACGGCTGCTTGTTGCCGCGCTAGTTGGCGGCGCTGGTGGCGCGGCCCACTGCTGATTGGCACCAAAACTGTGTACCGGCGGACCACTCGGCTTGGGTGGTGGCGCAGGTGCTGGCGTGGGGCGCTGAACGACTCGAGGCTTGGGTGGTGGCTCAGGTTGTGGTTGTGGCTCTGGTTCGGGCTCCGGTTCCGGCTCGGGTTCTGGTTCAGGCTCTGGCGGCGGAATCTCAACCAACTCAATCGCAACCACCTGTGGCGTCTGCGGCGCGGCGTGTCGAAACTGGCTGCCAAACAGCCACACCAGCAAAGCGGCATGTAAGCCAAGCGAGACCAGCACCACCAGCAGACGCATCGCCCACTGGCTGCTATCTGTCATACGGCTCATCAGGGCTCCAGCTCTTCCGAGGCGACCAGGCTGATACGGGTATAACCGGCCTTTTGCAGCGTGTTCATAACGCGCATCAAGGTGCCGTAGTCCACGGCTTGATCACCACGTAAAAACAATCGCGTAGCTTTGTCGCCCTTGGTTACTGCGATGATCTGCGTTGCCAATGCTGACAGGCTGATGGGCTGTTCCTGCACAAAGAGCTTGCCGTCGGCCTGCACACTTACATAGATCGGTTCGTCTGGCGGCGGGCTCGGTGTGGCCGCATTACTTGGCAGGTCAACCGGCACATCCACCGTGGCCAAAGGTGCAGCCACCATGAAAATAATGAGTAGCACCAACATCACGTCAACAAAGGGCGTGATATTCATCTCGGCGTTTTGTTGATAGTTATGGCGTTTTACCAGCGGCCCGGAGCCAAGTTGAATGCCCATATCAACGTCCTTCGTCAAGCTGGCGCGATGTACTGGCAATCATCTCCGCAGAGAAATTATCCAGCGCACCAACGAAGCCGTTGATATCACGCGCGAACTTATTGAAGATCATCACCGCTGGAATAGCGGCAAACAGGCCAAGAGCCGTGGCCAAAAGCGCTTCCGCGATACCCGGCGCCACCACAGCAAGGCTGGCCGATTTGAGTGTGGCAATGCTGGCAAAGCTATTGAGGATGCCCCATACCGTCCCGAACAAGCCAATGAAGGGAGCGGTAGCACCTATGGTTGCCAGCACCCCCATCATGCTACCCATACGAGCCAAGTCACGCTCCTGCACAATACCGGCGGTTAACGCCATGCGTTGCAGTAAGCGGTTAACCCGGTCGGTTTCGGTTGTTTGTGCCGGCAGGCTCTTGAAGTGCTTCAGTTCTGCCTGCCCCACTTGCCACATCCGGCCCATAGCGCTGTTGTCTGCAGTATCAGCGAGCACGTCCAGCTGTCCCGCGCGGAACGCCTTGAGGAACTGTTGATTGCCGCGGCGCGCACGAGTGAATACAAAGATCTTTTCAAACAGCACCGCCCAGGTCAGCAGCGAGCAAAAGACCAGCAGGAGCATGACCGCCTTAACCAAGGGATCAGCCTGCTCAAACATATCGCGCACACCAAAGGACACCGCATCGTCACTCGGTTGCACGGCGATCTCTTGCGCTATGGTCTGCACCCCGCTCTGAGTTCCCTGCACTTCCAACTCGGCTTGTGGTTGAGCCGTGCTGTCCTCTGTTTGCGCCCATACCCAGGACGCTGATAACCCGCCGGCCGCCAACAGCAAGCATAATGAAATCGCCCGCAAGCGGCCGTGCCAGCGACTGGCGAAGAGTGTAAAGGTATGAGTCTGCATGTTGCCCCCGATTGTGATTTTTATGTTGAGGTATTGAGTAAGGCTGTTTAGCTATCAATATTCTGCGGCGTGAGAATCGCGTGAAGGTTGGCCACGTAGTGGGCAAATGCTTCTCTGCCCTTGGCACTGAGGCTCACCCGTGTACGCGGCTTCTTGCCGACGAAATCCTTTTTGATTCGCACATATTCCGCACCTTCCAGCGTGCCCAAATGCGCACCCAGGTTGCCATCGGTGGTATCCACAATGGCGCGCAAAGAAACAAACTCAAGCCATTGGTTGCTCGCCAACGTATTCAGGGCGGCCATGATTTTCAGGCGAACCGGCTGGTGAATAAGGTCGTCTGGTGTCTCCATCAGGTGCGCCTCAACCAGAGACTGGACACGATAAAGGTGCCGCCCCAGGCGAGGGCCAGCCACCACCAATAGTGCACGGTGGCAAAAAGGAAACAGCAGAAACAAAGGATGGCCAGAGAGGTGCCAATAATCAGATAGCGCGGGCGTGACTGAGCACCGCGAATGGCATAAAGCGTGGCAACAAATAGCGGCACGACCATGCTGCCCTGCTGCGGCGTAAGTGGCCACATGACAACGTGTATCAATGCGGCGAACAGCAGCACGGACCCCACTAACACCAGGTAGCGCCAAACGATACCGGGCATGGATTCCTGCGCAACGCGCGCCAAGCGAACGCCAGCCAACAGACCAACGATCACCACTACCAGCCAGATTAGTAACAAAAGCGAAGGGAAAAGTGCGGTAAAAATACAGCCAAGCAGATTGACTACGCCCCACAGCATTAACTGTCGTGACTCGGCGCGGTAGTCCTGGAAACCGGCAGCGCGCGCCTGCACGCTATTGATCGCGCGCAAGGCTGCCGCTGCTTCTTCGGGGGATGGAGACATTGCTCATCTCTATTTTTGTTTTATGCAAAGTACTCTATTGAACAGAGTAGACAAAAACAAGATGTGTCTTGAAATTTTTATTTTTTGATTGTGATAGCTAGCGAGGCCTTGCTAGCGCTGAAGCAAAACAGGCGGAACATACCAAAAGCCAGCACTCAATAAAGAAGCGTTGGGGGCAACAAAGCAGGCGTAGTTTCCGCAGGGAGCTCTGCACCTGCCAGTTAATCCAGCATCATAAAAGCCTGTATTTCAGCCAATGATGTTGTACTCACCGCCACGCTCCAGCGCTTTTTTATAGGCAGGACGTGCGTGAATACGCTGCAAAAATTCGATAAGGTTTGGCCACTTCTGATCGAGCCCACCGCGGGCGGCAGCCGCTTCTAATGGAAAGCTCAGCTGCACATCTGCAGCACTGAAGTCATCTCCCACAAACCACCCGGTCGCAGCCAACTCCGAATTCATGTAGTTCAAGTGCTGGATAATTTGCGGCTCAATAAAGTTACCTTTTACTTTGCCGGCAATGCCCTTGGCGAAAGGTTTGGCAAAAAAGGGCATGGGCGCGGACTCGACCCGATTGAATACCAGCTTGAGCAGCAGTGGCGTCATCGCCGATCCCTCGGCATAGTGCAACCAGTAGTTGAAACGTAGTCGCTCAGCGGTGCCAGTAGCGGGTGCCAGGCGTCCTTGGCCGTATGTATCAACCAGATATTCAACGATCGCGCCAGACTCTGCCAGGGTCAATTCGCCATCAGTGATCACCGGCGATTTTCCCAACGGATGTATCGCCTTAAGCGCTGCCGGAGCCTGCATAGTCTCAGGGTCCCGCTCGTAGCGCTTCACTTCATACTCCAACCCCAACTCCTCAAGTAACCAGAGGATGCGTTGCGAGCGCGAATTATTCAGATGATGAACAACAATCATAGGTATACAACCTTGTCTGTATTGGAAGTTAGTTGCACGTGCTATCGCGATAGGATCTTTGCCGCTATGCCGACCTTACGAAGGAACTGGCGTCAGTATTGGCTCAGGCTGCCAGCATCTCACACAATTACGTCCGTCCTGCTTCGCCCGATAAAGCGCCTTATCAGCCCGATCGATCAGACTATACAGGCCCTGCCTCTCGACATCAGCGCTAGAAATATAGCCGATTGAAACGGTCGCGCTCAGCTCGCCTTGGGCAACTGTGAACGTCTGAGTTTGCCATAGTGTGCGTATACGCTCAGCCAATGCATCGATACTCTGACTATTACCCCCTGGTATCAATAAAACAAATTCCTCGCCACCAAAGCGGCACAGCAAATCCTGCGCCCGCACTTGTTGCGACAAATGCCTGGCAAATGCCTTCAGCACCTCGTCTCCGGCGCCGTGGCCATGCGTATCGTTGATACACTTAAACTTATCGAGATCCATCAATAGAAGCGCCACCTCCTCCCGTTCACGCTGGCTGATCGCAAGCTGACGCAAGGCAGACTCTTCAAAGGCACGGCGATTGAGCAAATTGGTGAGTGGATCGCGGGTTGCCTGTAGCTTGAGTTCATCCTGAAGGCTACGGGTAGCCAGAATGACACAGAGCAACGAAAAGCAGTAAACAAATACAATACCTTCAAGGTAGTTGAGCGCCTCTACTGATTCTGCGGCGTCGAGGGTGTCTGCAGCCATATAAACAGGATCAAATTGATACAGTAAAAAGCGGCGCAGATAGATCACAGAGTGAACGCCCCACAAACTACTCCATACCCAAATCAGCGCGCGTTGAGGTATGCGCATGCGCCACAGTTCGACGATATTGAGCAGGCTGACCAGCACCACAATCAAACTGTACAACACTACGCTGTAACGCCATGAGTCACGCAAAACAAAAAACAAACCACCTTGCACCAACAGCGTGAGGCACATTGTCAGCCAGAAGCCATTAATATGCCCGTTGAGGCGGTAGCAGCGCGTCCCCCACAGCCACACGAAGTAACCTTGTGTGATCACAGCGGCGCTAAGCCATAGCGGCACTTGATGTCTCATGCTTTGCAACACCACACCGACGATGATCACGCCAATGCCCAGCGCCCAGTAGCGAATGGCAACAACCTGACGATTCAAAAAGCTGGCTACCAGCAGCCCCAATGCAGAGGTAATCGTGGTTAACGCAAGAACGACCATCAAGGTAGTGATATCAAGCATGGGCAGTCTGTTACCAGGCGTCTATTTTGATTTACAGACTAGCCCCAAGCCTAGATAAACACCACGCGATATAATGGCAAATCGCCTTTTTCTGCTTTAATTTCAACTCTGCTCAGGGTTGTCACAGCCGTCCGCCGGGTGCTCTACCCAAATCAAATCGTCAGTCGCAAAACCTAGCTCCGAGGCTTGTTGCAAAAAGTCGCTCTTAACCGAGTCAGCAACCTCCGGCTCACGCGAGAGGAGCCACAAATAGTCAGTATCCGGACCCGCTACAAAGGAGTACTCGTAATCCTCATTGTCGAGACCGAAGACCGCGTAAGTGCCGTAGAAAGGACCAAAGAAAGAGACTTTCAGGAAACCCTCGTCTTTTTCCCGCACAAAATAGGCCTTGCCTTCAGCTTCAGACCACTCGCCTTTTTCCGCATCGCAACCACGGTTTACAACCTTGATACCGCCATCATCACGCAGGCTGTAGTTGGCGGTCACGCCAGTCAGGCCCCGCTCAAAGGAGTGATCCAGGCGCGCAACTTCGTACCATGTACCCAGATAGCGCTTAGCCTCAAACGGCTGCACAGGCTCTACACCCTCAGGTAACTGCACGCATGCACTCAGAGTGACTGCGCCAAATATAAGGCCAGCCTGACGATAGACATTCATACCTTTTTCTCCGTATTGGTGAGGTATTCGAGCAACGAGGTCAGCAGTTTATTACTGGCCTGCAATACCTGATCTTCAATATTCAAAATCGCGGTAGACGTCTGCACGAACTCTGTCTCAGGCAGCGCTCGCCCTTCCGCTTCGACAAAACCGGCAACCAAGGCGGGGGTAGCCTCCAGGTGGAACTGCAGCCCTATTACGGAACGACCCAGCTGAAATGCCTGGTTCTGACAGGCGACACTCGACGCCAGCGGCACAGCGCCATGGGGCAAGTCAAAGGTCTCCCCGTGCCAATGCAACACGGTGATGTGCTCGGGAATATGAAATGCCGCTCCGTTATAATGCGTATTTCCCTGAACCGGAAACCAGCCTATTTCCTGCTGCGCATTCGCGTATACCCGCTGCCCCAACGCACTGGCAATAAGCTGAGCACCAAGACAGATACCCAGTATCTGCTTGTCTCTGGTCAACGCCTCGCGAATAAAAGCCTTTTCCTCCCTCAACCAGGGCAACTGCTCTTCATCATTGACGCTCATCGGCCCGCCCATGACGACCAACAAGTCGATCTCCGCCAGGTCAGGCAGAGATTCATTACGGTAAAGGTGCGTCGAGGAAACTACGTAGTCGTGCGACTCTAGCCAATCCTCGATTTTACCCAACCCTTCAAAGGGCGCGTGTTGCAGATAATGAGCGCGCATGTGCGGCTGGTTCCTGATCATGACTGGTTAACGGCGACAGCTTGCCAGCTGAACTTGATTCTGTGAGTTGACTTTGCCCTTGAAGGTTCCCAGGCAACAGACAATCCAAGGCCGGCACTTTAAAGCAGTGACATACGAACAGCGAGGTGAACGCCATGCAAAGACACGGGTCCATGTATTACCAATACTGACTGCTCGCGCTTATGACAGCTCAGCGTGCCACAATAACGATTCATAGTATCGATTACAGAGGAGACGTCATGCTAATAGACCTGACAGACAAAACCGCCATCGTCACAGGCTCAACCGGCGGCATCGGCTTCGCCATCGCCCAGGGCCTGGCTGCGTCCGGTGCTACCGTCATCATCAACGGCCGCACGCAAACCAGTGTCGACAATGCGCTAAAGCAACTCAAAACCGCACTACCAGAGGCCAGCGTACGCGGCGTTGCGGCTGACCTGAGCACAGCAGAGGGCCTGGCAACACTGCAGGCAGCGGAACCAAAAGCTGACATCCTGGTTAATAATCTGGGTATCTACGGTCAACAAGACTTCTTCGAGACCTCAGACGAGGTATGGCAGCAGTTCTTCGATGTGAACGTCCTGTCCGGCGTGCGCGTCGCCAGAGCCTATACCCCGGCAATGGTTGAAAAAGGCTGGGGGCGAGTCGTGTTTATTTCGTCCGAGTCCGGTCTGAATATCCCGGCTGACATGATTCACTACGGCTTTACCAAATCAGCCAACCTGTCGATCGCTCGAGGCCTGGCCAAGCGTCTGGCTGGAACCGGCGTCACCGTCAACGCGGTATTGCCAGGGCCGACATTGTCTGCTGGTGTGGGCGAAATGCTCAAACCAATCGCCGACAAAAAGAATATCTCACTGCAGCAAGCCGGTGATGAATTTGTGCGCGCCAAGCGCCCTTCGTCCATCATCCAACGCATTGCCAGCAGCGAAGAAGTCGCCAATATGGTGGTCTACACCTGCTCCCATCAAGCTTCAGCGACTACCGGCGCAGCACTGCGTGTAGAAGGTGGAATAGTCGACAGCATTGGCTAACGGTCACTGCGTAACGCCAAAACCCCGTCATATTTTTTGCCTTTTGGCCTACAAAGACAAAGGCATGGCGGGGTTTGCCGCTCTCTAACGGCAGCAGCCCCCCTATACTCCTTGCACAAAAAAAGCCCAGACGACAAAAGCAAGGACTGCCCATGCGCTCTCGCTCGGGTCTGCTCGTCAGACTCCGCCGTACACTAATCATCTCAGCCTTGGCCGCTATGGCCTTGCCCGCTGTTGCCGAGCCTCGACCCAATATTCTGCTGATTGTTGCCGACGATATGGGGTTTAGTGATCCTGGCGCTTACGGTGGCGAGATAAGTACACCCAACATAGATACCCTGGCCGCTGCCGGCATGCAGTTTACCAACTTTCATGTATCGGCCACCTGCTCTCCTACCCGTGGAATGCTCATGACGGGCGTTACCAACCACCTTGTTGGTATGGGTAACATGAAGGAAATAATGGCCGACAATCAGAAAGGCCAACCGGGCTATGAGACCTGGCTGAACGATAGCGTCGTCACCCTTCCTACGCTGCTGCAGGACGCCGGCTACAACACTTATATGGCGGGCAAATGGCACCTTGGCATGCGCCCGGAAAGCCAACCTATTGCACGTGGTTTCAAGCATTCCTTTGCGCTGATGGAAAGCGGTGCTGACAACTGGGAAGAGAAGCACTACCTGCCTGGCGGCAGCGCAACCTGGATTGAAGACGGCGAGCAGGTATCGCTACCCGACGATTTCTACTCGTCGTTTACCTACGCCGACCAACTCATTAGCTATATCGATCAGGGCCAGCGCGAGGGCAAGCCGTTCTTTGGCTATCTCGCCTTCCAGGCAGTGCATGCGCCACATCAGGTTCCCGAGGAGTACATAGCGCACTATAACGACCAATATGATGCAGGCTGGGATGCGATCCGCGCGCAGCGCTATGCGCGACAACTAAAAACAGGGTTGCTGCCGGATAGCGCAGAACAGGCGGTAACGGATGACTGGGGCACTTTTTACACTACTGCCTATATCGACTGGGATGCGCTTAGCGCTGAAGAGAAAGCCTACCGTTCGCGACAGATGGCGGTGTTCGCTGGCATGGCCGAGGCCATGGATCAAAGCATCGGCAAGGTCATTCAATATCTCAAGGACAGCGGTCAGTACGACAACACGCTGATTGTCTTCATGAGTGATAACGGCGGCGAGTCCACCGTACTCCGTGACGTTGCACCGCTATTCTATCGCCTGAACTTCAACACCGAGCAAGACGTGCTCGGCGCAAAAGGCAGCTTTAGCGAATACGGCCCAGGCTGGGCTTACGCATCCAATACGCCCTTCTACTCCTACAAGGGCTCGCCTTTCAGCGGCGGTATGCGTGTCCCCTTCATCATCAGCCAGCCTGGTCACATCAAGCCGGGCTCGCGCAGCAATAGCTTTGGCTACGTGACCGATATCACCCCTACTCTGCTCGATGCAGCCGGCGTGGAAGCACCTGCTGGCGAATATCGCGGCCGCAAGGTGTATGAGATTATGGGCACCAGCATGTTGCCTTTATTGCATGGTGAGAGTGAGCAGATTCACGATCCGGACCACACTACCGTGTACGAACTGGCCGGCGGCATTGCCGTCTGGCAGGGCGATTTCAAGCTGGTCACGTCAAAAACGGGGGCGGTGCCGGCGCGCCAGGGCATGCAGCTTTTCAATACTCTGAACGACCCGCTCGAACGTCATAATCTGGCGCCGCAGATGCCAGAGAAAACAGCTCAGCTGTATGCCGCCTATGAGGATTACGTCGCACGCTACAACGTGATTGAGGTACCCGATGACTACCAGGCGTGGGAGCAGCTGAAGGCCAATGGTCGGTATAACTTTATCGCCCAGTACCGCAGTGCAATGTTAGCCATCGCTCTGATCATTCTGGTCATTTTAGGTCTGTTGGTGCGAGTATGGGTAAGACGTTACCAGAGCTGAACACTCTGGTAACCCCCGGCTCAGGAGCGACTGACGTACATGGTTATCGCGGCTCGAAATACCGCCTTCTCGCCAACATAGGCAGTGACCGGCACAACAATGTCGCCGGTATTCTGCCAATCAATTTCACTGCCGTCAGCAATGGCCACCACATCATCTTCGGCCTTAGCCAGATATTCGACGGTCATACCCTTGGGAATCCAGCGGCAACCCTCAGCAATGGAAACATCGGTCATGGTGCCAGCCGCTAACTCAGCCGCATTGCACAACGCAATAGCATGCACTGTGCCCAAGTGGTTCAACACCTCTCGGCGCTTGGCAAAGGTCACTTCAGCGTAACCTGGACGTAATTCGATAAAGCGCGGTGCGATACTGGCGAAATACGGTGCAGTCTGACCAATCAACTTACTGAACTGCTCGGGACCTGCCTGTGTGTACATCTGCAACATCTGACTCATAGGTGATTCCTCGTTAAACTGATTTGCTGTAACTGTGATCACCCCGTTAGTATATCCAGACTAGAATTATTTTCTAGAACATTATTCTAATTCGAGCCAGCATGACCAAACAAAGCCGTAAAGACACCATTCTTACCGCCGCTCTCGCCTGTATCACCGACGTGGGAGCCGACGCCACGACCATCGAAATGATCCGCGAGCGATCAGGTGCCAGTATCGGCAGCCTGTACCACCACTTTGGCAACAAGGAACGGATTCTGGCATCCCTCTATCTCGAGGGGCTATGCCGTTATGCCGAACGCTTGGATGGCAACCTCGTGGCCGCCGCAGACGCAGCGGCGTGCATCGGCGCTCTGGTCACCAGTTACATTGACTGGGTCGTCGAAAACCCTGACTGGGCGCGTTTCATCCTGCACAGCCGAGGGCGCATCGAGGCGGGTGAAATGGGTGAGCAATTAAAAAACAGTAATCGCGAGCATTACGTCCACCTGCAGGCGCGTCTTAACACATTCATCGATGAGGGCTGTTTTCGCGACCTGCCGCCTGAATGCTTCGCCTCCATTATCGTCGGCCCCGCGCATGACATGGCCCGGAACTGGCTGGCTGGCCGCCTCAACAAACACCTGGCGGATTACCGCGAGTTGCTCGCCGAAACGGCCTGGATTGCGGTTCGCGCAACACCTGATCAGTCACCGCAATAACCCATCATTCCGCGTTCGGCTGGCACTGTCAGCGGAGTGCCTCACCGGTTAAGGTGTGGTTTTCCTGCTAGCGGAGCCTCACATGCAACTGGCCAAACCCTTTTACGACGTCGGCGTATTCAGCAACCAGTCAGAGGCGCAGCTGCAGTTCTGGCAGCAACGGGTGGGGCTCGCTTTCGATCACAGCCTCAAGCTGGGTGGTGGCGTACTGCAACATCGCCACAACGCCGACGGCGCGGTGCTCAAACTGAATGATGCCCGCGACCCATTGCCCACAGCATTGCAAAGCCCGATCGACGAGCTGTTGATAGCGAGTACCAAGGTTACAGCGCCGCAACTGCTAAATGATCCCGATGGCAACCAGGTTCGCCTGGTGCCGCCCGGCTATCGTGGCATCCGTGGTCTAGCGGTGCAGCTGAAGGTGCAGGATGTCGCCCGCAGCGAGCAGTTCTATTCTCAGGTGCTGGGCCTACAAACAGAGCAGCCGGGGCTGCTAGCCTGCGGCGATACTCGGCTGCTGCTCAAGGCAGGCGCCACAAGCGCTGACCTTGAAGCGCCGTTGGCGGCCATCGGGCTGCGTTACATCACCCTGCAGGTATTTGATTGCGACGCGACCTACGCCAATGCCCTGGCGGCCGGCGCCACCTCGGGCCGCGAGCCGATAACCTTGGGCAGCACTGCACGCATCGCCTTTATTCGCGATCCCGACGGCACCTGGATCGAACTATCCGAGCGCGCATCGGTAACCGGCAAAGCGGTTTGAATCAACCGCAGAAATAGGTACCGGTACCGACGGCGATCAGGGTGCCGTCGTTGGCATGCAGCTCTGAGCGCACCACTCCCACCTTGTTGCCAGAACGCAGCAGCACTGAAGTACAAACAAAGTGCTCACCACGTCCCGGGCGCAGATAATCCACCCGCAGATCGATAGTCCCCAGCTTGGCCAGACGGATCATGCGCTCCTGCACGCTGAGGTGCGCATGTCTCTCGAATGCACCGATCAACGCCATGGCGCCGCCGCAGACGTCAAGTAACGACGAGATGGCGCCGCCGTGCAATATGCCCTGGGTAAAGTTACCAATCAGTTCAGGTCGCATCGCCAAGCTCATGGCGACGCAGTCGCTGCGCAGCGTATCGATCTCGATACCCAGCAAACGATTGAAAGGGATCCGGTTAAAAAAACCTTCTACCGCCTGTGTCAGCTCTTCAGGCAGTTCGGTAGATGTGGTCTCAGGCGCAATTGAAGCCATATTATTTTTATCTCGTCAGCGTTTACACAGACGACAAACGTTGCCTGATTTGTGCTTTCAGTACCAGCCTGGTTTGCACCGCGTCCGGGATTTGGCCGTTTAGCCCTATCCCGCTCAGAGTACGCCCTGTGCCACCACCTCGGCCTCCGGCGCAAACCACTTTAGCTTGTCATGCAGGTTAACTACTTCACCGACGATAACCAGGGTCGGCGGCTTGATTGGCGTACTGGCGACCAGCTCAGGCATGCTTGCCAGCGTTCCTATCAGCACCTTCTGATTACTGGTTGTGCCTTGTTGGACCAGGGCCACCGGCGTTGTCGCGGCACGGCCGTGTTCTATCAGGCCTTTGCAGATGTCTGGCAAGCCCACCAACCCCATGTAGAACACCAGCGTCTGCCCTGGGGTAACCAGGTCTGCCCAGGCCAGATTGCTTGAGCCGTCTTTCAAATGCCCGGTAACAAAGCGTACCGACTGCGCATAGTCCCGGTGGGTTAGCGGGATACCGGCGTACGCTGAACAGCCGTTGGCAGCCGTGATACCGGGTACCACCTGAAAGGGTATGCCGTGGGCCGCCAGCTCTTCAATTTCTTCACCACCACGACCAAAAATAAAGGGGTCACCGCCCTTCAAGCGCAGCACGCGCTTACCTTCCTTGGCCAGACGCACCAGTAGCTTGTTGATTTCTTCCTGCGGCACAGCATGATTCGCCCGCGCCTTGCCGACATAGATACGATCCGCATCGCGGCGGCACAGGTCGATAATCGCTGGCGCCACCAAACGGTCGTGCAACACCACATCAGCCTGCTGCATCAGGCGCAGGGCACGAAAGGTCAGCAGGTCTGGATCACCAGGGCCTGCGCCAACCAGGTAAACCTCACCCTGATAACGCTTGCCGCTTTGGTCAGCCAGGCGCTGCTGCAATAGCTGAGCGGCTTCTTCGTCACGCCCCGAGAACACGCTTTCCGCGACGTCACCCTGAAAGATATTCTCCCAGAACACCCGGCGTTGATTGATCGACGGGAAGGTACTTTTAACCTGTTGACGAAAGCGTTGGGCCAACTGTGCCAGCCGACCATAGGCACTGGGAAACAGGGTTTCAATGCGCGCCCGCGTCAACCTGGCCAGCACAGGGGCGTGACTGCCGCTGGAGATAGCTATTACCAAGGGGGAGCGATCGACAATAGCCGGAAAAATAACCGTACAGAGGTGAGGAGCATCCACCGCATTGATCGGAATATTGCGCGCCTGGGCATCGGCCGAAACCTGAGCATTCAGCGCCTCATCATCGGTCGCGGCAATAACCAGTACAACATCATTCACATCATCTGCATGATAGCCGCGCAACTCACAGCTGCCGCCGCCCTGCTCCACCAGCGTTTGCAACTCTGGCTCTATCTCCGGCGCCACCAACTTTAGCCGCGCGCCCGCCTCTGACAGCAGGCGTGACTTGCGCAGCGCTATTTCACCGCCGCCAACAACCAGCACCTGACGTTCACGCAGGTTGTGAAACAGGGGCAAATATTCCATACAGCAACCTCATAGGCAGAAAACAAGCGCAGTTACGCAGCTGATAACCGGGCGCATCTGAGTAGCGCCCGGACAGGAAGTACTATCAGGCGATGCGCTCGATACCGCCCATGTAGCCGCGCAGCGCGACCGGAATATCGATACTGCCGTCCGCCTGCTGGTAGTTCTCCAGGATAGCGACCAGCGTACGGCCGACAGCCAAACCTGAGCCATTGAGCGTATGCACCAGCTCGGGTTTGCCGGTTTCCGGGTTACGCCAGCGCGCCTGCATGCGACGCGCCTGGAAGTCCCCACAGTTGGAGCAGGATGATATTTCGCGGTACTTGCCCTGGCTCGGCACCCAGACCTCCAGGTCGTAGGTTTTAACCGCACTAAAGCCCATATCACCGGTACAGAGCGCCAAAGTACGATAAGGCAGCTCAAGCCGCTGCAGCACGTCCTCGGCGTGGCCGGTCAAGGCCTCCAGGGCTGCCTCGGACTCGTCGGGGCGAACCACCTGAACCATCTCGACCTTGTCGAACTGATGCTGACGAATCATGCCGCGGGTATCACGTCCGGCAGAGCCTGCTTCGCTGCGGAAACAAGGCGTGTGTGCGGTGAATTTGATGGGCAGTTGATCCGCCGCAATGATGCTCTGGCTGATGATGTTGGTCAGCGATACCTCGGCAGTCGGGATCAGATACAGGTCGCGCTGGTCTTCACCGCGCACGATCTTGAACAAGTCCTCTTCGAACTTGGGCAGCTGACCCGTGCCCTGCAGCGCATCAGCATGCACCAGATAAGGCGTATACACCTCTTCATAGCCGTGCTCATTGATGTGCAAGTCGAGCATGAACTGCGCCAGCGCACGGTGCAGCCGGGCGATCGGCCCACGCATGATGGCAAAACGCGCGCCTGAGAGTTTGGCCGCGGTCTCGAAATCGAGGTAACCGTGCTGCTCGCCCAGAGCAACGTGATCCTGCACGTCAAAATCGAACTCGCGCGGTGTGCCCCAACGGCGGACCTCAACATTGTCATCTTCACTCGCGCCGACCGGCACATCTTCTGCCGGCAAGTTGGGTATGCCCATCATCAGCGCATCGAGCTCAACCTGAATACTGTCGAGTTGCTGCTTGGCTTCACTCAGCTCAGTGCCCATGCGATCGACATCGGCCAGTAGTGGCTGAATATCTTCGCCACGCGCCTTGGCCTGGCCAATCGACTTGGAGCGACTGTTGCGCTCAGCCTGCAGAGTCTCGGTGCGTGTCTGTACTTCTTTACGACGCGACTCCAGAGCCTCCAGCTGCTGCAGATCAAGGGTATAGCCACGGGTTGCCAGACGTTCGGCAACCTGCTCGGATTGGGTACGAACCAGTTTTGAATCAAGCATGAATAATCATCTTCAACAGTAGTCAGTTAGCAGTCTGTGCTGCACGCTCAGCGCGTCAGCGACAGACCGGCCCAGGTGGCAAGCAGACCAATGCACACGCTGAGCAAAATATAGGTTATAGCCAGCAGCCCTTCGCCGTTTTCCAACAGCCTCAGGGTGTCCAGCGAGAAGGTTGAAAAGGTGGTAAAAGCACCCAAAAAACCGACCATGAGGGTTTGTCGTAGCAGCGGAGATAATTCCGGACGCTGCAACCACAGCCCGTACAGCATACCGATCAACAGGCAACCCAGCAGGTTTACGATCAACGTAGGTAGCGGAAAGGCTTTGGGCCAATGTTGCATGGACCACTGCGCCACGCCAAAGCGACTCAACGCACCCAGCGCGCCGCCAAAGGCTACCGCCAACATTACTTTAATCATCCACCGGCTTCCTTCGCTTCTTAACACTCGCCTCATCAAGCTGCTGCAAATGCTTCATTTTCTGGCCGATTTTTAATTCCAGGCCGCGCGGTACCGGCTGATAGTATGCTCGCGGTTCCAGCGCCTCAGGGAAGTAATCTTCACCCGCTGCATAGGCTTCAGGTTCAGTGTGCGCATAGCGATAACCTTCGCTATAGCCCAGCTCCTTCATCAACTTGGTGGGCGCATTGCGCAAATGCAATGGCACATCGTGCGAAGGTTGACTGGCCACGTCTCGCATAGCTGCATTGTAGGCATTGTACACAGCGTTGCTTTTCGGCGCACAGGCGAGATAGCTGATGGCCTGCGCTACCGCCAACTCACCCTCGGGACTACCCAGGCGTTCCTGCACATCCCAGGCATTGAGAGCCAGCGTAAGCGCACGCGGATCGGCATTACCAATATCTTCACTGGCCATGCGTACCACGCGGCGCGCGATATACAAAGGATCGCAACCACCATCAATCATGCGTGCAAACCAGTACAAAGAGGCATCCGGATTAGAGCCACGCACCGATTTGTGCAGCGCCGATATCTGATCGTAAAACGCTTCACCGCCTTTATCGAAACGGCGACGACTATCGTTCAATAAATCGCTGACCAGCTCGGCTTCGATAGTGCTGCCCGCCTCTGCCAGATCAGCAGCAATTTCCAGCAGGTTAAGCAGGCGCCTTGCGTCGCCGTCAGCAGCATCGAGCAAAATACGCCTAGCCTGCGGCTCAAGACTCAACTGGTGCTGCCCCAGACCCCGCTCAACATCGCTGAGCGCGCGATCCAGCAAGCCATCCAGCGCCTCATTATCCAGTGACTTGAGCACATATACCCGAGCGCGCGAGAGCAATGCATTATTCAGCTCGAACGAGGGGTTTTCCGTGGTAGCGCCAATAAACAGCAGCGTGCCATCTTCCACATAGGGCAAAAAGGCATCCTGCTGCGCTTTATTAAAACGATGGACTTCATCGACAAACAAAATGGTCTGGCGACCATTAAGGCTAAACTGCTGACGCGCCAGATCAACCGCATTGCGGATGTCTTTAACCCCAGCCAGCACCGCCGAGAGAGTTTCAAAATGCGCGTCGGCCAGATTGGCAATCAAGCGGGCCAGTGTGGTTTTACCGACGCCCGGCGGGCCCCAGAAAATCATCGAGTGCAACGCGCCCTGCTCCAACGCCACCCGCAACGGTCTGCCAGCGCCCAGTATGTGAGCCTGGCCGGAGTATTCATCCAGATTCTGGGGCCGCATGCGCGCAGCCAGGGGTTGCTGTGGCGCGGGAGCAGCGAACAGGCCGCCGTTACTCACTGATGACGTCAACCCCTTCCGGGATAGTGAAATTGAACTGGCCAGCGTCCACCGGCTCGTTCAGCTTGACGCCCTGAAACAGAATATTGGTGCGCTGACCGATAGGATCATTCAGCTGCATATCGTTGATGACGCCGTCGCGAAACGACAGACGCAGCGTCTCAAACATAGTGTCACTGGCTTTTGGCGAGAGCACAAAATCATCGACCGTGCTGCCCTCCTGCCAGCTGATACTAAAATTCTCGGATAAGGTGCTGACGTCGCCAGACAACAATAACGCGGGCGTATGCGTCAGGCGCTGATCCAGCGCCTGGATGGTGACCTGCTCCAGATCCGGATCGTACAACCAGATCTTTTTCCCGTTGGAGACCAGCACTTGCTCCAAGGGCGCATCGGTATGCCAGCGGAACATGCCTGGACGCTGCAGCGTCACCTGACCGGTGGTTTCCTGCAGGCTTGAACCATTGGAGCTGAGCGTCATCTGCGAGAAGGTAGCAGACATGGTGTTGGCGGCGGACAACAGCTCATTCAAGCGTTTGGCTGCGCTTTCCTGATCAGTTCCGGCGGCCATTGTTGGCATAGCCAGCACACAGGCGCACAGCAGCAAAACAGGGCCGCGCAGCAAGGATTTCAACATAGTGGATACAATCTCCGTTAATCACGGACCGGCGGAGGTGCAATCACCTCACGCGAGCCGTTGGTACTCATTGAGGTCACGACGCCCGCCATTTCCATGGCTTCAATCATACGGGCGGCGCGGTTATAACCGATCTTCAGCTTGCGCTGTACCGAAGAGATCGAGGCCCGACGACTTTCAGTTACGTAGCGTACAGCCTCGTCATAAAGCGCATCTTCCTCGGTATCACCGCTATCTGCACTGCCTTCATAGCCGCCACTGCCCGCGCCATCATCGGCACCATCAAGAATGTCCTGAATGTAGTTTGGAGCACCGCGTTTCTTCCATTCTTCAACCAGGCGATGCACCTCATCATCCGAGACAAAGGCGCCATGCACACGAACCGGCAAACTGGTCCCCGGCGGCATATACAGCATGTCACCATGGCCCAGCAGCTGCTCAGCGCCACCCTGATCAAGAATGGTGCGCGAGTCGATTTTACTGGATACCTGAAACGCCATACGGGTCGGGATATTAGCCTTGATCAAACCGGTGATGACGTCCACTGAAGGACGCTGCGTTGCCAGAATCAAATGAATGCCCGCCGCACGTGCCTTCTGTGCAATACGGGCAATCAGTTCTTCGACCTTTTTACCAACAATCATCATCATGTCGGCGAATTCGTCGATTACCACTACGATCACTGGCAGAGCTTCAAGTTCCGGAGCCTCATCTTCCATGCTCTCACGGCGATACAATGGATCGCGCAGCGGTGCACCCGCCTTCTCGGCATCCTTCACCTTGCGGTTATAGCCTGCGAGGTTACGCACACCCAGCGCCGCCATCATTTTGTAGCGCCGCTCCATCTCGGCCACACACCAGCGCAACGCGTTGGCGGCTTCTTTCATGTCGGTGACCACGGGCGCCAACAGGTGCGGAATGCCCTCGTAAATAGACAGCTCCAGCATCTTCGGATCGACCATGATCAGTCGTACTTCTTCCGGCGTAGACTTGAACAGAATACTGAGCAGCATAGCGTTAACGCCGACCGACTTGCCGGAGCCAGTGGTACCGGCTACCAGTAGATGCGGCATCTTGGCCAGGTCGGCCATCACCGGATGGCCACCAATGTCATGCCCCAAAGCCAGGGTGACCGGAGATTGCGCGTCATCAAACTCCCGCGTTTCCAGCACCTCAGACAAGCGAACGATTTCGCGATCCTCGTTGGGTATCTCGATACCCACGGTGGTTTTGCCCGGAATCACTTCCACTACCCGCACACTGATCACCGCCAGTGAGCGCGCCAGATCCTTGGCCAGATTGGAGATCTTGCTGACCTTGACGCCCGGTGCTGGCTGAATTTCAAAACGCGTAATAACTGGACCTGGCTGCACCTTCTCGACTTCGGCATCAACGCCGAAATCTTTCAACTTGATTTCCAGCAGGCGCGACATGCCTTCCAGCGACTCAGCTGAAAAGCCCTTGGTCCTTTTACTCGCAGGGTCCAACAGTGAAATCGGCGGCAACGAGCCCGGCTCCACACTGTCGGTAAAGAGCTTGGACTGTTTTTCTTTCTGCAGACGCACACTCGGCTCGGCTGGCTTGGTATCCAGCGGAACAATTTCCGGCGGCACGCGGCTTTCCCGCGCTGCGGTGTATTTGGCTTGAGCCTCCTGACGCTGAGCGCGTGAGGCATCTGCCTTGCGCTGCTCCTCGGCACTGAAGGCAGGCTCCTGGCGTGCCGACGAGGCCTTCACCGGCCTTGGCGCAGCGGTGTCATCGCGCAGGCGATCGTCGGCGCGACGTGAACGCCAGCGGACCCAGGCACGTTTAACCAGGTCGAACAAATCAAGGGTAATGCGCCCCGTCAGATCCATCACCCGGAACCAGGACAGATTGGTGAAGACGGTAATACCGAACAGGAACAGCGTCAGAAACAGCAAGGTACTACCCTGCATGTTGAGTACCGGGCGCGCCAAGTCGCTCAACAGCTGCCCTAGTACACCGCCTGCACCCGCGCCTTCAGGGAAGTGCTCGGGCGCCGTACCATGCAGCGCAGCCAATGCCGTGCCTGCCAGCAGGGTCAATACAAAGCCAATCAGACGCCAGGAAAACAGCCAGCCATTCCAAACGAAAGGCAGGTGGCGACGTTGAAACATCTGCCAGACCTTGACGCCGACAATCAGCGGAAACAAAAAAGCCAGGTAGCCCAGGGTCAGCAATAAAACATCGGCAATCCAGGCACCCATCCGCCCGCCCGCATTCTGCACCGTTACCGGCCCAGCGCTGCGGGTCCAGCCGGGATCAGCGGAACTGTAAGTAAAGAGCGCCATGCACAAGTACAGGCACAGCGCTATCATTGCCAACAGGGCGCCTTCGCGCAATCGCAGTGAGAGTTGCTCTCGCCACGCAATCGGGTTCTTCTGGGCTGCTGTATCCTTCAAAACGGAAGCTTCCATCGTGATTAAGGCGATTATTGTACGACCTCTGCCAGTGCTTTTCACAATCACAGTGCACAATAGCGTTAACCCTGACCATTTATAGGTCGACTGGTTCCCGCTGGCAGGTTGTCTTTCTGTATGAAGGACAATAACTTATAAGGCTATTTTGATAAACCATTTGAACGATGAAACGCACCTGAGGAGCCCATGAGTCAACTGACCTGGCTGGATGCACACAGCACAGACTTCCCGCCGGCGCGTCGCGCGATGCAGTCACCCAATGGCTTGCTGGCCGCCGGCGGTGACCTGTCACCAGAGCGACTACTCTCGGCCTACCGAAACGGCATATTCCCCTGGTACGCGACTGGACAGCCCATTCTCTGGTGGTGCCCCGATCCACGTACCGTGTTAGCCCCCGCCGAACTGCACATCTCACGCAGCATGCGCAAGTTCATGCGCCAAACCACCTTCAAGGTCACCATGGATCAGGACTTCCCTGCCGTGATGGCCGCCTGCGCTGCGCCCAGGCGGGACACCGATGACACCTGGATCACGCCAGCCATGCAGAGTGCCTATACAAAACTGCACACACTGGGCCACGCGCACTCGGTGGAAGTGTGGGACAACGGCGAACTGGTTGGTGGCCTCTATGGCCTGGCACTGGGCCGCGCCTTTTTTGGCGAGTCGATGTTCAGCTTCCGCACCAACGCATCTAAATTGGCCTTCATCAGCCTGGCGCAGCATTTATCAGCATGCGGCTTTATGCTGATTGACTGCCAGATGCCCACCGACCACCTGTTCAGCTTGGGCGCTCGCAGTCTACCCCGGGCAGGTTTTCTGCAGCAGCTAGCAACGCTATGCCCGCAGCAGGCGCCATCCAACTGGCGGCCGCTCAGCCCAGAGTAAACACAATCAGTCTTTGATGGCTCTGCTCGGCGGCCCTATACTGAATCACAAGCCGCCGGGAGCCAGACCATGACCGACTTGTCTCAACTCAAGTTTTACGCGACACATCCCCACCCCTGCAGCTACCTGCCGCGCGAGCAGGCCACCACCCTGTTTCTTGATCCACAGCAGCCGCTGGATGTCGAAACCTACAGCGAGCTCTCGGAAATGGGCTTTCGCCGCAGCGGTGACCATCTCTACCGCCCGCATTGCCGCGCCTGTAACGCCTGCATACCGGCGCGCATACCCGTTGCTGAATTTGAGCCCAACTCGCAGCAGAAACGTATCCTGAAGAAAAATCGCGACCTGCACGTAACGGAAGCCAGCCCGGAACCCAGCGACGAGATCTACGATCTCTATCAACGCTACATCTGTGCACGGCACGCTGACGGCGATATGTACCCGCCCAGCCGCGATCAGTTCCAATCATTTCTGGTCAAGGACTGGAATTTTTGTCGTTTTTTCACCTTTCGCGACCCGGACAACAAACTGTTGGCAGTGGCTGTTACCGACCAGATGGTCAACGGCATTTCGGCTGTCTATACCTTTTTTGATCCACAGGAACACAAGCGCAGCCTGGGACGCTTCGCGATTCTCTGGCAAATCCAGCACACCCGCGACCTGGAAATGGATTCGGTTTATCTGGGTTATTGGATCAAGGATTGCCGCAAGATGAATTACAAGACCGAGTACCGCCCCATCGAAATGCTGGTAAACCAACGCTGGGTACGCCTGACTTAATTGCCTTGCGCCGCACCTGAAGCACACCCCCTATTAAAAAAAGTCCGTCAAACTTGGCGCTTTGGCAGTTTTTCAGGCACAATTGCTCACCTTTTTTGCGGGTATTAATATTTAAACGCCCGCCTGTGAACAAACCCAAGAGGTCATTGCTTAATGGCGAAAGAAGACAGTATTGAAATGGAAGGCACCATCATCGACACCCTGCCGAACACCATGTTCCGAGTTGAACTGGAAAACGGCCACGTCGTGACTGCCCACATTTCAGGCAAGATGCGCAAAAACTACATCCGCATCCTAACAGGTGACAAGGTTCGCGTTGAACTGACGCCCTACGACCTGACTAAAGGTCGCATCACCTACCGCGCCCGCTAATCAGTCAGCCCGGCCGCGCACCCTCCTCCGCTCGGCTACAGCAACGTTAAACCCGCCGCTTCATCCGGATTGTTATTTCGGGTGAGCGTTGCTGCGTCTGCTTTTCGGGTATCGTATCCAACCAGATTTAACTTACTCGTAGACACAAAAAACCCGCTCACCAGGAGCGGGTTTTTGTTATCGCAGACTGCTTAACGGGACATGTACTTGCCCAGCTCATGCTTGCCGATGGCGGCACGGTGAACCTCATCCGGGCCGTCAGCCAAGCGCAGCGTGCGCTGCATGGCGTACATGTGCGCCAGCGGCGTATCTTCCGATACACCCGCACCACCGTGCATCTGAATCGCACGATCGATCACGCGCAGAGCCACGTTAGGCGCTACAACCTTGATCTGAGCGATTTCGCTCTTGGCAACCTTGTTACCTGCGGTATCCATCATGTAAGCCGCGTTCAGGGTCAACAGGCGAGCTTGGTTGATCTCGATACGTGATTCGGCGATCAGATCGATATTGCCGCCCAACTGTGCCAAGCGCTTACCGAAGGCTTCACGCTCAACCGAGCGACGGCACATCAGTTCCAGTGCACGTTCTGCAGCACCGATAGAGCGCATGCAGTGGTGAATACGACCTGGCCCAAGACGACCCTGAGCGATTTCAAAACCGCGACCTTCACCCAGCAATACGTTTTCATAAGGAACGCGTACGTTTTCCAGCAGCACTTCAGCGTGGCCGTGCGGCGCATCGTCGTAACCAAATACCGGCAACGGACGAATAACTTTCAAACCGGGCGCATCCATTGGCACCAGAATCATCGAGTGCTGTTGGTGGCGTGGCGCATCGGGATTAGTCAGACCCATAAAGATCATGACCTTGCAACGTGGGTCACAGGCACCGGAGGTCCACCACTTGCGACCATTGATCACCCACTCATCACCTTCACGACGAGCATTGGCCTGCATATTGGTTGCATCGGAAGAAGCAACACCTGGCTCGGTCATACCGAAGCAGGAGCGAATCTCACCCGCCAGCAGCGGCTTGACCCAGCGCTCTTTCTGCTCTTCGTTACCGTAGCGAACGATGGTTTCCATATTACCGGTATCAGGCGCGCTGCAGTTGAATGCCTCAGACGCCAGACCGGACCGGCCCATCAGCTCAGCCAGTGGCGCATATTCGAGGTTGGTCAAACCAGCACCCAGCTCGGATTCGGGCAGGAACAGGTTCCACAAGCCCGCGGCCCGCGCCTTGACTTTCAGTTCTTCCACGATGGCGGTAGGCTGCCAGCGATCGCCCTCGGCAACCTGCTCGTGAAAGATGGCCTCAGCCGGAAAAACATGCTCCTGCATGAAAGCGTCTACACGCTCGCGCAGATCTTTAACCTTGGGGGAATATCCGAAATCCATATTGGTTGCCTTTGCTTGTTGGGTATCGACGATGAAAATGCTAGATGACATAGCTCGATTTATCTAACCTATTTTTGTCGTGTATTAACATTCATAAGCAATATATACTTCACTCGTCCGCAGACCTGTTTGTATCGTCTTGAGCCATCTTAGTAAGGAAGTTGCGATGAACCTCAGTAAGGTCGACCTGAATCTGTTCATTGTGTTTGACGCAATCTATACAGAAGCCAACCTCACCCGCGCCGGGCAAATTGTCGGCATAACCCAGCCGGCAGTCAGCAACGCGCTCGCCCGCCTCCGCGAAACATTCAATGACCCGCTATTTGTTCGCACCGCACAGGGTATGGTGCCGACTCCAATGGCGCAGAACATCATCACCCAGGTTCGCAGTGCGCTGCAGTTGCTGCGTGTATCGGTGCAAGAAAGCCGAAGCTTCGTGCCTGAACAGGCCACCAAAACCTATCGCATCAGCATGACCGACCTCACTGAAGCCGTCATTCTGCCGCACTTGGCTGGCCGTATTCGCCGCATGGCACCCAATATCAATATAGACAGCTTCCTGATCAAGCGCAGGGAAACAACCAAGGAGTTGGCTGCCGGGCGCCTGGACTTTGCCATTGACGCACCCTTGAATACCGATACTCAGGTGCGCCACGTCAAGCTGTTTGAAGATCGCCACGTCTGCGTTATGCGCAAAGGGCACCCCTTGGCGAAAAAGGAGAAGATTACGCTTGATGACTATCTAGCGCAGTCACACATCCATATCTCCAGTCGTCGCAATGGTCTGGGCCACGTTGACCTGGCTCTTGGCAAAATGGGTATTCAGCGCCGCGTAGTCATGCGCTCGCAGCATTACCAGATGGCGCCGCCAGTACTGGAATCAACTGACATGGTGTTGACCGTGCACGAGCGCTTTGCCGAACGCCACGATCTGCACTGGACTGTTTTGCCGATTGATGACGTGCCAGCGATTGAAACCCACTTGTTCTGGCACGAGAGCACGGATCAGGACCCAGCCAACCGCTGGATGCGCGAACAGATCATTGAGCTGTCACAGCAACTGAAGCGCCAATACCTCAAGGCACGCGAGGCAGCTGCAGCGCAGCATTAAAGCATTGAGGGATAACGAAAAAGGCAGCCTTTTACCGGCTGCCTTTTTTATTTAATTACTTTAAATAAGCCTCATAAGCACCTGATATAAATCACGATACCTTTCTTATACCTTCCAGCTCAACGCCCCGCTCAACTGGCTCTAGCTCCTGCAGCAACTGCTTGGCTAACACGCCCAAGGTCATTACCGCCTGCTCTGCCGCCCGGTTCCAGGGAATGCCGCAATTCAAGCGCAAGCAATGATTGAACTGATCCGAATTACTGAATACGACCCCCGGACAGATACTGATATTGTGCTGCAAGGCACGATTGAATAGCGTCAGCGTATCAACCCCGCCCGGCAGACTGATCCAGAGAATAAACCCGCCCTTGGGCCGCGTAATCTGGGTACCCTCCGGGAAGAACTGCTGCACTGCCAGTTGAAACAGGCTCAGGTTCTTGCAGTACTCCTGACGGATGTGGCGAAGATGCCGATCATACCCCCCGTTCTCCAGGTAAGCCGCGACCGCCATTTGACTCACGCTGCAGGCTGACAATGTGGTGAAGGTCTGCAGCTTCTCGATCTGCTCCTGGTAGCGCTTGGTGATCAACCAGCCAGCGCGCAAGCCAGGCGAAATGGTTTTTGAAAAGCTCGAGCAATAGATCACCGTATCCGAGCAATCAAAGGCTTTGAGCGCCTTTGACTGGCCGTGATCAAACATCAACTCACCATAAATATCGTCTTCAATGACCGGCAAATTACGCCGCGCCATCATCGCAACCAGCTTGCGCTGCCGGTGCTCAGGCATGGTTGCTCCCATCGGGTTGCCCGCCCTGGAGGTCAATACCAGCGCCTTGATTGGCCACTGATCGAGCGCGGACTGCAGCGTTTCCAGGCTCAAGCCGGTGTCCGGATCAGATGGAATTTCTACCACCTTGAGGTCCAGCAGCTCACACAGCTGAACCAGCCCATAATAACTGGGCGATTCCGTCGCAATCAGATCACCCGGCTTGGTGACTGCGCGTAATGACAGCTGCAATGCCTCAACGCACCCGTTGGTAATGACGACGTTAGCGGGATCAATAACCGCCCCGGCATCGCGCATGCGGATGGCAACCTGACGGCGCAGCGGCTCGTAACCGGGGCTAAAGGTATAGCTGAAGGCTTTCTGGGCATGGAAACGGGTCACCTTGCTCATTTGCTGATGCAAGGCGCGCAGCGGTAAGAACTCACTGGATGGCACCGCAGCGCCCAAAGGAATAACGCCGTCTCGACGCGCCTGGAGCAGAATCTCGGTGATGATACTGCTGCGCGTTACTGCGTAGGGTGCTTCCACCCGCGCAATAGCCGGCGTGGGTGCGGTCAGTGCGGGAGTTTGGTGTACGTAATAGCCGGACTGTGGTCGAGCATGAATCAGCCCCTGATCTTCCAGCGTGGCGTAAGCTTGCAGCACGGTCGCATGGCTCACCCCTTTCTGTGTACTAAGCTTTCGCACCGAAGGCACCCGCTCACCCGGCTGATATACGCCGCTTTGGATGTCTTCAGCCAACTGGCTGGCGATTTTCTGGTACAGCAGACTGGTCATTGCGTTTGCCCTCCCGGCATAAACGCCCACGTTGAATATATGGACAACGTTGCAGCTTAACGACCCAGGCAGCACCGCAACAGTGACAGATACAACACAGATGACCAGTACAGATTAGCAGCAAACAGACTGTAAGGCTTTTTGTTACTCTTCCAGCGGAATTTCAGCTGCCGGTTCGACCGCAGGCATGAAGGGCGCAGCCCAGATGCCACGATACTTATCGAGCAAGCGACGACCTTCATTACGCTGAGCCTGCTCCTGCATACCCAATGCCAGCGCTGCACGCAGATCCGGCGAGTTACAGACCGAGTTATGCGATATGCCGAAGTACAGAGGCGCATTGATAAAAGAACCCTCCAGCGTATCCAATTGCTCATCCACGCCCATTTGCTGAGCCAGCGCCAGCCCCTGGTAGCGCTCCAGCACAACGTAGTCGAGCTTACCCGCCAACAGCTTACGCAACGCAGCTTCGCCCGTTGCCTCCCGTTCCAGCGCAAGGTTGTCCTTGGCATAGGTATCAAACGACAGACCAAAGCGACTGCCTTCCTGCGCAGCACCGCGCTTGCCGCGCAAATCCTGCCAGCCGGTGTAAGCAAAAGCGGCACCACGACGAACAAAGAAGACGCTAGGCACATCCATGATCGCGGGGTAGACATAGTCCATACTCGCTAAGCGTTCACGCGACATGAACAGCCCTGCCATAATATCAACCTGACCGCTTTCCACCGCCGCCAGCGCCTTGGCACGCGTCCCCATATTCAGCACTTCCACCTTGATGTCGCTCGCCGCCAGCGCCGACTGCAGCATCTCCACCGCCACGCCGGTTAACGCCTGCTCGCCCTGCTCCGGCGCCCAGATAATCGGCGGATAGTCTGGATTGCCGGTCACGACAACACGTTCACAGACATTCTCCGCGGCCATGCTGCCAGCAGCACCCAACAGTGCCCCAGCGGCAAACGCTGTGCGTATCATGCAAGCAATAGGGGTAAAGCGGCGGTTTCTGGCGTGGCGCTGATGCATTAAATCACTCCCGCAATTAAGAGAAAGCAGCCATGCCATAGGCGGCATGATCGCGATAATGTTGCAGCCTATCAGGCCGCCACACCACTGTGAAAACGAAACTCCTGGTCATCGGCCAGCACCGCCTGCGCCTCCTGCTCGGAAAAGAGCGCAATTCGGTCATCGATAGGGCCAGCGGCGTAGCTATGCGCCAGCTTCAGATAGTCCTGATAATGCCGCGCTTCGGACTTCAGTAGCGACCGATAGAAATCGCCAAGCTCCTCGTCCAGATGCGGGGCCAGCTTGGCAAAACGCTCACAGGAACGTGCCTCAATAAAGGCGCCAACAATAAGGGTATCAACCAGCCGCCCTGGTTCCACGGTCCGCACATGCTGACGCAAGCGCTGCGCGTAATGGCTGGCAGATAACCCACGGTACGTCACCCCGCGCTTGGTCATTAGCGCTATCACCTGCTCGAAATGGCGCAACTCTTCACGCGCCAGGCGCGACATTTTCTGCAGCAGATCCGGCTTATCTATATAGCGAAACATCAGATTAAGTGCAGTCGAGGCCGCTTTTTTCTCGCAGTTTGCATGATCAATCAGCAGCTCCTGCGGGTGGGCAAGCGCTTGCTCAACCCAGGCATCCGGGGTGGCACAGGGTAAAAAGGCAACAAGTTCATCGGGCAGCATGGCAATCTGTTCGTGGCAGTATTAATGCGGCACAGTATACCTGTTTGGGCAGTGTTATCAGCCGCCTGTATAGACTTGAATCAATGCTATCGCAGTGAAAACGGGCTACATTGAAGCCAGACACACAGTTACCGCCACAGGCTAAAACAAGGAGAACGCCATGCAAGCAGTCAAACGTATTCTGGTTGTCATTGATCCATCGCAGACCGAGCAGGTTGCTTTAAAGCGCGCATCATTGATTGCGAGTTTCATCGAATCCGAACTGCATCTGCTGGTTTGCGAGAATCGCGAAGACTATACGCCGCTGCTGCAGGAGCTAGCCGATCAGATGAAAGCGGCAGGGATCACCTGTGGCTTTAGCCAAAGCTGGCACAACGGACTTACCGAAACAATCAATCGCACCGTAGTGCGTGAAGGCTGCGGCTTGGTAGTCAAGCAACATCTGCCCGATAGCGCGCTGCGCAAGGCGCTACTTACCCCTGAAGACTGGAAGTTACTGCGCTACTGTCCCGCGCCGGTATTGATGGTGAAAAACAGCGAGAGCTGGATCAAGGGCAATGTACTGGCCGCCATCGACCTGGGCAACCACGACGATCAGCACCACGTGCTGCACGACACCATCGTTAGCCACGCTGCCGAGATAAGCGAGATGATCGACGGCGCACTGCATCTGATCAGTGCTCACCCGGCGCCCATGCTGTCCTCTGCCGACCCAACCTTTCAGCTGCGCGAAACTATCGCCTGCAGTTATCAGGATGCCTCCGCAGAGTACCTGAACAAGTATGCAATCACCCAGGACCGCCTGCACATTGATGAAGGACCAGCAGACACGCTGATCCCCTTCGTTGCCAACAAGATTGGCGCTAGCGTTACCGTGATCGGCACCGTCGGCCGCAAAGGCATTGCCGGCGCGCTGATTGGCAATACCGCCGAAGTCGTGCTTGATCAGCTCAATACCGATGTATTGGTGCTCAAGCCCGACGACACACTCGATCATCTGGAATCATTGCTGGAAAAGTAGACCTGAGCGTTCGCGCTTACCCTGCAGTGCCGATACGGCGCTCATGGTAAGCGCTGGACAGGTCGAAATAGGCCGAATCCAATTCATCGCGCAACTGCTTCAGGCTCAGGCCCGCACAATGCCGACGCAATCGCAAACCACTCGTTTCCAGGCCATCGTCCTGCAGGCGAGGAATCAATCGCAGCACCTGCAATGCCAAGGAAGCCTCTCGCGGTGCTTTTATCTGCAGTCGCTCCAGTGCGCCATGCAGCGCCACCACTGACACAACCTCAATACGTGACAGCACCACTTGCTCAAGCAATTGCTCCAGCCGCTGCCAGACCGCTGCCTTTTGCTGATGATCGTAGCGATTCCAGTCAATAATTTCGTGACTAAAACGTTTGCAACCACGGCACACCAGATCCCCGTAGACGGTAGAGCAAAGGCCTATACAAGGCGTAGTACGAGTGTAGTCAGGCAGATCGGACATCCGGTTTCTCTGAGTCAGCTAGGCGAATCGGGCGAGCGTCTATACTAAACCAGCCACGGCCTATTCCCAATGAGACTGTCCGGTCAGCATCGCAACGTGGCAAGAATGCATCCATAACTTAACTTACCCCCCTGCTTACTGTAGAATCACCCCGCCGTAAGGGCTGTGTCTCAGGCGTTTGCCCGCAACCCGTTCCGTATCTGCCAACCCAGTTACCCAGGTTGCCCCCCACTATATCGGGCGTTCGTTTGTACCAGTCTTATTGTCGGCATACAGGGAAGCACTGAATAACTCCCTTTACCCAAGATGCTTATTCAGTGCTTCCCGGGATCCGAGAGGATGACCGTTCTGTCATGTACGGAACAGACTGATGAGGGTAATAATTGTGCTTGAAGCCTATCGCAAACACGTTGAAGAGCGCGCGGCCCTGGGTATCGTGCCTCAGCCGCTGAACGCTGAACAAACCGCTGGTCTGGTAGATCTGCTGAAGAACCCGCCAGCTGGCGAAGAAGAGTTCCTGCTTGATCTGCTTACCAACCGCGTCCCACCGGGCGTTGACGAAGCCGCTTACGTCAAGGCCGGCTTTCTTTCCGCCGTCGCCAAAGGCGAAGCAACTTCCCCACTGCTGACCAAGCTGCGCGCTGTTGAACTGCTCGGCACCATGCAGGGCGGTTACAACATCGCCACTCTGGTTGAGCTGCTGGATGATGCTGATTTGTCCTCAGCTGCCGCAAAAGAACTGAAGCACACGCTGCTGATGTTTGATGCTTTCCACGACGTTGCTGACCGCGCCAAGAAAGGCAACGCCAACGCTGAAGCCGTCATGCAATCCTGGGCTGCCGGCGAGTGGTTCACCAATCGCCCAACGCTGGCTGACAAAATCAGCCTGAGCGTATTCAAGGTCACCGGCGAAACCAATACCGACGACCTGTCGCCAGCACCTGACGCCTGGTCACGCCCCGACATCCCGCTGCACGCACTGGCTATGCTGAAAATGGCCCGTGAAGGCATCGAGCCAATGGAGCAAGGCGTTACTGGTCCGCTGAAGCAAATCGAAGAACTGAAAGCCAATGGCTTCCCGGTTGCCTACGTTGGCGACGTTGTGGGTACCGGTTCTTCACGCAAGTCTGCTACCAACTCCGTACTGTGGTTCTTCGGTGACGACATCCCGTATGTGCCCAACAAGCGCGCTGGCGGCTTCTGCTTCGGTAACAAGATCGCACCTATCTTCTACAACACCATGGAAGATGCCGGCGCACTGCCGATCGAGTTCGATGTTTCCGAAATGAACACCGGCGACGTGATCGACGTTTATCCGTACGAAGGCAAAGTCTGCAAGCACGGTACTGACGAAGTCATCACCACATTCGAACTGAAAACCCAGGTACTGCTGGATGAAGTCCGCGCTGGCGGCCGTATTCCTCTGATCATTGGTCGTGGTCTGACCGAGAAAGCCCGTACCGAAATGGGCATGTCTCCTTCTGATCTGTTCCGCAAGCCGGTACCGCCCGCTGAAAGCACCAAGGGTTATACCCTGGCGCAGAAGATGGTCGGCAAGGCATGTGGCGTCGAAGGCATCCGCCCCGGCACCTATTGCGAGCCGAAGATGACCACCGTGGGTTCTCAGGACACCACTGGCCCGATGACCCGCGACGAGCTGAAAGACCTGGCTTGCCTTGGCTTCTCGGCTGATCTGGTTATGCAGTCTTTCTGTCACACTGCGGCTTACCCCAAGCCAATCGACGTGACCACTCACCACACCCTGCCCGACTTCATCCACAACCGTGGTGGCGTTGCGCTGCGTCCGGGTGACGGCATCATCCACAGCTGGTTGAACCGCATGCTGCTGCCCGACACCGTCGGCACCGGTGGTGATTCGCACACCCGCTTCCCGATGGGTATCTCCTTCCCTGCCGGTTCTGGCCTGGTTGCCTTCGCTGCAGCTACTGGCGTTATGCCGCTGGACATGCCGGAATCCGTTCTGGTTCGCTTCAAGGGCAAAATGCAGCCCGGCATCACCCTGCGTGATCTGGTACATGCGATCCCTTACTTTGCTATCCAGCAAGGTCACCTGACCGTCGAGAAGAAAGGCAAGAAGAACATCTTCTCTGGCCGCATCCTCGAGATCGAAGGTCTGGAGCATTTGACTGCCGAGCAAGCGTTCGAGCTGTCTGACGCCTCTGCCGAGCGCTCCGCTGCCGGTTGTACTATCAACCTGAGCGAAGAGTCGGTTGCCGAGTACCTGAAGTCCAACATCGTCCTGCTGCGCTGGATGATTGCCAACGGCTACCAGGACCCACGCACCCTTGAGCGTCGTGCTCAGGCCATGGAAGCATGGCTGGCCGATCCCAAGCTGATGAAAGCTGACGCTGACGCCGAGTACTCAACCGTGATCGAAATCGATCTGGCTGATATTAAAGAGCCGGTTCTGTGCGCACCTAACGATCCAGACGATGCTCGTCTGCTGTCTGACGTTGCTGGCCAGAAAATCGATGAAGTCTTTATCGGTTCGTGCATGACCAACATCGGTCACTTCCGCGCCGCGGGTAAGCTGCTCGAGAAGAACAAGGGCGCGCTGCCGACTCGTCTGTGGCTGGCACCGCCAACCAAGATGGATCAGTATCAGCTGACCGAAGAAGGCTACTACGGCATCTACGGCAAAGCTGGCGCACGCATGGAAATGCCCGGCTGCTCGCTGTGCATGGGTAACCAGGCGCGCGTTGCTGCCAAGTCGACTGTTGTCTCCACCTCCACACGGAACTTCCCGAACCGTTTGGGTGATGGCGCTGACGTCTTCCTGGCATCTGCCGAACTGGCATCGGTTGCCTCTATTCTGGGCAAGCTGCCGACCGTTGAGGAATACATGGGCTACGCCGCACAGATCGACAGCATGTCGGCTGACGTCTATCGCTACATGAACTTCAACGAAATCGAGTCTTACCAGAAAGCTGCAGCGTCCATTCCGGTCGCTCAGATCTGATAACAGGCCCGAAAAAAAGCCCCGCTTGATGCGGGGCTTTTTTATGCCTGACGTTCAGGCAGCCATGCTGGCGAAACAAAACAACACCGTTAATCCAGCAACGCCACACCCAGTTTGAGAGCGGTTTCAGTGACCTGCTCTAACGGCACGTCACACCCCCTGGCCATCCAGTGCAGCGCAATATGGATAACGCCGCCCAAAATACCCGCCTGCAACATTTCATCAAACTGTTGCCCGGGCTTGGCTAGCGCGCGCGTCATGTCATCACTGCTGGCACGCAATGCATCATCAATCGCACGATCCACCTGCGGGCTAATGCCCCGAATATCGGTCAGCAGCAGGCGTGCCAGATTGGGCTCATCTTTCATCTTTTGAAAGTAGTCAAACAACATGGCCCGGCTTCTGACCACCCGATCACTGCCCACCGCCTCTGCGGCAGCCATATTGCTTTCGCGCACGCTGCGCGCGGCCTGTTCATAGGCAGCAATCAATAGCTCATCGCTGTGACCGAACGATTCATAGAAATAGCGCTGGGTTAGCCCTGCCGCATCACATACCTGCTTGACGCCGGAATGACGGTAGCCGTTACTGCCGTATACCTCGATGGCGGCATCAATCAATTGCTGACGGCGTTGCGCGCGGCGCTCTTCAACGGCGGACCCGCGATAACGACGCTTGGCAGTAGTGGCTGTATTCATGAAGTGAATTCTGACAATAGGTATTGCCAAATCATATATGACAATCTAGATTGTCACCACAACCTATAGCAGGGATATGACCATGAGCGCATTACAACAACAATTTGCACCTGCCCCGCTGGACGTCTTGATTATTGGTGCCGGCTTGTCTGGCATAGGCGCCGCCCGCGCGTTGACCGACCAGTGCCCCGATAAACGTTACCGCATCCTTGAACGCCGCGACGCCATCGGCGGTACCTGGGATCTGTTTCGTTATCCGGGTATTCGTTCCGACTCCGACATGTACACCCTGAGCTACAGCTACAAGCCCTGGACCCATCGTAAGGCGATAGCCGACGGTGCTGACATCAAGGATTACATTGAAGATCTTGCCGACGAATCAGGCATCACCCACAACATCCGCTTCAAGCGCAAGGTTACCCATGCCAGCTGGTCCAGCGACGCGGCGCTGTGGACGGTAACCGCCATTGCCACGGATGCACAAGGCAATGAGCAGGAGGAGTCCTTTCAGGCCCGCCTGCTGTCGGTCTGCGCTGGTTACTACAGTTACGATGAGGGCTACCGACCGGAATTCCCCAATGAGCAGGCGTTTGCTGGCCAGATAGTACATCCGCAATTCTGGCCAACTGACCTGGACTACGCCGGCAAGCGCGTGGTTGTTATCGGCAGCGGCGCCACCGCAGTCACTCTGGTTCCGGCCATGGCCCAAACAGCCGCGCATGTCACCATGCTGCAGCGCTCACCCAGCTATGTAGTGAGTCGTCCGCTTAGTGATGGCATTGCCCAGTCGTTGCAAAAATGGCTACCTATGCCAACCGCGCACCGCCTCACGCGCTGGAAAAACGTACTCGTTGGCTCCTTCTTTTACCGCATCGCGCGCAACAAGCCTGACATGTTCAAGGATCGACTGCTGCAGATGGCCAAGGCACAGGTCGGTGCAGGCATTGATATGAAGCACTTCACGCCCTCCTACAAGCCCTGGGATCAACGCCTGTGCGCGGTACCCGATGGCGATCTATTTCATGACATTCGTGCTGGCCGCGCCTCGGTCGTGACCGACACCATCGAGTCTTTCACCGAGAAAGGTATACGTCTGACTTCAGGTGAAGAGCTGGAAGCCGACATCATTGTTACCGCTACCGGTTTGAAGCTGAACGCCATGGGCGACGTACAGATCAAGGTCGACGGCGAAGACGTCGTTTTTGGCGAGCGCATGTCCTACAAGGGCATGATGCTGAGCGACATTTCCAACCTGATACTCACCTTCGGTTACACCAATGCCTCCTGGACGCTCAAGGCCGAGCTGACGTCCAACTACACCTGTCGCCTGCTGCGTTACATGGACAGCAAGGGTTATCGCATGGCGGTGCCGCGTCGCGATCCAGCGGTTAACGTGCAGCCGTTCCTGGACTTCACCTCTGGCTATGTACAGCGCGCCGAAGGCATGCTGCCCAAGCAGGGTGATCGTAAGCCGTGGCAGGTCCATCAAAATTACCTGGCGGACAAAATGACCATCCAGTACGGCCGGGTGGATGACGGCGTGATGCAGTTTCAATAACAAGGATAATAAAACATGCAGATCAACGACTGTGTTGCCGTATTAACCGGTGCCGGGAGCGGCATTGGTCGCGCTCTGGCTTTAGCCCTGGCGCAAAAAAACTGCCATTTGGCACTGGCCGACCTGAACACCGATGCCCTCGCCGAAACAGCCGCACAAGCTCGTGCGCTGGGCGTCAGGGTCAGTGAGCACCGCCTGAATGTAGCAGATCGCGAGGCCGTCGCTGCGCTGCCCGAGGCAGTAATGGCCGAGCATGGCAAGGTAGATCTGCTGATCAATAATGCCGGTGTCGCGCTCGGCGGCAACTTTGACCAGGTCTCCACCGAGAATTTTGACTGGCTGATGTCGATCAACTTCGACGCTGTTGTCTGCATGTGTCGCGCTTTCCTGCCGCTACTCAAGCAACGCCCGGCGGCGCGCGTTATCAACATATCCAGCCTGTTTGGGCTGATCACACCAGCCGGCCAGACCGCTTACTGCGCTAGTAAGTTTGCAGTGCGCGGTTTTTCCAACGCCCTGCGTCTCGAGTTGAAAGACACCTCCGTTGGCGTGACCGTGGTGCATCCGGGTGGCGTAGCAACCGCCATCGCCAGCAGTGCACGCTCACCCGAAGGCGAAACTGAAGCCCAGTGGCAGGCCAAACTTGCCCGCGCACAGCGTCTGCTGCGGATGCCACCAAGCAAGGCTGCGCACATCATCCTGCGCGGTATCGAGCGGGACAAAGCGCGGGTTCTGGTCGGTAACGACGCGCGCATTGTTTCCTGGCTGGAACGGCTACTACCGGTCAATTACTGGCGCTTGCTGCCGGGCATTGCAACCAGCAACGACTAAGGTCGCACAAGGGTAAAAGGAATACATCGTGAGCTATCTATTCAACGCCATCGTTATCATTATCCTGCTGGTCCTGGTCGGGCTTTTCCTGTTCACCTGGTTCATCAGCAAACGCGTCGAGGCGGGCCTGCCGCCCGAAGGCAAGTTCATCAACATCCGCGGCAACCAGATACATTATCTGGAACAAGGCCAGGGCCCCTCGGTTGTCATGATTCACGGCCTCAGTGGGGTGGCGCAAAACTTTGGCTACCAGGTGCTGGGTGATATCGCCAAAGATCACCGGGTGATTGCTATCGATCGCCCTGGCAGCGGCTACTCGGTGCGCCACCCCAGATCCTCTGCCGACCTTGGCGTACAGGCCGATATCGTAGCCGAGCTGATCGACGCCCTCGCGCTGGATAAGCCTTTGGTGGTCGGACACTCGCTGGGGGGAGCCGTTGCACTGGCGACCGCGCTGCGTTACCCCGACAAGGTGTCTGGCCTGGCGCTGGTTGCGCCGCTCACGCACATGCCAAGCGAAACCTCGAAGGCCTTCGCCGCGCTGAACATTCCCTATATGTGGCTACGCAAACTGGTGGGTTGGACGCTGGCTATTCCGCTATCCATTCGCAACCGGGAAAAGGTCATGGACATTGTCTTTGGCCCCGAGGCAGTACCCAAGGACTTCCCTACTCGCGGCGGTGGTTATCTGGGCATGCGGCCGAGCCAGTTTTTATCCGCCTCGACCGATATGCACGCCGTGCCGGACTCGCTCCCTGCCATGCAGCAATCCTACGGCTCACTGTCCCTTCCGGTTGCCGTGCTCTATGGCCGCGAGGACCGGATTCTCAACCCACAGGAGCAAGGTCAGGCGCTGGTTGATGCGCTACCCGGCGCCGAGCTTGAGCTGATTGACGGGGGGCACATGTTGCCCATCACCCAACCAGACGTGACCAGCGCCTTTATCCGCCGCGTACTACAACGGGTCAAGGCTAGCTGAAACGCACAAGGATTGGTCCAGTGCGACCAGCAACAGTCCGATGAGCATAATCGTCGCGCCCGGTATTTTGGGGCGTGACGGCACTACTTTCAGCATCAGCACCCTCAACGCTGCGCCAATCAGAATTCTCACCAGCCCGAACGCTACCCCATAGCTCACCTCGGCCGCATAGCCATAGTGCTTATTCATATAGCGGCCTACCGCTGACACCCAGTAGCAACGGACCCAAACGCCCTCTTGCCACGGCAGAGCAACAACGCGGCTGATCGTGCTGGAACGCCTTCAGCCCGCTAACAAACTCAAGTAACAGCGACGGCAAATCGTATATTTTTTACACACAAGCAAGCGCCTTAATGTGACGCAGTCGACGAAATACCGCGCTATTCTCGCAACATTTGAACCTTTAATGACATAAGCCGGTCATCTGTGTGTACATTTTGCACAACCCACAGTGAGAGGACGTCATTATGAAACTATGGAAACTTACCGCGTTGGGTGCCATTGCCATGCTTGGTGTTGTCGGTTGCTCAAACGATCACATTATCCGCACCGAAGATGGACAGATGATCCAAAGTAACGAGAAGCCCGAGATCGATGAAGATACCGGAATGATCGAGTACGAAGACGAGCAAGGCTATGACAACCAGGTCAAGCAGTCAGACGTGAAAGAAATCATCGAGCGTTAATAGTGCCTCTTCTGGCCGACCTCAGGGTCGGCCAGAGTGCTAAAGCCCAACAGTCAGACCCGCTACCCCCCTCCCCTATATCAACACCCTTTCGTTCATTTATGCAGTGTTGCAGCCGGCTAGCCGAGTTGCGCCAACGTCTCGCCGTCAGTTTTTTTACAAAACCCAGCTATGCTCTAGCTGTAATGAACTGATTGCAGAACGCTTGATACGCATAGAGGGGCTACCATGAAACATGCAGCGCTTATCGCTCTCGTCTCCTTAACAGCTGTCCTCATGACCGCCTGTTCCAGCGAATACGTTATCAGTACCGGCAACGGTGACAGGATCACTACAACCAACAAACCCATGCTCAACCAACGTACCGGCATGGTCGAATACGAAGATAAAGAAGGCCGCTCAGCAGAGATCCGTCAGTCAGACGTCAACTCGATCATGCAACGCTAAAGCCAGGCACAGCGCCGCTAGCGGGATGCGATAATCCGCCAGCCACGCCTGATCTATCGCCGGTCTATGGCTGATCAGAATCTAATTGACGGCATACCATGCCGCCATATAACGATTCAGAAAAAAGTGAGAGACATTGTTAGAAAACAAATAGATGGCGCCTATCCATAAAGCAAGCGGGCAGGAGCAATTACGCAACACCCGCCAGAAGTGACTCAGTCGAGCAGGTGCCGATGCTCATACAGTGCCCGCCAGGCGGCGCCCGACTTGGTGCCAACCTCTGTTTCAACGTAATGCCGCACACGCCGCCGGTCCTGCGGGTTATCCTTTAACGCCGCGCCGATCAGGAAGTGCATCAAATCTTCCTCTGTCATCGCACCGTCACGATAATAAAAAGCATAAACCATCAATGCGTGGGCGACAGCCACCGCCTCAGCGGTGGACATGACCGCAGCGGCAAGCCTGTCCGTGCTGCGCCCCTTGAGCGTCTGCCCACTGCGCAACTCATGAAAGATGGTTACCAGCATTTCCAGAATGTCGGCTGAAGGCTCCAGGCTGACGCCCGACTGCCTCGCCAGGCTGACGGACTCACGACTGACGATATCGAGTTCGGCAGTCAGGTCGGAAATCGGCTCGATGGTTTCAAAATTAAGGCGACGCTTGAGCGCAGCACTCATGTCAAACAGCCCTCGATCCAGAGAGTTTGACGTAGCGATAATGTTGAAGCCCTCGCGTGCGTGCAGCACGCTCTCTTCGCCCTGCAGTTCGGGTATATGCAGCTCTCGCTCAGAGAGAATCGACAGCAGCGCATCCTGCACGTGCTGCGGGCAGCGAGCGAGTTCCTCAAACCGCACCAGCTTGCCCTGCTGCATGCCAAGAAAAAGCGGCCCGGGAATCAATGCTGCAAGAGAAGGCCCCTCTCGTTGCAGCAGACTGTTGTCCCAGTCGTAAAGCAGCTGCCGGGCGTGCGACAGCGTGCCACCCTGTATCGTTAGGTTCGAACTGCCCGACACACCGCAGGCAATAAGCTCGGAGAGCCAGGATTTTGCCGTGCCAGGTTCGCCAATCAACATCGCCCCGCGGTTGGTTGCCAGCGATACGATAACGCGTCTGACCATCTCCTTGGGAGCCACAAACTTGAGCGCTATACCCCGCTCGGCACTACCCAGTATGAAGTCTTCGAGCGCGCGGGGAGATAACAGCCAACCCGGCGGCACAGGCCCGGTATCTTCTTGCTGCAGCTTCGCCAACTCATCATGGAAACGGTCTTCCGCTGCTGGCCGCTGGATTGCCTCATTTACCATAGCTGTATGCCCTCCTTTCAAGCCTGCCATTGACCACGTTTCTCTGGTGCCATGCGCTCTTGCGGCAAAATGCGCGGTAGCTCGGCAAGTGCAATGTTCCCCTGAATGACGTGATCAAGCGCACTATCGCGCATGCTGAACAGCCCCGAGTCCAACGCCAGCCCGCGCAGCTCTCCCACCGGCGTGCGCCGGGAAATGGCATTGCGCAGCTCCGGGTTGAATTGCAGATACTCGATAACCCCGACACGCCCCCGCGTACCGCTGTCACGGCAGTGTTGACAGCCTTTGCCCCGGTAGCAGCGAAACCCCTGCGGCACGCCCTTCGGGAATAGCTCCTTGAGGATGCCGGGGTCAGGCGTATCTTCGATCTTGCAGTGCTCACAAATACGCTTGGCCAAACGCTGGGCGATCACCGCCAGCAGCTCGCTGGCCAAGGAGTTGGGATTAACGTTGAGGTCGAACAACCGCTGCACCGCATCCACGGCATCATTGCAGTGCAGGGTCGATAGCACCACGTGACCGGTCTGTGACGCTCGAATCGCCTCCAGCGCGGTTTCGTTGTCGCGAATTTCGCCAACCAGAATGACATCGGGATCTTGTCGCACAAAGGAGCGCATCGCATCGGAAAAGCCAAAGCCGATATCCGGACGCACGCGCGTCTGCTGCACGTTGTCTATCGAGTATTCAATAGGATCTTCTACGGTAATAATCTTGCGTGTAACGTCCTGCGCAAGCAGCTGCAACCCGGCATTGAGCGTCGTGGTCTTGCCCGACCCCGTAGGCCCGACAACCAGCACCAGGCCAGCCGGATTGCGCAACAAGCGCTTGTAGGCGGCAGCAATGTTGCTCTGCATGCCTAGCGCTTCAATACTGATCAGTGACGAATTCTGCGGCAGCAGCCGAATAACCACGTGCTCGCCATGCAGCGATGGCTGCACCTGAACGCGCAGGTCAAAACGCTGGTCGCCAACCCTAGCCTGCGAGCGCCCGCCCTGAGGCAGGCGCCGCTCGGCAATATTCAGCTCAGAGCGCAACTTAACTACGTTGACCAGGCCACGGTACTCTTCTTCGTTCATCTGATAGTGGTGCAGGTCACGCAGCTCACCATCGACGCGTAAGCGCACCCGCACACCACCGGGATACAGTTCCAGGTGAATATCACTGGCGCGGTCCGCCACTGCATCAAGCAGCAGGGATTCGTAAATCGCTACCAGGCGCGTCTCGGCATTGCCCTTTTTTTGCTCCAGTAAATCCTCTGCGCCATTGCCGTCAGCGGGCGCGGCGATTAGCTCGACTGAGCCCGCGTGGCGATCCAGTGACGACCAAAGACGTCGATAATCAACAGGGGTGATTAATATCCTGTGGATTTTCTGACCGGGGAAAATCCGCTGCAGCTCCTCCATCGAGCAGTTAGGGTCACGACAGGCCACTTTTAAATCATGGCCATCCGAGCTTATGGGTATGACATGCTCGTGATCGAGGTAGGCACGGGACAGCTGCGCGTAAAGGTGGCGGTCAAGCGCCGCGATCAGCTCATCCGCGCTGCCCAACGGTATACCGTAATGCTTCGAGAGAGCCTGGTAGAGCGCTACCGGATCAAGATTCTGTATATGAATGAGTTCGTCTATCAGCAGGGTATGCTCATGCGCTGCCCGCTGACGTGCGCGTTTCAGCACCTCCCGCGTACCAAAACCCAGCCCGACGTAGACTTCATCGGCACTTGAAACAAGATCCAGGTAGCCACACTCGTGGCGACCAATTTGATGGTGCCCACGATTCACATACTTCACCAACAGTGACTTGGATGCCTCCCCCGTCTCAATGCACAGGAACTCACCCCGATACACCAGTTGATCCCACAGCGGCTCGCGCGCGGTAATCTTGGGGGTGGAAACCAGAATCAAATCGAAGGGCGCAAGATCGGGAGCGCCAACGTCAGCATCGCCGCAGACTACCTTGACGTTTTCCAGCCCCTGATTGCGCAGCGTCTCGCGCGCAAAGGTGGCCAGAAACTCCTGCTGCTCAACCGCAACGACCTCTGCGGCCAGGCGAGCCAGCACCGCAGTGCCATAGCCAGTCCCCGCGCCAAGATGCAGCACGCGAGACTCGGGTTTGATATTGCACGCAGCCAAAACCTGACGCAGCGTACTTTCTGTCGGAATGCCGCGTCCGGAAACCTGTACTGCTCCCTTACGCTGAACAAATACATTACGGTCGGTTCGGGCCAGCGCGCTTTCATAGCGCGCCTTCTGCTCATCCTTCGCCAAACAGCTCCTCCTTAACTCCGCTGATCAAGGCAATGGCTGCCGCTGAAATCAACAGGCAGCCAACCACGCCACGCCCAATGCATCTTGCATGCAATCCCAGCACTGCGCCAGAGCCTATGTTCAGCGGTAGACCATACCGCCATCGATCAACGGCGCCTGCCCGGTCATGTAATCGGAATCAGGGCCAGACAGGTAGGAGACAAACGCGGCCACGTCTTCCGGTGTCTGCGCACGCCCCAGCGCAATGCCCTCAACAAACTTCTTGTAGGTAGCGCCTTCTGCCGCGCCGGTGAGCGCAGCAAAGCGCTTATCGATTTCAACCCACATTCCGGTACCCACCACGCCAGGGCAATAGGCATTAACCGTGATACCCGCACTGGCGTACTCCTGCGCCGCCGCCTGGGTCAACGCCCGCACAGCAAACTTGGTCGCAGAGTAAACCCCCAACATTGGAAAGCCGTTGTGGCCAGCGATAGAGGAAGCATTGATGATTTTGCCCTTCTGCTTACGCGCGATAAACTTTTTGGCCGCCGCCTGAATACCCCAAAGGGTTCCTTCAACGTTGATTCGGTGGATGCGTGCGATCTCATCTGGCGTCACCTCGGAAATCGGTTGCACCTGGGCGATACCCGCATTGTTAACCATGATATCGAAACCGCCCAAGGTAGCCTCAGCGTGGTCAATAGCTGCATACACCTGGTCACGATCACCCACGTCGGCCTTGAATATGGCCGCTTTGCAGCCCAGTGCTGCGATTTCGTCTGCGACTGACTGCATCGCGTCTTCATCCAGGTCAACCAGAGCAACGTCAGCCCCATCGCGGGCCAGACGCAACGCGATGCCGCGACCAATGCCATTACCTGCGCCAGTAACCAGCGCTACCTTGTTTTTCAGTGACATGAAGTTCTCCTTCCAGCTGGTGTACACATTTGTACTTGCCGTTTAAGTCAGTATAGGCAGCGCCTAACCTCGCCCGCATAGACCCAGGTCAATAGCAGCGCAAATGGGCACAGGAAGATAAGAGAGAGAGAGAGAGAGAGAGAGAGAGAGAAGACGGCACACAGACCAGCAGATCGCGATTATTGAACACAGCAGATGCAGTGCGGATCAAAGCTGACCAACCAGCAGTCAGCCTGACAGTTAAACCCGCTCGCTAAACGATATTCATGCTCTCCAGCGTAACCACCTGCTCTGCTATATCACCCAAGCCGTCTTTTATGCCGGCAAGCGCCACCAGTGGAAAGGACACCGCATCGACAATGTCTTTCGCCGTGGCGCCTTTTTTACGTGCAGACATCATCTGTTCGGCCATGCAAATAACGGCAGACAAAGGGCTGGGCTTGGCATGATCCAACGGCGCGCGTTGCTGCAACACGGCAATGCACAACTCGGTAGGCAGGTGCCATAGCTCGAGCAAGGCGGCTCCCGCCTGCGGGCTGGTAAATTGAAAGCGATCCAGCTCAGCGTCGTTGCGATTGCCCCCTTCATCAACCAGCGCCTGCACCGCTTTGGCGCGATTGGGGGTAGTCAGATGCAGCAGCAAACGCCCGATATTGCTGATAATACCGGCCGTGAAGGCAACATTGGCGTCAACTGCACTGGTTTTCTTGGCGATGATTTTACAAATCTCGCCCATTTCAAAGGACTCATTCCAAAACCGTTTAATGTCCAGCCCCTCTACCTCGCCCGTGACAGAGCCCGACAAACCAGATGATATGACCAGCACCTTCAAGCGCTCAAAGCCAATGCGCACGATAGCTTCATCGATAGAATCAACCTTGCGTGGCAGGCCGTAGTAAGAGGAGTTCACCATGCGCAAAATCTTGACCGACAAGGTCGGGTCCTTGGCTACCTTTTTCGCGATGGTATCCAGATTTGCCTTCTCGTCAGACAAAACCTGAATCAGCTCTTTCACCACATCAGGCACATTGGGCAGCTTATCTTTTTGCGCCAATAACTCGTTTATATCCATCCATCACACTCCTTGGCATCAGGACATTGCAGCTATTTTTTTAGTTTTATAAATCGTTTATCTACTGCTAAAACAACGAATACTGACTCCCCCCCCCATCTCACTCAACGGCAGCATGTTTAGCCAGTGCCGCGCAAAAACCATCCGCCTGAGTACTATCAAAAGTAGGTCTCGCACCGGGGTAAAGCAAGGCCGCAGTGCTAATTCCTTGCCTGTGGTTACGGCCAGCCAGCAGGACTTGATTATTAGCGCTACCCTATCAATCTCTACTCTTTTACCGCGTAGTCAACACGATAGATTAAATAGCATGCACACGGCTTACTGCGCGCCTAAAATGATCGGTAGAGAGCACACGTCCACTGAAGGACTCTGCGCGGAGTGCCGCGAAAGAGCCGCTGACATCGCAAGGAGCAAGATAATGGACAACCTGGTACTTCAGTGCGGTTGTGGACAGATCAAAGGTCGCGCTATCAAGATCAATCCAGCGGACCGCACCCGGGTTATCTGTTACTGCAAGGATTGCCAGGCCTTTGCCCATGCCCTCAAGGCGAGCGCGCAGGTGCTCGACGAACAAGGCGGTACCGACATTTACCAATTGCCGCCCGCGCGCTTGCAAATTAATCAGGGACTGGAGCAGATTCGTTGCCTGCGCTTGAGCGAAAAAGGGCTTTATCGTTGGTATGCCGGCTGCTGTAACACCCCGATTGGCAATACTCTGTCACCTCGGGTGCCAATGATCGGCTTGATTCACAGCTTTATCTTCGACCCTGAACGGGAGGCCAAGCTGGGCCCGGTGCGGGCCTGTGTCAATCTGCGTGGCGCGACGGGTCAAATCCCCAAAAGTCGGCTCGATGCGGCACCTGCAAGCGGCTATATCGGCAAGATCATGCTGAAAATCCTCGGCTGGAAACTCGGTGGTCTAGGGCGACCAAACCCGCTCTTCAGCGCCAAGGGTGAGCCGCTGGCTAGCCCGCGTATTTTGCGTCCTGGCGAGACGGTATAAGATGCGCAACTAACGGTCTAGCGCTGAAAAATCCGCTCCAGCGGAACCGGTAAACGCCACTTAAATGAACTAAGCTCAATAAAATCAGCGTGAATATCCGGTCACAGCAGCACTGTGCGCTGCGTTTATTTGGTAACGCAAGCCAGGCAGCGCCGAGCATGACTTGAATGCTTGGTCTGCTGAGGCAGTTTGGTTAACATGCAGCTGCTGGAGCCATGAAGGCGCCGCTGTAACTCCAACTCGGACGGTCACAGATGACGCTACCCCGTATCCTATTTTTGCTGACAGCACTTTTTTTTATCGGTGCCGTACACGCTGACCCACGGGTAGACATAAACTCACCCTCGGTTAACCTGACTGACTTTCGGATCGGCTATTTCATAGACGATTCACGCGAGCTTACCTACGCACAGGCACGCGAGCAGCAATACACAGAAACCACCAGTACCACCACCCTGGGCACCAACGCTCTGGTCACCTGGTTCAAGGTGACGCTCGACAACAGCACACAACAGAACCTGTCGCTCGATCTGCAGTTACCCCACGCCTATCACGTCAAATCAGTCCAGCTCTATGCAGAGCGCAGCGGTCAGCTGGTAAAAAGTGAAGAGCTGGACCTTGAGCACGTCGCAGAGAGCAACCTGATGTATCGCGGCGTCGCCATCTACCCACTCGACCTGCCCGCGGGCGAAACCACCACCGTATACGTGCGCAGCTTCGCTTATTCGCACCAGTGGTTTGCGCTCAACATCTTTGATGAAGAGCGCTCCAGAAAGGCCCTGGTGGGCGTCGCCAATGATATAGCCTTGCTGGTCGGCATGATGCTGGCGTTAGTGTTCTATAACTTTCTGTTGTACTTCGCCACCAGCAAAAAAGAGAACATCTTTTATTCGTTTTACCTGATCTCGGGCGTGGTCTGGATCGCTCTGTCCTACGGGCTGGTTGCCAGCTTGTTTGACGCTTACGGTCCCAGCATCTTCATGTTGAATCTCTCGCTGATTACCATGCCCATCTTCCTGCTGCTGTTTATGATGGCCATTTTCGAGACCAAACACGTTTACCCAACCGAACACCGCTTTCTGCAGGCCTTGTTACTGCCGCTGTGCGGCATGTTTGTATGGGGCTTGTTCGACATCACTGCAGCCCTCAAACCTGCGAGTAGCGCGGCAGCGATCATGATGCTGGTCACCCTGTCAGTCAGCATTTCACTCTGGCGCAAAGGCAACCCGCTGGCCAAATTCTTCCTGATCGGGCATGGCTTCTTTGTATTTTTTAATGTGTTGGCCGTACTGTTTTATAAAGGCCTGGTAACGCCCTCCTACCTGAGTAGCCACGGTACCGGTATAGGCATCATGCTGGAGGCCATCATGCTGGCCTTTATCATCTCCTATCGCATCAAGATCCTGGAAGATCTGCGCGAATCACAGGACGATCTGAAAAAGCAGGCCGCCACCGATCCGCTCACCCGCCTCTACAATCGCCGCCACTTCTTTGCCGAGGCCGGTTACCTGATGAAGGCCGCCGCCGCCCGGCACCAGCCCATGGCGATACTCGCCATCGACATAGACAACTTCAAACAGGTCAACGACGCGCACGGCCATGCGGTGGGCGATCAGGTGCTCACCACCCTCGCCCACGCACTGAAAACACAAAGCCGTGGCAACGATCTGCTCGCACGGTTTGGCGGTGAAGAGTTTGTGATGCTGCTACCCGAGGCGGATACCGAGAAGGCCCTGGCGTGTGCCGAGCGCGTACGCCATGCGGTGGCCACCCAGAGCATAGAAGCCAGCCCGGGCGAGTATCTAAAGCTCACTGTCAGCATTGGTGTGGCATCGGTAAACCTGGCCAGCGACAGCATAGAAAGCGCCCTGAACCGGGCAGACGATGCCCTGTACGAGGCGAAGAACAACGGCCGCGATCGGGTATGCTTGAGTGGCGATAACACCACGTCTTGAGCTGGATAGGCCCAAGCGTGAAGACCCGCAAAAGAGCACAGTCGCCCGTTATCGACGCCAAGCCTCTGCACCATCTGCCCTTGCTGCAGACAGTTGAGGACAATCAATAGCGCCGCGTCAAAAGGCGCTCAGCGCCCCCCTCCCAGCACCTTCTTCACCGTCAAACCTTGTACCAGAATGGAAAACACCACCACCACATAAGCCATCGGCAAAATAATGCTGCGCTCTTCGCCCAGCGGCAGTGACAGCGCCAAGGCAACCGAGATGCCGCCCTTCAGGCCGCCCCAGGTCAGCGCTTTTATCGGGTTGGGTTTGTACTGTTTAAAGGGTTTCAGCGCCAACACGGGTATGCCGACGGCCACGTATCGCGCCAACAGCGCTAGCGGAACAGCCGCCAGCCCGGCAACCAGAGCATGCCACTCAAAGGTAATAATGAGCAGCTCCAGCCCCACCAGCAAAAACAGCACGGCGTTCAGTACTTCATCGACCATTTCCCAAAAGGCATCAAGCTGCTGCTCAGTCTTCTTGGACATGGCGAACTCGCGCCCATGATTGCCCAACATCAAACCCGCGACCACCACCGCCAGCGGACCAGAGGTGTGTAACTTGCTCGCCAGCGCATAGCCGCCAGCCACCAGCGCCACGGTAACCAATACCTCTACCTGATAGTTATCCAGGTGCTTCAGCAAGTGATAGCCCAGCAGCCCCAGCAATAACCCCAGCACCACCCCGCCGACCGCCTCATGCACAAAGAGCATAGCGATACTATCGAAAGACGCCTCGCGCTGGCCCTGGGCAATGCCCAGAATCGCAATAAACATCACCACCGCAACGCCGTCATTAAACAAAGACTCGCCAGCAATCTTGGTGGTAAGGCTGGAGGGAGCGTCCAGCGATTTGAGAATCGCCATCACCGCTACCGGATCAGTGGGCGCCACCACGGCACCAAACAGCAGGCAGTAGATAAAGGGCAACGGAATACCCAGCCAGCCCAGCACGTACCACATGGCACCACCGACCAGGAAGGTCGTGAGCACAACGCCCAAGGTGGCCAACAACGCCACGAGCCACTTCTGGTCCGCCAGCTCATCCAGGTTCACATGAAAGGCCCCGGCAAACAGCAGAAAGCTGAGCAAACCATTAAGCAGCGTCGGCCCCAGATCGGCCTCGCCAACCAGATGCTCTGCCCAGTCGGCCACACTGCTCATACCCAGGTGGTTAAGCCCCAGCAATATGATCGAAAACACCAGTGAAAACGCCATGATGGCGATACTGCTGGGCAGGCCGATAAAGCGCGCGTTTATATAGCTGAACAGCGCCGAGAGGCTCAGCAGGATGGCGATAACGTCGAAGAGAGACATGCGTTCCCTATGTCCTGTAGCAAAATATCCATGGTAAGAGCCGCAGCACAGGTGCTACCTGACTCGCCAAAGGCTCACTGAGTAAAGCCACTACCGCGCAAAGGATAAATCTGGCGCCGGAACGGCTTTATATAACCAGCAGGTTACGCGCTGAAGAAGCGTGACAAACAAGGACAAACGCCGCAACGCAGGCCGGTAAGTGCTCAGCAAAACGACGCACACAGCTGCACTACAGCCCCAGATACTCCGCAATCAGAAACGCCTCACCGGGCCCCTCGTCCTTGCCAAAGTAACTGACCGGCTCGCGTACATCATCTGCGATGTAACCGACCTCACAATCGATGTTAAAGCGCGTAGCCAGACTGTTGAACAGATTCACCGGAAAGTTGAGGTGAAGATGCTTCTTGACCGGTTGGCTGATACCCAGCTGCCAATCTTCGCAGTCATCACTCTCGCAGTCGTTGATCAGCGTCACATTGGCCGCCTCGTTGGCCTCAACGTAAGCCTGCAAGACCGCCTGCAGCTCAGGCAGATTCTGCCGCAGTTTCTTTTCCTGCTTTTCATCAAGGCGGTCACAGGCAACAAGGAAGTAAGTAAGCATTTAAAGTACCGGAGGTCTGAGTTCGGCCGCTACTTTATCACAGCGCAGGGCCACACTTGCGGCGCTGATAGCAACCCGACCAGTACACACGCAAACGCCCGCACTGCCGACCCGCCACAGCAGCAGCGTCAACCAGGCAATCTGCACTGTCAGCGGGTTGGCATCATCAAAAAATTGTAGCACTATGCCAGTAACTGCAAGCCAGCAAATGCCCCTCCTCCCGGACGCAGCAAGGACGCTCGCTTACAGCTTGAATGCCGCACGCATTCGGTATAACACGCAACTAATGGTGTTTAGCCGCATGCGATATAACGTGCACAGATGAGCTGAGGTAGAACATGGAAAGTACTGATCGTTATTCGTTTTTTACTTCAAATTCACCGCGCTCTTGGCGTGTCATGTCGACGTGTTCGATCTAATCACTGTTAGACACCGGCGGATGCCTTATGTGGAACCTTAAAGAGCTGCGGGAAACCATCCACGCTGACAGGTCGGACAGTGAAGCTATTCTCGGCATCGTGCATTCCATAGATCGGTACATCGAAATATTTCTGTTTCACCTCTACGGTGCACGGGACGCTCTGGATGAAGTAATCGACCCGAACGCGGCAGACCAAATAGAGGCAATGGCAGTTGCTTTTGGAGCGTCAGACCGTCAAGAGGAGTATCACTACGCAAAAGTCGCCAGTGAAGCACATATTCTGGGTGCCGCACATTCAGCTCGGTCAATGTTTGACGTCTTTGCATTTCTAGTGAACAGCCTCGTGCTTAGCGGCGCAATTCCCGAAAGTCGGTGCAGTATTCAACGCGTCGTCGACAGACTACCGTCCTCGCCCCTCAAGCATGAACTGGAGGGGCTTCTTGACTCGTATTGGTTTGGATACGTGTCAGCATTCGTAAACGTCGCGAAACATCGAATGCTCGCCAGCCATTCCTTTCAAGTCGGGTTTGATGATCGCTACACTGGAATAAGAGTAGGGGCGTTCGAGTACAACGGCACAAAGTACCCGCCATACAAAGTGCGGGAGTTCTTGGAAGGCGTGCTTGAGGTCAAGAACAAGATCGTAAATTGTGGTGCTTTACTTAACAGTCAGGTGGTACGAGGCCGTGTCTAACAAGTCACCGCACGGGACCATTTCGCCGACGCTCCGCGGCTACAAAATGGCCCGTGGGTTCAGTCGTTATAACCCTCGGAGAGTATGAGGCATAGATGGAAAAGTTCAGAAAAGAGCTAGTTAATGCAACGCCTCAAAGCCTATATCGGTCCTATTTGCTCGGGCATGATATATGGTATTTTCGGGAATATCTTAAAAGAACAGATCACGCGTCACAGTACGATCGTATGAAGAACTTAATGTCTGATCGCCTGAATATTCACCCGAATAACATCGCAATTGTCGGAAGCGCTAAACTCGGATTTAGTATCACTCCCACAGAAGAAAAGTGTTTTTCACCGTTTTCCGATAAATCGGACCTGGACATAGCAATCGTGTCTTCAGAGATCTTCCGTAGCAGTTGGACAGCATTTCTTGACCTGTCAGAGAAAGGATATTTGCCGGGCTACAAAAGTGTTACGAGCAACATATTCAGAAGATTTGTTTCGCTAAAGAAACCAGATCATCGCAGTGTTTTTTTTTCGCGAGTGGAATGGATTAGTTGAGCCTTGCAAGAAAGATCTTCAGGTTTTGTTCTCGATCACCCACGATATAAATTACAGAATTTACGAATCATGGGAGGCTGTTCAGAACTATCACTGCCAAGGAATTAAAAAACTGCAAAGAATGATTGAGGATGGAAAAAATGACTAACCCTATAAACTATATCGACGTTGAATCTAGACCAGTTAAATGGCTTGTTGATGGTCTTCGAAATCAAACTATTATAGTCGACAACAGTTTTCAGCGACGCTACGTCTGGGTTCAAAAAGACCGTATCTCTTTGATTGAAACTATACTGCTTGGGTATCCCATACCGGAAATATACCTTTGGCAGAATGCAACTGACCCCGATACTGGAGATACGGTTTATTCAGTCGTTGACGGCCAACAAAGATTGACTACCGTGCAAAGCTATATCAATGACGAGTTCAAGTTACTTCGTTCGGGCCTTGATGATAAAAAATCCGATTATGTAGGACTGTCATTCTCTGGGTTGTCGCCGGAACAAAAAAGCATAATTTGGAAATATCCATTCTCGATACGATTTATTAAGGACACTGTTCAGTATTCGAGCATAGTAGATCTGTTCCTCAGATTAAACCGAACCAATACAACTCTCAATCCGCAGGAGCTCCGAAATGCAGAATTTCACGGGAAGTTTATAGAGCTGTCTGCCGAAATTTCTGAAAATAGGTTTTGGGAGTCAAGGAAAATATTTAATAAGTCTGATGTTCGACGAATGTTAGATGTTCAGTTTGTTAGCACCCTTCTATTGTTTATCCGTTCAGGGATTGAAGAAGAGACAACTCAAGCAGCTTTAAATCGCATCTATGATCAATATAACGAATCCTATCCAGAGGCTGATAGTGATCGCGATGTTCTATTAAAAACACTTAACGTAGTCGATCAGCTGATTGGCAACGAGGAGTATGTTTCTCAGATAGTTCGCAAGAAAACACATTTCTATACTTTATTCGTTTATGGGTACTACCTTTTACAGAAAAAAGTCGCTAGCACTGTGCTGGATGATGCGGCGAAGAAGCTCAATGTATGGTACGAAAACTATGAAAACGATGGAAAGTTCGGTGACAAACTAAAAGATGAACTTTTAACTGAATATAGAGTATTGAGCCAGGAAGGTGTTCAGAAGAAGGCTAATCGCCAAAGAAGATTCGAGATCATCAAAGATTATGTCGACTTATAACAAAGCATTGCAGCGGACGAGCCGCTGAATGCCGAAGTAACTGGAGTCAGATGAAGGTTTTTATATTAACTTTCACCTGACCCTAATTACTATGAAACTGCTGTTCTATTGAAGCTCCCCTTAAATTATAGAGAGCTATAAAGTGCTTCACTTTAATAAAAAGTATTTTTTCTGCAGCTTCGCTTTATTCTTAGTATTAGCTTACATAGCACTATTCGTGAATGACACATTCGTTCGCCCTTTTCTTGGCGACGTAATAGTTGTCGGATGGTTATATCTATCCCTAAAGTCATTCATTAAGATGAACAGTTACATGCTGGCTCATCTTGTACTGGCGCTTGCTTATGTAATTGAAATTGCACAATATTTCAATATAGTTTCCATTCTTGGCTTGCAACATATAGATCCTGTCCGAATCATATTTGGAGCCACATTTGACTGGCTAGATTTACTCGCCTACACAGTCGGCTGGGGATGCATTCTATTTATTGAGCGCTGTCGCACTAAGCTAGAAAACAAAAAAGCTTCAAGATAATGCACCTGGCAAGCCTTAAATCGGGCTTGGTACGCATAGCACTTTTAATTTGTATTGAGTTTATGCTTACGGTGCTATGCAGAACCCTATATATCGCGGGCCTCACGCTTAACAAGGCATTACACTTCGGTATAACTGGCCCAACTTTCGCGTAAGGAGGCTTTTTTGAAAAATAGAAAAAAACCAGTTTTTTTGAGTGCATTAGCAGTTGCGATGACAGGGGTAATCTTGCAAGCACAGGCAGGATTTTATGATTTGTATTCGGGCATGCTAACAAAAAAGGTGATCAACTTATACTCGCAAAATGCGGCATCGCCTCAGCTGACCTCATACTGGAATTTGAAAGCAAGCAATTAAAAGAACAGTTGCCAGACTTAACGTCCGGGCCAATGTTCAAGAAAAAGATGGACAGCACTATCTAATTGTTCATGATATAAACGGTTTTACAGTGGGGTTTTCGTGCAATTTTTTATAGACTGTGGGCAAAAGTTAAAATCACTATAAAACAGAGCGACAGGGGTGGTCAGATAAACGCTTTTCATTAACATTCACCTGGCCCTAATTGCTCGTTCTAAATAGTCTTTTCGTCGCTCGTTTTGCGCATAGTCGCGCCATTATTGCGCAAAAAAAATCAACAAAAGTCTGCCGTTGCTGGCGACGTTATGAACATTTATTTAACCATGAAAAATTTCAATAAAATAGCGCTCATAATAATCCTCATTACTCATCTATATGGATGCGTAGGCTTAGACTTCGTGCACAGCAAAACATCCACATCAGGAGATCCAGAAAAAATAAATGACACTGAAAAGATCACTAGCTATGGCAGCGGACTAAAGTGGGCGGGAATATACATCTCGCTGATAGTTCCTATACCACTTGTTATTCCGTACGGTAGAGAATCCGAAACAAAATGGATGAGAGGCCAAGAGTTAATTTATCAAGAAAGCATAAGAACAAAAACCACTGGTTACGGTTGTGCTATCTGGCTTGAATGCGGTGAATTGATCACTTGGGGGCATTTACTTTTAGAGCCGCACACATACCATTAATTCGCATAACAACTGGTTAAAACCGTTCGCTCCGCTCACTGGCACGGGATGAAGCCCGCCCCTTTACCAAACGTTAAAGCTACATCCAGGCTCCACCCCGGGATTAAAGTATTCATATGAGAACCATAATAGCTATATTTTTTGCATTGATGTGTTTCCATGCCTATGGCAAGAACCTCACAGCGGATGAAGTTGAATATGTTCGCAGCGACATTGATGAGATGCTCGCAGCCTTTGAAGAAGGCGATGCCACTGTCCTGATTGCAAAAACGCATTCCTCGCTCTACCCACTCGTGGGCGGGAAGGAGTCATTCAAACAGTTAACGATTGACGCCCTTGCACAATTGAAGGCCACGGGAATTAAGTTCTTGAGCTCCGAGCTAAAAAGCCCGACGGCTTTGTACACTGCGGGTGAAGAAGAAATATGCTTTGTTCCAAGAATTTCGGTGATGGAGATAGAGGGAACCAAGATGCAAAGCGTGGGCTTTATGATAGCGATACGGAAAATCGATTCAGGTTCATGGTCATACCTGGATGGTACCGGCTTGAGAAATAATCAAAGACTGCTTTGGCAACTTTTTCCGACACTCGAGCGGAATATCAGTTTACCGCCTAACTACATTTCTCAAATTCAGGAATGAGTAAAAGCTTTAAGGGTCAGCTTGGGGTCAGGTATTGCATTTTGCCTCTTTGCTCAAGAGCAAAACACAAAAGCTAAATCTTAAAATTGCTCCACATTGCATTCGGAGGTACAGATGAAAGTAGCGTCAATAGTGATCGGATCAGTACTTTGTCTTGCCGGTTGTGCACCGGTTTACCAGGCGCCCCCAGTAGAGTCACGAGCACTTCTGCGCTTGTCGCCAGCCATTCACATATTCCAGTACTTTGATAACGGAGAAGACTGCACTGAACCGCGGCGATTCACTGGCTCCAATCCTTATAATAGGGAGAACCGAACGTTACCTATTCCCAGCGGCCGTCGCATCGGGCTAAAACTCTTCGTGGTCGGCTCAGGTCCATCTTTATGCGATATCATTTTATCGTTTATTCCCCAGACAGGGCGTCTGTATGACGCACAAATGGAACTGCGCGGTGATCGATGCTATGCGAGTATTGTGGAGCCAAATCGAGATCCTGCAGATACCGCCATAGAAATCTCAATAAAGCAGATGAAGCAAGGCTTTGGAAGCTGCAGCTATCAGAATAAGTAATTGCGGGGCGGTTGCAGGAGCTGAGTGCAACACGGTTATTGAATTGACGCAGGAGCATCATATTGCATAGCCAAGGCTTTCTGCATCACTTCGCTCATGACTT
>Ga0207900_100089_pt1 | contig 70279 bp, 53 predicted proteins | sample LinPmetageLP39_FD_184052 | JGI IMG/M metagenome (GOLD analysis project Ga0207900, IMG submission 184052) | Marine viral communities from the Pacific Ocean - LP-39 (SPAdes) | ecosystem: Environmental > Aquatic > Marine > Oceanic | place: Pacific Ocean | collected 2010-06-14
TTGGCGACCTGTTATCAACGTAGCGGGTTGGCTACCGCTCTCCCTGGTCAACCCAGCGTGTTGTCACAAGCTCCCGCCTTCAGGCGGGGGTAGTTGACGGTGTGTTTAAGAGATACGATAGTTGAGCGGCTTCCCCCTGGTGGCGTCGTCTTTTTATGTGTTATGTGCACATTTTCATAATGAAAAGAAATCTCCAGCGTTGTTCTCGAACTCGTCGGCGATGCGAATGTAGCGTTCAAATGTGTTCTGATCACGGTGACCGCTTACCCGCTTGATTTGGATATCGCTCTTGCCGCGAAGGTGCGCTTCGGTAATGAATCCTGCTCGAAAGCTATGCGGTGTATATCCCTGAGGAGCCAGCCCCGCGCGTTCAAGCATTTTTCCCATCCTCACGTAAAGGGTTTGAGTGGTCATCCGCCCAGCCCCCAGTCGCCCTTTAGAGCTAATGCCGCGAAAAATAGCGCCTCTCGTAATATTCGAGCTCGCCAGCCAGCGCTCCAGCATGGTCACTGGGCAATAGGGGCTATCTGTCGGTGCGCGCATCAAACTCTTGGTTTCGATTCTGCCCGAGCGGTTGGCCTTACTATGATGCAAGGTAATCACGATACCTTCGGGACGCCATTCGATATCCTGGCAGGTAAGCACCACGACTTCGCTGCGTCGGAATGCGCCGTAGAAACTGAGCAGAAACATGGCGCTATCGCGCAGGCCATGGAGGGTCTCGCGATCCATGACATCCAGCATCACATGTAGCTCTTTAAGGCGTAGCGCCGGTGCTGATGCTTGACGCATGTCACGGCTCTTTTTAATACCGCGGAGCACACTGCGCACGGCCATGGTTTTCACCGGCGAGGGTAAATTGTGATAGCGATGCCACATATGCAACGAATTAGCATACCGCTCTATCGTCGCAGGGGCTTTCCCCAAGGCATTTTGTGCCGATAAGTAATTGGCAATGTCTGTCTCTGTGGCCGGTAGCTGCCCAGCCGCTTGTTGATACACTTTCAGATCAGCACGCATGGCCCGAACCGTATTGGGCGAAACGCTTTCGGAAAGTAGCCGCCGCGCGTCTCGCGACAGACCGGCGCTATCGACATGAAGCTCATTTTGAGTGTATCGGTTTGCGTGTGGAGTGAGTGGGTTGGACTTATGATGTGTTGTCATAATGAGGCTCCGCTCAATCCGCCAGACGTAGCGCGACCAGGCGTTCAAAGAACGCCTGCGAAAACGCGACATCTGCCTCGGTGTTGGATACATGCCCGTGGTGAGGTTCTTGAAAGCTAAGCGCTACACTTGCGTCGGTTGTCGCATTTTCACCCTTGCTGGCGGCTAAAGAGGGTGGCGTCTCTGTTGGGTTCGCCATGCTTTCTTCTAGATCAGGTACTGGCTGAACTTGAGTCGCATCGTCTGCTGGGCGGACCGTGTTGCCAGCGGATGTCACGTTGGCGAGGTCATCGGGCAGGTCGTCATTTAACCGCCGCGCAAATCGACGTAAAAAGGTTTCATTGAGTGCGTAGAAGTAGCACGTCCCATCCTCTGCGCCCTGTCGACGAATAATGCGCCCAAGCACTTGGCGAAAGAACTGCTCTGTTCGGACATGGCTGAGGTAACAGCAAATTCTTAAACGCGGCAGGTTGACCCCTTCGGTCACCATGCCAACGGATACAATCCAAGATGTGTCGGCATCACGAAATGCTTCTAATTTGGCGTGAGCAGTCGGATCGTTGCTAGTGACGAGGCAAACAGATTGTTGGGCATCTTCTAGTCGTTGGGCGATTTCTTCGGCATGCGAAATGCTGGCCGCGACGACCAGTCCTCCCGCCGTTGGCGTTTGTTGGTGGAGTGTTTTCAAGCGTGCGATGCCGAGTGTTAATAGATGTTCAATGGGCGCCTCGTCGCGTATGACATTGGCATAATGTACGGAGGGGTGACGGAGAAGTTGTGGAATGCTGGAATATTGGCGTGCTTCCTTACGCCCTGTGCGTGGATGAAACCGTGTTAACCCGATGGATCGATTATCGACAAGAGCAATATGCGGTAAGCGGCAAATGCCATCCCGAATCGCTTCTTTCAGCGTATAAACGTAATCGGGTGTCAGGCGCTGTTGAGATGACGGGGCTTGTGCGTTGTCATCGACTTGAGAAGCGTTGTGGGGGGCTTCAATGTAGCGCAACATCGGTAGGCAGCTGCCATCGGTGCGCCAGGGTGTTCCCGACAATGCGAGGGTGTAGCGCACATTTCGTTCCAATGCGAGCAGCGCAAGGCCCCACTGATTGGCTTCGTTGATCTGCCCGCCGGGGGCAGATGCATGATGGCTTTCATCCCAAATAAGGAACACACGAAAACCCTGACAGAGGCGCTTTAATGCGGCTAACCGGTTTGAGAGGGCATGGTAGGTTAGGGCGACACCAATAGCGCCAAGCTGACCATCCATAGAACTATTAAGCACCGCTCCTAAGGTATCGCTGGCGTCTTTAACCACGGCCCGCGTCGGGCCGAGGTACACAACGTAGTCGATGTCACCGCGCGTTATCAACGCGTTAGCGAGCACCGCTGCTAGCAGCATCTTCCCCGCGCCGGGAGTGGCTTGGCAGAGAAAATGGGGTGTTTGTGAGGTTAGGTTGGCCAGGGCGCGCTGCAAACAGTCTGATTGCCATTGACGCAGTGGCGGTATTGATATGCTGGCATCATCAACCACGTGAGAAGGAGAGGGCGAGTTCATGCGCAATCCTCCTTGACGGTCAGATGGTGCCGTAAGGTGAGATTGGCATCCCATTCGCCTTTAAGTCGGTCGCTCTGCTCAATCGCCACCTGGAGTAAAGGTGTAATCCGAGCCTTTTCGTGTGGGTATTGGTCGAGTACCTTTTTGTAATACTCCGCTTCGCTAATAGCGGTGTGCATGCGGGTACTTAGGTGATGACGGTCTTTCTCCAGAAACGTGAGCAGGTCATCTGTATCGGGTGGTGACGTGAGCGGCGGCGTAGAGGGAGGCGTTACTTGCTCATAATTTTCGTCTGCAGCATATTCAAGTGCCATGCGAAAAATCGTGCGGTTCTTGCCCTCAACATCCACGCGTTTGGCGAGGCCCAGACGTTCCAGTGAGTGCACTCTGTCGCGAACATAATAGCGCAACTGTGTTTTGTCGCAGTCCATCAATTCCGGTAACGCCAGTAACGTGTCACGCGCCTTAGGAATGGTAAACGCTGTATTGTACTGAGCAAAATACAGCAGCTGGCTATCTAGGGCTTCTGCGATCATGCGGCCCAGTGGGTTGTTATGGCGTGGTTTACAAGGCGGTAGCAAAGAAGAGGTCGGCTGGCTCATGAGCGCATCCCCTTTTTGTCACAACGGTGTTCTTGCTTGAGGGTACGCGTCAGTGTGTTGGCCTTCCAAATATGGGATGCGTCAACACAAGAGTAGATATGTTCGATGCTAGGGGAGGTGGGGGCTTTAGTTATTGCATTGTGGGCGGCGATGCGCGCACAAAAGTTATTACAAGATAAAACGGTAGGACTTACCATGGGTGAGCTCCTAGAGTTAATGGAGCCGTCCCCGCTGTCGCCAAACAGGATGGGGGCGGCCGTACGCAGGTTGGCGAACCGGAACTCTAGAAAACCGGCAGACCCGAAAGTCTCCCACGCACGACCGCCATAAACATGGCAGGCAAAAAACGCATACCATGGCAGTGGCGCTTACATACTAGAGTTGTTTGGGTCGCCAAACCCCGTTGAGCAACTTGACTCAACAACTGTAAAAATATCAGGTCTTTTTTTTATTGTAAAGTATCGATAGACCTTATCTATGGTTTACCCAATACATTGCTTAACCGACTGTCATCGCCATATGTTGCTTAACAATGCAGCCGTCCCTGTTGGGATATGGGCGCTGTTTGCTGTCGCGCTCTCCCCCCAATACTATCTGTCTTCAGTACCAACACTAAATGGGCTGCCCATTTGTTTGTTGATACACGCTAAAGGACGTATTGGGGAGGGAGCTATTTATCGGTTTGGTTTGGGCGCGAGTATGTCGCTATGAATCAGGCCCAGCGTGTGCGCATAATTTTCCAGCAACGTACCAGGTTCGCGGTGACCTATCCATTTTGCTACTTGCAATAGGAGGGTGCCTCTCGCCAGCGTGTCATGCCCTTCGGCACCACAGAAATACGATAACGTCATCTGTAGCGTCTGAGGCTGAAACATCCAATCATGCTTATGTTGCAATGTATCTCGAAAGCTTGGGTTCTGTGCGGCATGCAGCCTCAGCAGCGTCCAGGACACGGCAGCGTGGCGTAAACCATGGAAATCGATGTCGTCTCCCAGCAGATGACGCATCCAATCAATGACAGGCTTGATCAGCGATGAACGAGTATAGGCTTGCGACGAGTGGCGTGGACCGAAAAGAGCCACCTCAGACAATGACCATTTTGAGCACTCATTGCGACGCTCTTCTACCCAGTCATGAATGCAGGTAACCACCGAGGGCGGCGCCATGACGTGCAATGCGACTCGTCGTCTAGCTGCGGCGGTTTTGCCGCCCAGTATTTCAATCCAGCAGTTACGATGTCCGTGCTCATCAACGGCACCGAAAATAACTGAATTAAGCGTTAATGCCTCTACTTCCGAGGCGCGAAGGCCTGCGTAAAAACCCAGGGCAATCACCAGTCCCATCATCTGGCGTGGGTCACCGCTAGGTACACGGTGAGTAAGCATTTCCCACACCAATTGCATATGATCTGGTGACAGAATACGTGTCCGTAGGACGCTAGGGGCAAGCGAGCCTGCATTTTGTTTTGGGAGGCTGACTTCTTCCAACATGCCATATCGTTGGCAAAATCTCATGAACTGACGAAAACTGCTCTTGAACTTGGCTAGCGTGGTCGCCGACCATTGCGAGCCTGACTGGGCGTCGATCTGAAGCTCTATTATCACCTCGTCATCCCAGTCATGTAGGTCAAGCACGGCCTCATGCATTAGCATGGTCAAAGGTGTTAGCCGGGAGAGCTGGGTGCGTGCCGTGCTTAGTTTATTTCCTTCAGTGCGTAACTGATGATAAAGAAAGTGCAACACCCACCCAGGATAATGCCCGCTGTGACCGATAAGCATGTCGAGCTGCTTCTCATAGCGCTCCAGCAGTTTTCGCATGGGTACTTCATGTTTTTTGGCTGTTACTTTTTTAGGAGACAGCCGGGCGGCTTCTGCCAGAAACTGCTGCAGCAGGTTTTTGACCCGTCGTTGCCAGTCTGGAGGCAAATCTGACGTGGCGATGACGGCAACCCCCGCGGGTCGCGTGTGTTGTCCGATTTCTGGCAGAGGGGCCGGGGTCTTGTTGCGGACAGCTTCCCTAGCAGGCAGCCGGCCCTGGCTCTCCCCGGGAGCGTATCGATGGGCAGTATCACTATTGGCCAGCAGTGGTACCGGCGTACAGGTGGGTAACGGATATTCCCGGAGCAGAGTAGACCATAATGGCGGGACGCCACGCATGACAGCGACATACCGGCTGGCAGAAACTAGGGATGACCAGCTACGCAGTGATTGCCACTGCTCACTATGAGAGCAGGATTGCAGTGCCTTTAGACATCGTTTAATGACCGTTTTTAAACGCTGGCGTAATAGCCGCCGTCGCTCGGTATGGGAAGAAGTTTCGTCTTCATCGTTAATAGCAAACAACCACTCATTTCGATCTTGTCTCTTCGCCTGGGTGAGTATAGAGCGCATCGGAACCCAGATATCGTCATTGAGGGTGAGCCGGTAATGGCCATCATTCGGCAGCTTGGCGCCTGGAGAAGAGGGGATGGATAGGTGTCGTTCGTCTATGTGCTGGTGAGTTAGCATGGCCAGCGTACCAAGCATCACGGTTTCGCTCATTCCTATGCGGGTCATCATCCGAATTGCTAGCATCATTAGCCAAACGTCGGTTCCTTTATCGCCTCGACACCAAGGGAGAAGGTGGCGCTCTAGTGCTACCATTTGTTCGTACATGGTAAAAGTACGCGGTGTAGGAGGGTGGGCCGTTGGCCGATGTACTGAGATCGGTTCAGGCATCAATATTGCCTGCATGCCAGGCACTGTGTTCAGCGCCCCTAGCACTCGGTTAACTCGCTGATGGGCCTGGCGACGCGAAATGGTTCGCTCTGTTGACTGACGCCATTCGAAATAGTCATTAATCAGAACCTGGGTGTCGCTTTGTTCAAGTGCTAGGGCTTGAACAGGCGTGTCGCCGAGTGCCCCAAGTAGGATTCGTCTGGTATCAATGATCTGCGAAGACTGAACAAGGGAGTTCTTCTCCATTTTCCATTCACTGATCAATCGCTCTGCGTTCAGTAATGCCATGGTATACGGCTCCAGTTGAGGGACTGATAACCACACTCTTTCAACCACATCTGTAACGCCCGCCGTAGCTGGGGTTGTTCACCTATTGAAGCTTCAGCGCGTGGTGAAGACAGCATGCGCCCATGTCGTGCATGTCCAAGCAGTGCATCCACTGCGGCATCCGGAACGCGATGTCGTAACCAGCTTGTAAGGGAGTGCCGGGTGACGTTATTAGGCCATTCGGCCAAGGAAGGTATTAGGGGGAGTGACGATATGTCAGACCAGCTCATGTCGCGCAACACAAGCCGCTGACCATGCTTTTGAGTCAAAAGCATGGCTGGTGTATCCCGCTTTGCGGTACGCCGATCCACTACGATGATTCCCTCTGCCGCTGTGGTGTGAATCAGTGAAGAGGTCCAACGCTGCAGAGCGCGCAGGCCATCTCGAATGGGTGCGAGTACCGGAATGACACGGGATTCTGTCCCGCGTGCGGAGTTTTTGTCATGCACCCACTGTCTTTTTTCACCTATATGATTTTCACTGCTGTCTCCAATTGGGCGTGCGCCAGATGAGAGCTGCCATGCCAACAGCTCGTGTGTGGCGACGAGTTGATACAGTGTCACTAGAGCATCGATAGGAAACGGCAACCCCTGCCACCAGCGAGATATCTCTGACTGTGGGGCACGCATGGCGGCGCGGATTTCTTGGAAAATAGGGACAAAAGCGTCTGGCGTCTCAGCGACTGCCGAGCCGACTAGGTCGACTGGAGCGGTCAGGCAAGCGGAGTCACGATCGGAAAGGGTAGGGTGCGTGGATTCAGTAACGCCAAGGTTTTTCAGCGTTTCATTAAACAGTTGCTGAATTTCATCGTTTGGCAACCGACGGTAGGCAGCGGGAGCGGCAAGAGCGAGTCCAAACTGGCCCGCCAGCGTGGCTGCTGCGACGTCATCAACGGCATGAGGTCGACGATATAGCCAGCTCGTTGCACTCAGTCGGTTTGCTGTGGGGGTGATGCCGGGCTTTTTACGAAAATGGTGCCGCAGCTGTTTATTCAAGCGACCGCGTGCCGCGAGAAATGGACGTTGAGGAAATTGGCCATCTTCGAGCCCCCCTAGGGCAGTCGCGAGTAAAGGTGGTAGTTGCAACTGTACCCACTGGTTTTCAGGGGCTTCATGGCGCACAGAGGGGCCATCCAGCAGTTTGTAACAAAGCACCATCGCAGATGGGCACCAGTGGGGGCGTTCATCATACTGATCGCGTATCACTGCATCAAGATGCTGACTGACAACCAGTTGCATCAGCCGCTGGGCGGGTAGCCCCGTACTGAGCAGCAAAACAGTATAAGTATGAGTTAGCGGTTCAAGCGGTAGGCAGATAAGATCATCAATGTGTCCGGGTGTGAGTCTTGAAAGATCAGTAATAGAAGAAAGCGTTGTCGTCGGAGCGCCAAGTGTGAAGCGCCGCGTCAGCTGACCGTCATCTCGCGGGGTCAGCGTGGAAGGCGTCACGCGTTGCAGCGTAATATGTTCCGAGTTTTCCTCCGGGGCTTCTGAGCGTTTTTTGTCGACAGTAGGGCGTAGCCCGCTGGCATGCACGTGCATGTCATCGCCGGCATTAAATGCATTATTACTTATATAACGTGCTTCACGCATGACGCAGCGCGGGGGCGGCGGCGCGTTAGCTAGCCGAGAAAGTCGTTTATCATGCCATGGATCATTTTTTTTAATTTGCTTTGATCCATTTGAACGACCACCACTCTTATAGTTGCGCGACTTTCCTCCGGGAAGCAGCTCGCCGTTAATTAACGTGGTAAATACTTCGATTTTGCCTTCTATTTCCTTGCTTATCTGTGCGAATAATGCATCGCTTTTAATAGCGTTTAATACGTATTTTGAAAACTTAATGTCTTGCGTATTTTTAGGATAGCCGGCGTTAATTATTATGTTTATAATGTCGCGTGCGGCCAGTACATGATGATAAAAGTTGCTCCGTGATATAAGCTGCGTTTGCTTAACATCTTTGAAGAAATCGCTCATAAAAATACGTGCTTGTTGAGCAAGAGCGCTTGAGGGTTGGTTCAAATGTAAGTGGTTTGTTAGAGCGTAAAAGATGGGAAAGTTTGTGCCAATACGTTTCGGTATGTCATGAGTAATCATGTCGCTTTTTTCAAGTATTTTGATTGCGGGCGCGATGTCACATACGCAAACATCCAAGGTATAAAGAGCGGCAGCTTGGGTAAGTGTCGAAATCGATGCCGGTGGTTGAGCATAGCGAACGATGGCCATCAGGCGTTCTTTTTCATCAGAAGTTAGCTCCGTTGTGTCAATGACGGCCTGCCAAGCTTGACGAATTTCATGTGGGAATGGGCGATCTTCAATCATTTTTCATCTCTCTTAGTTTGATAGGTGGTGTTTTTCACCTAGCTCAGCAGCTTTTTTATATCTTCAAGTGATTGCTTAATATAAATTTTAGTTTCTTTAGTTTCTTTAGTTTCTTTAGTTTCTTTAGTTTCTTTATTTTTCTTAACGCCAGGCATATGCCCTATTGAGCTTGCGCTAAGATTGGCGCCACGCAATAATTGCATATAGTGCCTAGCAGTCAATTCTTCACCGTTGAAAAGCTCTTGTTCTATGCAGGATTTGAGTAATGTGTTTTCTCCAATAAGGCTTATCGCTATTTTCCAGTTAAGGTTTCGATTAGCATCTTTTTTCTCATGATGAATGCGCTGGAGAGGCCCAAAAAGGAATCCCATTAACATCATCAGTTCGCCGTTGAGGTTTTCCTGTTCAATTAAGTAAACTACTAAGCTTTCTACTATATTGGTTTCTTTTTTGCATTTATTGTTGAGGTCTAGCTGTGCTGCTATCGATGCTTTGTTCAGCAATTTCTCACCGCCGTACTCATTTATTAAGAGGATCGGCGGGTGCATCAGTTGTACATTTTTACCAGAGGGGCTTGGTTTGCTTTTGCCCTTTGCAGGTGAAATGCCAAGCAGTTCGTGAGGCGATCTTGAAGCCAAGCGGGCTTTAATTGTGTAAGGGTGCCCAGAAAGCGGCTGAATGTTGATGTTCATGTGCAGACTCTTATGCGGATGACTGTAGTTGCCATGATCAATAAGGGGCACCACGTCATTTTTTTGTCCTAACCGCTTGGAGCTTTTTTGAATTCATTGCGACAGTCAGTCCGCACCACGAGAATGATGGGTACGCCGCAGTACATATTTGCAGCGCTAAGTACTAGCAAGATGTAGTGACATTATTTCCAGCAAGCAGAGTCCATCCAGGCTACTTAGGACGTTCTCTTCAATCGTCTTGCCGATCATCGGCGAATCGGCTTCCAGGTCGGCTGCTAGAAAGTAGGACAGCTTATCGTCGATGTCTTCCAGTCTGTGGTGAGGCAGGGCGTTTGCGCGCCACATCAGTACACACGGCGTTATCAGTGCGACCGGAACACCCACCAAACTAAACTGGAACATGCCGAGCTCGCTGCCGGTGGCGCTTAAATTAAACGAGTTCGCTACCAGGTTGGTGGAAGTACCCACCAGCGTGGTAATGCCGCCCAAAATGGAAGCGTAGGAGAGCGGGATTAATAGCTGTGAGGGCGCGATACGCTGCTGGCGAGAAATAGTCCCAAGAAAGGTAGCCACCACGGCCGTGTTATTCAAAAACGCAGAAAGTACCGCTGTGCTGCCCATTAAGCGTGCCGTGGCAAGTCGAGGGTGGCCCTTTAATAAGTGGCGGCAAGTCAGTATCTCGCCTTTTCGCAGCGAGCGTCAGTTGGCGCGGGACTTGTTGCAAGAGGGCGAGTTCATCGAGATTTTTGTCGATGCACCGTTGGATGTCGTCGAAGCGCGTGACCCGGAAGGCCTCTACAAAAAGGCCCGCCGCGGGGAACTGAAAAACTTCACTGGCATTGATACCGCTTACTAAGCCCCTGAAGCGCCGAATGTTCAATTGAAAACACCCAAAATGGACGCGGAAGCAGCCGCCGACACCGGGATTGCAGCGCTGCGTGAGCGTGGAATGATCAGCTGATTTGAATGCGATAGCTGCCAGGTAGTGGCGAGATTAGCCGCTACTTGGCACAGCTTTTTTTATGCAAGGGCTGGGGCTTATGGAAAGATTAGGATATGACGTTTATTGATCAAGCACTGCTGGATGCCGTTGAACGCATTGCGCGCGAGGCTGGCGACGCCATTATGAGTGTGTACGCGGGAGAGTTCAGCATCGAAGAAAAAGAAGATAAAAGCCCGTTAACCGAGGCTGATAAAGCAGCCCACCACGTGATTATGCGCGGTTTACAGGTTTTGCCGGTGCAGATCCCGATCCTCTCTGAAGAGGATATCTAAGGCTTTGCTGGTGCCGATGCCGAGGGCCGCAAATGGTTAGTCGACCCGCTGGACGGCACCAAAGAGTTCATTAAGCGTAACGGTGAGTTCACCGTCAATATCGCCCTGATTGAAAATGGCAAGCCGGTGCTCGGTGTGGTGACCGCGCCTGCGCTTGAGGTTGGCTATGTGGCAGCGCTAGGGCTTGGCGCGTTTAAGGTTGAAGCCGATGGTCGCCGTAAGGCTATTTCTGTCGCAAGTAAGCCTAAAGCGGGCGACACGTGGCGCGTGGTGGGTAGCCGTTCGCACCCTAGCCCGGACTTGGCCGCTTGGCTGGAAAAGTTGGGAGAGCACACAGTGCTGCCGATGGGCAGCTCGTTAAAGCTGTGCATCATTGCTGAAGGTTTCGCTGATGCCTATCCACGCTTGGGCCCCACCTGCCGGTGGGATACCGGCGCCGCCCATACTGTAGTGCTTGAGGCAGGTGGGCGAGTAGAAACCCTTGAAGGTACCGCGTTTAGCTACGCCAACCCCAGTGAAAACTCAATCCCTATTTTGTTCTGTGGGGGCATTAAGCCAGGGCGTCATTCCGCCGCATCCCGCGGGCGCAGCGATGCCGGGGAGTGCGATTCTGGATTGGTAAAATGTGCTTTATGTTGAAAGCGTGAGATGTACGCAGTTGAGATTGAAACAGATATCGAGAGTGAGTTTCTAAGAAAGGGGGTCTCAAAGGCACCGACAAGCTTGGCTGATTACCCTTGACCAAAAAGCCTTGCAGATTCAGGAGATCGAACAACTCAGGAATCGCTGTTATCTCATTATCGGGTCGAGGGGCCTAGGCCCTTCCGGCCCGATAGGAAAGTAAAGACTGTGGAGCTTGTGTGAGACCGGTAGTACCAAGGTAGGGAGGCAACGGTCATGACTCAGCAATCGGGAAGGCGAGAGCCATGAAATATCGTCTCTTCAATGCGGTGGGTGAGAAGGTCAATTGCCGCGCAACTGGCTGTTCAATAAAGAACTTACCAACTCAAGTTGTTGAGGCAGGCAGTGGCTATGCAAGTCGTAATGTTCAATGACACTGGCGCGGGCCTTATCTCGCAGCGGCTGAATGACGTCAGGATTGTTCAGGGCATACGAAATCTGTTCAACCAGGGCCTGGGTATCGAAAAAATCCACCAGCAAGCCATTTTCGCCGTGGGTGATGACTTCGCGTACCGGGGCGGTGTCGGAGCCGATCACGGGGGCGGCGCAGCTCATGGCTTCCAGCAATGACCAAGAAAGCACGAAAGGGTAGGTAAGGTAGACGTGGGCGCTGCTCAATTGCATCAGCCCGATCAGCGTGTTGTGGGGCACGCGGCCTAAAAAATGTACCCGCTTCGGGTCAAGCTGGCGGCCAACCTCCTCCAAATAATGCTGCTTCCAGCTCCCGCTTTCAGGGGGAGCCCCATAGCTTACGCCATCGCCCCCCACGATTAAAACGTGAACATCGGGGTGCTTCTCAAGCAGGGCAGGCAGCGCCCGCATAAACACGTGATAGCCGCGGAGAGGCTCTAAATCTCGGTTAAAGAACGTCACGACTTTATCGTTACGAGTCAGTGTTAAACCGTCCCCCAACGTGATGAAAACATCGGCTTTGGGCACAAAGCGATGGGTATCAATACCCTCATGGATAACGCTTAACTTATCGTGATATACCGATGGATGGGTGTCGCGCTGAAAATAGGTAGGGCATACCCCATGATCCACCTGATCAAGCATCCATAGCGGCCACATGTTTTTAAGCCGTGCCTTGGTGCGTAGCGCATTGCTAGGAGGAAATTCAGGGTCGAAGTCGAGATCGCTCTGGTGGGTGTGATAAAAAAACTCAAACCAGCCCAGCTGTAGCGCCTCTGGAAAAATATCCGCAATGCCCAGCATATCACCCCAACCAGCATGGCCAATCACCAGCGTAGGCTGCCAGCCTTCTGCTTGCCATTGAAGCAAAATGGGCTCGACGGATCGGCCGCGGATGATCTTGCTATCCAGCGAATGCAGCCAGGGGTCCAACGTGGCAGGGTTACCGCGAAAAAAGGTAGCGTAGGTCACAGCAACGCCGGTATCACGGGTCGCTGTACTAAAGGAAATAGCCCGAACGTCGGCCCCTGCCTGCTGCAGGGCGGGCACTAAATGCCGAAACTGACCGGGGAAATTAGGGTGCATAATCAGCACCCGGGCATGTGGCAATAAACTCAAAATAAAGCCTTTTAATAACGCATCGTCAACGACGCCAATGTTGCCAGGCATAGCGAAAAATGCCTAACAACGACCACAACAGCACAGTGCCAGCAACAGCATAAACTAACCACTGCAGCCAGCCCTGCAACTGCGACCCTTCACGAGCGATGAGATTGGCGGAAAAGAGCGCGCAGAACCGCAAAAACAAAAACTGCGGGGTAGGCACACGGTTCCACAACACGCTTAATTCCCAAAATCAAAAAGCTGGTCGTCATCCTCCTCATCCAGCAACGCCTCGATATTGGTCTGTTCTGCCAAGTGGCGCTGCCATTCACTGTGCAAGCGATACCGGCGACCCACGTGCTGTAAACGCTGTTCCGAAAACAGCTGTGCATAGGCAATCGAAAGCGCCCCCGAAACCGCTAGTTCACGCAGGCTTTCAGGAGGTAACGCCTTCAGCTTCGTCTCGTTGATCCGGTGAAGACCCTTAACATCTTGCGCGGACTCCGCTTCGTTTACGTGGCTTTCGCTGTGGCTTAAATGCACCGCCCACGGCTCAATTAGCCCCGCCGCGGCCAACTCTGCCACGCACTGATGGGTCATTAAGCGGTTTTTTTCAAACGCACTAATGAACGTTTTAAGCGTCTCCAGGCTTTCGCTCAGCTCGCCGTCATCGGTAAAAAGCGGTTCAGCTTCGTCGCTGCACTGCTCCTTAAAGCACCCCTGGGAAGTGTCAACGCAAAGCGCCGTTTGCGTGGTGCTGCCAATGGCCAGCATTCGGAAAGGGTAGCTGCGGTAAAAAGCCGGAATGTATTGACCCAACCAGCGGCCATCCGGTGCCACATACACATTACGACCAGGCTGCAGTGACTGCACCGCCACTAACTGAAAAGGCGCCTCTTCATCAGCATGCACAAAGGCCAAGGGCATACTGGTTAGCACATGGGAAAGCTCTGCCATCACCACGGGCGCCACCACATCATCGGCGGCATAAAAATAGCGAGCAGGGCGCTTCCAACCCGCATTTCGGTGCTTCACCGGGCTAATCGGCTGGTAATCAAGTGGCATCCTGTGCTCCTAAGTAACATCAACGTAAACAAGCGGCTTTAAATATCCGCCTACAATGGGGCAGCTATCCACACAGCCAACACAGCGCTTAGCTGGCTTTCTGCGCCAACTGGCTCACTTGTGCCCTAGCACGGGTAAACGTTTGGCGGGCACTCCCCATTGCTGCTTGGTATTCGCGATTAGCGAGGAAATAACGCTCCAACTCTTCCTGAACCTGATGGAGCTGGCTCAACAGCAGGTCATTCTCCTCCTGTAGCTCGCTTTGCTCCGTCTGATGTTCAGCAAGGCGCTTCTGCAATTGGCTCACGTCATCCTGTAAGGTCTTTTCGCGTTGCTCCAGGGCTTGCTGGTTTAAAGAGTACGTTTCCAACTCCTCCTGTACTTGGTGTAACTGTGCCAGCAATAGCGCGTTTTCTTCTTCCACTTCTTCCCGCTCGCGCTGGCTGGCCTGCTGCTGAGATTGCTGCTGTGAGCGCAGAGCGGCTACTTCCTGCTCGTGCTCTTCCAACGCTTTCTTATGCTGGCCTACCTGCTCACGGAGGGCCGGTGCCTCACACCCGGCATGTAATAGCGGCAATAACAGCGGCCAATTTACGTGGGTGTTGGCCAAGGAATCACGAAACAAGGGGGCCGAGCCTTCAGGCAACCAGGCAGCCGCTTCCAGGGTTTCAAACACCTCCCACGCGGATTCCAACGCCTGGCTTTGCGGCACCATTTCCAAGTGCATTTTTGCCAAGGTGGCGGCTAATTCAGGGTCTGCCGCCGAGGCGAGCAGTGGCAAGTCGTGCGGTGTTTCGTGATCAGCCGCTTGATCCAAAGAGGCCAGAAAACGCGGTAACTGGCTGGCGCGCACAAACTGTAACTGCGGCCCCAGCAGGCGGCGTAACTGCAATACCTGGCGCTGGGCGTCTACCCACGCCAGCCAATACTGCTCGGAAGGCGCCTCCGGTTGCATCAACGCCCACTCCCAAGGTGCCATGAAACACCATACCCAGCACTGGTCACCCTCGTGCTGGCGAACCGCTTCGTGCCACGCCTGGTTAGTCATAACAGTAGGCATCACAGCAACACCAGCGCTGTCACTAGTCGCCTCGGCAAGCATCTCAACAATCGAGGGCATACTGCTCACGTTGATCGGTAACGGCTCCATGATGATTCCTTAATAAAAGCGAAATTTATAACAGTGAAAAGAAAACAAAAAGACTAAAGGGTCGCGAGCTAAGGCTACCTCCCACAAGTGCAGGGTACAGGCTCCGCATCATTGTAGGAGTGCGATTTATCGATGGTCCGACACTTCGGCGAAGGGTGCCGAAGGCTCCCCTTAGTTTCATTATGCATCTTGACTTTTCATGGCGCCTCCAGCCCTTGTGTCCCGCGTCCCAGGACACGGGACAACAGCCAATGAGGACTAAAAATAAGTCAACAGGCTCTGATGAGAAATAACAGTGTTGGCTGTCTCAATGACACTGAAGCGTGAGACTCCCATCAAAACGTGGGCGATCAAAACATCGGCGCATCAGCCCATGCCAGTGCTTGGTCATCTTTGGCAGAAAGGATGGGCGGCTTGGCATTGACTAACGGCCAAACGATACCGACCTGGGGGTCATCCCATCGCAGGGAATACTCATCGCCGGGGTTGTAGTAATCGGTGCACTTGTACTGAAACTCCGCCTCTTCACTGGTGACATAAAACCCATGGGCGAAGCCGGGGGGGATCCAGAGCATTTGGCTATTTTCGGCACTGAGGTAAGCCCCCGTCCACTGCCCAAAAGTCGGGCTGTTTTGGCGTAGATCCACCGCCACATCGAACACTTCACCGAGGGTAACGCGTACCAGTTTGCCCTGGGGCTTTTCCAACTGGTAATGCAGGCCACGCAGGATGCCCTGTTTCGATTTGCTGTGGTTGTCCTGCACAAAGGAGTACTGACCGCAGTGGGCGTCGAATTCATGCTGGCGGAAGGTTTCCATAAAAAAACCGCGGGAATCACCGAACACCTTGGGGGTTAACAACCAAACATCAGGAATACGTAACTGCTCAAACAACATTGCCATTACCTTGAGTCGATTGCCCTGCAAAAACAGCCATTTAACGTTGGCCGAGGGCGGAAGGGGAGGCCAGCAAGCGCTGCAAGTACTGCCCATAGCCAGTTTTCGCAAGGGCTTCAGCCTGTTGCGCCAAGGCATCGCGGCTCAACCAGCCGTTCTGCCAGCCAATTTCTTCCAGGCACGCTACCTTCAAGCCCTGGCGATGCTCGATGGTTTGTACATACTGGCTGGCTTCCAACAGGCTGTCGTGGGTGCCGGTATCCAGCCAGGCAAAGCCCCGCCCAAAGCGCTCCACCTGCATATCACCACGCTGCAAATAAGCGTTATTGATACTGGTGATCTCCAACTCACCACGGGCAGAAGGCGTTACCTGCCGGGCAATCTCCACCACATCGTTATCGTAAAAATAGAGGCCAGTCACCGCGTAGTCCGATTTTGGCTGCGTGGGCTTTTCTTCAATGCCCAGCGCGTTGCCGCGCTCATCGAACTCGATTACGCCAAAGCGCTCAGGGTCTTTCACCCAATAGCCGAAAATCGTCGCGCCGCTAGGCTGCTGGCTGGCGCGTAACAGCTTTTCAGTGAAATGCTGCCCGTGAAAGATATTGTCCCCCAGCACCATGCAAACCGGGTCGCTACCGATAAATGACTCGCCAATCAAGAACGCCTGGGCCAACCCTTCCGGGCGTGGCTGTTCAGCATACTCAAACGTCACCCCAAACTGCTCGCCACTGCCCAATAGGTTGCGGTACTGCGGTAAATCCTGGGGAGTAGAAATAATCAAAATGTCGCGAATACCCGCCAGCATCAGCACCGAGATGGGGTAATAAATCATCGGCTTATCGTAAATGGGCAGTAACTGCTTAGAAACACCCAGGGTAATAGGGTGCAGGCGGGTGCCGGTTCCCCCCGCTAAAATGATCCCTTTGCGGCGCATTCAACAAAACTCCTGTGTAGGTTGGCGCTTCACTTGGCATTAGGGTTTGTTTGAAAAAACGGCCCACCCACGCCGATTTTTCAAACAAACCCTGGCACAAGGCCTAAGTACAGCGCCTAAAACAGATAGCGCTCTTCCAAGGTGTTAACAAGCTGCAAACGCCAGCTGGGTAGTTCAATGCCCAGCGCCGTTTCTAATTTTGATAACGACAAACGTGAATTAAGCGGCCGCTGGGCAGGCGTTGGGTAAGCCGCGGTCGTGATCGCCGTCAGCTGCTCTTCGCCCATGGTAAGCGGAATATCCAGGGTTTTGGCATGCTCGAAAATAGCCCATGCGAAACCAAACCAACTGGTGTTGCCACGCGGAGCAAGGTGATAAAGGCCGCTTTTAATGCCCTTATTAATCGCTAATTGAGTCACCAGCGCAATTAAGCGCGCCGGGGTCGGCGCGCCGACCTGATCATCCACCACCGAAAGCGCTTTACGCTGTGAGCCCAGGCGCAGCATGGTATTCATGAAATTGTTGCCACGCGCAGAGTACACCCAGCTGGTACGAAAAATCAGGTGAGAGCAACCGCTGTGCTGGATGGCGTGATCACCCGCCAGCTTGGTGTGGCCATACACGTTAATCGGGGCGGGTGTCGCATCTTCTTGCCAAGGAACCGAGCCAGTGCCGGGGTAAACGTAATCGGTCGAGTAGTGCACCAACAGAATCTTGTTCTGCGCTGCATACGCCGCCAAATGCTCAGGCAGCTGCGCGTTCAAGCGCTGTGCCAGCTCGGGGGACTGTTCCGCGCCATCCACATCGGTAAACGCAGCGGCATTCACAATCAAACCAGGCTGGTGTTCATCGAGCCAAGCATCTACCGCTGCGGCGTTGGTCAGGTCGAGCTCCAAGCGCGAAGGGGCCAGTACATCCCCCAAACAACACAGCTGGCGCTGAAGCTCGAAACCGACCTGACCATTCCCTCCTGTCACTAAAATTTTCACACCACCACTCCTAAGCGTTCTCCCTGGTAACCGTCACGGTCTATTGCCTGCCACCAGTGTTGGTTATTCAAATACCACTGCACCGTTTTACGTAAGCCGCTTTCAAACGTCTCTGAAGGTACCCAGCCAATCTCACGCGCTATTTTGCTTGCATCGATGGCATAGCGCAGGTCGTGGCCTGGGCGGTCTTCCACAAACGTGATTAGCTCACGATGCGTGCCCCTTCCTGCTAAATGCGCCGTGCCCAACTGTTCATCGAGTAAGGCGCAAATCGTTTCCACCACCGTCAGATTAGACTGCTCGTTATGGCCACCAATATTGTAAGTCTCGCCCACACTGCCGTTAGCCAGCACCGCCAGCAGCGCCCGGGCATGGTCTTCCACGTACAACCAATCACGTACCTGCTGGCCATTGCCGTAAACCGGCATCGGCTTACCCGCCATGCCATTCAGGATCATCAGCGGGATCAGCTTTTCAGGAAAATGGTACGGTCCATAGTTATTCGAACAGTTGGTAATGAGCGTGGGCAGGCCATAGGTACGGTGCCAGGCACGTACCAAGTGGTCGGCGCTTGCTTTGCTGGCCGAGTAAGGCGAACTGGGCGCATACGGGGTATGTTCGGTAAAGAGGCTTTCCGGCCCTTCCAGGTCGCCGTACACCTCATCGGTCGACACATGATGAAAGCGAAAGGCAGCGGCTTTCTGCGGGGCGCTTTGCTGCAGCCCCTTCCAATAGTGGCGGGCCACTTCCAGCAGTACCGCGGTTCCCACGATATTGGTATGAATAAAGGCCGCCGGGCCATCAATCGAGCGGTCTACATGGCTTTCTGCCGCCAAGTGCATAACGGCATCGGGCTGATACTGCTCAAACACCTGCTGCATTGCCTGGGAATCGCTAATGTCCGCCTGTACAAAGGCATAGCGGTCACTACCTGCCACGGGGGCCAGCGACATCAAGTTACCCGCGTAGGTGAGCTTATCCACATTCACCACGAAGTGATCGCTGTGTTGAATAAGCTCGCGCACTACCGCAGAGCCAATAAAGCCCGCGCCGCCGGTAACTAACAGTGTTTGCATGGCAGGTTGTGTCATGAATGGGTTAACCCTGAAGTGACAAAATTGAAGTAAGCGCTAAACAGCTACAAAAACGTGATCGTAAACGCTAGCGAACGCATCAACATAATGGCGAGGCTTGTACTTCGCCAGTGCCTCTTTTTGTGCCTGTTGGCCCAGTTTGGCCAATAACGCAGGCTGGGCAGCCAACTGCTGGAGGGCATCGGCCACCGCGGCGGTATCCCCCAGCGGCGCTAAAAACCCAGTATGCTCATGGTGCACCAGTTCAGGGAGTGCCCCCCATTCATAACACACCACTGGGCGGGCTGCGGTCATGGCTTCCAATACCGTGCGGCCAAACGATTCCTGAACATGGGAAAGGTTAATCAGCACATCAAGCTCGCCAAGGGCCTGCTCAGCGCTATCAACGTAACCGTGCCAGGTAAGGTTGGTAAGCCCTTCCTTCTCTTGCTGTGCCAGCAGCGCGTTTAGCGCGGGGGTTTCAGGCCCGAACAAGCGTATCTCGATAGGGCGAGAGGAAAACGCCCCGTCTGCCAGCCGTTTGGCCACTGCCACGATATCCGCCAATCCCTTTTCAGGTTGATGACTACTCAGCATGCCTACCCGTAAGGGCGCTTGGTCATTGATCAGCGCGGGGCAGGGGGGCAGCGCTAATAAAGGCGCCATATCAACGGTGTTAGGGATCACCTTCAGCGGTATCGCTAACTCCCCTGCATTGGCCTGAAAGAAGTTAGCTACTGCCTGGGAGTTAGCAATCACATACTGGGCCAGCCCCAAACTATGTTGGCGTATGTCTGCTGGCGTGGCATTCAATGCGTCACACAGCGGCGTATGGCGACTGGGTAGCTCATGGGCATGTAGCACCACCGGAACGCCTTCCGCCTGGGCAGCTAAACAAGGCGCTTCCTGTACCACGGTATTCACATGCACGGCGTCAATGCGGTAGCTCTGAATGAGTTCTCTTAACTGCTGAACGGCGTGCGAGCAAGTGGGCTCCCCTTGCCACCACCACGCAAACGGCACCACATGAAGGTGATGCACATAAGGGGATAAGGCCCGCCAATAGTCCCCGCTATACAGGTTGGGCAAGACCACGATGACATTAAACGCCAGCGCCTCTAACGCGCGGGCAGTATCGATCAAACAGCGTTCAGCCCCAAAGGGCTTAGCGGGTGCCTGGTGGCCACAAAGCAATACTGTGGGGCGATGACCTTGGCGGGGTTGCTCGCCTGCAAAACTGGGCAATGGCAAACAACCGTGATGCCTTCCCTGGGTCATAAAATGCGCCAACGGATTATGCTGCCCGCTGGCCTGCATCTGTTCCGCGTAGCAAACGGCATAAGCCGAGCTACTAAAATAAGCGCTTGGGTCTCGGCCTTCTTCACCCCCGTGGGCCATAAAGTGCGCCAACGGATCAATTTTACTCGCCCACAGGTCAGGGTGGTGGCGTAAGTACCAACCGGCATCCCACCATTGGCTCTGTTGCAGCGTATCGGCCAACGGAAAGTCAGGCGAATGAGTAACCGTGGTGAGCGATTCCCGGCACATTGCAGCAGGCGCAGGGAAGGGCCGTACTGCAGGTTGACGGGGTAAAAAGGCATCGCTCGGTTGCTGAAAGCCTGCGTGCCAGTGTTGATAGGCATCCGCGTACTGCTGGCGCACCCCTTGAAACATGGTGGTGAGGTGCGTCGCGCTGGTTTGGGTAAGCGAGCCTTCCGCCTGGCGGCCAATGGAAAGCGGCACCCCCGGCAGTACATCGATAACGGCTGCTTGCCCATACACCGCCTCCAGCCGCTGGTGGTATTCCGTATCGGCTGCTGCCGTCACGTTGTCCCAGTAGCCCAACTGCTGAACGGCTTCCCGGCGTAGCATTAACGAAGACACGTTGCGGTAAATCCAGCCGGTTTCCATACACCAGTGGGTAAAACGCAGCGCTTCATCTGCCCGTACCCAATGGCTGAAGCAGCCGACCAGGGCAGTGTTGGCCAGCAGGGCGCGGGCTTGGTATTCCAGCTTTTGCGGGTGCGACCAGTCATCGCTGTCATGAGTCGTAATCAAAGCCCCCGTGGCGTGGGCCAACGCCGTATTGCGCGCCGCGTAAGCGCCCTGATTGGTATGATGCCGTAACACCTGCACGGTAATGCCCGCCCGCGGTGGCTGTTGGGTCAGCAACCGCTTCACAGTGTTCAGCGTTTCATCGGTGCTAGCGTCGTCAACCAGGATCAATTCAAGGGAAGGCCACGTTTGCGCCAATAGCCCGCGCAACGCCGTTTCGATACCGCCCAAGGCATTGAACATAGGCACCATGACCGTGACACAAGGGCAGGGTGAAGGCGCGTTTGCAAGCGGCAGCGGCGGCGCTGACAGTGCATTGAACAACCATTGCTGGCCGATTAAATGGGGGCTCTCAAGCTGATGCTTACGCCACACCGGGGCGAGCGCCGATAACCGGGACGCGCTAGAGGCGGCGAGTTCCCCCAGCACGTTGCTGTGGGCGAGATAAGCATCCGGGTTAGTGGGAAAGCGTTCGCGTAGCGCGTGCAGCGCGGCAAACCCAACACCCAACTTACCTAAGTGGGTGGCCGCTTCCACATGTAAGAGCCAAGGCTCTGGATGCCCCGGTAGCGGTACCGATTGATTATGAAAATGGCTAATGGCCTGATAACACAACAACCACTCCCCCCGCTGGGCATGCCAACGTGCTAATGCCCAGCTGGCGTAGGCACGCTCAAGCGCTACATCGCAGTGCTGCAAGGCGGCTAACCGTTCCCGCATGGGGGCTGCTACGCCACGCCACAGGTAATGTTCGGCAGTTTCGCTTTCCAATGCGCAGGGCAGGCGGCCTTCGGCATAACCGTTCTGCGCAAAATGCGTTTGTGGGTTCACACCCGCCTGGGCAACATCAGGGTAGCGGGCCAGGTACCAATCGGCATTCACATGGATGGGAACATCAGGCATGAAGGATTAAAGCTCAGTAAAAAGTGATAGCAGGACTGAAGAGGCCATGAAGAGTAGTATTTCCCTGTGTTATTGCGCGCAGAGCGACGACGAAGCAACCTAAAAGCCAGCAATGGCACCCAAGCCAAAATCGCTTTGCTATCACGATGCGCCTGGGTAGGGGCGCTATTCCACCGTGACGCTTTTTGCCAAATTGCGCGGCTTATCGACATCAGTACCTTTAACCAACGCCACATGATAAGAAAGCAGCTGCAGCGCCACCACATGCAGCACCGGGGAAAGCAGGCCGTAGTGTTCAGGCATGACCAAAACGTTAACCCCTTCGCTGGGCTTTACGGTGCTGCCACCATCCGCAAACACATACAGCTGGCCGCCACGTGCGCTGACTTCCTGCATGTTGGCCTTTAGCTTCTCTAAGAGCTCATCGTTGGGGGCGACCACGACAACTGGCATATCCGCATCAACCAGTGCCAACGGGCTGTGTTTTAGTTCTCCTGCGGGGTAAGCTTCAGCGTGAATATACGAAATTTCTTTGAGCTTCAACGCGCCTTCCAACGCAATAGGAAAATGGCGGCCACGACCCAAAAACAGCGCGTGGTGCTTGTTAGCAAACTTCTGCGCCCACGCTTTAATGCTGGGTTCTAGTGCCAGCACCTTTTCGACGGCGATGGGTAAGTGGCGCAGTTCATCCCTGTAGACTTTTTCTGCTGTTTCATCTAAACGCTGCTTTGTTTTGGCTAGCAATAGGGTAAGCAAGAACAGCGCGCTAAGCTGGGTGGTAAACGCCTTGGTAGAGGCCACCCCGATTTCCGGCCCGGCGCGGGTAATAAAGCGCAGCGCGGTTTCGCGCACAATGGCCGACTCGGGAACATTACAAATGGCCAGGGTATGTGGCTGCCCTAATCCCTTGGCATGTTGCAGCGCAGCCAGAGTGTCAGCAGTTTCACCGGATTGAGAAATCACCACCACCAGTTGGTTTGGATTTGGAACACTTGTGCGGTAGCGGTATTCACTGGCAATTTCCACATTGCATGGAATACCCGCCACCTGCTCTATCCAGTATTTAGCGGTCATACCCGCATAGCTAGAAGTGCCGCACGCCAAGATCAGTACCGCTTCCACCTGCTCAAATACCCCTTGAGCATTAGCCCCGAAAATACTCGGTTGTAACTGGCTCGCCCCGCTCAGCATTTCCAGAGTGTTACCCAACGCTTGTGGCTGCTCGAACATCTCTTTTTGCATGTAATGATTACACTCGCCCAGCTCGACGGCATTAGCCGAAAGGCGAGAGGTAATTACCTTGCGTTGGGCGGGTTGGCCAAGTGCATCTACCAGGGTGATCGCTTCACGGGTTAAGCGGGCGACATCGCCATTTTCCAGGTACATCATGCTCTGGGTGACTGAAAGCAGGGCAGAAGCATCAGACGCCGCGTAGTGGCCATCCTCCCCAATGCCCAGCATTAATGGCGAGCCTTCACGGGCCACTACCATGCAATCGGGTTCTTCCTCGCTGACCACTGCCAATGCAAAAGCCCCTTGCAAGTGCGCTACAGCGCACTGCACGGCAGAAAAGAGATTTTCCGCTGGCTCGCCAATCTGGCCTTTAAAGCAGGCTTGAATTAAGTGGGCGATGGTTTCGGTGTCGGTATCTGACGTGAACACATACCCCAACCCCTGCAACTGCTCACGCAGCGCTTCGTAGTTTTCAATAATGCCGTTATGCACCACGGCCAAGCCTGCGGAAATATGCGGGTGAGCGTTATGCTCGGCGGGTACGCCATGGGTAGCCCAACGGGTATGGGCAATGCCCACGTGGCCCGCCACACCGTGTGCTGCCACGCGGGCCGCCAGTTCAGCGACACGCCCCTTGGCCCGCGCCCGGCATAGTGCCCCGTGTTGATCCAGCACCGCTAACCCAGCGGAGTCGTAACCGCGATACTCAAGCGTTTGCAGGCCAGAAAGAAGAAAAGGCGTACATTCCACTGCGCCTACTGCGCCAACGATTCCGCACATAAAAATTCCAGAGTTTTAAAGTGTGATCAGTAAATGTTGCAATGCAATAAGCATTACCTTAGATATTGAGAGCAGCGCGCGATGAACAAATTCCGTTTCTGCTGTTGCTTCAAAGCAACCTTTTGGGCACAACGAATGACTTACTTGCTAACATCGGCTTTGAAAATCACTCGAATCAACGGCTTGGTGCCGGACTTTCGCAGCAGCGCTTAGCCGCTATTGCTCATTGTTTCACCTCTCGCCCACTCACTTGCACAGGGAAATGCGTGAGGAGTTCTATGCCGTAAGAATAGTTGCCCAGTTGCTTGCATCCAACGCGTTTTCCTCGGTTTACGCTGGAACCCACTTTAAAATTTTTACACTTTTCAGGAAATTCAGCGCGGCTTGGCGCACTCTTGCGAGGTTTCTAGCCGCCTACTCACGGTGAATTTTGCAGGCGTTTTCTCGTAGGGCGAAATCTAGTGATCAGTGCAGCTTATTCTCAATGTGCCAGTGCTGGAGGCCGCTTCAACTAGCTTTTTAGAACTTTAGTCAGTGGAACATTTGTAGTAACGAGTGTGGAAACTTCAAGTACTTGACACTTTGACACTCTTCCTGATGGAGATACATGACGAATCCGACCATCGTTACCCAGGCCACCCGTAGTAAATCTTCCGATATTTAGGCGTTGATTCACTGATAGTGTGGTAGCGTATTTCTTACTGTTCTCGGCTTTTCTCATTCATAACATAAACATTGTCTCCGAAGTTGCCTCCCGGAATAGGGGACGCTGCTTTAAGGGTGTCAAAGCTTGGGCTAATTCTACTCGACCAAAAAAAGGTGATCCGTGCCTTACTGAAGTATGCACGTATAAAATTTAGTCTGGCCTGCCATCGCATCGAGACAACCTTACAGGTTCAGAAACTTGAGAAGTTAAGGAGTCGAAGTGATATCGTTTGGTTTTTCCACCACGTTCACTCGGCCTAATGTAGAAGTCGGCAAGCCATATCTTTAGAAAATTATTGTAGGTTGAAAATAACTAATTTTAAAGTATTTGGATTTTAAACGGATATTTAAGTTAAAGCCTTATTAAGTTTTTATGTTCTCTAGGCAGTATGTTTTTCATGTCTAAATATATGGCATTTTTTTTCCCAAGATCATATATTTTATTTGGTGTTTCTTTGAAATCAATATGGGCAACTGCAAGTATAACAACATCGTATATACATTCCTTTAAAGAACTTAATAATTCGATTCCATATTCATTTCTTAATTCTTGAGGGTCGGCCCATGGGTCATAAACATCAATGTTCATGCTATAGGATTGTAAGTCAGAAATAAGGTCAACTACTTTCGTGTTTCTGATGTCCGAACAGTTTTCTTTAAAAGTAACTCCCATGATAAGGACTTTAGAACCTTTGATCTTTTTGTCCTTATCGATCATGGTTTTAATTAGTTTAGAAGAAACAAAGCTAGGCATGCTGTCATTAATCTCGCGGGATTTGCGTATAATGTCTGGAATGTAACCTACAGAAATCGATTTGTGTACTAAATAATATGGATCTACACCTATGCAGTGACCGCCTACTAATCCAGGCCTGAGAGAAATAAAATTCCATTTGGTTGATGCCGCATCAATTACATCATTAGTATCAATTTCTAAATGGCTAAACAATATTGAAAGTTCATTGATTAATGCGATATTAACATCGCGCTGGGTGTTTTCAATAATTTTTGAAGCCTCGGCTACTTTGATACTAGTTGCCTTGAAAGTTCCTGCTGTTATTATGCTCCTGTAAAGGGAGTCTATTGTTTTAGCAGCTTCAGGAGTAGAGCCTGAAGTGACTTTCTTTATTTTAGTTAATGGTCTGGTTTTATCTCCTGGATTAATGCGTTCAGGGCTGTAGCCAAAAACAAAGTCTTTATTTCTAATGAGCCCAGAAGTCTCTTCGATTATCGGAATACAAACTTCCTCTGTGGCACCTGGATAGACAGTAGATTCATATATAACGATGTCATTTTTATTTATTATTTCCCCTATTAGCTTTGAAGCTTCTATCAAAGGAGTCAAGTTAGGTTGCCTATGACTGTCGATCGGTGTTGGTACCGTAATAACGTATATGTTAGCATCAAGAAGATCAGTTGATGCATGAGAAAAAGTAAGATATTGAGAGGATAACAAATGTTCAACACTTATTTCTTTTGAGGTATCTAAGCCTTTTTTTAAGTTTTTAATTCGTTCTAGATTTATATCAAATCCTATAGTGTTATACTTTTTGCCAAACTCTATAGCTAAAGGTAGGCCAACATAACCTAATCCAATGACAGCGATTTTTTTAGATTGCATTTTACTATGCCTGTGTAAATTTAAATGTAAAGTTAAATTAATTAAGCTGGGTTAGTTTGTTTTTCTACCCCATCCATTTAAATACAAATTCCATCTTTCTAAAATAATGCTAAAAGCCCCGTTTTCTATAAGGTTAATGGCACTTAAAAGCTGAACATGTATAAAATGATAGTTGTATCTTGCTATGTTAGGCGGGTTATCTATAGTTGTTAAATGTGTGAGGTCATAAGCAGTTGCGACTCCTAAGTCATAAAATTTTAAGCATTCATGCAAAGTATTTATTCCTTTTTTGTATAATTCGTAGGCATGTTTATTTTGCGAAGCTAGCCATAAGTCATAGAGCCCGAGCAATGAGTAAATGAAGCCATTTAGTACATGACTTCCAGGTTGGGTAGGGTATTCTTCAAAAAATAAGTGTTCTTTAAATAGCTTGCTTGCTACGCCCCCTGCAGTAGTGAGCTTCTTGTATGGTTCGGCGCCATTCAATGCTGTAAATAATAAGGCGTTGTCCTCTAAATAAAGATCTTCTATAACTTTTCCTTTTTTTTGAAGTTCAAGATAGCGTGATAGAAGAGATATACATAAACCCTGTCCCATTGCTGAAGTCCAAGGTGCTTTTAATTTGTCACATCTTTGGGGAAACCACTCGTGATCAAATTCTACAAGCCATGAACCACAACTGCTCTGATTGCTTATAAGGTATTTGCAAACATTATGAGCTGTAACTAATTCCTTTTTGTTTTGATGGGCTATATACCTTGATAAACAAGATAAACCATGATGGCCTATCGTAACACTGTATCTATAAGGCCCCCCCCACCTAAAGTTATTAAAGGGAACATCATTTTCATCAAAAAAAACTCCTGTATCTTTGAATTTAGTGACATATTCTTTATCATGCGTTAGGTATTTTTCAGTTAAAGAGTAATCAGTTATAAATGGCGATCTGGTATCTCCATTTCGTAAATAAATGCTAGTATTTTCAATTATTCTTTTGTTTTCTGAGTGCTTTATGCTATGGGTCTTGAACGATTTATCTACAGTTATAAGTTCAAGGATACTCTCGTTTAATTTTTGGTTATATTGTTTAGTATAATGATATGGGTCAGAACCCCACTTATGATCAAAATCTGAAAGTACGTGTTCTTTATCTACTTCTATAAAAATAGAGTTTGGTAGCATTTTTTTTAACATGCCGTAAGTCTTGTTTAAGATTATATTGTTGAAGTGAACTAATTGTAATGTAGATTTATCAAATTGGTTTTTTTCATTTTCTTTTAAGTACTGCTTTGCCCACCATGCACGGTGTATTATTATTTTCTCTTGAGGAACAAATGAAGTTAGCTTTTTAAAGAAAAATTCTAGAATTTGATAGTATTTATCTGTTGATCGTGAATCATATTTCTTATTAATCTCATTACTGTCAAAGTAATGTGAAAATGTTCGGGTAAATGTGAAAACGCTGTTTGATATATTTATTACAGGCAAGCGTTCATCAATAAAGTCAATTATTAAATAGTCAAAATCACTACTTTCTATTTCTTCTAAAACTTTTTTCTCTTGGTCTATTTTCACCATTCTTGTCAAAAAATCTTCTTTTTTATCGCTTAGATTTACTACGCTTAACGGAGGGTTTATTTGCGATGTTATAGTTGTTTTAGATATATAAGATGCTATTTTTATTTTTCCTGTTTTAACTAATTCATCTAAAGGGTCGCGTGTTACACAACTGCCATAAACAAAGAAACTTAAAGGTTTCATGCATCACCTATACCGTGGAAAAGTTGCTTCTACCAATAAATCTGAGGAGAAAGGAGGTAAAAGATTGCTCAGTTTTTTCTGTAAATTACCTTGCTTTTTATATATGGTTTTCTCTACTGACTTGTAGCCTAACGGCGACATACAGTTTAATTCATCGACTATGAACTTTTCCTTTTTTGTAAATTCAGTATAGAGGTTTGGCGTGATGTCTGAGCCTTCAGCCTCTTTAAGCCAGTAGGAATGGCGTGGTATAGCGATTAATGGTACTTCTTGTTTATAGCACTCTTTAGAAAAATATATGTCTACCATGCCTCCCCTTTTCCAGTCAGTTATATTTAAATTAAAGATGACTGAAGAATGGAATGCAACAGTGCCAGTGCCCAAATTATTAACTAGTTTTGGGGTGCTAAGTGAGTCTTTAATAAAGTGATAGACGTATCTTTGGGAAAAATACCGAGTTGGATTTTCAGCGCACAACACTCCATGTACACCAACAATAACTTGATTATCATATTCCTTTAGATTTCCTATAAGCGTGTGAACATAATCCAGAGGATAGATAATATCATCATCACATGTAAAATAATAAAAGCTGCTATATTTTTCCTTCAATTTTTGGTAATGAATGAATTTAGCATTATCTCTATGATCTTTTGAGAATTCATGCGAATGATAAGTTGATATTTTAATATTATTTTCTAAAAAGCTAGGAGTACTCTTGTATTTATCTAAGTAGATATGAATCTCATCTACTTGATTTATTAGGCTGTTGACTGTCTGCTTTAAACAGTTTTCTCGAGAAGGTATTGAGCACAAAGCAGCAATTACCTTTTCTCCGATGTTTTGAATAGAACTTAATTTAGATGCATATTTTCCCTGATATCTTAGAGGAAAAGGTACACAGTTGTTAGAAAACCAAGTTGAAGACCTTATGTCTTTTAACCTAGCGGTAAATTTTTCAACATATTCTTTTCGTTCTGGTGAAATTATTTGATCTGCTTTATTTTTGTTATCCATTACTATTGCATCATGTATTAGTGAATCGTCCCTTAACTCTGCTAAATACAAGGTGATATCTATATTTTTTACTTTTTCATCCCCATAAAAAGTTTTCAGTCTTTGAAACCATTCTTCATCACCTGCTTTTCTAACTGGATCAAAATAACCAAGGTGTTCAAATGCCTCTTTCCTAACTGCGAGAGTTATAAACCCATATTTAGAAGTGTTTCCGCTAATAACTATTATTTCTTTTGTATTAGGATTAAATCTTAAGTATTTAGACCGGTTTGCAATAAGCTTTGGGTTGTTGATTAAGTGAGTGGCTTGGATATAAACTCTTTCAGGATGGGAAATGTCATCAGAGTCTTGAAATAAGATTATTTCCCCGCTTGCTTTAGTAATACAATTGTTTTTAGCTATATAAGTGCCAGAGTTTCTGCATAGCCGCATTATATTTAAAGTTTTTTTATGTTTATTTTTTAGCTCTTTTAAAATGTCCCAGGTTCTGTCTGTGCTGGAGTCGTCACAAACAACAAGCTCGATATTAGGGTAGCTTTGATTTAAAATGCTGGTTATCGCATTTTCTACAGTCTTTTGAGCATTGTAAGTTGTCATTACAATTGAAACTAATGGGAAAGATTTAACTTCTCTTTTTGGATAAGTAGAAAATTTTAGAAAGCTTTGTTTTGAATAAGAAAAGGCATCTATTTCAACTGTTGATTTATCTTTCTCTTTTTTTTGTATATGATATTTTTTTTTGAATAGTCTTTTTATTTCTAAGTTTATTAAGTAAGTTAGCGAGGGGGCTGTTTTTTTAAATTCATTTAATGTCTCAATAGCTTTATCGTATTCTAATAAATTTTCATATTTGTGCGCTTTAGTAAACGACATTTTTAAAGTTCCTTATCAGTTTTTTGATAAAAATAAAAATCAGATATTGAAGAATCAATTTCATTTTTTAATTTTTTAAATGGGTATGTATTTTCAATCTTTCTTATAAGCTCCCAGTCTTTTTTATTGATTTCAATCCAGTCGGTGAATTTTCGGCGTTTTATATGTTGAGAGTCATCGTTATTGCTGGGTTCGTTGCTTGAATATATAATGCAGTATTTTTCACTTGCATCAAAAAGAAGATTGATATAGTTTGTAAAATCTTCATCTTCTACTAAGTGATATATGACATCTAAGGAAAGAGTGAGATCAGCGTGAAAAGGATCTTCTAGAAAGCTATTTAGCATAATAAAGTGTTTTCTAGAGTCATTTTTAAATTTTTCCTTACACTTATTGATTATTGTTTCACTTATATCTAAACCTGTGTATTTTTTTATTTTTAATTTGGATAGCTGGTTCCCATCACCACAGCCAAACTCAATAACTTCATCTATATTTTTTTCTATAATAAAATTGTTGATGGTTTCTGCTTTAAAATCTGCTAGTCGGCCATAAGAACCATAACCAGAAGTGCCGCCGTTTTTATATCTTTCTTCCCAGTAATTAGCACTAGAGAAAAAAATATTATTCCCGCTTTTAATGAGTGGCAGGCTATTTCTTTTGTTAGAAATATTTTCTATGCGACTTAGTTCCTCTCTTGTGCGTGCTTGGACGAACAAGCGTAAGTCTCCATTTGGATTTGCGGTAGCCACAGCATTTTCAAAGTGTTTGAATGCTCTTGGTTGTTGTTCATCAAGTGCGGAAGCACGGCCCAGAGTGTTGTATACACCAGCAATCAATATTTGGCTTATCAGCCTTTTGCTTTCGCCCCAGTCCTGCGCTAGCTGGACAAACTTGCGTGCTTTGATCATATCGCCGTGTTGCTGATGCCCGGCAGCCGCTAATAAGGCTAGTTTTGCTCTATCAGGGTGGTGTTGCAGGGTCTCACGGGAAATGGCGGCAAGGCTTTCCCAATCGCCAAACTGCCACTGTGTGCGGGAGCGCTCTAACAAGTTCTCATCGTAAGCTACCCATTCGCCAGCGGCTTGCTCGTTGGATGGCTGATTGGCTTCTATACCCTGTTCGCTAGCGGCGGAGGCGTTTTCTGAAGGTACTTTTCGGCGCTGCCACCAGCGGCGGAGGATTCTGAACATTATGTGTCTCCCTATAGCGCGTTATAAGCCTGGTTCACGTAGCAACAGGTCTTTAATCAGCTCGATTTGAGCTTCGCCTTTCACCAGTTCATCTTGAAGCAATTGCTGGCGGTGCTGTAACTCTTGGTTTTCGCGTTCTTGGTTCTTTGCTACTTGATGGGCTTGTTCACTGGCTTGTTTATGTTCATCTGCCTGCTGGCGTGCTTTATCTCGTTCTTGGGTGCGCTGCTTTATCTGTTCATCGCGTTCGTTTAGTTGCTTGTTCTTTTCATCGAGTGCTTTTTTATTTTCTTCATTCTGCTTGAGGGCAGCATCACGCTCTTGGGTGCGTTGCTTAAGCTCCTCACCACGCTCGTTAAGCTGCTGTTGCGCGGCTTCAAGGGCTTGAGATTGCTTCGACGCTTCACTCTTTGCAGTGGCACGTGTCTCTTCAAGCTCTTTGGCTAGCTGCTCTGCTTCGCTCTTGGCGGTGGCGCGGGCTTCTTCAAGCGCTTTGGTTTTTTCGCTTAACTGCTGGTCGCGCTCGGCTAGCTGCTGTTGCGCGGCTTCCAGGGCCTGAGATTGCTTCGTTGCTTCGCTCTTCGCAGTCGCACGTGTCTCTTCAAGTTCTTTGGCTAGCTTCTCGGCTTCGCTTTTGGCGGTGGCGCGGGCTTCTTCAAGCGCTTTGGTTTTTTCGCTTAACTGCTGGTCGCGCTCGGCTAGCTGCTGTTGCGCGGCTTCCAGAGATTGAGATTGCTGCGTTGCTTCACTCTTTGCAGTGGCACGCGTCTCTTCAAGTTCTTTGGCTAGCTTCTCGGCTTCGCTTTTGGCGGCGGCGCGGGCTTCTTCGAGCGCGTTGGTTTTTTCGCTTAGCTGCTGGTCGCGTTCGGCTAGTTGCTGTTGGGCAGCTTCCAGGGCCTGAGATTGCTTCGTTGCTTCGCTCTTCGCGGTGGCACGAGACTCTTCGAGTTCTTTGGTCAGCTTCTCTATTTCGCTCTTCGCGTTGGCACGCGACTCTTCAAGTTCTTTGGCTAGCTTCTCGGCTTCGTTCTTTGAGCTGGCACGGGCTTCTTCAAGCGCTTTGGTTTTTTCGCTTAGCTGCTGGTCGCGTTCGGCTAGCTGCTGTTGGGCGGCTTCCAAGGCTTGAGATTGCTTTGTCGTTTCACTCCTCGCAATGGCAGTGGCCTTATTGGCTTCTTCGGCGTCCGCTTGGGCTTGGGTGATTTCTTCGCGTAGGGCGGTGATGGTGGCTTCTAAGGCGAGCTTTTCCACTACGCTGGGCTGGCGTTGGTATAGCCGCGCAATGAACGGGTAGTGGGTGTCGGCGTCTTCTTCACAGCAGGCGTAGCCGCGCTGTTGAAGCAGGGTATCGATCTCACTTAGCGGGGCGTCTTGCTCGTAAAGGGCTTCTTCGGCGGCGGTGATGTGCACCCAGGCAAACTGCTGTAGGGCGCTGGCCGGGGTGTTGCTGATTAATGGGTACGCTTGGCCGGGGGAGTCAATCACGAGCAGGTGTTCATGGTGGGTGTCTTCACCCGCATGAGTGGCCCAGGCGCTGAGTGCTTGGGCGGCCACCTGCTGGCTGCCTTGTTTCTGCACGTTAGGGAAGTAGCGGTTGAGGTGCGTGGGGGCGCTTAGGCTGCTTTTGCCGGGCAGGCTAAGCAGGTGCAGGGTGGCATGGGTTTCCGCCTGGCCGGTAATGGCGGCTTGGGTAACGGTTTCGTTTTCGTGTGCTTGGGTGCGTGCTAGCAAACGAGTGGAAAGGGCGGGGTGGGCTTCCGCCAGCCATAGCTGTTGGGCGTTAAGTGAGCGCCATTGGGGAAGCTGGCTGCCGTCGCCTGCGCCCACAATATATACATGGCCCATGGGGGCTTGGGCGTGCGCCTGGAGGTAGGTTAGCAGTGGGCTCATGAGCGCTTGGCCTCCTGGGTGCGCGGTGGTTGGGAATCTTGCTCTAGGTGGTTAAGCAGGGTGTGAAGCACGCGTTCTTCTTGCTGAAACGCGTGCAGCGCTTCCATGCCGGGTAGGTCTTCATGTTCGGGATCTGCAGGAGCGACCAGTTCGGCCAGGGCTTGAAAGGCGGCCGTGTCGTCTGGCTTTGTGAGTAATCGTTTACTCAGCCAGTGAGTAGCAGCCTGGGTGTCACCTGATTGCGTTAGGGCGGCTACGCGCTCTGGAAGGCTGAGGCTTTCCAGCGTGTGCAAGCGCGCCTTGGCCTGGGCGTAGTGGGGCTGAAGGGCCAGGGCTTGTTGTGCGGCGCGTTCGGCTTCTTCAAAGCGGCCCAACTGTTGTAGCGCGTTGGCGAGCCCCAGGTGCGGCCATAGCCCGTTGGGGGCGAGTGTGATGGCTTGCTGGTAACTCGCCAGGGCGGCGTCGGGGTTGTTTTGCAGTAGCTGGAGTTCGGCTTGCTTGCAATGGCCCAGCGCGGGTAGTTGAGTGGCTTCGCCCAACGCTTTCCAGGCATTGTGGGCTTCTTCGTAGTGGCCGGTTTCATGCAGGGCGCTGGTGAGCTGGTATGCCTTCATCAGGGCTTCGGCGCGGCTACGGGTGAGCGATGCGTGCTGGCGAAGCTGTGCTACTAACCAATCCAACCCTTCACTGTGCGGCATTAGGTCGTAGGCGAAGCGCCGGGTAACGGGGCCAAAGGTGTGGCTGCCGGGTAACGGTTGGCCGCTTTGGGACTCGTAGGCGGTAATGGTGTGTTCTTCACCGTCGTAGAGGCGGTACGCCAGCGCCAGTTTGAATTGGTGATGGCCATCGCCAATGCCTTCGATGACTAGATCTTCCCGGTGGTGCTCGGCGATGCCGTAACCCACCAGCTCTTGATGTTCGTCTAGCAGTTCGATGGCGAGACGCTGGCCGGGCTGTTGGGGGGCGTAGGCCCAGCCGTAGGCAATTTCTTCGTGAATGGCATCGAAGTGGCCGATCACGCTCGGCGTGGCAGTGGCTGTGTTCATGATGGCTCTGATTGGTCGGGTGCTTAACGGGCTTAGGCTTTTTGGGCGTAGCCCCAGAGGTTGTAATGTTCGTCGGCGGTGACGCGCGCTTCGCTGAATCCGGCGTTGAGTAGCGCTTGGCTTAGGCTGTTTTTGTCGAAGCCGCTTTTGTGGGCCATGTAGTGGTTGCCCTTTTCGACCGATGCCTGGTGGCCGTAAAGCATATCCAGTGCGCTGATGGGGCCAACCGGCGAGCGGTAGATTTCTTCGCTCAGCTTGCCTTCGGCGATTAGCTGCGCCACTTGTTGTAGGTCCGGCAGGGTGATCAGTAAAAAGCCGCCGGGCCGAGTGACGCGGTGCATCTCTTTTAGTGCGATGACCGTTTCATGCAGGTAAAGGTGTTCGATGTTATGCGAGGAGAACACCGCCTCCATGCTGTTGGTATCGACCGCGGAGAGATCCGTCAGGTTGGCGATAATATCGGGATTCACCGCGGGGTTGATATCCAGACGGATCTGCTGCCAGCCGTTGGTTTGAAAACACTCCGGCAGGCGTTCAGGGCCGGCGCTACCGCAGCCTACATTTAAAAAGCGCTTTTGTGCTTGAGCCTGCAGCGTGGGTTGTAGCTCGCTGAGGTCGGCGGCGGTCATGGTCATAGGGCTTCCTGTACGGGGTTATTCCTGGCGTGTTGCTGGGTTCGTTGGGGCGTCAAAAAAAGCGTTTAGGCACGCTACCGCCAGGCAAGACGATTTGGGCGTCTCGCTTAGCGCGCGTGGCGCGGTATGTACCGTTGGCCGTTCCTTCTGCCTTCGGGGGGTGGCCTACAACGTTAGCGCGTTGGTTCTGGCTGTGCGGTTGCGCGGGGGCAGTGCTAGCCCGGTATAGGGCGCTGTGTGCACATCCAACGCTAAATTGGGGTTATAGGCCGGGTCGTTATACAGCGCGTTTCCCCAGCGTTCACGCAGCATGGTCATTTCGCGTTGGGCGCGGGCGGCTTTTTCCGGGGCTTCGTCCTTGCCCCGCGTGGCGGATTCGGCGTGAATCAGCCGGGCGTTGGGGGTCCACACCACGCTAAGCCCGCGGCGGCGCAGCTTCAGGCATAAATCCACATCGTTAAAGCCTACTGGGTAGTCCCGTGGGTTGAGCCCACCCACCGCCAGGTAGTCGGCTTTGCGCAGCAGCAGGCAGGCGGCGGTCACCATGCTGAACCGTTGGGTCAGGTGGTTCATATAAAGGTAGCCGTGGTCATCGTCGTGCCAGTGGTTGCCTACGTGCCCGGCCAGCCCGCCAAATTGCCCACCAATCACGCCGCCGTGCTGCACCATGCCATTGGGCCACAGCAGTTTGGCGCCCACCGCGCCGGTGCCGGTGCGCTGGAGCAGGGCGGTCATGTCGCTTAGCCACGCTGGGTGCAGGGCTTCAATATCGTTGTTCACCAGGGCGATCAGCTCGGTGCTGGCGTGTTCAACGGCGGCGTTGTTGATGGCGGCATAGTTGAACGGGTGGGGGTAATCCAGCACATCGGTATGTAGCTGGCCCTGGCCGAGTGGTTGGGCGGGTTGCTGGCGCAAGGTGGCGAAGTACTCGAGCGTCTCCGGCTGGGTAGAGCCGTTGTTTACCACCAGTAGGGTGACGTCGCCGGGGTAGTCGGTGTGTTCGGTGATGGTGTCTATGCAGCGCTTTAGCAGGCTAAGGGCATCGCGGGTCGGCACCACCAGGGTAATACTGGGCGCCTGGGTTAGCTGCCTGTGGTAGTGATACACCGGCAGCGTGGCGTGCAGGCTGAGCGTGGCGCGCGCATCCTGGCGGGCCAACCGTGCTTGCAGGCGCTCAAGCTGCGCCTGGCTGACCGTGGGCCAGGGCTGGCGGCGGTGCCTGGCGATCAGCGGCAGGTGCAGCACGCGGGCTTCGTCGCTGAAGGCGTTGATGGCTTCCAGCGCGGCATAGCTAAACTCGTCCGGATGCTGGGCTGGGTGTTCGCTATCGATAAGCGCTTGGCTGCGCACCAGGCACAGGCCGCCGCCGACCATATCCTGCGCCCATTGGCGCTCTGGGTCCCAGGCGGGCAGCAAGGCGGGCAGCGCGGGCTGGCCTTCCTCCGCCGGGGGGATATCAAAATCGCTGTAGATCAGTTGCGCCGCGGGTGTGGTGGCCAAGGCTTGCCACGCCTGCTGCAGCGCTTGTGGTGAAAGCGTGTCGCCTTCATGCAGTTGCACCACGGCATCGGTTTGCTGGGCGAGCTGCTGCAGTAGTGCTTGATAGGCAGCGGGATTCTCTTGGGTAGCGGTGTCGGCGCTGCGGTGCTGCAGCGTTAGGCCGCTGATCTTGGTGGGCTGCTTGGGGGCAGCGCCCAGCCATATAATACCGATTGAGCCTTTGCTGGTGCGGGCGGTGCTGGGAAGTTGCGTGGCGTGCAGCCATTCGGGGTAGCTGGCAAGACCTGCCGCCCGTGGCAGCCAACGTTCATAACGGTCCAACTGGCGGGCCAGTAACGCTTTGGTGGCTGCGGGCAGCTGGGGGGCCAGCGTGCGAACCCAGTCGGTTAGACCGTTGGGCCACTCTTGCACTGTCAGCGGGCTACCGCTTAACTCACGGCCTAGGTGGTCAGTCACCGTGAGCGTATGGGGTTCACCATCGGCCAATGAGAAGGGCAGTGTGACGTTGAACGCGCCTTTCACCTGCTGTTGATCATACGTTAACCAGTGCTTGGGCGTGGCTTCAGCCAGCAGCTTGCCGCGTTCGCGCACCTGCAGGGTGAGCGGCTGTTGCGGGGCGGTCGGTTCGACTAGCCAGCCGCTTAGGATCAGCCCCGGTTGCCACTGCACGCGGGCGCTTTCCGGGGTAAGTTGCGTCGCGCTCGCGGGTGTCAGCGTGACGTGGTCAAGCACCTGTTCTGGGGCGTTGGCTAAGCACAGGGTCAGGGTGGTGGCCTGGTGCCACTGGGCATCGCCAAGGGCGAAGCTAAAGCCATGCAAGCCGCTGCCCGGCGCCTGGGGGTGAAAGGCGTTGGCGTGGGCCAGGGCTAGCAATTGGCTACCCTCGTAAAGGGCGACCGCCCACTGGCGTTCGGGCTCGGTGTGGCTGTGTACCCAGCCTTGCACCAGGTTGCCTGCGTAAGCGGTCAGCGTGCCGCGCAGCCCTGTAGGATTGTTTGCCATGTTCATGCCAGGGCTCCTTGGGCGCTTGGGTGTTCGTTTGGCGCTGGGTAATCGCGCAGTTCCGTCACCTGTAAGGCGTCATCAGTGCTGCTAACACCGGGCGCGCTCCAGACCGGGAGCGGGCGCATGCCGTGCAGCCAGCGGGCGTCGGCCAGGGTGGTCGCAGTGGTATCCAACAGCAGTAGGCCGCTTAACGGCAAGTGGAGCATCAATAGCTCAATGCGTTCGCGGCGCTGTAGCCGCGGCAACGCAAATGGATATAGCTGACCGCTACTGGCAAGCGGGTGGTTGGCGCGCGTGGGGCTGCCATGCAGTAAGTAAAGTGACGACTGCTGGCGAGCTAGCTGGCTTACCCAAGCAATGAACGCTGGCTGCTCCAGGCTTTTGGGTTCTCCCAGCACTATCAGCAAGCCGCCGCTGCTTGCATCCAGGGCCGTATCGGCATCATCCGCGACGAATTGGATGATGGGGGCTGGTTCGGAAGATGCTGATTCTGAAACCGCCGGTTCAAAAGCACCGGCGCTGGTTGCTAGGGCGTTGGGCATCGCCGGGAGAAGGGCGCTCATCGTGTGTTTCATTGCTTCATTGGCGACCGTTAGCGTGGTGATGCCCAGGGCGTTTAAATCCTGTTGGCAGCGCTGTTGTTCCGCGGGCAGCCGGTAGCAGAGCTGCCACGGGTGAGGGCATTCGCCGCGCAAGGTTAAGGTTTGCCCCACCAGCGCCATGGCGCAGCCGTGTTGTTGCGCGGCACGCAGGGCGTGGGCTTGGCTTGGCCACACGCTGATGGTGGCAGAGCCGGGTGTGGGTGGCTGGGCTGAACAATGAGTATCAGGCCGCAGGCTGGCCAGTGGCTGGTGGTAAAGCCAGTGCCGAACGGCGCGTTCGCGGCCTTCGCGCATGGGGTCTTGCTGCAGGCAGGCATCGAAGGCTTGGCTGCTATGCGGGTAGCGCTGCTCGATAATAACGAGGTTCTGCTTCACCCGAAGGCGCTTTTCACTGCCGAATGAGATACCACCCTGGTGGGCGACCACCACGTTCATCGCCCCGCGGTGTTGCCAATGATTGGCTTCCGCCCGGTAGCTCCAGTCTGACTCTTCGCCGTAGCCGCGGGTAAGCGCGGGGTCTAAACCGCCTAGCGCGGATAACGCATCGTGGCGCAGGTAAAGGCAAAAACCACAGCCGGTATTAATCGCTACTGAGGCGTCGTCAATGTTTTTATTGGCCTTGGCGGCGGCGTTATCTAGCGCGGCTAATTGGGTGTGCGTTAACGCATCGGCTGGGCTGCAGGGGCCAAGCAGGCTCATCAATTCCCCGTTGTTGGTGAGCGGCGTGACCGAGGCGGTATTGGCGTGTTGGTAAGCGCTCGCTTGCAGCCGGTCTACCCAATCGCCGTGTACCAGGGTGTCGGCGTTTAACAGGATAACGTCGTGGTTAGCGCTATGGGCCAGGCCGCGGTTCACGGTATTGATAAAACCTTGGTTGGTCGGCTGATGTAGCAGGGTGGCGTGGTGTGTATTGGCGAAGCTTTCAAGCGCTTCTACCAGTGCCTGGTTGGGGCTGGCATCGTTAACGATCAGTAGTTCAAACGGCGTTTGGTGGTGGGCACGGCTGGCCACGATGCTGTGCAGACACGCTAAGGTTTCTTGGTAGCCTTCATAAACAGGCACTAACACGGTGATAGGCGCCGCAGTGGGCACTTGCTTACCTGGTGTTAGGGCAGCGGGCTTGCTGAACGAAGCGCCTAAACGTGGCGGTACACTGCTGCTTGGGCGTGCAGGGCTGCCGAGTAGCGTGGCCTGCGCCCCTGCCAGGGTAACGCTGGCATGAACGGGGGAGGCGCCCGTGTTTTCAAGCGATAGGCTAAACCACCATGCGTACAGCTTGCTGCCCGTGGCGCTTTTCAGCGGCTGGTAGCGTTTTAGGCTAAGCGTATGCTGACTGTTGCCCACTGCCAGTATGAGCTCTGGCACCTGCTGAGTGGCTTCTGTTAAACACCATCCGCATAGTTTGCCTTCTTTCCACCATACACTACCGCACAGCGACCCCCAGGCATTGGCGATGGCAGGGGCCAGCGTTTCTAGCGCTTTGTGGTCACGAATGGTAGGTACATGGTGTTTGAGCAGGTCGGCAACGCTGGCCGCTGAGTCTGGGCCAGCTTGGCGCTGTTTGATCAGCCGCAGTAGCGGCGGCGTTTCATGCGGGGCCAGGTAGTAGGCTTCTTCGCTTGCCGCCAGCTTTCCGGCGTGGGTGGGTAAGGCCTGGGTGAGCAGCGCAAAGGCGTTGGGGTCTTGGCTGGTGGTGGCCAGGCTTGCCAGGGCTGCGCTTGCCAGCCAGGTATGCTGAGTGCGTAAGCCCGCGATGCCTAGCCACAACAGGGCGTCCTGCTGCAGTTGAGAGTGCCCTAGCGCGCCAAACAATGTCGTTTTAGCCGCTGGCACATCGTTTTGCTGAAGGCATGCTTCAATGTGCTGGTGAAAATGACTAAACATGATAGTAGGCACTATTAATAGGCACGGGAGTATTCAACTGTTGGCTGGGGCTTGTCGCTACCGGCTTGCCTTCCCATTCACACTTGACGAAGCGATGTGCATGGGAGGAAAAGCAGAATGCGTTGCGTCATAAAAAACAGAAACAGTGGGGGCGAACCCCCACTGTTAGACTTACTTGCCCACTAGCGTTATGCGCTAAAGGCTTGCTCAGCGCTAAAGGCTTAGAGCAGGAAGTCCCACTCAGTAGCGTTAACGCTCTGCTCTTGCAGCTCGTCAGATGCCAAGAAGTCATCAGCGATCTGCTCAAGCGTTGTGCCTGCTTCTGCTTGGTCAGTCCAGTAGGTCAGTTCATCCTGGCTGATGCTGTCAGCTTCACGACCCAATACATCGGTGTAAAGCAGTTCAACAACCGCTTCAACGCCTTCACTGGTGTTCAAGTCAAGCGCTTCAAGCTGATTGCCCGCTTCGTCAGAGTTCAGCATGCCGAGTGCAATTTGACCCAGTGACGCGCCTTCTTCGGCACGGTCAGCCCAGTACTGCAGGCCTTCCAGGTCAGCCTGGCCATCGCCATTCTGGCTGCGTTCAGCGGTGTCGCTAAACAGCTGCTTGTAGAGCGTGGTCAGCGCTTGAACGTCGCTGCTGGTCTCAACCGCTTGTTCGCCATCAGCGAAGGAAAGGTTTTCAGTACCAACGACTTCGTTCACATCACCGGTTTCGTTATTGGTAACGATGGTGATCGCGCCGTCTTGCTCGATGGTGTAGTCGTCAGCGTTGCCTTCGAATACTGCTACGTCGTCACCCGCGCCGCCGTAGATCGAGTCGTTGCCAGCGCCGCCAGTGATGGAGTCATCGCCTGCGCCGCCAGTAATCGAGTCATCACCACCGCTGGCGGTAATGGTGTCGTTGCCTGCACCGCCGTCAACCGTAGTGTTCTGGTCGCCTGCGATGGTGAATTCGTCACCACCGTTGGTACCAACGATAACGCGCTCAACGGTGTTGAAATTGGCATAAACGCCTTCTTCACCGTCGAATACGTAGACACGACCAGATTCACGGCCAGCGTCGTCGAATTGGATCGGAGCGTCTTGGCTTCCGCGCTCGTTTTCACCAAGGTTCATGAAGATAACGTCGGCGGTGCTGCTTTGGGCTGCGCTAGCGGTAGAAACCTCGCTTTCTACCGTCACATCACCACCGTTAATATCGGCGAGGATAGAGGTGATCGCGGTTTCTAGTGTGGTATTAGTAGGTCGGGCAGCAGTGATCTCGCTTGCTACTTCATTGGATGTGGAGTCGTAATTAGCCATTTGTAGCTACCTTGAATGATGAAACAGTGAAGGTGAAACACTACCGAAATCAGTTCGGTAGATTGCACAAGCTGCCAGGGGCAGCTCGAGCAATGCGGTTAGGCATTCGGTGATATGCCTTTTTATTAACGATGCCCATGTCAATTTCTCGATATGGCATTAGCAACTCAGTTCTGCTTTGCTAATTGGCGTTAACGCTGGCGTATATAAGTGTTTTCAGGATCCAACCAACGCGATCGCGCCGATGAAGCCGGTTGGTTGGGAGTAATAGCTGGTTGGTTGGGAGCCACTGATAAGCGCACCGCGACCAAGTAACTGCCATTGCTTCCCGCTACTGCTTTGGGATCGCCTAGCTGCTGGAGTGAGCCATCCGAAAAAGCTGCTTCCCCGTTTAATTGGTAGTTACTCGCCTCAGGGCCGTTCAAGCACACGGCTAGCTGCGTAATCTGTGTGGCTTTTTGCCGTGTACCCAGAAATTCGTCGTTTTTAACCTGCTGTGTTGCTTGGCCTGCTTTACAGCCTGCCACCACGGTGACTTCTTCTGGCTTTTGCGGCCATATCACCTGAAAACCTTCCAGGCGCGCCTTGCTTTTCGGGTCGCCTAGCCACTCACCGGCGCTAACGCGGACATCACCCTGGCGCTCAACGTGGCCCAGCAACGCAAACTGCTCAGTTGCTGCCTCAGTGCTGGGCGATTCCTTCGCTGGGGCGGCGCGCTCACTAGGCAGACTGTTCGTGCTTGGCTGGCTTTTCGTGTTCAGCTGCTGATTCAGTGACTCAATGCGCCAATGCGCATCAACGTTGTCAGTCAGCGCACGTGGGGAATATTTGCTTACCGCCACCACGGCATCACCACCTTTGACATTTAGCAGCAGGTAGTCGCCGGGGGCGGCAAGTGTTTGGTTGGAAACGTGCTCAGGGCTGACGAACTCGATTAGCCCGCTCATCTGAATAGGTGCCTGACTGAAGGCAAGTGGGATGTTCACCCGTGCCACCGTAGAAGAATCAGCGGGTTCACCTTTAACGTAGGTGCCCAGGTACCTGGCGGTGTACATGCCGGGGGGCAACACTTTCAAGGCAGTTTTGACGCTAATGGCATTGTTGAGGTCAAGCTGACGAGACATAAAAGGTACCCAGTTGCAGTGCAGGTCTTGCTTAGTGTGCTAGTAGCGGATGCCTACAAAACGACATCTATTCGCTTGCGAATCTTCTAATTAAATAAGTCAAGAATAAAGTTGTTAATACTTTGTGCTGTTCTTCTTAATCTAAGTGGTGCCAATTTACTCATTATTGGCTTATTTGGCTAGACAGGAGGGGGCGTTCATTCAGTATTGCTACAAAAAAATACATAGCCGTAAGATATTACTTACACATTTGTAAGCAATATCTTACAAAGTAAAGTTTTTAGCTTGTATCAAGGCCTAAGAGAAATATCTCCGAGCGATACTTCTATTTGGTGAGTGCGGTTTAGCAGTTCGATTAGCACCATGGCCCGCTCCTCGCCTTTTTTCTGATTGAATAGCGCTTGGCTGAAGACGGCTTCTCTGCCTGCAAAGGGGCCGGTGTCAACACTCACCGTTTCGCCGGGCAGTATCAAAGGGTGCTGGTTCCCAGGGGAGTCAGAGTGCTGAGTGTGGTGCTGTAGGGCGGCAATTAACTCATCGGGCACTTTGGCAGGCGCAAGGCCAAAGCTGACCAGTTTAGCCACCCCGCGTGTTGAGCGAATAGGGCGCCAATTACTGTTGGCTTGGTCAAGGCGTATAAACAGGTAATAGGGAAAGAGCGGCTCTGTTATCCACTGCAAACGGCCTTGGCGTTTTTTGCGCAAACGGAGCGTGGGGTGAAATATCTCGAACCCCTGGTTTGCCAAGTTATCAGCGGCACGAAAAGACTCGCCTCCCTTGCACTGAACGGCATACCATCTGTCTCTTGTTTGCTTCTGTTCCATTACGCTTAGTCTACCACTTAAGGGATCGTTTTTGATGTGTTCAGCATATAGCTTTCAAATAGTTGGGTATATATCGTGGCGCTTTAGGCTGTTCGAAAGTGCGGTTAAGCGGCCTACCCCCCTTGGTGCAGTTCTGTTATGCTGCGGCGATTAATTTTCTGCGCTTGACGCCTCTTTGATTCAACGGTGGACCCTCCATGGCAAAGCAACAGGAAGCAACGGATTTGCAGCGGGCATTGAAAGCTTGCAAAGGTTCGTTCGTATCGGTGGGATTTTTCAGTATGTTCGTCAACTTACTGATGCTTGTTCCCCCTTTATATATGCTTCAAGTTTACGATCGGGTGCTCTCTACCCAAAGTGTTGACACCTTGTTAATGCTAACGCTCGTTGTGGTATTCCTCTTTATGATTATGGGGGGGCTAGAACTGGTGCGTTCGCGTATTTTAGTGCGCGTTGGCAACAAACTTGACACCTCCATTAACGAACGCCTGTATAGCGCTATGTTTCGCCGTAGCTTGGTGGCGCAGGGCGGCCAAAGCGCACAACCCTTGAGTGACTTGACCAGCCTGCGCCAGTTTCTAACCGGTAATGGCCTGTTCGCCTTCTTTGATGCCCCCTGGGCGCCTGTTTACATCGGGGTGATGTTTTTATTCCACCCATGGCTGGGCATATTTGCTATTTGCGCTGGTTTAATACTGATTGCACTCGCTATTGCCAACGAGAAAGCAACTAAAAAGCTGCTCGCCGAAGCCAATAGTGAGCATATTCAGGCGCAAAACCTTGCCAACTCTAACCTGCGCAACGCTGAAGTGCTGCATGCCATGGGGATGTTGCCGGGCATTATGGGCCGTTGGTCCAAACGCCATCACGAATTCTTGTCAAAGCAGTCTCAGGCCAGCGACAGAGCAGGCGCGTTAACTAATACATCAAAAGTGCTGCGGATGCTGTTCCAATCATTGATTCTGGGGCTAGGTGCGCTGTTGGTGCTGCGTGGTGACATGACTGGCGGCATGATGATTGCCGGTTCCATCCTGATGGGCCGCGCACTGGCCCCTATCGACCAAATGATTGGCGGTTGGAAAGGTTTTGTTAATGCGCGCGGTGCTTATGGCCGCTTAAACGAGCTACTTGCGCAGATCCCCGGCGAAGAGCGCAAGATGTCGTTGCCTGCACCGCAAGGGGTGGTGGCACTGGAAGGCGTCGCCGCGGCACCACCGGGGTCGCGCATGGCGACCATTCGTGGCATTAACTTCAGCGTTCCTAAAGGCGAACATGTGGGCATCATTGGCCCCAGCGCTGCCGGTAAGTCTACTCTGGCGCGCGTACTGTTAGGCATTTGGCCTTCGCAAGTAGGTGATGTACGCCTGGATGGCGGGGTGATTACCCAGTACAACCGCGACGAAATCGGGCCTTATATTGGTTACCTTCCCCAGGACATCGAACTGTTTGATGGGACTATTAGTGAGAACATTGCTCGTTTTGGCAACATAGACCCGCAGCAGGTAGTAGAAGCTGCCAGAAAGGCGGGTGTTCATGAAATGATTTTGGAATTGCCCAACGGTTATGACACGGTCATTTCCTCCACTAGCGGTGCGCTTTCCGGTGGGCAGCGTCAGCGCGTTGGTTTGGCGCGTGCCCTTTACGGTAAGCCGGTACTGGTGGTCTTGGATGAACCTAACGCCAACTTGGACGATGCCGGTGAGCGTGCCCTGGCCATGTCGATCGCCCAGATGAAAGCCGAAGGGACGACTCTGTTTGTGATCAGCCACCGCACCAGCGTGCTCAAAAATATGGACAAGCTGCTGGTGATGAAAGAGGGGCAAGTCAGCATGTTTGGGCCGCGCGACCAAGTGCTGGCCCAGTTTGCCAAAAAGCCGCGTGAGCAAGTTAGTCAGCAAAGCGCTGCCCGTCTCTCAGCCATCTCCGGTGGCCGTGGCAGCGAGGAGAAATCATGAGCGACGAAAAACCCAATTTGCCCTCTTCCGAGATCGACGTCACCCCCAAAGGGCCTATGACGTTTGATGGGGAGGCCAGTGAAAAGCTGCCCACCAGCGACAAAGGCTACCGTAAGCTGGGGTATGCGATCCTGTTTATTGCGCTAGGTGGTTTTGTGCTATGGGCGTCCACCGCTTCGCTGGCCATTGCTGTGGTAGCGCCTGGCAGCGTGTCGATCGAATCGTTCAAGCGTACCGTGCAGCACTTGGAAGGCGGTATCGTTGAGCAACTACTCGTAGAAGATGGCGACAAAGTGGAAGCGGGTGACACCCTGCTGGTGTTAAGTGATACCCAGTCAGGCTCCCAACTGGCCATTGCCCGCTCCCAGTACTTGATTAATCGTGCCATGGAAGCCCGCTTGCTTGCCGAGCAGGAAGGGGCTGAAATGATGGAAATACCTGAGGATATTCAAGACACCGACGACCCGCGTGTTCAGCAGATTGTCGCGGTTCAACAAAGCCTGTTCGCCGCGCGTCGCCAGTCGCTTAAAAGCACGCTGGAATCGCTGGATGAACAAATCGTGCAAATGCGCGAACAGATCGCAGGGCTGGAAGAACGTATCAGTGTTAATACGCGCCGCGTTAGCTCCTTGCGGTCCGAGGCAGAGGATTTCCGTTCGCTTTACCGTGAAGGCCTGGGCGATAACCAGCGCCTTCGTGAACTAGAGCGCCAAGTGCTTCAGTATGAAGGTGATAACGCCGAGTTCCGCGCCAATATTGCCCAGCTTCGCTCGCAAATTAGCGAAAACCGCATGGAGCGCGAAATTCAGCAACAAGAGTTTCAGAAAGAAGTAGGCGAGCAACTGCGTGACGCGCAAGCGCAAATTGCCGAAGCGGAAGAGCAGATTATTTCTCTGCAAGACCAAGTGAACCGTGCGGTGGTGACTGCGCCGGTTTCAGGTACTGTGGTGGGGCGTCAAATACACACCATTGGCGCGGTTATCCGGGCCGGTGACACTATTATGGATGTGGTGCCTTCCAATGAGGGTTTTGTCGTTGAAGCGCGCATCCCGACGCGAGACATCGACAATATCTATATCGGCCAATTTGCTGAAATCCGCTTTAGCGCCTTCAATCAGCGCCTCACCGATGTTATTGATGGCGAAGTCATTCATGTTAGTGCGGACAGCTTTGAAGACGAGGCGACGGGCGAAGAGTACTACCGTGCTCGTGTACGTGTGACTGAAACGGGCCAAGAAAAAATGACCGAACAGATGCAGCTGCTCTCCGGCATGCCCGCAGAGGTGATGCTTCGCACTGGTGAGCGGACCTTTGCCAGCTACATTGCCAAGCCTATCACCGATATGCTGTCGCGCGCCCTACGAGAGGATTAATGACCAGGATGTTGCTGCCTAAAATCATCAAAATGGCTCCGCTCGCACTAGCTGTCATGCTAGTCAGCCAGCCATTGTACGCCCAGCAAGACGTACCCGCAGATGCGCAAGCACTGGCCGAATACGAAGCCCTTGAGGCAACAGAACAGTCGGCTAGTGGCCAACAGTTGCCCTCGCTACCTGAGCTATTTGTACGCGCGTTAGAAAACGACGCGGAACTTTCAAGCCAGCGTTTCGAGGTGGAAGCCACGCGGGAAGAAATTGCCTTGGCTCGCTCGCAGCTATTACCGCAAGTGAGCGCTTCGGGTGGTTATCTATGGCAAGACTCCACCAATATTCAAACCTCACCGGATGATTTCGGCCTTGACCAACAGGCGACACGCCCAGGTGAGATTGACGAACAATACTGGCAGCTCCAGCTACAGCAGCCCCTGTTTAGCCTAGAGCGTTGGCGCGGGATGGATGTAGCGGACGCGCAGGTGAGCGCGGCAGAGCTGCAGCTGGCGGTGGTCGAGCAAGACCTGGCGTTGCAGGTGACAGAAGCCTACGTGCAGGCCTATCTGGCAGCACAGCGGCTGGGGCTTTTGGAGTCGCAGCAAGCATCCCTGGAGCTACAGGTGCGCCAAGCCAGCCGAGCCTATGACCTGGGAATTGGCAACCGCGTTGATCTTTTAGAAGCGCAATCACGCTATGACCAAGCGATTTCCGATGCGGTAGAAGCGGAAAACGAACTCGATAACGCTCTAAGCGAGCTTGAGCGATTAACCGGCACAATGCCTGCATTTCGCGATGTAGCTACGTTAGGCGAGTTGGCTGACCTGGAAGTGAAGCGGGACTTTGGCGGCCAGGATGCGTGGTTGGAAAGAACCGGGCAAAACCTGAACGTGCTACTGGCCCAGCGTGAACGGCAAATCACCGAGGCCGACACCAGCACACGGCGCGCCGGTTACTACCCTGAAGTTAATCTCAATCTAAGCTATTCAGACCGGGTCAGTGATGATGAGCTGCGTGAAAGCGAAGATTACCGCGCCAGCGTAGAAGTCAGCGTGCCGATCTATCGCGGCGGTTACACAAACGCCAGCGTACGCCAAGGCGAATTGCGTATTAAAGCAGGCCAAGCGGCGGTAGATAACGAGCAAAATCTAGCGGTACAAGAAGTGCGTACCCGCCTGCGCTCTTTAAATGGTGGCGTGCGTCGTTTGGAAGCATTAACCCAAGCGATTAGATCCAGCGAGCTGTTTCTGCAAGCCGCTGAGCGTGGCCAGCAGTTAGGGCTGCGTGACCTTGTTGATGTGCTCGACGCACGGGCAAGCTTGTATGATCAACGCATTCAGTTTGTCGATGTGGTCGGCAACTATGCGCTGGACCGGTTAGCACTAGAAACCGCCGTGGGTGAATTAAGCAGCGATGATTTAGCTGACATTATGGTCTTGCTTAATTCCATGTCAGAACAGGGAGCTATGACAGACCTGTCCGCTAGGACAAATGAGACGGCAGGGTAATGGTTAGCGCATGGCTGTATTGAAAGGAACACAGACAAACGACTGGCTTAGACGTGCTATGCGCTGTTTTGATGCTGGCATCGCGATGCTGGTATCGCTAGTCACTCTCTGGGCTATGCCGCATATCAACGCAGAGGGTGATGATTACCTCTTTCTCATTGTGATCGGCAGTTTAATCCTGCCCGCCGTTGGCGAATTAATGGGCCTTTATCAACCCTGGCGTGGACGTAGTTTATACACCATGCTCGGGGTTTATGTGCTCAGCTGGTTGGCGGCCATCGGCGTTATCAGCCTGCTGTTAGTGGCTACCCATACCACACAGAGCTTTTCACGCCTGTGGATGGGGGTTACCGCCTTAGCAGTGCTGTTCTCTGGCAGCTTGGTGCGTGCCGCTCTCTATGCCTATCTACGGCATGTGCGCGCCACTGGGCGCAATTTGAAAAATGTGCTGATCATAGGGCAGCCCGATAACGTTGGCCTGCTTGTGCAGCGCGTCAACGATTTGCCTCAGGCCGGCTACGTTATCGTGGGCAAGCACTTGGATACTGGTGACGCAGCGTTTATGAATAACATGGCGGCGTTTGCCATTCAAAATACATTTCAGCGCCAATTTGATGAAATTTGGCTAGGTTACCCACTGGTAGAAGGCGCACGAGTGCGTGAGCTAATGAGTCTGTTAGCCGGCATCCCCACCACTATCCGCTTTTTCCCTGACCTGCCGGATATCCGCCTGCTTAACCACCGCATTGCCCAAGTGGCCGGTTTGTATTCTTTAGAACTGAATCACACTCCTCTCAATGGCCCCATGCGGTTCGTCAAAGCGTTAGAAGATCGAGTTCTGGGGTTGGCGCTGTTTGTGGTTTTTCTTCCGGTCATGTTAGCGGTGGCGGTCGCTATTTATTGCCAGATGGGGCGCCCGATCCTGTTTAAGCAAGTGCGCCACGGGCTTGATGGAAAGTGCTTTAAAATTTACAAATTTCGTACCATGAAGCTACATGAGAGCGCCTCAACAGAGCAGGCGACGCTTGCCGACCACCGTATTACCCGGCTGGGCGGCTTTCTGCGCCGCACCAGTTTAGATGAACTTCCCCAGCTTTATAATGTCTTGCAAGGGCGTATGTCACTGGTAGGACCACGCCCTCACGCCATGGATCACAACGATCACTACAAAGATCATATCGAGATTTACATGCAGCGTCACCGGGTTAGGCCCGGCATGACGGGCTGGGCGCAAGTCAATGGGCTACGAGGCATCACGGAAGATGTAAAATTGATGCAAAAGCGTGTCGAATACGATCTTTATTACATAGAAAAATGGTCGCTTGGTTTCGATCTGAAAATATTGGCCATGACCATCACGCGTGGCTTTATAAACACACAGCCTTAGAGTAACTATGATCCACCGAGCCGATGAATAAGAACCGTCACGTTCGGTTAGTGAATGTCGGTTTGTGAAGTTTGGTTCGTGAAATAAGGGCCATTAAATAAGTTTCAAGGAGGATAGATGATTTTACCTGTGATTTTATCAGGCGGTTCGGGGTCGCGTTTATGGCCGGTTTCTCGCGAGCACTACCCAAAGCAGTTTCTGAATCTTCACAAAGATGACCGCAGCTTGCTACAAGAAGCAGCGCAGCGACTGAATAATGTTGAAGATACCGGCACACCGATCGTAGTGTGTAACGAAGAACATCGTTTTTTGGTCGCCGAACAGATGCATCAAATTGGTCTGGAAAATACCCAGATTATTTTAGAGCCATGTGGGCGAAATACAGCCCCTGCGCTGGCTCTGGCGGCCTTGGCGGCTCAGAGCGTTAGTGCAGAAGCAGAGCTGCTGGTAATGCCTGCCGACCATGTTATTAAAGACGAAGCCGCCTTTGCCGAGGCAGTGGCAAAAGGCAGTGAGCTGGCCAGCCAAGACAAGTTAGTAACGTTTGGCATTACTCCCAGCATGGCTCATACCGGTTATGGTTACATTAAGCGTGGCTCCGTCCAGGGAGCAGGATACAACGTTGATGCCTTTGTCGAAAAACCCGACCAGGAGCGTGCCGAAAGCTATCTGGCAAGCGGTGATTACCTATGGAACAGCGGCATCTTCCTGTTTAAAGCCAGTGTCTACCTAAATGCTTTACGCCAGTATGCGCCGGACATTCTCGATGTTTGTGAGCGTGCGTACGCGCAGCGTAGTGAAGATCTCGATTTTTTACGGGTTGACCAGGAAACGTTCGCCCAGTGCCGTAGCGAATCGATCGACTATGCCGTCATGGAACATACCCAAGAAGCAGCGGTCGTGCCTATGGATCCAGGCTGGAGTGATATTGGTGCCTGGGATGCGCTACACGAACTGAAAGCAAGTGACGACCAGGTAAATGGTAACGCCCTACACGGCGATGTCATGATTCATAACACCCGCAATAGCTTGATCCACAGTGAATCCCGGCTGGTGGCTGCCGTCGGTGTCAATAACTTGGTCATCGTTGAGACCGACGATGCCGTATTAGTAGCTGACCGGCACCAAGCGCAAGACACCAAGCTGATTGTGAATGCTCTTAAAGCGGCGGGTCGCAAAGAGTCCACTTCTCACAAACGCGCCTACCGCCCTTGGGGCAATTACCACACCATGGTGCTAACCGACAGCTTCCAGGTGAAGGAGATTGTGGTTAAACCAGGTGCCAAGCTTTCGCTACAGATGCACCATCACCGCGCAGAACACTGGGTCGTCGTAAAAGGCACTGCTAAAGTGACTCAAGGGGAAGGGCACGGCGATTTGAGCAACCTCAAAAGCTTTTTGCTCTCCGAAGATGAGTCCACCTATATACCTTTGGGAACAGTGCATCGTCTTGAAAACCCAGGCGTCATTCCCCTGCACTTGATTGAAGTGCAAACGGGCTCCTATTTAGGGGAAGATGATATCGTTCGCTATAACGACGAGTACGGCCGCGAATAAATCCGGTTTCGAGCACGTACTGCCGTGAATAGGAGCGAATGACGGTAATGAAAGTCGCCATTGTCCACGACTGGCTGACCACTTGGGCCGGGGCGGAAAAAGCCCTGGCCGAGTTGCTTGCCTGCTATCCTCACGCAGAGATTTTCACCATGGTGAACTTTCTGCCGAAGGACAAAATCCCTAGCCTGATAGGGCGCACCATTCACACTAGTTTTATCCAAAAGCTACCGGGTGCGCGCAAACACTATCGGCGCTATTTACCCCTAATGCCGCTGGCGGTAGAGCAGTTCGACCTGAAGGGATTCGATCTGATTCTATCGAGCAGCCATGCCGTTGCCAAAGGGGTTATCTCGGACCCTGGTGCTGTACATGTTTGCTACTGCTACAGCCCTATGCGCTATGCCTGGGATATGCAACACCAATATTTGCGCCAATCCGGCAATACACGGGGGCCAATCAGTTGGCTCATGCGCTGGCAACTGCACCGGTTACGCCAGTGGGATTACATTAACGCCCAGCGCGTCGATCACTTTATTGCGATTTCTCATTACATTGAGCGGCGCATTGAAACGTTCTATCGGCGCAAGGCAGAAGTGATTTATCCCCCGGTAGATGTTGAAAAATTTAGCTATGACCGGCCACGAGAAGCCTTCTATCTAACCGCTTCAAGAATGGTGCCGTACAAGCGGATTGACCTGGTGATCGAAGCTTTTAACCAGATGCCAGACCGACAGTTGATAGTGATTGGTGATGGGCCTGACTACGCCAAATTAAAAGCGTTAGCAGGGCCCAATGTCACCCTGCTGGGGTATCAGCCAGATAACGTTTTGATGGATCACCTTGAGCGTACACGTGCTTTCGTCTTTATGGCAGAAGAGGATTTTGGCATCCTGCCGGTAGAAGCCCAGGCCGCCGGTGCGCCCGTGATTGGTTATGGCGTAGGTGGTATGCGGGAAACTATTGTTAATGGAGGAAGCGGGCTACTGGTGCAGGAGCAAACCGTTGAAGCACTTCTCGTGCGGATTAAACAGTTTGAAGCACTGCAAGCCGCACCACCGGAAGGGGAAGATGAAGAGGCACCGTTTACCCCGCTAGTTTGCCGTAAAAGCGCTATTCGTTTCGAAAGCGCTAACTTCCGCCAGGCGATTGATAAACTTATACAGCGTTATTTAAAAAACAACGCTGAAATAGAACCTTAATATACGTCGCGCAAGGTTTGATACAACGTATCGGCAGAGAGCTGCCAATCGAATTTAGCAGCCTGTAAGGGGCCGTCTTGGCTAAAGCGCGTACGCTGTGCTTCGTCGGTTAAGGCGGTTTCTAGCTGGGCAGAAATTGCCTCAACATCAAGCGGGTCTGCATAAAACGCACACTCGCCAGCGACCTCTTCCATCACCGTATTCCGGCTGGTTAAAACCGGTACACCGCATGCTAGTCCCTCCACCACTGGCATTCCAAAACCCTCATATACCGACATGTAAGCGATCAAACCAGCCGCCGCGGTAAGACAGGGAAGATCTGACTGGGCAACATAACCTAAACGGATTAACTCGCCACGCTCTTCAAGCCGAGCAATATCGGCTGCAAGAGCTGTATTTTTCCAGCCACGGGCGCCAACGCACACCAAGGGCCACTCTTGACGTAGCCAGGCTGGCAATCGCTCATATGCACTTAGCAAGCGGGAAAGGTTTTTTCGCGGCTCCAGGGTGCCAACAGAAAGGATATAGCGTTCAGGCAGAGAAAAGCGCTCAAGCAGGGCGTTCGTTTCACTTTTACTGTGGGGACGAAATGCCAACCCAGCAGCCGGTGGCACCAAACGAATGCGCTCGGCTTTAACGCCTAGATGTGTTTGTAAAGCGTCCGACGTAAACTGCGAAATGGTCACAATACGTTCAGCACGTTCCACCGACGATGCCAGAGCGCGCTTAAGCAATGCAATGCGTGACGCGGGGTGAAGTTCAGGTAACGCTAATGGAGAGAGATCATAAATCGTCACTACTGAAGGGCAGTGTGCAGGTTTAAGAATAAAATTCGGCTCCCAATATACATCAGGTGGCTGGTGTAGGCTGTAAGAGTGAAAACGTTGCGCTTTAAAGTATTGCCATGCTCCACGAGCAAGAGGAAGCTGCTTAACAAATGGTTTTAGCCGTCCCAACCAATCTTGGGGCTGGACAGGCTCGCCATTATTCGCGCTGACTAATAAATCGCTTACCGCTTGTTTCCCCACAAAGCGGCCGTGGTACATAGCCGTCACATCATCAATTTGATCATTTTTAAGCAAACGCTGAGTTAATTCGCGTGTGTAGTGTCCAATCCCTGTTAAGGGAGGGGCGAGGCAATCCAAATCGGTTAATAACTTCATAAAAAATGCCTGATTCGACAAACGTAATAATCCACCAGATTATCACAAGCGCGTCGGCAGGTGGGGTGGCCACTGGTTGCCCAGGGTGGTGAGAGTATCGGGTATCGCGTATCATGCGCGCGGAACTGTCCATGGGAGCCCGCGTTGAGCGAGCTGGGAATAGGGTAGCCATATACGCAATCACTAGGGCTCTAATTTCATTGTTCAGATTACAAGTGCTCAGGTTAACAAGTACGCAGGATACGCAGGAAAAGGAGAACCAATGCTCGGCTTAATGCGTGGGATCTGGTCATATCGCCAGTTTATAGTGGACTCAATCCGCAATGACTTTGCCAACCGCTTTGCGAGAAGCCGATTTGGTTTTATCTGGATGGTGGCACAACCCCTCGCCATGGTGCTGGTCTACGCACTGATTCTTTCTGAAATACTGGCGGCCCGACTACCCGGCATAGAAAACCAGTACGCCTACGCTATTTACCTGTCGGCGGGTTTTCTCGCCTGGACGCTATTTTTTGAGCTACTTACCCGCTCACTGACCTTGTTTATAGATAACGCCAACCTAATAAAGAAAATGCGATTTCCCCGTATCGCTTTGCCGATCATAGTGCTGGGAACAGGGCTGATTAATAACGTTATTCTGTTTATTGCCATTCTCGGCGTATTTGCCGCGTTAGGCCATATGGGAGGGCTTGAGCTTTTGTGGCTAGCCCCGATGATGCTGCTAACCGCCATGCTAGCGATTGGTTTTGGGCTATTGTTAGGCGTGCTAAACGTGTTTATTCGCGATGTAGGGCAATTCGTTACCATCGTGCTGCAGTTCTTATTCTGGCTAACGCCTATCGTATACCCGCTAGTGATCGTGCCAGACGAGTATCGCCACATGCTGCAGTACAACCCGCTTTTCCCGATTGTTAGTGCTTACCAAGATATACTCGTTTATGGTCAGGCCCCGGTAATATCATCGTTGTGGCCCACCTTAATACTCGCACTTGGGCTGCTACTAGCTGGGCTAATGTTATTCCGCAAAGCCTCTCCCGAAATGTCTGACGCCCTCTAAGTAACGGTGTAATGATGGATTCAAGTTACCTCATGGAAGTGAGCGGTGTAGGCAAAGCTTACAGCCGCTATCGCTCAGAATGGCATCGCGTAGCTAGCTGGTTTTTGCCGGTGTCGCCCAGTCAAGAAACCTGGATACTGCGCCATATTAATTTCAGTGTGCGGCCTGGCGAAGCCTTAGGGGTAGTAGGCCAAAACGGCGCAGGCAAAAGCACGCTGCTCAAAATGATTACCGGCACGTTGGCACCTACTGAAGGTGAGATAACGGTGAGAGGGCGTATTGCCGCGATCCTAGAGTTGGGCATGGGCTTCAACCCCGAGTTCTCTGGTCGGCACAACGCCCGTTACACGGCCAGCCTCATGGGCTTTGACGCTGAGCAGATAGACGCCATGATGCCCAAGGTAGAAGCCTTCGCAGAAATTGGCGACTACTTCGACAAGCCCGTGCGCACCTACTCCAGCGGCATGCAAATGCGCGTTGCCTTTGCCGTCGCGACCGCCGAGCGGCCGGATATTCTGATCGTCGACGAAGCGCTTTCTGTTGGCGACAGCTATTTTCAGCATAAGAGCTATGACCGCATTCGCGAGTATCAGGCTCAGGGCACCTCGCTTTTGCTGGTATCTCATGACCCGAGCCTTGTGCAAGGGCTGTGCGATAGAGCCGTTCTGATTGAGCGCGGCGCGATTATCAAAGACGGCCCGCCCGGCGATGTGATGGACTACTACAATGCCTTAATTGCCGAAAAAGAAAATAGCGCAGTCGAAGTGCGCACGCTTGAAGATGGCAAGTCGCAAACTATCTCTGGGACAGGCGAAGCCCGTATCAGCCAAGTGGGACTGTTTAATCAGCAAGGGCAGCCCATTGAATACGTCCGCGTTGACCAAGAGGTGGAGCTCCAGGCCCGTGTCACCATTAACGCTAACCTGCGTAGTTTAGTGTTCGGCTACCTCATTAAAGACCGGCTTGGGCAATCCGTGTTCGGTACTAATACTTGGCATCAAGACCAAGTGATAGAAGATGCGCATGAGGGTGAACTAATCGACTACCGCATTAAGTTCCCGGCTAAATTAGGTCCTGGCAGTTACTCAATTTCACTCTCGGTTCACGCTGATGACAGCCATGTGAGTGCTAATTACCACTGGTGGGATCACGCCGTCGTGTTTGATGTCGTCAACGAACAACACCCGTATTTTATTGGGGTTTGTCACTTACCTGCGACTGTTAGCTGCACGCGCCAGCCCCAATAATTAGCGGCGCTTTTAGCCGCTGCATTACGCTTAAGGATATTCGCCATGCAAGACGACTTTTATCTGAGACTCGAAGAGCGCTTTCGCGGCGCACCCGAAGAGATAAAGCAGCGCCTACGCGCCTACTTGCCCACCACTGCTCAGGTGCAGGCCTTCTACCCCCAAGGGTTGGCAATCGACGTAGGCTGTGGGCGTGGTGAATGGCTTGAGCTGATGCAAGAGCAAGGGTTCGAAATCCTGGGCATCGACACTAATGCCGACATGGTAGAGGTCTGTAAACAAAAAGGGCTCAGCGCTGAGTGTGCTGATGCTTTTGATCGGCTGGCGACGTTCGAAAGCGATAGTGTTGCCATCGTCTCTGGTTTTCACATAGCCGAGCACCTGCCTTTTGATACGCTCATGGCGCTGATGAAAGAAGCCAATCGCGTCCTCAAGCCTGGCGGCCTGTTGATTTTAGAAACACCCAACCCAGAGAACCTCAATGTCGGGCTCTGGACCTTTTACATGGACCCCACGCACCGGCATCCCATTCCGCCGCTGCTGCTTCAGTTCCTGGGCGAAGAAGCGGGTTTTGCTGACAACCGCATCATTAAACTCAACGGCCCCGAATCCCCCGAAGCAGGCAGCCCGCCGCTGGCTAGGGTGGCGTGGTCGTTAAGTGCGCACCCTGATTACGGGCTCATTGCGCAGAAGCAAACCACCGAGCAACAAGACGCGCTGCTAAGCCACTTAACCCACGATGATTTGGCTCAGCCGCTGCAGCAAATCAATATTGAGCTAGAGCAACTGCAGAGCGAATGGGAGCGCATGAACGCGGAACATGGCGCTCTTCAAAATCAGATCAAAACGCTGCAAGATCAAAACAGCGCTCAGGAAGAGGAGCACGCTGACGAGCTTGAAGCAGCCAAAGCGCGCACCCGCATGATTGAAGAGCATTATCATGCTGCCCGTCGTGAACTGCACGACACCCAGTCGCGCTTTCACGTATTAGAAGCCAAAGCAGATAAAGTCTATCAACAGCTACTCAGTACCCATGCCAGCCTCTCGTGGCGTATTACCAAACCACTGCGTTTTGTCAGCCGAGTGATTCGCAAAGGTCCCGGTAAAGCTAAAAATGCTTTGGTGAAAGGGCTGCGACTGGCGTTCAAAATTGCCATTCAAATTCCCGGTGTACACGCCTTTGGCAAAAAAGCGCTAGATCGAGCCCCGGGCTTACGGCGTTTCAAAAATAAGTTACAAGGTCAGCCAGCACAGGCGGGCCAGCCTGGCTATGTGCGCCCAGAGTACCAAAATGAACAGCGTGGCCGTATTACCAGCGACATTAGCCAGCGACTAGGCGATCGTCCCACCAAGCCCCAGGAAGGAGACCAATAATGCGTTTGATCCTGGAGCTGGGCACTCATCACAAGGACTACCTAGAGTATACGCTGGAGCTGATTAACTACCTGAAAAACCAAACGCCTGAGCTAGCAATTGCCGTACACCTGCTAGATGACGAAAAAGGCCATGGGGAAGTCACTATTGGAGCGCGGCAGCAGCTAAGCCGCGTGATTGAAAGCACCCAAATCCACGTGACACCCTATCCGCTTGGTCCGGCCACCACTGACCAAAGCGAGCTCACCGAGCAGATTAACGCCCGGCTGGTTGAACGCATCTGTGATTTTGCCATTGAACCGCTAACCCCCGATGCAGTGCTACGGCTGGTGCCTAGCAGTGATGCAGCAACAACGGTGTTTACCGATGGGCGTCAATCGTCGTTGCGTTACCCACAGCTAATCGTTGACCCGCAAACCACAAGCGTAGAAGCCGTACACGCCCATTTGGTGAGTCTTCTGGCCACGCTAACGGCACCGGCTCATTTCACTCCGGTCGAGCAGCCTGCTACCAAGCCGCGCCTAGCGTTTGTCTCACCGCTGCCGCCGTTGCAAACCGGCATCGCCGACTACAGTGCCGAATTACTACAAGCGCTTGAGCCGTTTTACACCATCACTCTGGTGGTTGAGCAACCCAGTGTCGCACCCGCCGAGTTAGCGCAACAGTTCGCTATTCGCGACAGCCAATGGTTTATGCATCAAGGGGCCAGCTTTGACCGTGTGCTTTATCACTGGGGCAACTCCCAGCACCACACGCACATGCTGGCAATGATGGACCGTCACCCCGGTAGCGTCGTACTACACGACTTTTTCAGTGGCGACGCCATCAAACGGTTGGCGGATGAGCAGCGCGATTTTGGTCGCGTGTTGTATACCGCGCACGGTTATGACGCTATTGCTGAATGGAGCCAGGACTTATCCCACGCGGGGGTAGAGAAAACGCTGCGTCACTTTCCGCTTAATCACCCTGTCGTTTCTCGCGCTACCGGCGTATTAGTGCACTCGCAATACGCATTAGACCTAGCCCGGCAATGGTATCCAGAACATCTGCTATCGGATTGGCGTTACGTACCGTTTTTACGAATGGCCCCGGTCGAGCAGGAAAATACAGACCAACAGCGCATAAGCGCTCGACAAAGCCTAGGCATAGACGAAGATACTTTCGTGATTTGTACTTTTGGCCTTATTACGCCCAACAAGTGTACTCAGGCCCTGCTCGATGCCTTCAGCAGTAGCGAGCTTGCCAATCAGCAAAAAGTGCAGTTAGTGGTAGTGGGTGGCTACGGCCATGCCGCTTATCAGCGGCAAATAGAGCATTGGCTAAAACAATATGACCAGCCTGCCAAGGTACACGTTACCGGTTACGCCAGCGCCGACACCTACCGCCATTATCTGCAGGCCGCGGATGTAGGGGTACAACTGCGCACCAATTCACGCGGGGAAACCTCCGCCGCCGTGTTTGACTGCTTAGCGGCGGGGTTGCCGATGATCGCTAATGCTCACGGTTCAGTCGCTGAGTTACCCGAACACGTCGCCTTACTGACGCCCGATGCTGTAGATGTCGATATCCTGAGAAGCGCGCTTGAAACGCTTTATCAAGATACTGCGCGCCGCGAAGCTCTTGCCCAGGCGGGGCAGCGCTACGTGCGACAATCTCATGGCCCGGGCGCCGTTGGCAAAGCCTATGCACAAGCTATTGACACCCTGCACGATCGAAGCCGCTTAGGGCGTTACCAGCGCCTGCTGAAAGACCTTCAAACTCTGCGCGAACAAGAAGGTCTGGTGTTACATAATCAAGCCGACCTTTCTGCTTTAGCGGAGGCCATTGATGTTGGCCAGCCACCCGTGCATGGCCCGCGCTTACTGATTGATGTATCCAATATTGCCAATCACGACCTGCGCACCGGTATCGAACGCGTTACCCGCAACCTGTGTGAAATTTTTCTGCATGCGCCCCCTGCGGGCTACCGGGTAGAGCTTATCCGCAGTTTGGGCGGCGAATGGCACTACGCCCGCGCCTACGCTGCGGAACGGCTGGGCTTAGACCCCATTTTGGGCGAAGACGAAGTAATTACCCCACGCCGGGGTGATGTGTACCTCTCGCTTGAATGGTCGCCCCCGGTATTGGCTGCCACCTACGAGCGTTTCCAAGCCATGCGCGCCTTGGGGGTTAAGCTTTACTTCACCGTGTTCGATGCGTTGCCGATGCAGTTTCCCCATCACTTCCCGGACTTTGTGGAAGGCACCTACGAAGACTGGCTTTCGCGCGTGCTGGGCTTGGCCGACGGGCTCTGCTGTATCTCTGCCGCCGTAGCTGACGATATCCGCACCTGCGCTTATCAGTTGCCTGAACCGCTGCGCCCCCAGGGCGAGTTACCTCAATTAGGCCATTTCCATTTAGGCGCCGACTTTACCGCTAGGGCAGCCAGCCAAGGCCTGCGGCCGGAAGATCATGCTACCCTGGAAAAGCTTGCTGGCGATGCGCCTGTATTGCTAATGGTCGGCACTCTGGAGCCCCGTAAAGGCCACGCTCAGGTAATCACTGCCATGGAACACTTATGGCAGCAGGGCAGCCAGGCGCGGTTAGTGATAGTCGGTAAGTTAGGCTGGAAAATGGATGACATGGCCAAACGCCTTAATGAACATCCTGAGCAGGGCAAGCGCTTGTTCTGGGTGGAGGGGGCCAGTGACGATATGCTTTCTGAATTATACCGCACTAGCACCGCGTTAGTGGCCGCCTCGGAAGGCGAAGGCTTTGGGCTACCGCTGATTGAAGCGGCCCAGCGGGGTATCAAAATCATTGCTCGCGACATTCCCGTGTTTAGGGAAGTGGCCGGTAAAAATGCCAGCTACTTTGCGTCCACCGACGGCGAAGGGTTAGCAGAAGAACTGAAAGTCTGGTTTACCGCCAATGAGGCCAACCAAACTCCTAGTGTCGAGACCATGCCTTGGTTAAGCTGGGAGCAAAGTGCCGCGCAGCTGCTCGCACTGGTGTTGCCGCAACGTCCTAAATAGCACCCTAAAAAACCATGCCCTCAGCAGAAAGTGGGGGCATAAGTTGTGGCTCAAGCAATCTCGACCATTTCAAACGGGGTATAAGCAATCCCATCGCTAATGGTGTCAGCGACATTGGCACGGTTTTCAGCGCTCTCGCTAAAATTGACCAGCACGTTATTACGCTGTGTCGTATTACTTTCCAAAGCATCCATCCAGAAGTTGACCCCGCTGGGTTCTCCTTGGCGACCCAGCACATTTTGGTAAAGCGCATCCACAAAGGCACTATTGTTGGCGGTGTCCCCAAGGCGAGCGTTAAATTCGGCGCTTTCTAGGAAACCTGTCGCAATATCAGTCAGCGTCGTTCCGTTATCATGTAAATCTATCCAATAGCCCAAGCCACTCAGATCGCCTTCTCGGTCGAGCGCCGCCTGATAAAGGCGAAACATATCGCCCGCGTTGCCTTCTATGTCCAGCGCTAGTGAATGGTCTGTGAAGTGCAAACGCTCGGTGTACTGCAGATCAATCGTTTGCCACCCATTGGCTGAAGAGAGCATATCGACCCGTGCCTGATCAGCGCCGTTAACAACGAAATGTTCAAGCGCATCAAACGACACATTGAATTTCGCATGATCGATTCCTGGGCCACTGTCGAAGGTGAGATAAAAGGGGGAGGGGTCGCTGATGCGTATATCCAGCCAATCGTCACCCCAGTCTCCGCTAACATGAGCGCTGGTGCCTTGAGTGACCGCCACATCGTAAATAAAAATATCGTCAATAATACTGCCGCGCACCGAGCTTTTATCCGCCGGAATCGCAAAGATTTGTTGCGCATCGGAGGTAAAGGTATCGGAATAAAGATGGCGCAGGGCCAAAAGGTCAAATTCACCAAAAACCGGACCAATGTCGTCGTTATAGCTCATGACGGTATTGGTGGCGTTATCCCACTCCTCGGGCAAATAAGGCCCTTGGTCGGTTTCATCATAATGACCAGGGTGTTTTAAGCCCAGAGCATGACCAATTTCATGCAAAATAGTGCTGCTGATGCCGTCAGTATAAATAGGCTCTTCAAAATAGGAGCTACCGTAATTTATATAAACATCCGTTCCTCGGTGCATACCATCATTATGAGCCGTAAAACTCTGCGCAAAACCCGCTGCATCATCATAGGCGCCACCGTTGTAAGTTCCAAATCGCATCATGGCGTCAGCTGGGTCAGCGGTTTCGGTAAACTGTACCCCGATATGCGCGGTTATGTAGTCAAGTGTCTCGCGCACCTGGGCTTGGAGACTTGCATCCATGGGGAGAAAGTTAGGGTAATTCTCCAGGTTGTAATTAACCTCATCAATCGTAAAGGCTCGTTCAGCAAACGCATAAGAAATAGTCACCGGTGTACCGGTTTGCAAACCTGTGGGTAAAAAAGAGGAGTGCAACAGCGCATCAATGCGAATATCGCCGGTAGTTTTATCAATCAAATCCTGCACGAGCTGGCTCCGGTAAGGCGCAAATAATAAAGCGAATTATCTCAAATGAGATGAGAGTAGTCATAATGTTGTTAGGAAGAAAACAAGGTAAGAAGCGCCATGATAAATTCAACGCCTCTTACCCAACCAGAAAGTTATACCACTTCGAAATCGCTATTCACACCCAGCTGCCGACCAGGCATTGAGGCACTTATGGACCGTGTTCCAGCGGCCAAGATCTCGGGTAAATCACGCCATGGGCAGCCGGAGCGCATTCGATAAGAATGCCTTCCACCGTCATTCGTAGATCGGGCTTGAGATAAATTGCTTGTTGAAGCAGGATAATTTTCAGCTTCGACCAGTGTTCATCCGTGAGCATCAGTCGGGGCATTGCAGGCTCGCAGGGTGATGGCTTTGGAACCTGTATTTTGAGGGTTTGCTCTTATCCTACCAATATCCTTACCCTGAAACGATGTTAAGCCTGCACGAACGGTGCATACTCGCCACCTACCTTTCCCCTACAGCTTGCCGAGTAATACGTGTCTAGTAAGGTTCGATTCACGGTCATGTGGGGGGAGCGATACCGACAACATCTATACCTCTCTTGCCAATTGGAAGAGCGTTGCGCTGCCCATGGCGCCTAAGCCAATAACAGTGATATTTGTGGAAATGGTTCTCATAGAGTGGAAACCTAGCTGGAAATATATGGATTGTCAGTCAAGACATCGATCAATAGTGTCGCGCAGCCGATACCAGCCGCTGGAGATCGGCAGAAACCAAGGCTTACCATTATAAAATGGGAGGTGCCTTAAATCCTCGCGGAAGAACGATAAAGGGCGCTGCTCTGTATTTAACATTTTCTGAGCCATGCGATAGCCTAGCCAGGACATTAGAGCGACTCCATTGCCATTACACCCAACGGCAAAGTAGGCGTGATCCTTTACTCCGGCATGAGCCGTTTTATCCAAAGTCATGCCCACATTGCCACTCCAGGCGTGACTGATTCGATAATCGGAAAGTTCAGGCCATATCGCTAGCATACGATGACGAATCTTAGCCGCCGCAGCGCGGTCTCCTATTTGCCGTAAGCCAGGGCGGGAGCCAAATAGCAGGCGGCTACCGTCGGGTGAGGGCCTAGTATAAATAAGGTCACGGCGACTATCGGTGATCATTCGCTTGCTAGGAATCAGCTTTTTAATCAATTCGGGGGGCAGAGGTTCTGTAGCGATTTGATAGCTCTTTACAGGTATTACATGTTTAGCTAGATTGGGTGTAGTTGAGGGATCCGTGTAACCATTGGTAGTAACAAGAACATTGTTTGCGGTAATACTGCCACGGTTGGTGGTCACTGTCCTGCCATTGCGAGATTTATGGATGCTCATAACACGAGCATGAGAGCGTAATATTGCACCCTGTTGACAGGCAAGATTTCTTAGTGCCCGATGGTATTTCCCAGGATGCAGACCACCGTAGTCATCAACTAAAAGGCCACCGTAATAAAAGTCAGAGCCGATGACTTTATACTGCTCCTCGCGAGACAATCGGTGTACGGTAACGCCTGTCTTCCGATGCAAAACATCGCCCATGTCGTAAAGCTGAAGCAGTTGTTTTTGGCTATGTGCACCGAAGAATCGTCCATGAATCCCGAGGTCTGCATCCAGATTTTCATCAAGCACTAATTGTTGAAGGAATGAAAAGGAAGCGACAGAATCTTCAATCATGTGTTCGAAAAGCGTTGTATTAATACCTTTCATAGCACCACCAACAATAAGCTTCTGACCGCTACTGATCATTCCACCATTACGAGTGCTAGCTCCATTGCCGAGTTCTTCAGCATCAAGTACTACTGTATTACGGCCATGGCGGGCCAATTCTATGGCTGCATTAAGCCCAGCATAGCCGGAACCAACTATCACAACGTCGGCTTGAGTTGGCAACGGTTCTAGACAAGTTTCAGGAGGGGCGGTTTCCCACCAATAAGGAGTCGTTCTGAAATCTTCGGTAAAAATGTCGTCACGCCTGTGCATGGGAGGCTCTCATTAGGAATTATAGATTTGATCACCAGCTATAGACCATCCGGATTTTGGTGTTATGTAAAAGATGAAAATGTAGGATATGCATTACGTTCTAATATAAAGTTTTATTCCCTCTTATCAGATAAAAAAAGAATGCTCTATTGGTCCTTCAAACCATAAATGTAATTTTAATACAAATTTCATCAGCTTTTCCTTTTGTAGTCAGAGTTGCCTGTACTCGATGCCAATTTTAGTATGTGTGATTTTGAGGTGATATTAATGTTGAAGTACTTGCTTTAGGAATGTGGCGGCTCTTGGACTACGAGTAGTATTAAAAAAATCTTCAGGTGTCGCTTCATCTTCAATTCGGCCATCATCCATAAATACAACACGATCTGCCACTTGCCGTGCAAACCCCATCTCGTGTGTTACACAGACCATAGTCATGCCAGATTCTGCTAGGTCAATCATAGTCGTTAGAACTTCTTTAACCATCTCAGGGTCAAGGGCAGACGTAGGCTCATCAAAAAGCATAATTTTAGGCTGCATACATAATGATCTGGCTATTGCCACGCGTTGCTGCTGGCCGCCAGAGAGCTGAGCAGGATATTTATGAGCCTGTTCAGGGATACGAACCTTTTCTAGGTATTCGAAAGCCAGCTCTTCTGCTTCACGTTGAGACTTTCGAAGTATCCAAGTTTGGCCTACCGTAAGATTGCGAAGCACACTCATATGTGGAAATAAGTTGAAATTCTGGAAAACCATGCCCACCTTTAGGCGAATTTCTTCAAGCCGGCGTGCATCTGGAAGGACTTTGAGTCCATCAATGGCAATTTCCCCTTCCTGATATGGTTCAAGCCCGTTTAGGCAACGTACAAGGGTCGATTTTCCTGAGCCAGAGGGACCGCAAATGACCACTCTCTCGCCTTGATTAATAGTTAGGTTGATTCCCTTTAGTGCAGCAAAGGAATCGAACCATTTGTTAACTTCATTTATTTTAATCATATTCAGCCGAGTGTTAGAGGTGGACTCTGCAGTAGAATTAAATAATAGGTCTGTCTGGTTTTTCACGTTGCAGCCCCCTACAGAATCATGTTTAGAAACTCACGTGTTCTTGGCTCTGAAGGAGAGCCAAATATCTGTTCTGGTATTCCTGTTTCAACTATTTGTCCTGAGTCCATAAACATTACCCTGTCTGCGACTTCTCGGGCGAAGCCCATTTCGTGGGTGACAACAACCATGGTCATACCTTCGCAGGCAAGTTCTTTCATAACTGATAAAACCTCTCCTACTGTTTCTGGATCGAGAGCAGAGGTGGGCTCATCAAATAAAATGGCCTCAGGTTTCATAGCTAATGCGCGTACGATAGCGACCCGTTGCTGCTGCCCACCGGATAACTCGACTGGGTATGCATCGGCTTTATGAATGAGACCGACTCGATGAAGCAACTTCATTGCATTTTCTTCTGCCTCAACTGCCGTAGAGATACCAGCACGTTGCGGTGCTAGGGTGATATTTCTCTTTACAGTGAGATGCGGAAACAGCGTGTAGTCCTGAAAAACCATCCCAACGCGCTGACGAGTTCTGCGCCAATCTTTATTACTACGTGTTTGGATTGTTGACCCATTCACTTCTATCAGACCACCCGTAGGTTTTTCGAGCCCGTTTAGGCACCGAATAAAAGTGCTCTTTCCAGACCCACTAGGCCCGATAACAACCAATACTTCACCACGTAAGATCTCTGTATTGATTCCATCAAGAGCGCGCATCTCATTATAGGTCTTGGTTAAATTTTTAATTACAATCAAAGGGTTGTGTGGTTCAGAGAGGGCGGTATTTAACATGGCGAATTTCTCCTGGCAAGATCAGCAAAGTCTGATTCCAGCTGAGCATGGGCTTTGACAATTCGAGATTGCCGCTCTTGTAATTCAGATTGGTCTCTGTCTAGAGTCCGGCTCAGTTGCTCCACCATCTGTAATACGTCTTTCTTGGCCGGGCTGCCAGTTCCTGCGCGGCCTTCAACAGCACAAATAGGGTCGAGTGATTTACGTAAAGTTTCGGGGGGTAAGTTTATTTCACGCCCGACCGTTTCGAGGGCAGCCTGATCTAGCAGTTCTGATGATATCTCATCGGCCTTAAGATCGAGAGACAAAGCTAGCCGAACAACTCGGCCGACAATGTGATGTGCCTCGCGGAAAGAGAGAGATGTTTCCCTTACAAGGGCATCAGCCAAGTCAGTTACGGTAGAAAAGTTGGCTCGACAGAGTTCCAACATACGTTCTTTTCTTGGTTCAGCTTTAGCGACCACAAGTGACACTATAGGCAACATGGCTTCGAACTCTTCAATCGCTTCCCATGCCCAGCGCAAGCCATCCATTGCTCCATCCTGAGCATGGCTAAATGGCACTGCCTTGTAAGCAGATAGCGCGGTAACTAAGGCTCCTGTCGTGACCGCGACCCTACCCTTAATATTTTCTAGTGCTGCCATATTCTTTTTTTGAGGCATAATACTAGATGTAATAGCTACGCTATCAGGTAAGTAAAGAGTTTGAAATTCATAAGTTGTCATGACATAAAAATCTTGCGCCATACGACCGACGTTACTTGCTAATAAGGATATTGAGGAAAGTAGTTCTATAATCGAGTCTCGATTACAGATTGCGTCCTGTGCATGGTAGGCTATGCCATCAAAACCAAGTGCCTCCGCCACCGAGGCTCGGCAAATTGGAAAAGAAGTACCGGCGAGTGCAGCAGCTCCTAGCGGACTGATGTTAATACGTGCATAACATTCGGCCATACGCTGAAAATCACGTTCAATTGCATGGGCCAAGCCCAGCAAGAAATACCCATACGTTATCGGTTGTGCCGGTTGTAAGTGTGTATAACCTGGCATTACGATATCAGCATAATACTTTCCTTGCTGGATTAACGTTTTGCGTAGCCTTACCATTTCTTCCATTATGGGTAAAATTGATTTACGAGCTCGTAAACGATCCTGAGTTGCCTTAAGATCGTTCCTGCTGCGGCCAATGTGAATTCGCCCACCTATATCAGAGCCGACCATTTTAATAAGCTTGGCTTCATAGTTGAAGTAGGGATCCTCTAATGCTGGATCGAGATGGAAAGCGGTAGGGCCAGCCACCTCCAGTTCTAATACAGCCTGAGCTAGGCGACTAGCCACTTCTTCGCTGATAATGCCACGTTGGTACAACATCAAAACGTGAGCTTTGTTAATTTCCGTTGTGAGCGGTAGCTGGGGAGCAAAGGTGCGCCGTAGTGCTGGGCCCATGAGGCCATTCTGAATCTCAGGAGCCATTGCTTCGGTTAGATAACCGCTGACTTGCGAATCTTGGTTCATATCCTAACACCTATATACTTAGTTTTATTTAACCAAATGCACTGGTAGTGGTTACGCTGTTTCGCTAACAGGACCAGCCTTTGTCGCAATTTTGGGTTGTTTACTAGCTTTACGTACAGTCAGGTGCCGTTCGAGTTTTTTGGTACCAAACGCAAGCGTTCCGCAGATGACGAAGTAGACAAGAAGAACAAATCCGTAAACCATGAAGGCAGGGCTATATCCACTTGATAGTGTTGTTTGTTCAACAATGATCTGAGCGGATCGAAAGAATTCCGTAGCACCAACTATAGAAGCGAGTGACGTCGCTTGAATCAGTAGAGAAAACAGCCCTGTGAAGGGTGGAATCATAGGTAATAGCGCTTGAGGACCTAAGATATACCAGTACATCTCCCATGGCTTCATGCCTAATGCTAGGGCGCTCTGCTCTTGGTGCCGTGGCACAGAATTGAAGCCACTGCGCACGATTTCAGCTCCGTTAGCTCCTCCCCAAAGCGAAAAGCTAATTGTCGCTGCTGCAAAAGGATCCAAAGAGACTCCGAGCAGTGGCGCACCGAAAAATACAAACATGACATTAACAATTAGGGGGATGTCTCGAAAAATTTCAGTATAGATAAACGCTAAAGCTTTGGCTGTACGGTACTTCGAGACAGCCATAATCCCAATAACACCTGAGATGATAGTAGAAAAAAACAAAGTAACTATGGCGAGTTGAAATGTGCTTATCAACCCACTCCATAGCAGAGGTAGGTTATCTATTATAAGTAGCATTGCTATGGCCTCACGAAGTTTGGAAAGGACGTTGAAGAACACGTTCTAGCCAACGTACGCATATCGAAAGCATGAGCACTATTCCAACATAGAGCACACCGATAGCCGCGAACATTTCTAGTGTACGTAAATCAAGTGCTACGCGATCCATTGCGACAAACGTCAGCTCTGCCAAGCCAATGGCTTGTAGGTAGGCTGAGTTTTTAAGAACTGAGACAGAAGTGTTTAGCATTGTCGGTAGACCGATACGAATGCCTAATGGCAATGCAATTAGCCAAATATAATGCTGCGGTCGGAACGCTAACGAGCTTGCAGCTTCACGTAACCCCTTGGAAACAGACAGAACGCCCGCGCGGACATTTTCGACATTATAAGCTCCACCCCACACTGATAGAGCGAGTACCCCCGACCAAAAGCTAGAGAGCTGAAGCCCAATAGTAGAGAAGCCAAAAAAAACAAAATATATTTGTGGCAATAGAGGTGTTGAGCGAATGAAGTTTACATATCCCGAGACGATATGAGAAAGGACAGGTATCTCTAATATCCTTATTGCTGCGCCGACTATGCCAATCAGTACCGAGAAAGCTATGCTGATTGCACTTACCTCAATGGTTAATAATAAGCCATTTAGCAGTGCTGGCATTTGCTCAATGATATAACTGAACTGGAAATCGTAATTCATCTCTAATCTCCCTACGTTGGTTAGTGGCCTTTAATAGGCCGCCACCATGTAGTTAAGTTTTATTGTTTTGGGGCCTTAGAGACATCCCACAAATCCATACGCACTTGGACTAATTCTGGATCATTATGGGTTTTAATCCACTCAGTAGTAAAGTTTTCTTGTTGGATCTCTTTTACAACTGCATTTATATATGTACGGAGTTCTTCTTCTCCTTTTCTTAGGCCAATCCCTCGATATCCTATTTGGTAGCGGTCGTCCAACATTCGTACAGTATTATTCTTTTCTATAATCTGTACTTGAGCCGCGTAATCATGAGCATATGCTACGCCACGATCCTGCATCAATGCTTGTAGTGCATCGGAAACCGAATTTAGTTTCATTAGCTCTACATCAGGCATATTTTCTTCGAACCAAGGGATTTGCCAAGCTCCCTTCAGCAAAATAACTTTTTTGCCGCTTAAGTCTTCCATTGTTTGAATAGTACTGTCTTTAGGAACTAGAACCGTACTGGCACTCCAAGTGTAAGGATCACTGAAATCTACAACTTCTTTGCGTTTATCACTAATTCCCAAGGCGGCAACAAGTATGTCAACCCTGCCACCGATCAGGGTTGGAATACGGTTTGCGGCAGTGACGCAGTGTAATTCTGTTTTACTTGAATCTCCAAAAGTATACTCAGCAATTTTTTTAGCAAACTCGACCTCGACACCGACAGGGTTACCATTTTTGTCGTTGTATCCATCGGGTGGGTAATCACAGCGGACTCCAGCCTTAAGAACCCCTTGCTCTTTGAGCGAGGCAGGTGGGGTGGGGAGTTCATTTTCACTAGCTTGCACTGAGCTTATACTTGCTGTCAGTAAACTGGCAATTAAGCAGACTCCTGCTGTACCTATGCTTCTATACTTAATTTTCATTTAGTCATTCTCCTGTTTTACTTTGTCTTCATTTTTATAGTGCTTTTAACAAACGCCTCAGATTTTCCGGCAACCCTATCAGGCTGACCAGTTTGCCTTAACAAAGCATTGAATCTAGTCATCAACCGATCATTTGGTTGAGATCTAATTCTTCCTAAATAAAACCTTCCTTTTTGGCTAATCCAGTTGCGTTAGTTTTTCTGACTCTAAGCTTTGTTACTTTATTTTTAGTTTATGGTGTATGGCATGTCAATTCATTTATGGTACTAATGAGATAAGTTGAACTCATGTTGTAAATGCATTAAGTTTTATTGATGCGTCTCTAGGGCCTGTTGACATTTCACATGGATAGCCATAAAAAACCGCAGTCCAAGGCCACCATGCTTTCGTAGTTCCGTTTGAGTTTGTCATATCGCATCGCTATCGCGTGATATGGCTTCAATCGGGCAAATGCATTCTCGATGAGATACCGATAGCGATATAACCCTCTGTCTAAACTGTTATTTCCTTTCTTTGAGTTGCGCTTTCGTGGAAACACCGGGCGCATGCCCTTTGCTTCGATCTGCTCACGGATACGCTCACTGTCATAGCCCTTATCAGCTATCAGCGCCTCCCTGTCGGCAAGTCGTCTATCAAAGCCTGGGCTTCTGCGCTGTCGTGTACTTCACCCTCTGTTATCCTGAAGGCGGGGGTGTCCATAAGCGTTAACGACAAGATGAAGTTTGCTGGTGTTGCCTGCACGACTTTTGCCAATGGCTTCTGCCTCTTCTGTAGTAGCCCCTGTGCTGTCCTCGTGCGCCTTGACGTAGGAACCATCGATGAATAGCCACTCTACATCAGGATCTTCCACAAGCGCATGGAAAGCCGCCATCAGTTTTCCGGCGGCTGACCAAACGTTAAGGTGCTTGTAAACCGTATTCCAGGGGCCCAAATGCCTCCGGCAAATTCCGCCACTGACAACCGGTGCGCATTCGGTAAAGAATGCCTTCCACCGTGGTTCGCAGATCGGACTTGTCATAGACACCTTGTTGAAGCAGGATAGGTTTGAGCTTCGACCAGTGTTCATTCGTTAGCATTTGTCGGGGCATGGCAGGCTCGCCGTGGTCATCGAAACCGCCACCCTGTCAGAGGCGGAGCTTGGCTCTTACTGCCGCGAAAAAGACCTTTATCCCGAGCAAATTCAGCAGTGGAAAGCGGCTTGTCTCGAAGGTGCTGGTCGGCAGGAATATCAGGAAAAAGCGGCGCACAAGCAGCGTAAGGAAGACCGTAAGACCATCAAGCAACTCAAAGCGGAAGTGCGGCGCAAAGACAAGGTAGTGGCAGAGACGACATCGTTACTGGTGCTCTCAAAAAAGCTC
>Ga0207900_100103_pt1 | contig 60811 bp, 39 predicted proteins | sample LinPmetageLP39_FD_184052 | JGI IMG/M metagenome (GOLD analysis project Ga0207900, IMG submission 184052) | Marine viral communities from the Pacific Ocean - LP-39 (SPAdes) | ecosystem: Environmental > Aquatic > Marine > Oceanic | place: Pacific Ocean | collected 2010-06-14
TTTTTTTAATTGACCTTCGGGTGATCACATTAAAATAACCAATGAGTTATTCAACAAAAGAACTACACGAATTAGACAAAACTTACTATTTACCCACTTTTAAACGCTACCCACTGGCCTTCAAAAAAGGCTCTGGCTCCCGCCTCTGGGATATGGAGGGCAAAGAATACATCGATGCTTTGGCAGGTATCGCTGTGAACAATGTAGGCCATGCGCATCCCAAAGTAGCAGATGCTATTGGCAAGCAGGCGCATGAGTTGATTCATATTTCCAATTTTTATCTGAGTGAACCACAGGTGATGCTGACCAAGAAACTAGCAGAATTATCGGGTCTGCAGCGCGTTTTTCTTGGAAACAGCGGTGCGGAAGCTGCTGAAGGAGCCATCAAAATTGCCAGGAAATATGCCAGCAAAAATGGACGTGGGGGCACGATCATAGCCATGAAAAACGCCTTTCATGGGCGTACATTGGCCACTGTGGCGGCTACAGGTAAGGAGGCCATGATGAATGGTTTTGCACCAATCCCTGCGGGGTTTCTCCATGCACCCTTCAATGACCTGGAGGCGATTAAGGAAATGGTAACTGAGGAGGTTGGCGGCATCATGCTGGAGCCCATTCAGGGTGAGGGCGGGATCAACCTGGTAGATCCTTCGTTCCTCAAGGCGCTCAGAGCCTATTGCGATGAGCAAAATCTGGTATTGATTTTTGATGAGATCCAATCGGGAATGGGGCGTACCGGGAAAATGTTTGCATTTGAGCATTTTGGAGTAACACCGGATGTCATGACCCTGGCAAAAGCATTGGGCGGAGGAATGCCCATTGGCGCTGTACTGGCTTCAGAGAAGGTAGGATCAGCCATAGACTGGGGAGATCACGGTACCACGTTTGGTGGCAATCCGTTGGCTTGTGCGGCTGCCCTGGCTACTATAGAGGCCATGGAGGAAGAAGGAATGTTGAAGCAGGCCACGGAAAAAGGAGCCTGGCTCAAAGCTGAAGTCGAAAAAGTGAGATCAGAATATCCTGAAATCAAAGAGATCCGAGGTTATGGGCTCATGATCGGTATAGAACTTACCCTAGAATCCAAACCGGTGGTAACCACCATGATGGAGCATGGGGTATTGGCCAACGCTACGGCTGGCAATGTGATCAGGCTGGTCCCGCCTCTGAATATTCCCATGGAGGATTTGAAAACAGTTTTTGAGGTAATGCTCAAGTCAATCAAAGCAAACAGATAACAATGTCTAAATATACTGTAGCAATCGTAGGCGCTACCGGTTATACGGGTAGTGAATTGGTAAGAATATTGATTAATCACCCTGATGTGAACATCGCGGCGATTACTTCGGAGAGTAGAAAGGGGGAGCTGTTTTCCGATGTACACCCCCAGTTTAAAGACATCTTCGACCTCACGCTCATAGGTATAGATGATCTGGAAGAAGAGGGCCTCGACCTGGTTTTTTTAGCCCTTCCACATGGGGTGTCCATGGATTTTGTGAAGGACAACCATCATAAATCTTTTAAAATCGTGGACCTCAGTGGAGATTTCAGGCTTTCCAGTAAAGCAGTCTATGAGGCATGGTATCAAAAGGATCACCATTTTGAGCAGGGATTTGACCAGGCGGTATTCGGCTTGCCGGAGCTTTATCGAAAAAGGATCAGGGAAGGTAGGTTGGTGGCAAATCCAGGTTGTTTCCCAACATCCGCCATTCTGGCACTGGCGCCATTGATGAAGGAGGGCATTATCGACAAAAACCAGATCACTGTAGACTCCAAAACAGGGGTGACTGGCGCCGGGATCAAGTCAAAGCCCAATACTCATTTTCCGATGGTGAACGACAACTTTTCGGCCTATGGGGTTAAATCCCACCGGCACACCATAGAGATTCAGGAGATCGTTGGGAAATACGCTAACAGTGAAGCTACCGTGCTTTTTACACCGCATCTATTGCCTGTGGATCGTGGGATCCTCTCCACCACCTACACCAAGCCCACCCGGGAGATCAGCACTCCGGAGCTGGAAAAGATTTTTAGAGAATACTATGAAAACGAACCTTATGTGCGACTGAGAAGTGAGCTGCCCAACCTAAAGCAGGTGCGTGGGACCAACTATTGTGATATCTTCACCACCTATGATGACCGGACGAATACCATCATTACGATCAGTGTCATTGACAACCTGGTGAAGGGGGCGGCAGGGCAGGCCGTTCAAAACATGAACATTATGCTCGGACTGGACGAAACCTCCGGTCTTCACATTTCACCACTACAACCTTAAAATACTATTGCTTTGAATATGATCAGAAATATAACCAATGTAAGAGGCATCAAATGCTGGGGGGCGCATACGGGCGTGAAGTCCATGCGCCGGGATTTGGCTATCATGTACTCAGAGGTTCCGGCCAAAGTGTCGGCAGTTTTTACTCAGAACCTCGTCATTGCAGAGCCTATCAAATTGACCAAAAAGCACCTTCAGGAGTCTAATTATATGGCACAGGCCATTATTGTTAACTCGGGTAACGCCAATGCTGTCACAGGTCAGCAAGGAGCGGAGGGAGCTCTGGCTATGGCACAGACAGCTGCAGACGAATTCAAAATAGATGTCAATCAGGTGATGATCGCGTCCACGGGAATCATCGGGCAGAAATTTCCAACGGAAGAAGTGGTAGATGGAATTAAGGAAAATGTAAAGAAGATTTCTGAAAATTCCCGGGCAGGAAGTTTTGCAGCAAATGCCATTTTGACCACAGACACCTTTGCGAAGGAAGGCTATGTGGAGTTTGATATAGATGGCAATACCATCAACATTGGCGGGATTGCCAAGGGGTCTGGAATGATTCATCCCAACATGGCGACCATGCTGGCCTTTGCTTTTACCGACATCAATATAGATCAGAAGCTGCTGGACAAGGCCTTCAAAGAGGTAGTGGAGGACTCCTTTAACATGATTACGGTGGATGGCGACACCTCTACCAATGACATGGCCAGCATCATGGCCAATGGCCTGGCCGATAATGAGATGATCACCTCAGCGAGCGACCCGCATTACATTACTTTCAAAGAAAAACTGAATGAGCTCATGGTACACCTGGCCAAATTGATCATATCAGATGGAGAAGGGGCCAGTAAGTTTATAGAGTATCGCCTCTCCGGTGCCAAAACCAGAGAAGATGCCCGGAAGATCGTGCGGGTGGTTTCAGACTCTTCATTGGTGAAGACCGCCATGTTTGGTCGTGATCCCAACTGGGGCCGCATACTGGCCGCTATGGGGCGGTCAGGGGTCTCTTTCGATGTAGATAAGGTGGACCTTTCGCTGGGTAATGAGAAAGAAGAAGTCATGATGATGGTTCAGGGTAAGCCTCAGGAATTTGACATCAATTTGGTGAAACGGATATTGAAACAATCTGAGATCACCATCAAAATGAAGCTGCGTGAGGGGCGATCTTCAGCGATCGGCTGGGGTACAGACCTTACAACAGATTATGTCATGTTTAATTCCATGTATACCACCTGAGTTCAGTGTGATCAAAAAATGAGCGTGCCCGTATTTTTCATGAAGATACGGGCATTTCTTTTGAGGTGGGCAGGAGCTGAACGGCTTGTTGGATGTGTCGCTGCTCATGAGCGAGTATAATTCTGAATGCATCTTCCAGCGAATAGAAAATCAACCCACTAGCAGGAGAAGTGATGATGGTTTTTTGGTGATCAGCCACGTCAGTTTTTAGGGCGAAATCCATTAATACGGAGTGGTGATCTTTGAATTCCTTTATTTTGTCCAGCGTGAATTGCTTCTTCACTGGTTGAAACTTACGTACGGTTTTGATTTTCCGGGTATTATCCGGATGTACAGACTTCAGTATGGACTGGCCGAAAAAAGCCGACAAGTATTTGAATCTTGCTGCGAGCGGATTGGAATGTTTCTGGGCTATGATTTTCTCAAACCTTCCGAAATAAAGGGTATTGGTGACGATGAGGTGATCCAGTAGTTCTCCAATGCTCCATTTATTGGGGGCAGGTTTGTGGTTCAGGGCCTCTTCATTGAGTCCACTAAAGTGCTGGTCTATTTTTCCAGGTATGTGCACGGCCTCTTCCATCCAGGCCTCCAGGTATTTATTTTTCATAAGTATAGCAACGCTGCTTTTTGCTCATTGTTTTGACAGAGTCTCAGTTTCCGGTTTTACAGAAGTGAATTTTTTCTTTTGGTTGTATAATTTTGGCACATCTTAAACCTTAAAACTTTGTAATAGCATGAATAGAATTGGTTCAATTTGGTTGATGTTGGTTTTGGGAGTAATGATGGCCTGCCAGAACGAAACACCTGTGATTTTGGAAACATCCTTGATTCCATCCACGGCGGAGGTGAGTGCCTATGGCGATGTGGAGGGACTGAGCAAAGCCACTCAGCGCAGTGATCAACGAATCGTAACGGAGGGGGACGTACTCAATGGACTTAAGCATGGCTCGTGGATTACCTATGACAAAGAAGGGGCGATTACTTTACTGGAAACCTTCAATGAGGGTAAAAAACAAGGAGTGACTTTGAAGTTTGACAAGCAGGGATATGTGGAGACTAAGAGCTATTACCATAGCGATCAGCTGGACGGTGAGTATGTGGTCTACAAGCGCAAAAAAGTCATAGAAACCAGAAATTATAACGATGGGGTGTTGAATGGGCCGTTGACGAAATACTATGACAATGGCACACTGATGCAGGAGGCGCCATATGTTGATGGGAAACTTCACGGTTTGGCAAAGTGGTATGACCAGGAAGGAAACCTGTCGATAGCCTACCGATATGAGGATGGTGAACTGGTGGATAAAAACCCTGAACTCGAAGCAGAGTGAGTTGAGCTCAATTCTTCTGATCTATTTTTTTCTCGAGCTGGGTGATTTTTCTCTCAATACTAGACAGGTAATCGAGCATTTGCTCGTGCTCCTGATGTACGAAATCCTTCACCCGCTCTTCTTCTTCTTTCATTTCAGCACGGTTGATCTCATTCATGGTGTTGACCACAATCGCTATGAATACATTGAGTGTGGTATAGGTAGCCAGCAGGATAAAAGGAATAAAAAACAGGTAGGAATAGGATACCTCCTGCATCATAGGCCTGGCAATCCCCGAAGACCAGCTTTCCAGCGTCATCACCTGAAACAGGGTGAAAAAGGTCTTGCCCATATCGCCAAAGTACTCAGGAAACTGATCCTGATACAAATCGGTACCAATCACCGCAAAAATGTAGAAAATCATAAATAGCAGCACCCCGATCCATCCAATACTTGGAATGGATTTGAGCAAAGACTCTATGATCAAACGAAGCTTAGGTACATTTTTGATGAGGCGGGCGGTTCGTAGCACGCGGAGGGTACGCAGGATGTGCAGGGGGCCTGCAGCTGGGATCAGCGCAATGGCCACAATGAGGAAGTCAAAAATGTTCCAGGTGTTGGCGAAAAACTTCTGACGATAGGCCACGATTTTCACAGAGATTTCGAGCGTGAAGATGACCAGAATGTATTTGTCTATTTCTGTAAGCCAAAGCCCCGCTGACTCCCGAATAGTGGCAGAGGTTTCCAGTCCTATGGTGATGGCATTGATAATAATAAGGGCTATGATGGAATATTGAAACGCTTTAGATTCAATGAAGGCCCTGAGGTCGTCCATGTTTTTGACTCGATCCCAGATGAGCATAAGCGGATTTTTGGTCTGGTTATTCATGATCTGATAAAATGCAATATTAACCAATTTGCCCTATAATAAGCTGCAAATCAATATTTTCAAAAAGGTTGATTTATCAGGAAATAATTCGCTCGAGAATATTCCCCACAAAGTAAGAAAGAGTGGCTGCGGCACCTCCAAGGAGGAGTGGCTCTGGCTCAGGAGAATAATATGCTCAAAGTGGAACAGACCGACTACATAACAGGAATCAAAGAGGCTTGAGAGAACTTTATTTTATTATCAATTGAGATTGATTATTTATATCATTGTGACTTAAGCAATATTTTCAGCTTAGATGCAGCTTGCATGAGTAACTTTTTAAAGTAAATGACCATAAGGCGGAAAATTCATAATATTAATTCACTTGATGACACCCATCAATGGTTCAAAAGCTGCTACGATCAGAACTTTACAAGTCTTTATCAATATGCTAAGAGCATAACTCATGATGTGCAATCTGCCGAAGATATTGTTTCTGAAGTATTTATGAATCTTTGGAGTAATAGAGATAGTCTCACTTCAATTAGGGATATCAATTCTTATCTCTTCATTACGGTAAAGAATTCAGCAATAAGGTTCGTTACACGAAATCCCAATTGTTTTTTTGGCAGTAATTTGGAAGAAACTATCAAAGAGATTGATAGACACGATCCTGAACAGGTAATGCTGGAGCAAGAACTGGTTGGCGCTATAAATGATGCTATAAATGCTTTGCCGGATAAATGCCAGATTGTTTATAAGCTGATCCGACAGGAGGGAAAATCTGTGAAAGAAGTGGCAACAGAAATGGGTATATCGGAAGGAACGGTAAAAAACCACATGACGAAGGCTGTTTCCCGAATAAGAGAAGAAGTTACAGATTATCTTGAGGCTTCGGGTGGTACTAAGTCTAATTATGGTAGTTTCTCTGTTCTGCTGTTTCTTGGTACTATGGGGCTGCTTGGATAATTGTGAAATTGTTATTTTAAGCGGTTTTTTAGTGGGATTTTATGCAGGCGTATGCTCATATCAGTGAAATAATTACAAATTTTTAGATTTGAATGTGACTTGAGACATGCTTTTGACTCTTTATAGTACATAGAGTTAAAGCATCTTATGGACCAGATCATTCTTAAGTATTTGAATAATGAAATGAACATTGACGATCAGCACAGATTGTCAAAGTGGTTGGATGAGGATCCGAAGAATCGTCAGATTTTAACTAAGATTGAGTTATACTGGAAATCATCAGACCCTTCAGCTCAGAGTGCAAAAAATCGAATTTGGCTTCAACTACTTGATGAAATCGATTTGTCCGCAGGTTATCATGGTCAAAAGGAATCGAAGAAGTTTCATGTTACATGGTATCGTATTGCAGCTGCAGTTGCGCTTCTTATTACCTCAAGTTGGCTAGTTTATAATTTCTGGTCAGGCAGCAATCTTAGTAATTCGGATATTATTCGTGTGGTTGAAAAGGTGGCCCCTGTAGGAAAGAAGTTAGAGTTACAATTGGCTGATGGTAGCACCGTCAAATTAAATTCAGGATCGAAGATTAGTTACCCGGAAGTGTTCGAAGGCAACAGTAGGAAGGTGGTTTTGACCGGTGAGGCCTTTTTCGATGTAGTCAGGAATGAATCCAAGCCATTTATTATAACCACCGACAATATCAATATTGAGGTATTAGGGACTTCATTCTCTATTCAGGCCTATGAAGATGAGTCTTTTTCTGAGGTATTTGTACGGTCCGGGAAAGTCAGGGTGAGCGATCCTTCGGGCAGAAGCTTTGTCGATATCCTCCCAGCTGAGAGAGCAACTTATAACAAGAGAGAAAATATACTTAGTCGGTCAAGTATTGAGAATAGTGCTGCAGCTTTCGGTTGGATGGATGGGAGGTTGGTTTTCGAAGATGAAGAACTCGCCGTGGTGTTTAGAAGGCTTTCAAGGTGGTACGGTGTTTCAGTTTCCTACGACAAAATTGCACTGAAAGAAAAGAAAATAACTATCAATTGTAAAGATTGCTCAATCCAGGAACTGATGGAAAGTCTTTCTTATAACTACGAATTTGACTATAGGATAAATGGGGATTTAATAACGATATTTTAATCAAATAAATACAAAAGCCGAGTATGGTTTTGGGGAAAACTACTCGGCTTTTTTGAACTACAAGTCTTGGATTTAACCAACAACTTATGAATACAAAAGTACACTTATTTATTTCTTTTATGTCCAAACTGGCCATATGCACGATGATTTTTTGCTATTCGCTCACGATGGCATTTGCCGGTGAGTCGCTCGCGCAAAGAAAAAGACTCGTGGAGACCCATGTGGATGTCAGGCAAAACCATGAAGAGCTGCTGGGTCTCATAAAGGAGCTTGAAGACGCCACTGACTTTTCATTTATGTATACCCGTTCTGATTTAAAGGGTAAAAAGATAAGTATTCCAAAAGGAGAATGGAATATGGAAAGATTGATGAAGGACGTGTCAAGCCAGTCAAAAGTTTCTATCCGCAGAGTAAATGAAATAATTTCCATAAAACTGGTATTAGACAATACCCAAAATCCGGAGCTGTACGAGGAATTAATATCACAGATCACAGTAAGTGGCCGCGTGATTGACGACTCGGGCGAAACGCTCCCAGGAGCCACAGTGCAAGTCAAAGGGACATCTACTGGCACTATTACAGATGTAAATGGTTTATATTCTATAGTGGCAGAGGAGCAGGATGTGCTGGTATTTTCATTTGTTGGTTTTAAGACAATGGAAGTGCCCGTAGATAGCCGTACTGAGATCAATGTAGAGTTGAGTATGGATATTGAGGCGCTTGATGAAGTAGTGGTTGTGGGCTATGGCACGTCTAAAAAGGAGGAGCTTACCAGTTCCATAGTTCAAATCAAAAGTGAGGATTTCAGAGCAGGAGTGACAAATAATCCTGTTGAGTTGTTAAAAGGGAAAGTGCCGGGTCTTTCCATCATAAACCAAGCAGGAAGTGATCCAAACAGCACTCCGCAGGTAAATCTTAGAGGCGTGGGTACCATTAGCGCTAACAATGAACCGCTTGTAATTATAGACGGTGTTTACGGTACTATGCCTGACTTGTACATTCTAAACCCTAATGACATTGAATCCTTTAACGTACTGAAGGATGCCGCATCAGCCGCTATCTATGGAACCCGAGGTAGTAATGGAGTAATCATAGTGGAGACTAAGTTTGGTGAACGAGAGAAGAGTCAGATCATTTATACCAGTTCCTATTTTATAGAGAAGCCAAGAAGAAACCCCGAAATGTTGAATGCTCAGGAATACCTAGATGTGATGAGAACCTTGGGTTTTAGCAAAGAGTCTATTGATAAGGGTTTTGATACCAACTGGACGGATGAGTTGATCACATCGAAATTGAGTTCCTATCATTCTTTGGCAATATCAAAAGGAACAAAAACATCCCAGATGCGCTTCTCTTTGGGGTATCGAGATAGCAAGGGGCTAATATTGAATAGTAGCAATAAGACGGCCAATTTTAGATTAAACTTCAAACAACAAATATACAAGTGGCTGGAGGCGGAAGGAACCATTGGTGGAAACCGCTCCGATCAGGCTTTTGCCAATTACAATGCTTTGGATGAGGCGTTGAAATATGACCCAACCGCTCCAGTGTATAATGAAGATGGTACTTTCTATCAGTTGCCGGGTGTGGGCGCTTCTAATCCGGTTGCACTGCTGAAACAGATTGAAAACGGAGCAATAAGTAACAGGGTAAATCTGAACGTAAACCTCACAGGTCATATTACTGATAACCTATCAGTTTCGGTCAAAGGGTCTTCTTTTCTAAGAAACTATGAACGCTCACTTTTTGAAGACATAGACTCAAGAAATAGCGTGTTGTCAGGTATTCCGGGTAGAGCCGAAAAAGAGAATAATTCATCGGTTGAGAATATTTTCGAAGCAACATCAAACTTCAATCAACAGTTTGGTAAACACAACATCAAACTACTGGCTGGATATAGCTTGATCAACAATGTTACGCACGGTAGCAATATGTTCAATCGAGGTTTCCTTACCAACAAGCTCAAATACAATGATATCGGAGCTGGGAGCTTTCTGCAGGATGGTCGAGCTGATTTTGGAAGTTTCAAACAGAGCTATAGACTCATTGCCTTTTTTGGGAGGTTCAACTATTCCTGGTCGACTAAGTATCTTTTTAATGCTAGTTTGAGACAAGAGGGAGCGAGTGTTTTTGGTGAGAACAATAAGTGGGGTTTATTTCCCGCCGTTTCTGGTGGTTGGAGAATTTCGCAAGAAGACTTCATGTCTGACCTTCCCTTTATTTCATCCTTAAAATTGAGAGCCGGATATGGAGTGACAGGAAGAAGTCAGGGAATTGCACCTTATCAGTCTCTTGCCAGAATAGGTGAAAGCGGAAGAGCACTTTACAATGGGCAGTGGATCTTCACTTATGGCCCCATTAATAACCCCAATCCGGATTTGAGATGGGAACGAAGCAAGGAGTTGAATATAGGATTGGATTTTGGTGTTTTATCTGAACGAGTGACTGGTTCGGTAGATTTTTATACCAGAATCACAGATGATTTGCTTGGTTCCTTTAACACACAAACACCCCCAAGTTTAGAGCCAGTGCTATTCACAAATGTCGGATCAATTAAGAATCAGGGGATTGAATTCATAGGGACTTTCAAGGCCATAGATGGCAATGAATTTAAGTGGGACATTACACCCACATTCTCTATCAATACGAATGAAGTCATTTCACTGGCCAATGATCAGTTTCAAGCAGATACGATTTATTATGGTGATTATGGAAATGTAGCAACGTCTCTGTATATGATGGCTGAAGGCACAGCTGTTGGTACATTCTACGGCTTTAAGTTTAAAGAGATCGGCTCTGATGGAAAATGGGTATTCAAGGATCAAAACAATGATGGAAGAATTGATGAAAACATTGATTACCAAGTAATAGGGAATGGGCTCCCGAAGTATTTTTTCAGCTTGAACAACCAGTTTAGCTGGAGGCAATTTGATTTATCCATATACATGGTAGGAGCTGCAGGTTATCATGTTTTTAATGAGAAACGGTTATGGTATGAGAATACGGCAAATTCACCATCCAATTACTTCAAATCAATGTTGGATGAGCCCCAGTCTTCACTCGATGATCGCCTAAGATTTTCTGATTACTATCTGGAAAAGGGTAATTATCTAAGACTCGATAACATCACCCTCGGTTATAACCTGAAAAATGTGTCTGTGTTCAAACAGGCGCGGATTTACACCACGGTTACAAATGTGGCATTATTGACTAACTACTCTGGAATTGACCCGGAGGTGGGTAGTGGAACCAACGGAGGGCTGAGTTTCGGGTGGGATACACGTAGTTTCTACCCAAGATCTGCCACTTATTTACTAGGCCTCAACATTACATTTTGATCATGAAAAATTTACTGAAAATATTTTTGCTAGGGATTAGTCTATCCAGTTGTGTAGACTTGGATGAAGAAGTTTATAGTGAAGTTACAGCGAGTAATTTCTATCAGAATGAAGAAGAAGTGGTGTCGGCAGTGATGAGGCCATATGCTCATCTAAGACAAGTCTTCCTCAATTTTTCCACCAATGGATGCGGGGTATTTCTCTTACAAGAATTGTCAACGGATGAGGCTGCCTGGCCTACCAAGGGTAGAGATGGCTTTGATAACGGAAACTGGATTCGATTGCATCGCCATGAGTGGACTGTGGAGGATGGTTCTTTCGCTATTTCCTGGAACGACATGTATAAAGGAATAGCTTTATGCAATAATCTGCTTTTTGACTTTAAGGATATTGATGCGGTTAACTCTACGGACAAACTACAATATCAAGCTGAACTACGAGGACTTAGAGCCCTATATTACTATTATTTGCTCGACCTGTTTGGCAATGTTCCGATAGTAACCGCAATTAACCAATTTAGCCCGTCCAACAATACAAGGGTAGAAGTATTCAATTTTGTCGAAGAAGAAATCCTGGACATCAGGGCCAACCTTCCTAAGAAAGGTGATATAGGATGGTACGGACGATTTACTCAAGAAGCTGCCAATGGTCTGCTATCAAGGCTATACCTGAACGCTGAAGTGTATACAGGTGAGGCCAGATGGACTGATTGTATAGAAGTTAGTCGCTTGGTATTGGGATCTTCGTTCTCGCTGGAGGCACAGTGGGATGCTCCTTTCAAAACCGATAATTATGCCTCCGACGAAAATGTTTTTGCTATTCCAGCCGATGAGCTTTTTGGAAATGATTTACAGCAAATGTTTCAATTCACTACCCACTGGCAGCAGCGAGAACCACAGTTTGGATATCAGGGAAATGGTGGATACAACGGTATGGTCAGCGTCCGTGAGTTTATAGAAACTTATGATACCCTAAATGATGCCAGATGCTTTTTTGACTCAAGAGTTTTTATTCCCGGAAACGAGAATGATCCGACTTTGCTGAGAGGCCAGTTTATGTGGGGACCACAGTACGGAAGAGATGGTAATCCTATTCTGGGAACTAATGACAAGAATGGACAGCACTTGGTTTTTGAGTTGGATGTACCAAACATGGAAGATGGCAATGAAGCTTCAGGGGCCAGAAACATTAAGTATCAGGTAGAATATGGTGCGGTAGGGTTCTCCAATGATATAGTGCTTTTCAGGTTGGCGGAGATATATTTCAATATAGCCGAAGCCTCTCTCAGGAATGGGGGTATCGTTCCTCAAGATGTGCTTGATGCAATCAATGTAATACGAAACAGAGCAAATGTTCCAACTTATCAAAACCTAACATTAGATGAGTTGTATGATGAAAAAGGACGAGAAATGGCCTATGAGGGCTTACGCCGTACGGACATGATCAGATACAAAAAGTATACTGGAAATTGGTGGGATAAGGAGGTGAGTGACGGATTCAGAACCTTATTTCCTATTCCGCAGTCCAGTAGAAACGTAAACCCAAACCTGGATCAGAATCCAGGATACCCGGATTAACCAGATGACCAAACGAAAAGCATAATTATTGAATATTAATTAAATCTAAACTTGAACTACAATGATTGATTTTAACAACAAAACCAAAATTTACGGGATTAGGGCCCTGGTGCTGTCCCTAGGTGTACTTGTGATTTTTACCCTGAATTCATGCGGAGATGACGGGGAGGACAAAGGTCCGAATACTGATTTAACAGCATTAACAGCAGAAATATCAACCGTAGAGACTTTGCTTTCTTCGTCCGTTGAGGGGAACGGTGTTGGAGAGTACTATAAGAATTCTAAGGAACCACTGGAAACGGCCTTGGCAGACGCTCAAACCGTAAGCAACAACGAGGCTGCAACTCAGGAAGAAATAGATGCCGCGTTGACCTCACTCGAAGATGCCAGATTTGCATTTGCAGCTCGAGAAATTGAAGATGCAGCATTGCAGTTTTCGGCCAATGGTTCCGAAAATGCTATTGCCGTGGAGCAAAGTAGCAGTTCCGCGAGTATTTTCAATAGAGGCGAATTCACATTCGAGACCTGGGTCTACTACACGGATAAGCCGGGATTCTTTGGGCAAATGGCTTCTACCGAGTTTTATGCTGACGGTGTTTGGGGGTGGAATGTAAGAGTTGGAGATGGAGACGCGCTTGACTTTGCAATTGGGGATGCAGATGGAGAGAGTAGACTTCAACCGGATGTTACGGCTGTTCCCGGGGCTATTGTTCCTAGAAATGAGTGGGTTCATATAGCATGCACCTTTGATGGTACGACTATGAAATCTTACATCAATGGGAATGAAATAGGGTCACTAGATGCATCTGATAGAGACAGAATGGGTGAAGTAGCTGCTCAAGAAGGAGCTCAGCCTCTTACATTGGGTAATAGTGCGGGTTTTAAACAACCTGAGAGAAGGTTGGTCGGTAAAATGTTTGATGTGCGCTATTGGGGAGTGGCAAGGTCTGCAGCCGAAATCAAAGAAGACATGGATTTTGTTATCGACGGGGATGAAACTGGCCTGATTGGCTACTGGCCTTTTGCCAAGCCTGCTACAACTGATTTGATCACAGACTGGGCTTCAGATACGGAAGGGGAGAACAATTTGTCCTTAGTAGATGGAGCTATCGTAAGCACTCGATAGTTTAATAAAACTTCACATTTCTTCATACATGTATAACGCCGCACATCATTGTGCGGCCTTGTACACTATTGCCCAAATTTTTAAAGACTGGTTCAGACCTGCGCGGAAATGTGTAGAAAATTCTTCAAGAACCATTTGAAAATCTACTAATGAAAAATAGGATGATACTCTTAAAATTTATTTTAATACTGCTTCCCCTTATGGGTTGCAAAGAAGAATCTAATCTGGATCCTGATGAAAACGAACCTAAACAACCGGTGCCTCCTTCCTGGGTATCTCGGGCTGATTCCTCATTCAATTCTCTGAACCTAATTTATTGGAACGCGGAAAAAGGTGTTTATAATACGGATAATAAAAAGAACCTGAATACTCAGCACTACTGGTGGCAGGCCAATGCGCTGGACGCCGTGGTGGATGCTGCCGTCAGGGCCAAGAGCCCATCAACAATTAATCAGATGAACGAAATGATTTCTGGTATAAAAAACAATATCAGTTCACTTCGAAACAATGATTTTTTTGACGATCGCGAATGGATGGCTCTGTCCATTTTAAGAGCTTATGAGCTTACAGAAAATGAAGAATACCTCAACGATGTTAAGGGACTTTGGGAAGATATCAAACTTGGATGGAATGACAATCACGGTGGAGGAATCGCATGGAATGAAAACCAACTGGATTATAAAAATGCCCCTTCGAATGGCCCAGCAGCAATTTTGGCCTTTAGGCTTCATAAAATTACAGGATCAGTAGCTGACCTTGATTTCGGAAAACAAATTCTGGCTTGGCAAGAATCAAAGCTCGTTGATCCTGTTACCGGAATTGTATGGGATGGCATTGGTCGTCAGGGAGGAACTGAGATAGACGGAGACAACAGTACTGAAGATTTTTGGCGTTTCACCTATAACCAAGGAACATATGCCGGCGCTCTTGCTGAGCTCTATACCATCACAAAGGATCGCCAATTGTTGGTTAAAGCACTAAAGACGTTCTCCGCTACAGAATCACTTTTATCAAGCTCTGCAGGCATCATCCGCCCGGAGGGCGATGGAGATGGGGGGTTGTTCAAAGGGATTATGATGCGCTATTTTGGTGTGCTGGCTCTTTCTGAAGGGTTAAGTGATGGAGAGCGAAGGAATGTAATTGATTACTTGGTTGATAATGGGGAAAGTGCCTGGGATAAGGCAAAAAACCCTGCTTATCCGTTTTTGTTCAATCATGATTGGAGGGTCAGCCCACCTATAAATAGTCAGGGGCAAGTTTCATCTTCTGTGGACCTCACAGTGGCTCTGAGCGGTGTGTTCTTAATGGAGACACTTGCAGTTCTTGAAAACGAAGGACTTCTCAAAACTTTATAACTCAACAATAACATTTGATAAAATGAATAGAAGAAAGTTTATTCAAACCAATACCCTTTCTCTGATTGGGGTAGGCACGTTATTGTCTGGAATGAGTTTCCCAGTGCCTTTAGGGGATAAGAGTTACACCTCTAACCGCCCTCCAAAGTCAAAACGAAACTTTGTCAGCAAAGCTGTTGAAGAAACTATAGGCGCAGTGAAAAAGGGTATTGACAACCCAAAACTGGCTTGGATGTTTGAAAACTGTTTTCCCAATACACTGGATACCACCGTTCAGTACGAAGAGCAAGGTGGGTTGCCAGATACATTTGTTATTACAGGAGATATACCAGCTATGTGGTTAAGGGATAGTACGGCCCAGGTATGGCCGTACTTACCTTTGATAAACAAAGACGACAAGCTTCGGAAGCTAATTGCGGGAGTTGTGCGGCGGCAAACCAAATGTGTACTGATAGATCCGTATGCCAACGCATTCAACAAGGAAGCTACCGGAGGGCATTGGCAGAGTGATGATACAGAAATGAAGCTGGAGCTGCATGAGCGAAAGTGGGAGGTGGATTCTTTGTGTTACACCATTAGACTGGCCTACCACTATTGGAAGACCTCAGGAGATACCTCTGTCTTTACTTCAGAGTGGCAAGAGGCCATGAAACTGGTACTTAAAACATTTAAGGAGCAACAACGAAAAGGAGGGGATGGTCCTTACAAATTCATGCGCGAAACGCCCATACAAACCGACACCATGCCAGGTAGAGGTTTTGGAAACCCGGTAGTCCCCGTTGGCTTGATTGCATCGGCTTTCAGACCGTCTGATGATGCTACTACATATCTTTTTCTGGTACCATCCAATTTCTTTGCCGTGGTAAGTTTGCGACAGGTGGCTGAGATCGCTACCGAAGTATTAGGTGATGGATCACTTGCCCAGGAGTGTATAGCCTTAGCCGATGAGGTAGAGGCGGCACTCAAGGAATATGCTATTGTAGAACATTTGGGTTATGGAAATATTTATCCTTTCGAGGTAGATGGATTTGGAAACAAGCTATTTATGGATGATGCCAATGTGCCCAGCCTTTTAGCACTTCCATATTTAGGGTGTGTATCTGAGAACGATCCCATCTATCAGAACACCAGAGATTTTGTCTGGAGCAAGGACAATCCATTCTTCTTCGAGGGAAAGGCTGCGTCAGGTATTGGAGGTCCCCATGTGGGTATGGATATGGTTTGGCCTATGTCCATTATTATGAAAGCCCTGACTAGCGAAAACGATGCGGAAATAGCGGCTTGTATCAAAACCCTGATGGATGCAGATGCAGAGACCGGGTTTATGCATGAATCCTTCCATAAAGATGATCCAAAGAAGTTTTCGAGAGAATGGTTTGCCTGGGCAAATACCCTGTTTGGTGAATTAATTCTCAAAACATTCAATGAAAGGCCTGAAGTGCTAAAGAGCATTTAATTTTTTTAAAACCAAACCCCTAATCCATGAAAACCAAACTAATTTTCACAATAGTAAGCTTGCTGAGCATGCTCAATTTAAGGAGCCAAAGCTATGAACAGTTGGCTGATTCGGCGCAGCAGGCTCTTGTTGACGATTACTCTTATACTGTTACGGGGGGCTACTTCTTTGATCAGAGTACGAGCCCGTCCAATACGTATTTTCATTATTGGTGGAATGGTTATGCATTAGAAGTCTTGGTAGATAGGTATGAAAGAGCTACTTCCGGGACACAACGAGACACTGCTGTAGAGCTCATGAAAGATTTGGTGAATGGGATGGAAACTGCCAATGAAACCTTCAACAACAACTATGGGCACTACAATAATTTTTATGATGATATGGAATGGTTAGCCATTTCCAGTTTTAGGGCGTTTGAAGCCATCAAAGGTACTCATCCGTCAGATTCTTCCTTATTTCTTGATGTTTCCACCACATTATTGGAGGATATCAAGACTGGGGAAAATGATATAATGGGAGGAGGTATTGCCTGGCGCAAATCACAAAGAGATTACAAGAACAATGCTGCCAATTCTCCCACTGTAATAGTGGCAGCCCGAAGGTATCAGTATTTGGGTGATGCTGAAGATATTGCGTTGGCTCGAAGACTCTATAGTTGGGTTAAAAGTAATCTGGTAGCAAGTTCGGGTCGCGTATATGATGGAGTGAACAGAGACCCCAAAAACGCACCCGGTGAAATTGATCTCTGGGAGTTCACTTATGGGCATGGGACATTTATAGGTGCTGCACTGGAAATGTACAGAGCTACCGACAGCACTCATTATTTGGATGATGCTATTCTTACCGCAGATTATGCCGTAGGGGAATCAAATAATCTGTTGAATGATGGGATTTATAAGAGCGAAGGAGCAAGTGGAGACGCTCCTTTGTTTAAGGGAGTTTTGATAAGGTATTTAACTGAGCTTGCCATGGAAACATCCGTTTCGTCTATCAAGAGAGATACTTATAAGGCAATGGTTGCTGACAATGCCAGCGCTCTTGTGAGTGGAGGGTTAAATCCGGTGAACTATCATACAGGGCCATATTGGGGTGAATCTACCTGTGATGCGGTGCTTTCCGCTCAGCTGGCGGGAATTACACTATTAGAAATGGCCGTGAAACTTGGGTTAATCTCACATGATGATGGGTTTTTGATCCCTGGTGGAATTAATGCTGAAAATTATACCAGTGCAACTGGAGTTAGTGTTGAGGAAAATGGAGATGCAGACCCTTATTGTGGTATGAATATTACCAGTTTTGATGCTCCAGATGACATCAGCTACAAGGTTAGGGTAACCTCCACCGACACCTATTTAGTTCGGGTAAGAGCAGCAAGTGTCAATAGTGGACGTCAGCTCACTATCTCATCAAATGGAAATGCTCTGGCAACAATAGATATTGATAATACGGGTGATGCTCAGACCTACTCAACGGTGTCTGGCATGATCAACCTAACTGCAGGCGTGGATACGCTTTTAACATTGTCAGCACCAAATGGTAGTTTCAATCTCAATTGGATTCGCTTTGAAAATCCATTGGTGTTAACCTCAGAAAAGATAGAGGCTGAGAATTTTGTGGAGATGTCGGGAGTGGGAACATCAGGAACCTCTGACTTTGGTGGTGGGGAAACGGTTGATGCGGTAGGATCAGGTGATTGGATGGAATATTACGTGGATGTGAAAAAATCAAGACAATACAATTTTTTAGTTCGCACATCACGTCAGCCAGTAGGAAGTGATACGCTCCAATTGAAAAGTGGTGCTACCCTGATACAGGAAATTGCCATCCCCTCCACAGGAGGTTGGGAAAACTGGGCCACCCAAAGTACCACAGCTACTTTAGCCGCAGGAGCTCAAATACTCAGGTTGGAGTCGAAACATGGAAACGCCAATATCAATTGGTTCAAACTGGATAGTATAAAAAGTGTGGTCAGCGGCCAAATTGAAGCGGAAGATTACCAATCTATGAGTGGAGTAGTTACTGAAACTACAACAGATACAGGTGGTGGGCAAAATGTAGGCGGCATTGATGCTGGGGAATGGATGGACTATGAGCTAAGCGTTGAATCAGATGGGTGGTATAAGCTAGATGCGAGGATCGCGAGTATTTATGCAGGGAGATCATTTCAATTGAAAAAGTCAGCTGATGTGCTGGCCACAGTGAATATTCCGAATACTGGAGGATGGCAAAATTTTCAAACGGAGACCGCCTATGTACAACTGACCGCAGGGGTTCAAACTTTGAGAATTCATGCAGTTGATGGCGGGTTCAATATCAACTGGTTTGAACTGACCTTCATTCCCAAATTTGTCAGAACAATTCAGGCAGAGGACTTTATATCCGCTCATGCTGGTGTAGGCACAGAAACGAACTGTGATATAGGTAGTGGACTCAGCCTGGCTGGAATTGACGCAAACGAATGGGCAGAATACTTGGTTTATGCCGATTCTACAACGGATTATATGTTTGTCGCGAGAGTGTCCAGTGAGTTGTCCGGAAAGTCTTTAACAGTCGAGGTTGATGGTACGCCAGTGGAAACGATAGATGTTCCGAACACCGGGAATTGGCAATTCTATGAATCGATTTCGACCATCTTGAATATTAGTGAAGGAGGTCATACGATTAGAATTTCTAGCAGCACAGGGGGATTCAATTTGAATTGGCTGAAATTTTTCCGAGCCTTCAGCCTCACCGATGCTCGACTTGAAGCAGAAAATGCCCATACAGAGCATAGTGAACAAAGTGGTACAGGCTGCCCAACTTTCAATGGTTCCAGTCCCTATCAAACGGAGATCTATGGTGAGGAATCAGAAGATAACCTCGGTACCAGGCAGCTATCGATGCAGACAGGCAGTTGGCTGGATTATTACGTATATGTACCCACCACTGCTACCTATTTGTTTTCGGCCAGGGTTTCCAGAGACAATGCACTTTCAGGCCAGGGTGTTTTACAACTGGTCGAAGTTGGCAGTACACTTGTTACACTTACTATTGACGGCACAGGCACTTGGAGTGATTTTGTGACCCTATACGATCAAATATCCCTTTCCCAAGGGCCCCATCTTCTCAGGGTTAATGCTCAAACTGGAATTTTCAATTTGAATTGGATTCGTTTCGATAAAGCTGTTGTGGTTGGTGATTATGTGAAGATTGAGGCTGAAAACTCCAATAGCGAAGCGGGAGTGTTCGTGGATCAGAGAAGCGACAATGGAATAGTGTATACGAGTAATGATATAGGTGTCGGAGATCACATGGATTATTTTCTTGACATTGATAACGCGGGGCAATACCTATTTAAGGCCAGGGTCTCAAATAGTCACATTAGCAATGATGCCGAAATGATGATAAAAGATGCCAATTCTTCTACGCTTTACGATTCCATTTCAATTTCCAGTAATACTGGATGGCACGATCTCGATGCAGTGATTGATTTTCCTTCTGCAGGTAATACTGTGCTTCAATTGCTAGGCAATGAGGGCGAGTTTCATATGAATTGGTTTGAACTACTCTATGATATCACTGATGGGGGTGGCACCATTTCTGAGGAGCATGACGACTCTCCTAGTGGGGAAGAGATTGATAAAGTCATTGATAATTCATCACTAACTAAATACCTGACAACTCATGCCGAAGGGTATATTGAGTATCAAACATCCGAAGGTCACCGGGTGACTACCTATTCCATAACATCCGCTAACGATGCTGAAGATAGGGATCCCAAAGACTGGAAACTGCAAGGGCACAATGGCACGAGCTGGGTAGACCTGGACACGCAAACAAATCAGGATTTTTCCGATCGCTATCAAAGAAGGTTTTTCTACATTGATAATGACAACAGCTACAAGCGTTATCGCTTGGATATTACTGCCAATAATGGGTCTTCACTACTCCAGCTCGCAGAATGGCAGTTATTTGGAGTTGAAGAGAGTTGTGTAAGTTGTCGGGAAACCCTTGAAGATCAAAAGGGCCACGTTGAGAAATTATCGCCAGCAGAGGTTCAGATTTATCCAAACCCGATCAGTGCTGGGGATCAACTCATAGTTCATACATACAAGGATGATGGTATCAGAGAAATTGAATTGATTGACCTGAGTGGTCAGCAAATACAACGGTCATCCTATCATGAACTACCAAATGACGTTGAAGTGAGTATTGGTCGCTCTGTCAAAGGAATTTACCTATTGAAGGTCAGTACAACCAATGGAACTTTTGTCACCAGAGTTATCATCCGATAACCTCTTTTGGAAGCAGACACCATTTGAAATATATGATTCAGTGGAAAACTGCTTCTAAATGCTAAGTTGAGTGACAAGGATAAAATCGAGGCGAACTCGTTGAAGTCAGGTATTTATATTTTGAGATTTCACACCGGACAAGGCGTAATCACTTTTAAACGAATCAAGTAGTCTGAGAGCACATATGACTAATCTATTTGTAGGAAATAGTTATGTCCTTGGTATGGATATCGGGGGCTCACATGTAACCGCCGGATTGGTGGATTTGGACAATGGGTTAATTGTTCAGGATTCTCTCCGAAGAGTGGAATTGGATTCACAGGGATCAACTGAAGAGATACTGAATGTTTGGCGAGGTATAGTCGAGTCTTGTTATAGTGATTATAATGATATGTCCAAACATATCGGATTGGCTATGCCTGGTCCATGTGATTATGAGCGAGGCATTTGCCACATAGATGGCTTGTCGAAATACTCCAATTTGTATGGATTAAATGTCTGTGAGACGCTAGCTCATGCTTTGAGTATCCCTGAGGAAAACATTCAGATGACCAATGATGCTGCTTGTTTTCTTCAAGGCGAATTGGACATGGGAGTTGGTCGGAAATATCAACATCCAATTGGTATAACGCTTGGAACTGGATGCGGGACCGCAAAAATCAGGCATGGAGTGGGTGTAGATGGGGAGCTATGGCAATACCCATTCAATGATGGAATAGTTGAAGATTTTATTTCCACGAAATGGTTTAAGCGAAGATACTCGGAGCTGACCGGCCAGGAGATTTCTGGAGTAAAGGAACTCACAGAAATGAGCAATAGTGAACCGTCAATAAGATCAGTATTTAAGGAGTTCGGTTTTAACCTCGCAAAATTGATTGGCTTGTTTGTGTCCGAAGAAAACCCTGACGCGATCATCCTGGGAGGGAATATGTTAAAAGCGCAACATATTTTCTTGCCTAAGGTGCAAGCGGAACTCACCAAAACCGGAATAAAGGAGCCAATCCACCTATCTACCCTTGGAGAAAGTGCAGCAATTCTAGGAGCTGCCTCGGCATATGTCAAAAAGAAAATGAATCTGAAAAGTAAAATAGCATGAGTAAAAAGCTGATTATGGCCTCTCTAACCGCTTCTTTAGCGGGTTTTTTATTTGGATTTGACACGGTGGTTATCTCTGGAGCTAACCTCCCTCTCAAAGAGTTGTGGAATACCTCAGAGTGGTTTCATGGCACTTTTATCATGTCTATGGCGCTGTGGGGCACTGTGGTGGGGGCTATGCTGGCAGGTATTCCTACCGATAGACTTGGCAGAAAGACCACATTGATCTGGGTTGGTGTTCTGTATTTTGTGTCAGCTCTCGGCAGTGGCTTAGCATTAGACCCTTATTGGTTCTCATTTTTTCGCTTCATTGGAGGATTAGGAGTGGGGGTGTCTTCAATTGCCGTTCCTACTTATATCTCGGAGATATCTTCAGCCAGTAACAGGGGTCGTTTGGGTATTCTCTATCAGTTCAATCTCGTATTTGGAATCCTAATAGCATTCATCTCTAACTACCTTCTTCAGGGTGTAGGAGGAGATAACGATTGGCGCTGGATGTTGGGAATAGAGGCATTACCCGCATTCATCTACACATTAATGGTGCTGGGTGTGCCCAAAAGCCCAAGATGGTTGATTACTCATCGGAACGATTATGTTGGTGCCGAAAAGGTGCTCAAGGAGTTGTCTTCAACTGAGGCAGAAGCTTCTGCTATGCTAAAGGCCATAGAAGAGGATCACCGTAAAACAAAAGATGATAAATCTTCAGTATTCTCAGCAAAGTACAAACGTTCGTTAATATTGGCTTTTCTGATTGCTTTTTTCAACCAGCTGTCTGGGATCAACTTTATTCTTTACTATGCTCCGGAGATTCTGCAGAAGGCAGGATTTGGCTCATCCGATTCACTGTTAAGTTCGATCTCAATCGGTATCGTGAACTTGGCTTTCACTTTTGTGGGGATGGTGTTGATCGACAAAGCAGGAAGAAAGCAACTGATGTATATTGGCTCTATCGGCTATATCACTAGCCTGTTCATGGTGGCTTATGGGTTTTATGTTGAGTCCAGTGCCCTATTCAAGCTCATATTCATTTTGACTTTCATTGCCTCCCATGCCATTGGCCAGGGATCTGTGATCTGGATATTTATATCTGAAATATTTCCTAATAGGGTGCGAGCCTACGGTCAGGCTTGGGGCAGTGGCACACACTGGGTATTTGCAGCTTTGATCACACTTTTTGGGGCAGTATTGATCAATACATTTGCGCCGTGGGTGGCATTTGTGTTTTTCGGATGCTTTATGGTCCTACAGTTGCTCTACACCCATTTTATGATGCCAGAAACAAAAGGAAAAAGTCTGGAAGATTTGGAAGATTTGTTATCAAAATAAAAGGTGAAGAGGGTGAATGTTTTCTGAATCAATATTTTCAAAAAGACTAATTATCAGGAAATAATTCGCTCGAGAATATTCCCCACGAAGTACGAAAGCGTGGCTGCGGCACCTCCAAGGAGGAGTGTTTCCAGAATGCTTTGGAGCTTTGGCGTATTGGTGACGATGCTTTTCAGATAGCCTATACCTAAAAAACAAACGCCTGTGAGCAGGCTGGAAATCAGAAACAGATCGGCAGATATGGGCTGAATGTAATCACCTACATAAATGATCAGTGGGATGAATCCCAGACTGATAAAAGAGATAAAGGTCACAAAGCCCATAGCCAGAGGGGATTTGGTTTCTTCGGCCATTTCTAGTTCTTCTTTCATCATCACATCTACCCACCGGTCCTTGTCGGCGGTGATGGTTGCCACCACTTGATCCAGCAGGTCTCCTTCAAACCCCTTCGCAGCGTAGATTTCCCTGATTTCTTCTCTTTCTTTTCCAGGCATGTGATCCACCTCCCAGTATTCTATTTGCTTGTGCTTATGATAGTTTTGCTGCTCTGATTTGGTAGATAGGTAACTACCCACAGACATGGCAAACCCATCGGCAATGAGGTTGGCAAACCCAAGAATGATCACTACGGCACTGTCCAGACCAGCTCCAGCTGAGCCGGCCACCACCGCAAAGGTGGTCACGCTACCATCTATGGCGCCGTAAACAAATTCGCCCAGGTAGTCTTGAAATTTGGAGAGAAAGTGCTTTTCACCATGAATATGAGCTTCCTTATGATGCTTTGCAGCTTCTTTATTCATGAGGTGTGGTTGTGTTGAAAAATTGTTTTGAATAAAAAAACCTAGTTGGTTTCTTCCTGGGCTTCTTTGTCGAAGTAGAGTGCTTCTGTACAGCCGGTTTCGTCATTCTTACCGCTGATGTTCATGGTGCTTACTGTCAGGGCAAGTTTGAAACTTGTGCATTCGGGACCATCTTCTGTTTCCACACACATCGTCAGCTTGGACTCACCCACTGAATAGGTTCCCACTTCCGACATCAGGATGCCATCTTCAATGAACTCTTTGATATAGTTCATACCAGTGGAGTCGCTGGAGAAGATATACTTGGTGCAGTTGTCATCAGTGCATTCATACGACTGGAGTCCATTGAGTTCAGCGTCATCACAGTTAGACTGAGACGTGGCATTGAGCAGCCATGTGCCCACTATGTTGGTCTTATTTTCTTTTTGAATATCTTCCTTTTTACATCCCAGAACAAAACATAGCAGGAGTAACAAAATGATCAGGTTTGACTGTATAGCTTTCATTGCGATTCTTTTGAGTAAAGTTATCCACTTTTGATCACACCTGAAAAGGAGATTTGATGGGGCATCGAAACTCTTCAGTTAAGTTCGTTTAAAGCACTGAAAGCACTGTGATAAGGGTACAGTTGCCTGTTGGAGATTATGTTAGGTGGGTAGCATGATTGAGGATAGAAATTACCCCACGTGTCGTGTTGCTCGGATAAAGATAAAAAGCTATATTACTGATCATCAGTATATAGCTTTTATCGTGATTCTGTATGTGAAAATAGAGTAGCGAGGGGGGGAATCGAACCCCCGACCTCCGGGTTATGAATCCGACGCTCTAACCATCTGAGCTACCTCGCCGTTGGAAAAGGAGTGCAAATGTAAAAAGTTTTCTTTTTTATCATAGCATATTGCTGATTTCAATTTTTTTTTTACCTTATCCAAAAATTAATCATCCATGCCGAAAGAAAAATTTGTTGGCGAGTACCCGATTAACGCATCCAAAAAAATGCTCTATCCTTACTTCAGCACGGCTTCTGGTCTGGCGCAGTGGTTTGCAGATGATGTGAATATTGATGAGGATAAAATCTATACTTTTTTGTGGGATGGAGATGAAAACAAAGCGAAGATGGTCTCCAGCAGAACCAACTCTCATGTACGCTTTGAATTTATAGAAGAGGATGGGGATGAAGACGACCCCACTTATGTTGAATTCAAACTCGATATGAATGAGCTGACACAGGAAGTGTTCATTCGGGTGACAGACTACAGCGATATAGATCAGGAAGAAGTGAATGATCTATATGAGAGCCTGATCAGTGACCTCAAGGAAATTGTTGGAGGGTAACTATCTATCCAGACCATGCGTATGCCCTTTGAGTTTTCTTAAGCATATTTGCGGGGTTTTATGCGCAGGCTAGATACATTAATCATTAAATCATTTGTAGGTCCTTTTATCCTCACTACTGTGGTGGCCACATTCGTGCTGCTCATCCAGTACATGATGAAGTACTTCGATGATTTTGTTGGTAAAGACCTGGGTGCAGAGGTCTTTGCAGAGCTGCTTTTCTACTTTAGCCTGAATATGCTTCAGGTGGCCCTCCCATTGGGTGTTCTGGTGTCTTCACTCATGACCTTCGGAAACCTTGGCGAAAATTTTGAACTCACAGCGATCAAGAGTGCCGGGATTTCACTGGTGAGAGCCCTTCGTCCGATTTTCTTTTTCGTCATTGTACTCACCTTCGCCGCATTCGAGTTCAATAACTACATAGTGCCTGCTGCTAACCTCAAGGCCTACAGCCTACTCTACGACATCAAGCACAAGAAGCCTGCTTTGGACATCAAAGAAGGTGTTTTTTACAACGGCATACCCGATTACAGCATCAAGGCACAGGAGAAGTTTCCGGATAACAAGACCATGAAGAATGTGCTCATCTATGATCACACCAGTGGGATCGGAAACAATCGGGTAATTCTGGCAGATTCCAGCAAGATGTTCATGATTTACAATGATAAATACCTGAAGTTGGAGCTTTATAATGGAAATTATTATAGCGAGGAGCCTAAGGCCCGGGAACCTGTCGATCAGTTTTACCGCACCAATTTCGCACGTATGGACATGGTGTTCAACTTGTCTTCATTTGATCTGAAACGAACCAAGGAAGAGCTTTTTCAGAACAACCGGCAAATGAAGAACATTGCCGAACTCACAGAAGATATGGATTCGCTGGCCTACTCTATCTATGAGGCCAAGCATGGTTTTTTTGCTAATGCCAAGGGTTTTTTCTCTTACCACCTGGATTCATTAGAGATTAACATGGAAAAGGTAGCCAAAAAGAGTAAGGCTCAGCAGGTCATGGAAGAGTCGGTAAGGAGCCCGATGGAAGATGATAAAGCCGATGATGAATCTGTTGTGGAGTCACCAGAAGCTGAGCCGGATAGTATGAAAGCAGCTATGCTAGCCTATGTGGAGAGGAATCATCCAAAAGAGATGACCGAGGATTCCTTGCCCAAGCCTAAGGTTAAGCGACCGATGATCAAAGAGGGTATGGGCGCTAAGCCTGTCAAGACACTGGAGAAGCCGGATGGCGGATTGATTGCAGCCAATACCGGCATCCAGAGGAAGCAGCCTCGTCCGGATGGTTCTGGCTCCATTACCCAAAAGGAGCAAGTCCTGCTGGATACCCTTGGTTGGGACTATCTGAATGCTAAGGTGGAGGGTAAGAGTGCGGATGTATTGCAAACAGCCAGAAATCAGGCTCAGAATGTGAAGATCAACCTGTCCTCTGTGGCATCCCGGGTGGACAACCTGAGTCGTGACTACAGAAAATTTGTAATAGAAAAATACAAGAAATACAGTCAGGCATTTGCCTGTGTGGTGATGTTTTTGATAGGAGCGCCATTGGGATCTATTATTAAGAAAGGGGGGCTTGGTGTACCGGTCATTGTGTCCATTATCTTTTTCCTGATTTATTACATCATAGGCATTATCTGTGAAAAATCTGCCAAAGAAGGGGTGATGGACCCGGTTTTGGCGGTTTGGGTGGCGGATTTGGCTCTCCTGCCGGTAGGTTTGTTCTTTTTACGACAAGCCAGAGTAGATGCCAAGCTTTTTGATACAGATTTTTATCTGGTATGGTTTGACCAATTAAAACAGCGGCTCAAGAAAAGTTAAGCAGTAATTATTGCTTTTCAGCCTAAAGCCCCCTAGATTTGCGCTTTGATTTAAGGAGACAAACAAGAGAACAACAAATAATGTATTTAACGAAGGAAAAGAAGGAAGAATTCTTCACTAAACACGGAAAAGGTACAGAGGACACTGGTTCTTCTGAAGGTCAGATCGCACTTTTCACCTTCCGTATCAACCACCTCACCGAGCATCTAAAGCAAAACAAGCAAGACCACTCTACCCGATTGGGATTGATGAAACTAGTCGGTAAGAGAAGGAGATTGCTGGATTACCTTTACAAAAAGGATATCGAGCGATACAGAAGCATTATCGCGGAGTTGAAAATCCGAAAGTAATTATAAGACACTATTTAAGGGGGAATTCAACTCAGGATTCCCTTTTTTTATCTTCGGCGCCTGAAAGAAAACAGTAAAAAGATGGGGCTCCAGGATATCATTATTAACAACATTCAAATATGAAGCCTCAATACACGGTTAAAAAATTTGCGTTGGCAGATGGCAGAGAGATCTCCATCGAAACAGGCCGCCTGGCCAAACAAGCTGACGGTTCAGTAGTGGTGAGAATGGGTGATGCCATGATCCTCGCCACAGTAGTATCCAAAAAAGAAGCGGGAGAGGGCGTTGACTTCCTTCCGTTATCAGTTGATTATCAGGAAAAATTTGCAGCAGCAGGAAAGATCCCTGGGGGGTTTTTGAAGCGTGAAAGCAGACTCTCTGATTACGAGGTGTTGATTTGTCGTTTGGTGGACAGAGCGTTAAGACCTCTTTTCCCATCTACCTATCACGCAGACACTCAGGTAATGCTCTCATTGATCTCCGCAGATCCGGAGGTAATGCCAGATGCACTGGCAGCCTTGGCAGCCTCAGCCGCACTTGCGGTATCAGATATTCCATTCGATGGTCCTATCTCAGAAGCACGGGTGATTAAGCTCGGTGATGAATTTCTAGTGAATCCAACACCAGCACAGATGGCTGAAGCTTCTCTCGACCTCATTGTGGCGGGTTCTGCTGATAACATCATGATGGTGGAAGGCGAGTCTAAAGAGGTGAGCGAAGAGGATATGCTCGAAGGGATCAAGGTGGCACATGAAGCCATTAAGATTCAGTGTCAGGCACAAGTAGAGCTTGCAGCTGAAGTGGGAGCTACCGTGAAGCGTGAGTTTGATCATGAGCCTTCAGATGCTGAGTTGGAAGCCAAGATCAGAGCACATTGCTATGATGCTTGCTACGAAATCGCTAAGAAAGGTTCTGCCAACAAAACAGAAAGATCAGAAGGGTTTGATGCGATTAAAGAGTCGTTCCTGGCCACCTATACTGAAGAAGAAAGAGAAGAGCTTAACAGCTTTCTGGTAAAAAAATATTTCCACGACGTGCAGAAAGACGCAGTAAGAAACTGCGTACTAGATACTAAAAAGCGTCTGGATGGAAGAGATCTGGATCAGATCAGACCGATTTGGAGTGAAGTGGACTGTCTCCCTTCTGCGCACGGATCGGCTATCTTCACCAGAGGTGAAACACAATCATTGACCACCGTGACGCTCGGTTCCAAAATGGATGAGCAGATGATCGACGGTGCCATGATCTCTGGTTACAACAAATTTATTCTTCATTACAATTTCCCAGGTTTTTCTACGGGTGAAGTAAGACCCAACAGAGGACCGGGTAGAAGAGAAGTAGGTCACGGTAACCTTGCCATGAGGGCATTGAAACCGATGATTCCTACAGAAGACAATCCTTATACCATTCGTATTGTTTCAGACATTCTGGAGTCAAACGGATCATCGTCTATGGCTACCGTTTGTGCGGGAGCATTGGCCTTGATGGATGCCGGTATTAAGATCAAGAGCCCTGTTTCAGGTATCGCCATGGGAATGATCTCTGATAGCGCTACAGGAAGGTATGCAGTACTTTCTGATATTCTTGGAGACGAAGATCACCTTGGTGACATGGACTTCAAAGTGACCGGAACAGAAAAAGGAATCACAGCTTGTCAGATGGACATCAAGATTGACGGATTGTCATATGATGTGTTGAAAGAAGCACTTTCTCAGGCCAACAGAGGTCGTCTTCATATTCTGAATGAAATGAAGAAAACCATTTCTGAGCCTAGAGCCGAAATGAAAGAAAACGCACCACGTCTGGTGCAGTTGGTGATCGAGCGCGATATGATCGGTGCAGTGATCGGACCTGGCGGAAAGATTATTCAGGAAATCCAGAGAGAATCTGGTGCTACTGTAAATATTGAAGAAACTGACAAGGGAGGCCTTGTGAGTGTATTCGCTGCAGACAAAGGAGCCTTAGACAACGCTCTGTCACGCATCAAGGCCATCGTACAGGTGCCTGAAGTGGGAGAGATCTATGAAGGTAAAGTAAAAGCCATCATGCCATTTGGTGCTTTCGTTGAGGTATTGCCTGGTAAAGACGGCCTTCTACATATTTCAGAGATCAAGTGGGATCGGGTAGATAATGTAGAGGACGTTCTGGAAGTAGGTGAAGAGATCAAAGTGAAACTCATCGAGATCGACAAGAAAACCGGTAAATATCGGTTGTCAAGAAAAGTTTTACTACCTAAGCCGGAAAGAAAAGAGAAAGCTGATTAAATTTAGTGGTGATAATACTGGCTGCACATCTTGTGCAGCTTAATTAACACCGCCAAATGAGACAACTGAAAATTAGCAAGCAAATTACGAATCGGGAGAGTCAATCTCTCGATAAGTATTTGCAGGAAATCGGAAGAGTTGAGTTAATCACCGCCGATGAGGAAGTAATACTAGCCAAGAAAATAAAAGAAGGTGACCAGCTGGCGCTGGAGAGGCTTACCAAAGCCAATCTACGTTTTGTTGTGTCTGTGGCTAAACAGTATCAAAATCAAGGACTTACATTGGGGGATTTGATCAATGAGGGAAACCTCGGTCTGATCAAAGCTGCTCAGCGCTTCGATGAGACCAGAGGCTTTAAGTTCATCTCCTATGCCGTTTGGTGGATCAGACAATCCATTTTGCAAGCCCTTGCTGAGCAGTCCAGGATCGTCAGGCTACCACTCAATAGGGTAGGTTCACTCAATAAAATCTCCAAGACCTTTTCATTTCTGGAACAAAAGTTTGAAAGAGAACCTTCAGCTGACGAAATGGCAGAAGTGTTGGAGATGACAGAAGGTGAAGTGCTGGACACCATGAAGATTTCCGGAAGGCACATTTCTATGGATGCACCCTTTGCCAACGGTGAAGAGAGCAGTTTACTGGATGTGCTGGAGGATGTGGGCGAGGATACTCCCGACAGTAGCTTACTGACCGATTCATTGAGAAGAGAAATACAGCGGGCTTTATCCACCCTTACTCAGCGTGAGGCGGATGTGGTGGCTTTTTACTTTGGACTCAATGAACAGCATGCGCTTACCCTGGAGGAAATCGGGGAGAGGTTTAACCTCACGCGGGAGCGTGTGAGACAGATTAAAGAAAAAGCAATAAGAAGATTACGTCACGCTTCGAGAAGTAGGTCATTGAAAACTTTTCTTGGATAGTAGCCAAAATGACATTTCGTTACATTATGGCGTTTTCTTTGTTACAATAACTTTGCATCGTCGTTGTAATAGAAAATTGAAACATATTCGTAAAAATGACTAAAGAAAGAGTAAAAGTATTGATCATAGGTTCCGGTCCTGCAGGTTTTACAGCTGCAATTTATGCAGCACGTGCGGGTATGAAGCCTGTGCTTTACCAGGGAGGTCAACCTGGCGGTCAACTGACCATCACCACTGACGTGGAAAACTACCCTGGATATCCTGAGGGAATCATGGGGCCACAGATGATGGTGGATTTTCAAAAGCAAGCCGAACGCTTTGGGACAGACATCCGCAGCGGTATGATCACGGCGGTGGACTTTTCAGGATGGCCACACAGTGTTACCGTGGATAACAAGACAGAGATCGAAGCGGAGGCAGTGATCATTTCTACCGGAGCATCTGCCAAGTGGTTGGGACTGGAGAGTGAGCAGCGATTGAATGGAAGAGGTGTTTCTGCCTGTGCGGTATGTGATGGATTCTTTTTCAGAGGTCAGGATGTAGCCATTGTGGGTGGTGGGGATACTGCCGCTGAGGAAGCTACTTACCTGTCGAAGCTGGTAAATAAGGTATACATGCTGGTGAGAAGAGATGAGATGCGCGCCAGTAAAATCATGCAGCAACGTGTGCTGAACGCACCAAACATAGAAGTGCTCTGGAACTCTGAAACCGATGAGGTGTTGGGAGAAGAAGAAGTAACAGGCCTGCGTATCAAGGACACTGTGACAGGAGAGAAAAGAGAGATTGAGGTACAAGGCTTCTTCGTGGCCATTGGTCACAAACCTAATACAGATGTTTTCAAAGAATTTCTGGATATGGATAGTGCAGGGTATATTAAAACCATCCCGGGTACGTCCAAGACCAATATTCCTGGAGTATTTGCCACAGGTGATGCTCAGGATAAGATTTACAGACAGGCAGTGACTGCAGCTGGTAGCGGATGTATGGGCGCATTGGATGCAGAGAAGTTTATCGCTGAGAAAGAGGTAGAGCTTCAGGAAGCGGCATTGTAATTTTTTAAGATAGAATTAACCATATGGTCCCGACTATGTCGGGACTTTTTTTGTTATGAAGATAAATATACTAGCCTTTGCTGCTCATCCTGATGATGTGGAACTGTGCTGCGCCGGCACGCTTATCGTTCATCAGATGCGGGGCTTTACTACCGGCATTATAGACCTTACCGAGGGAGAAATGGGCACCAGAGGTACTGCCGAGCAGCGACTACAAGAGGCCAAAAGAGCAGGTGAAATCATGAAAGTCTCTGTACGCGAGAACCTTGGATTTGCAGACTCTTTCTTCACCAACGATACTGAGCATCAGCTGAAGATCGTTCAGAAAATCAGAGAATTTCAACCGGATATCGTGCTGACGAACGCGCTCTATGACCGCCACCCGGATCACGGACGCGCAGCGACCATGGTAGAAGAGGCCTGTTTCAAAGCGGGATTGAAGAAGGTAGAAACCCTGGATGCGGAAGGAAACACACAGAAAGCCTGGAGGCCAAAGAAGACCTATTTTTGTGTACAGAGCGTCTCCTTGACACCCGATTTTCTGGTGGATATTTCGGATGCGCAAGAACTCAAAATGGAGGCAGTTCGGGCCTATAAGTCCCAGTTTTTTGACCCCAATAGTCAGGAACCCCAGACCTACATTTCCAAACCAGAGTTTATGCAGATGATAGAAGCCAGAGCAGTAGAATATGGTCACCGCATAGGTGTGAAATATGCAGAGGGCTTTATGACTAAGCAATCACTTGGAGTGAAAGACCTCTATCACCTGATGTAAAAGGTATTTGCCCGGTCATACTCACGCATTCTTAGGAGCTGTGCCAGTTGATCCTTTTCTGCTAGCAGAAGCTCAGGAAGCTGTAAAGAGAGCCACTGCATAGCAGAATGCAAGGGGACACTGCCGTAAAAGTGATCCCGGGCAAAGTGGACATACTTAAGGACTCTGAAGGCATCCCACCATTGATAATACCTATCCAGAAAGTTGCTGTAGCTGCCAGACTGATCTAGGATTTGGTGTAATGCTTCTTCGAAATTGTTTTCAAGATAGAAAGCCCTTAGGCAGGGAGAAACCTCTGAAATATTGAATATTCGCGTGGTATAAAGGTTTTTTAAGTCGTTGTTTACAGGTCTCAGCTGTTCAAATATCTCAGGGTGATAAACGGAGTAGTCATCGGCTTCATCTTCCAGGTATTTACCAATGGCATGTCCGGTGCCAAAGGGCACCCGATCAGATACCCTGTCGGAGGGGTAGATCGTGGTTTGGTTGATTTCTCCAATTCCTTTGAGGGGAATGGTCTTATGGATAAAATAGAAGTCTTCACCGGCCTTTCGGGTGTTCATTCCACCTTGCTTCTGGTAGGCAGAGGATCTAACCGTAATACATGATCCGAGTGTCTGAAGTGCATAAGGATACCCGCATAACCTTAGTGCATTGGTATAGTAGCGGAGATACAGTTCATAATTGAGAATGGCCTCATGATTGGGGCCGTGGAGCTCATGTTCGTAATGAACAAGCCCGAGGTTATTTTGAGGATCCTGATAGAAATGCTCAATGGCCTGAAGGTAGTTATCATCGCAATGGCAGTCTGCATCGTAGCAGACGATGATTCCATCCTCCTGACGATCTTCAAATACCCTGACCGCTTCGTCCATCCCGATTTTGCGTGCCAGACCCACGCCAGCTTTTTTTGGGGGGAGTTTCACATGCAATACATGCTGCTGAAAGGTGGGGATGACTTGCCGTATGGCCAGTAGGCACGCCTGGTTTTTTTGCTGAATTTCCAGAGAAGCGTTCTCCGATTCATTCACTATGATGAGCACCACCACTTCGAGTGCTGGAGGTGTACATCGATGTAAGGAGGTGAGCGCCTCTGGCAGGTGGCCTTCACAGAAAGCCGGGATCACAACGATCATCTGAGGGTTTCCGCTGACTTTGCCTGCAAGGCCGGTGGCTGGCCAGGCGTATCTCTTCAGGTAAATGTTTTCAGCCTTCAAGGAGCCAATCGCTGTGTGGACCAATCTGAGTCGGATCGGGAGTAAAGTATGCGGTCATGAAGGCGGCTGGCTCTTCCCTGCCAAAACTCGATGGAGTCAGGTACGATCTTGTAACCACCCCAGAAATCTGGAAGGGGAATTTTTCCATCTTTAAATTTCGCCTTCATTTCCTGCAGCTTCATTTCCAGAATGCTCCTAGAAGTGATCACTTCACTCTGGTGAGAAACCCATGCACCCAGCTGACTACCCAGAGGTCTGCTTAGAAAATACTTCATGGATTGCGCGGTGCTTACTTTTTCGGCCCTGCCAGTGATGATAACCTGACGCTCCAGCTGGTACCATGGAAAAAGAATGCACACCTGAGGATTCTCCTCGATCTGGCGAGCTTTCCGACTTTTATAGTTGGTGTAAAACACAAAACCATTCGGGTCTATTGCTTTCAATAAAACGGTTCTTTGGGTGATGTGCCCACTCAGGTCGCTGGTACTCAGCACCATGGCATTCGGTTCAGTGACTTTACTTTTTTGAGCTTCGTCAAACCACTGCTGAAACTGGTCAAAGGGAGAGGCACAGACGCTATCCAAATCCAGTGAGGCCTTTGTGTATTCCTGTCTAAGTGATGCAATATCCAGACTCATACTAAATTTACTGAGATACAGAATTAAGGTTCAAAATTGTTTTATTTGTTCTTAAACCAAAGTTACCAAGAAGGAGTGACGAAGAGGTGTCAAAATTTACTGATTTACAGTAAATCACCAGAAAAGGAGTGACGAATGAAACAGAGAATTGATCTGAAAGTAGAGAGTAGCCAGGAGTGGATTGACACAGTGGTGTCTGATTTTGATGAGTTTTTAAAGGATCATGCCAATTGTGAGCGCAAGGCTTCCGCCATGGCCATGAGTTTTGTGGCCAAATATCCAAATCGTGTGGAAATCATTCCGGAGCTCATCAATACCGCAGTGGAGGAGTTGGAACATTTCCGGTCGGTTTATGCCATTATGGAGGAGCGTGGAATAGAGCTTACTCATGAAATAGGCCAAGACATCTACGTGAAGCAGCTTTTGGATAAATGCCGCGACGGTCGCGAGGAGCGATTTATGGATCGGTTGCTGCTGGCATCTCTGGTAGAGACTCGGGGTGCAGAGCGATTTAGGATGGTGTATGAGGCCATGGATGATCCCGAACTAAGACGCTTCTATCAGGAACTTTGGGCTTCTGAAGCCAAGCACGGGGAAGTATTTGTGCGGATGGCCTTAAACTATTTTGAAGAAAAGGCGGTCTATAAAAGACTAGAGGAAATGACTGATTATGAAGCCGTTGTGCTTCAGAGCTTACCACTAAAACCTGCATTACACTGATGGACTACTTTGCAACAGACCAGATCATAGAACCAGAGCGAGGAGACTTGCTGATTTCAGAGCCCTATTTGCCAGATCCAAACTTTGAGCGCACGGTGATTTTACTTTGTGAGCATGACGAGAACGGGTCCTTTGGCTTTGTGCTTAACAAACGTGCTCAGTCCAGGCTGGATGAGCTGATTGAGGAAGCGGAGGGGTTTAGCACCGACGTATTTGTGGGTGGACCAGTACAACAGAATACGTTACATTTCTTACATAAATCCCCGGCCACTTTAAAAGGAGACAAGAAAGTGGTGGATGGTGTATATTGGGGCATTGACTTTGAAGGATTGCTGAGCTCGATAAATACCCGGCAGGTAGCTAAAGAGGAGTTAAAGTTCTTTGTAGGCTATTCTGGTTGGTCACCAGGGCAGCTGATGGACGAGCTAAAATCGAAATCATGGATAGTCTATAAAAAGGCTTCCCCGGAAGTGGTTTTTGAAATGAATCCGGATGACCTGTGGAGAGAGGCACTTAAGACAATGGGAGGGAAGTTTAGAGTAATCTCAAACTATCCTACCGACCCGAGACTGAATTAGTACGACGGATTTATTAAATTTATAGGTTGAAGCCAATATAGAAAGATTCCATCATGGAGGATAAGGAAAACAAATTGCCTGAAAATCTCGAGGATTTGCAGGATGGTGTTCAGGAAAACCCTGAATTGACTGACGAAAGCACAACCCCGGAAGACTCGGGCGAAACCAGCGAAGCAGAGCCGGAGGAAGCTCCCAAAGCAGAGGTGGAGGAAGCGTCGGCCGAGATAGCCAAGACTGAGGAAACTCCAGCAGAGGAGGTGGTAGAAGAAAGCCCCAAGGAAGCGCCTGAACCTGTGGCAGAAGTAACTGCCAACGAGGATACACAGGATGATTCAGCGTCTGAAGATGATTCGCATGATGACGATGAGGATCATGGCGATGAAGATGATAAGCTGCTGGAATCGTTGCATTTTGATAATCCTAACAAGGATGAACTACTGGCTGCCCTTAAAAAGGTTTCCGGCATAGAGAAAATGCGTGTGTTGGATAAGGCCCTGAAGGAGATCAAACCTCCTTTTGACCATATCTATGAAAAAGAGAAAGAGGATGCTCTCAAAAACTTTGTGGAAGCAGGCAATGATGCTGCTGACTTTGTCTACAAAGGGGATGACACAGATGGGCAATTCTTTGAGCTATACAATCAATTAAGGAATAAGAAACAACGTTTCTTTTCTGAACTTGAAAAATCCAAGGATGAGAACCTCAGGAGAAAAAATGAGATACTGGAGAAGTTGCGGGAGCTCGTGGATGGTGAAGAAAGCACCGCTTCGATCAATACACTGAAAGCACTCCAGGAGGAATGGAAAAAGCTGGGTCAGGTGCCCGGTGCTCATGTGAAGAGCCTGTGGGCCAACTACAATGCTCTGATCGATAGGTTCTATGACAACAGAAGCATCTACTTTGAGCTGAAAGAACTGGACAGGAGGAAGAACCTGGAGGGTAAACTGGAGCTATGCGCACGTGCAGAGGAGTTGGTGAACCTGGAAAACATAAAAGAAGCCATCGTGCAGCTCAATGAGCTCCACGAGGAGTTTAAACATATCGGACCGATCCCCAAGGAGGACCAGGAGCCTGTATGGCAGCGCTTCAAGGCGGCCTCTGATGAAATATATGCCAAGCGCAAGGAGTTTTTTGATGAACTTAAGCACGATCTGAACGAAAACGCTGATAAGAAGCAGGCGTTGGGTGATGAGGCGGCAGAGTTTGTGTCGTTTAATTCTGACAAAATTAGCGACTGGAACAAAAAGACGAAACAGCTGCTCGAGCTTCAGAAAAAATGGGAAGCCATCGGCGGACTGCCTCGCGACCGAGCCAAACACATCAACAAGCATTTCTGGGGTAATTTCAAAACCTTCTTTGCCAATAAAAATGCATTTTTCAAAACCCTGGAGACCCAGCGTGAGGAAAACTATAACAAGAAGAAAGAGCTACTTGAGAAAGCAGAAGCCCTTAAAAATAGTGAAGAGTGGGATCAGACTGCCAACGAACTGAAAAAGCTCCAGAATGCCTGGCGTGACATTGGTCCTGTACCAGAGAAGTATCGCAACGAGGTGTATCAGAAGTTCAAGGCTGCATGTGATACCTTCTTTGAGCGGAAGCGTGCTCAGGGCAGTGTGCAAAACAAGGAGTTTGATCAAAACCTGAAAAAGAAGGAGGAGATCTGTGCCATGCTGGAGGCCTATATCAACGCGGATACCATAGAACTGGGTCAGGTATATGACCTACTGGAGCGGTACTCAGAAATTGGTTTTGTGCCACGAAATGCCATCAAGAAGATACACGACAGGTATGACGACATCACCAACCGACTTGTGAGCCTTGAGGATCTTTCTGATAGTCAGCGGTCGGAATTGGAGACGCAGGTGCAGTTGAGCAAGCTGAAGAACAGCCCTCATGGTGGACAGAAAATTCAACGAAAAGAAGGCGCGATTAAACGTAAGCTATCGTCTCTGGAAAGTGATATAGCTACATGGAAAACCAATCTCGACTTTTTCGCGGATTCCAAGACGGCTGATAAACTGAAGGCAGATTTCAATGAAAAAATTGAAAAGGCTACTGCCGAAATGGAGGAATTGAAGAAGCAGCTACAAATGTTGAAGCAGATTTGATTTTTTTCTCTGTGAGGCTTTGTAATTCTTAAGAGGAATTATACATTTGCACTCGCTTTCAGAGAAAGCAAAACCAGATTTCACTGCGGCGCAGTAGATCAGGCCTCCTTAGCTCAGCTGGTAGAGCAACTGACTTGTAATCAGTAGGTCATTGGTTCGATCCCGATAGGAGGCTCTTGGACAAACCCACTCTATGTAAATAGGGTGGGTTTTTTTGTTTTCATCGAATTGACATATTTATGAAGGTATAGTCAGAAGGTATAGTTTACAATTATCATGCTTCTCTACATGTATTAAACAGTCTTTCCCTTCCTGCAAATTGAACTTGTATGCGGTGTTTCAGGTCTGTTTTTTTTGATAAACAAGGTGTTTAGTAAGCATCTGAAATTGCTTTAACCAACTTGATAATTGGTTTTGGTTGTGATTTATTAACCTTGTGGTGGGTAACTTAAACTATGAGGTCAATAATCATTTGGTTGGGTATTTTTTGTTTCGGTTTTTTATTTGGCTGCCAGGCTGAACAGGAACAAGAAAAGAAATTCAAGGTTGGCTTCTCTCAGCCGATCATGAAAGATGCATGGAGACAAGCCATGTTTAATGAAATGCAGCGTCAGCTGATATTTCATGATGAGATAGAGCTGATTTTCAAAGATGGGGATTCACAGACCAGCATACAGATCGCGCAGATACTACAGATGGTGGAGGATGGCATTGATTTACTCATAGTTTCTCCCAACGAGGCAGCCCCTCTCCAGCCAATCATCGAATCAGTTTTTGATCAGGGCATCCCGGTCATTATTCTGGACAGGAGGATCAATTCCAGCAAATACACGGCATACATAGGCGCTGACAACAAGCTGATAGGGAATGCAGGAGGGAAATATATCGCTCGGCTACTGAATGGTAGAGGTAAAGTCTTGGAAGTATACGAGAGCCTTAAGATCACGGCATTTTCGGATCGACATTTTGGGTTTCGTGAGGTTATGGTTGGGCATCCTCAGATTCAGATAGATTCTGTCAAAGCCATCGCTAAGGGTGAGTCAAAGTACAGGGAGCTGATCGCCAATGAGCAATATGATGTAGTTTTTGCAGCCACGGATGTGGCGGCCAAGTTTGCGTATGACGTGGCACAGGAAGCGTATCCAGAGGGCAGGAACAAGTACTATATTGGTATAGATGCATTGCCAGGAACCGGCAATGGTCTTGAGATGGTTGAGAACGGTATTTTGACGGCTTCCATTATTTATCCCACAGGTGGTGACCTGTCTATTGATATTGCTTCGAGAATTCTCAATGGCGAGCCCTATGAGAAGGAAAACATCCTTCAGACCCTGGTGGTGGATTCTACCAACGTGAAAATCATCCAAACCCAGGCCAGGAAGATATTGGATCAGCAAACGGATATTCTGAGTTTGTCGGATAAACTTGGGGTTATCCAGCGGGTTTTCAAAACTCAGCGGACCCTTACCTACTTGTTTGCACTTACCATGGTGATATCCATTATCATGACGGCTTCAGTGCTTAAATCTTTGGTGGAAAAGCGTCGGATCAATAATGAGTTACAAAGTAAAAATGAGCAGATCACCCAATATGCTCAGCAGGCAGAAGAAGCAACTCAGGCAAAATTCAGGTTTTTCACCAACATCTCTCATGAGTTCAGGACACCTCTCACCCTCATCAAAGCACCGGTAGATGAGCTGCTGGAACGAAAGGAAGCCAGTTTGTTCAAAAAGGACTTAAAGCTGATCCGAAAGAATACGCTGCGGTTGTTGCGGTTGGTCAATCAAATTATGGATTTCCGTAAAATTGATAACTCAAAAATGAACTTGAGAATCAATGAGCAGCCGTTGATACCCTTTCTTAAGGAAATCATGGACTCCTTCGAAAAGCTGGCCGGAGATAAGCAGATAACTTTCAAACTGATTCATGACAATGATCAGGTGAAGCTCTGGTTTGATGGTAATATGATGGATAAGGTATTTTTCAACCTTCTGTCCAACGCATTTAAATTCACGAATAAGGGTGGATCTATATTCATTCGGGTGGAAACTAATCAGCTGAGTGATGAGGTGAGAATATCTGTGGATGATACGGGCAATGGAATGACCGAAGAACAGGTCACTCATATATTTGATCGGTTTTATCAGGGCGATCAATACAGAAGCCTGGGGACTGGCCTGGGATTGGCCTTGTCCAAGGAAATCATAGACTTACACAAGGGGAGCATTGAAGTCGAAAGTATCCCCAACAAAGGAACGAGGTTTGTAATCAAGCTAAAGACTGGCAAAGACCATTTGGATGAGTCCATGCTTGCCCTTGAGGAAGGCCTCTATTTGAGGTCCGACGAATCACTTTTTCCTGCAGACTATGAATCAACAGAAGAACCACTGATTCGGGAAAAATCTGAGGACGGGAGTAGTAGCATTTTATTGATTGAAGATAATGATGAGCTTCGGGCCTATCTCAAAGGCCGCTTAGGCCGTGACTACTTTGTGATGGAGGCAAACAACGTGGCTGAGGGGATTGAGATGGCGATGAATGAGGTGCCCGACCTGATCGTCTGTGACTTGATGCTAAAGCATGAATCGGGCTATGAGGTCATTCGAGCGCTGAAAGAAGACTTGAGGTCTTCCCATATACCTATAGTCATCCTTACAGCAAAGTCCTCAACAGAAGAAAAAATCAAAGGAATCCGACTGGGGGCAGATGATTATATCACCAAGCCTTTTGATGTGGCCATTCTTTGCGAGCGCATACATACTTTGCTTGCGAATCGTCAGAAGTTGAGAGAGCACTTCCTGCATGAACTGCCTGTGGATCAGAAGGGCGTATCGAACTCTCGGATCGATAAAAAGTTTGTGAGTGAGTTTACGGCCCTTGTGGAGGCTCACCTGGCTGATGCTGGGTTCGGAGTAAATGAAATAGGTCACGAATTGGGACTCTCCCGAATGCAACTATACCGAAAGGTGAAGGCCCTTTTGGGGTATAGTGTCAATGACTACATCAGCAACGTCCGTCTAAAGAAAGCCAAACATTTGATTCTGGAAGGGGAGCACAATATCTCTGAAATTGCACATATCGTTGGGTTTTCAACGGCTTCATATTTTTCCACAGCATTCAAGAATCAGTTTGGTATGACTCCTTCAGAGTTCAAATCAAATCACGAGTCATGAGGATGTTACAATTTTGAAACCTCCGATCAAAATTGAAAGTGCTTTGCTGAAATTATAATTTAAAACCTCATTTAAGACATTAAAAAAGCACTTATTTCAATGAAATAGGCCTTATAAAATCAAAATTGCAATTTATTGGTACGGCATTAGAAACTTGAAAATGACTCGTGACATAACTTGGATGAAAGTTTTCAAGATTATGAATGCACGAATTTTATATTATGCTATAGTTGTTGGACTCGCCGGATTCTTATTCGGATTCGATACAGTAGTTATTTCAGGTGCCAACCTTCCTATTAAAGAGTTATGGAATACCAGTGATTGGTTTCATGGCACCTTCATTATGTCAATGGCACTATGGGGTACGGTGGTGGGAGCCATCTTTGGCGGGTATCCCACGGACCTGATAGGAAGACGCTCCACACTGTATTGGGTAGGCGTGCTTTATCTGACTTCCGCACTAGGTTCGGCGTTGGCCACAGATCCTTATTTGTTTTCTTTCTTCAGGTTTATTGGTGGAGTAGGGGTGGGTATTTCGTCCATTGCAGCACCCACTTATACTTCTGAGATCGCCGCACCTTCCAGCAGAGGGCGCCTGGTTGCCCTTTACCAATTCAACATAGTATTGGGTATTCTGGTGGCTTTTGTTTCCAATTACCTTTTGCAAGGTGTGGGAGGTGCCAATGATTGGAGATGGATGTTGGGGGTAGAGGCCATCCCCGCTGCGGCGTATATAATCATGGTGTTGGGGGTGCCAAGGAGTCCCCGGTGGGTACTCATTCACAAAAAGGATGAGCCTGGCGCTTTGAAAATATTAGAATTAAACAATAGCGAAGCAGAGGCCAGGTCGATCATAGCCAGCATCAAGCAAGATGTTAAAAATAATTTGAATGCTCATACCAGCGTGTTTTCGGTTAAGTACAGATGGTCACTCATGTTGGCTTTTCTACTGGCGGCTTTCAATCAGCTTTCGGGCATCAACTTTATTTTGTACTATGCCCCGGAAATACTGGTCAAAGCTGGCTTTGGTAGCTCCGACTCCTTATTTAGTGCAATATTCATTGGTGTGGTCAATTTACTCTTTACCATGCTGGGGGTATTTCTGATCGATCGTTCTGGCAGGAAAATGCTGATGTACATTGGCTCAATAGGCTACATCATCAGTCTGGGCATGGTCGGATACGCTTTTTATGCTGAGCTCAGCGCGGTGTTTAAGCTGACATTTATACTCACGTTTATCGCAGCCCATGCCATTGGACAAGGGGCAGTGATCTGGGTATTTATTTCAGAGATATTTCCCAACAAGGTCAGAGCATATGGGCAGGCCTGGGGGTCAGGAGTTCACTGGCTATTTGCCGCATTGATCACCCTGTTTGGTTCTGTGCTGATCAATTCGATGAATCCCTGGACGGTCTTTTGGCTCTTTGGGAGTTTCATGGTCCTCCAGTTACTCTTTGTGATTTTCATGATGCCCGAAACCAAAGGCGCTTCCCTGGAAGAGCTACAGAGCCGCTTAGGCGGAATGAAAACGAAAAAATCTCAATCGACTATTCAAGAAGTAAAAGAAAATTATGTCGCCGAAGTGGGCAACTAAAACTCTAATTATGATGAAAAAATTACTCAACGGATTTTTGCTACTACTGGCCACTATGTGTGCTACCGATTTGCTGGCACAGGAAGTGACCATATCAGGTACCGTGACGGACCAGGAGCGTGGTGAGACCTTGCCAGGTGCTACCATCACTATTGAAAATGAATATACCGGAACCATCACAGATATAGATGGTAAATACACGATCACAACGGAGGCCAATGCCACCCTGATGTTCTCATTTATTGGTTATGAAACAAAGAAAATAAAGCTGAGCGGGCAAACGAGGTTAGATGTAGCGTTGGCGGCAGATTTGCAATCTCTGGAGGAAGTAGTAGTGGTAGGCTATACTTCTAAGAAAAAGAAAGATCTGGTAGGATCTGTAAGTGTCGTGGACATGGAGGAGGTTGGAAAAATCGTTTATGCCAATCCTCTTCAGGCACTTCAGGGGCGAGTAGCCGGGGTGACCTTTAATCAAACAGGGGAGCCGGGATCAGTGGGGACTAGTGTCAACATTCGTGGGTTCACCACTTTTGGGGACAATACGCCACTCTATGTGATCGATGGGATTCCTTCACAGGAGCCTCCCAACAATCTTAATGGAAATGATATTGCTTCTATTCAGGTGTTGAAGGATGGTGCAGCTTCGGTGTATGGTGCCAGGGCTGCCGCAGGAGTAATCTTGATCACCACGAAAACAGGTAAAAAGGATAAGCTGGAGATTGATGCAGGTGTGATTTTAGGTCGACAGACACGTGCCAACTATCTGGATCTTCTAAATGCTGAGGAATGGGGGCAGGTATACTGGGAAGCCTATAAGAACAGCCGAAACGGTACACCTTCATTTACCGGGTACTTTGATCTTGGTGGTAAGCCCGGCATTCCGGCAGATCCACAGCTCTATCAGCCAGACAAAGACGATCCGAGCAAAGATCAGTCCTATCTCTACACACCTGAAGGGACGAACTGGGCGGACAGGATTTATAGAGATGGTCAATCTCAACAATACTATGTGAATATATCTAATGGTAATGATAAAGGGAATGTCATGTTTGGCGCATCCTACTTCGATGAGCAAGGAACCATCATCACCTCCTATTTCAACAGGATTACTGCCAGGTTGAATTCTAACTACAATCTTACCAAATGGATGAAAGTGGGAGAGAATCTAAGCATATCTAATTCAGAGCGTGTGGGTGTTGGTGGAGCTGCCAACGATGTGGTAAGGCAGCATCCGGCGCTTCCTGTATACGATACTGATGGAGATTACGCAGGCAGGGTGGGAGACTTCCCGGACATTAGAAATACGGTCAGTCAGTTGGATAGAAACCGAAATAATACCACTAAAAGCTGGAGGATCTTTGGTAATGCACATGGGGAAGTGAGCCTGCTGGACGCACTTGATATCTTGCCTGAAGCACATGCTTTTAAACTGCGCACCAATGTGGGCTTAGACTACAGTGATTACTATGATGATTTTTTCGGATCTAGTTTACATGAGGGCGTCTATCAAATAGATAACAATAGTTATTTTAATAAATATGGTCGGGGTGTCACACTCACCTGGAACAATTTTGCTGAGTATTCATTCAGGAAGAAAGACCATAACCTCACCTTAATCGGAGGGATAGAATCCATCCAATTTAGCTACCGGGATTTGGCCGCTTCACGTACTGGGTATTCTTCAGAGACACCCAGCTACCTGACCATTAGCAGTGGAGATGACATAGGCATCGCCGAGGGTGGGCGCAGCAACTGGGGGTTATACTCAGAGATTGCCCGCCTGGATTATATCTTCAAAGAAAGGTATTTGGCCACGGTGCTTTACCGGCACGACATGACCTCAAGGTTTGCTACTGATGGAGACTTCCTGACCTATATGGTAGGATGGAGAGTGACGGACGAACCGGCCATCAGACGAGCGATAGGAGATAACGTGCTCAATGATTTCAAGTTAAGAGCCAGCTATGGGGAGTTGGGCAATCAGAATACCGGAACTCTGCATAATCAATCCACTTTTTACGGGCCAAATGATCTCAACGCAAACTATGATCTGACCGGAACCAATACCTCAGTACAACAGGGATTTGTAGTGCTAACACGAGGTAATCCATTCTTGAGATGGGAAACGACAAAAAGCTACAACATTGGAGCGGATGTTCGTCTTTTCAATAAGTCGTTGGATTTTACTTTTGATGTATATCAGAAGGTGACTACTGACCTGATAAGCAATCCTCCTTTGGCCCTGGCCGTTGGCGAGGGTACTGCTCCATTTGTAAACTCGGCCCAGGTTACCAACACTGGTTTTGATATGAGTCTTACGCACTTCTATAGGAGCAATTCAGGACTTAAAATCACCAATTCTGTGCAGGTGTCAAGGTACAAATCTGTGGTAGATGATCTTGACGACAGGTATCCTTTGGGTTACGAGGGAGAAAGATACTTCGATAGTGGGGGTAGAATCGCTGAAGGCCGGCAGATGCGCGAGTTTTACGGCTGGGTGGCAGACGGTATTTTCCAGAACACCGAGGAGGTGGAAGCACATGCCAACCAGACCGGGAAGGGTGTAGGGCGTATTCGTTATGCAGATATCAACGGAGATAGCATCATCAATGACGAGGACAGAACTTACCTGGGCAGTCCCCACCCGGATGTAACCCTGGGCCTCAACTCACAGGTGAAATACAAAAACTTCACACTCGATATGTTTTTCTACAGCTCCATCGGGCATGAGATTTACAACAATCTTCGCGTAACCTCTGAGTTTGCACAAATAGGTACCTACAATCGTACCTCAGCCATTTTAAATTCCTGGACTCCAGAGAACACTGGGGCTACGGTGCCCATGCTCACTTTGGATGATAAGGGAAATGACGAAAGCAGGGCCTCCTCTTATTTCATAGAAGATGGCACGTTCCTGAAAATGAGGACGCTTCGTTTGGGATACAATTTTACTCCAAAAATATTCGAGGGGTTCAATGTAAACCTCTACGCTGAAGTACAAAACGTATTCACAATTACCAATTATTCGGGTATTGATCCCGAAGTGCCGGGCGGATTTGATAATGGAGTTTATCCATTACCCCGCACTTTCATTCTCGGTCTAAATCTCAAACTCTAACTGACAGTCATGAAAAAGATATTTATAGCAATTTCGATAGTGGCAGTACTTCTGCCAGCATGCAAAGACCAGGTTCTGGATCAGGTACCACAAGGTGCCCTGGCGGAAGGGGTAGAGGTAGATGAGGGAATCATGGAGAACCTGATCACTGCTGCGTATTCTTCTCTCACGGCCAGGTTTATCGGTCTTCATCATGTCACTTTTCAGGGGCCAACAACCAACTGGATTGCAGACATCAGATCAGATGATGCCTACAAGGGCGGGGGCGGAATCGTGGATCAGGTACCAATGCATCAGGCTGAAACTTATGTGTTAAATCCTACCAATGATCTTGCCTTCAATAAATGGCTCAATCTTACCTGGGCCATAGCCCGTGTGAATGTGGCCATAAGCAACCTTTTGGAATACGAAAACCCAAACTATCCTTCTGAAATCAGAATGGCCGAAATGAGATTCTTACGTGCTCATTTTCACTTTGATATGGTGAGAAACTATAACCAGGTGCCCTGGTTGGACGAAAACGTATTGGGCTCAGAAGCGTCTAATACCACTTACACCAAGGAGGAGCTTTTGGAATTGATAGAAGCGGATATGCAATTTGCGTATGACCATCTCCCCCTTAGTCAGCCGGAACTCGGAAGGGTCAATAAATATACAGCCGCGGCTTATATGTGTAAAATACTGGTAGAGGAGAAAAAGTGGAGTGAGGTAATTCCATTTGCCGATGAGGTGATAGGCTCAGGACAATACGCTTTGCTGAATGAGTTTGAAGATCTGGCATCACTAGATTTTGAAAACAGCTCAGAGATAGTGTTTACCGTGCAGTTTGCATTGACTGAAAACCCGGATTTGGGGCACAATATTGGGAACATTCTTAATGTCACCTATAGTAACGCTTATCCGGGAGGGGACGACTTTTATCTGGCTAGCCAGAACCTTGTGAACGCCTTCAAAACAGATGCCAATGGGTTGCCGGTATTTGATGGATTTGACAATCCTCCACATGCTACCGGAGCTTCCTATCTCAATCCTGTGGATCCTAGAGTTGATTTCTCTTTAGGAAGAAATAACATACCATGGAAACAGAGCGGCATCTACACTTTTTCAGAGTGGGGCAGGAGTGCAGATTATCCAAATAATTACTCTTCCAAAAAGCACGTCATAGATTCTAACGATCCCAGGATGCATGATGGTTTACCATGGGCAGCTTCCGGACTAAACTTCGCAATCATTAGGTATGCCGAGGTGCTCCTATGGAAGGCGGAGGCATTGATAGAAGGGAATATTGATCTGAATGAGGCTCGTGCCCTCATCAATCAAATCCGAAACAGAGCTAAGAATAGTACTTACGTTCGAACGTTGGACGGAGTATCTACAGCTGCCAATTATGCGATAGAACCCTATCCAACTACCGGATGGAACCAGAGCTATGCCCGTCAGGCATTGAGGAGAGAAAGAAGGCTTGAACTGGCCATGGAGGGCCATCGTTTGTTTGACCTCAACAGATGGGGGATTACAGCCCAGACCATCAGTGAATACTTATCCGATGAATACACAGTAACACCTTATTTGGAAGGGGTAGAGTTTGTAGAGGGTACTCATGAGTATTATCCAATTCCGCAAGCCGAGTTGGATAAGAATCCGGGCCTTTACCAGCAGAATAACGGTTATTAATTCAATCAACTTTTCAATAAACATTCAATTTTCTAAACCAAAATAATTATGAAGAAGTCAATTTTGTTTTATGCGGTGATGATCATCGCAACAGTGGGCTTTATTGCCTGTGGGGACGGTGGCGAGGATCCGGCACCATCATTGGAAATCACATCCATCACAGCTACGTCGGCTGATATCACCAGAACGGGTGTGGTAGATGCCGCCGCTGGTACGGTTATTTTCCAGCCATTTCCACCACGTACGGATATTTCGGCTGTGACTATTGCAGTTACCTTGCCAGAGGGCGTTACAGTATCTCCAGCATCTGGTACTGCTCAGGATTTTTCAGCAGGAGCAGTGACTTACACCATTTCCAATGGTCGTGAGGAGCTCTCTTTTGAGGTTTCTGTGACTGCTGAATTTGCTGCTTCTATCGCTTTCGTGGGAGATGCCAATGCTCCGGGTAGTATTAAAGAAAAAGACATGGCCGCTGCCTACGCTTATCTTTCGGGAGAGTATGGTGATGACCTGGAGTACATTCCGTTCTCTAGTGTAAATACCGATGCGTTACAATACATCGAAGTAGTGGTTTACTATCAGGATAGCGATCCGGGAAACAACCCTGGTTTATTAGAGAGTATCCCTGCATCAGCACGGGCAGCTTCAGTGGTTGACGCATTCAAAGCATGGCATGCAGCCGGTGGGGATTTCGTGTTAGCTGGTCATGGCACACAGTACCTCAACCAACTGGGAAGGATTCCAGATGATGCTGGAAAGCCGTACGAAGAGAATGGATGGGCGCCTAGAATCTACGGAAGTGGTGATGGTTTTGAAAACCCTGATCAGTGGGGAATTAATGTCAACTTGAATGTCAATGCCATTGAGACCGTTTCCAGTTCTGATTGGGATCGATCTGGTCATGCCATACTTGAGGGCTGCACTACCAGTGACATTGCCAACCCTGTAGATCAAACTTCCTATGGTCATCCTGCTATACCAATGATAGCAGCCGGGTACAAAGAAGATCATAATTCCATGTGGGATATCAACGCCGCACCGATCACCGATCATGTGGATGCTTTTGATAAAGCAGATAAATGGGAAGCAGCTATGGAAGCTACACTTATTGGTACGTGGGGTCACGTGGTGGACCTGTGCTGTGGAGCAGTGGTAGAGCTTCATGCAAGGGCTTCTGCACCAGCTGAAGGTTCGATCATCGTGATTGGAGCTGCTGCATACGAGTGGGAGCAAAACGGCGCTGATAATGCATTTATGAGCAACAATGCTGCAATGACCGTTAATTCAATTAACTATTTAATAGAAAAGTAAATTTTCTTCATACTGAACCGGGAGGGGGTTTCCTCTTCCGGTTTTTTCACACATACCATGCATCTTATCACCAAGCTCTTTTTGATATTCATAGCACTGATTTTTGGCCTCTCGGCCAAAGCGCAGACTTATACTGAGCAATATCGAATGCAATATCATTTTTCTCCGGAGCGAAACTGGGTCAATGACCCATGTGGCATGGTCTACCTCAACGGTACTTACCATCTGATGTACCAATACAATCCTCACGGCACGCAATGGGGCAATATGTCTTGGGGGCATGCCACATCCACCGACCTGATGCACTGGAAAGAACAAGGTGTAGTCCTGTATAATGACAGTCAGGGTGCCATTTTTTCGGGGGGAGCAGTCATTGACTATCACAATACCAGTGGCTTTGGAGACTCCGCTATGGTGGCCATTTATACAAGTGCCGGACAGACTCAAAAGCAAAGTCTGGCGTACAGCCTGGATCAAGGTATAAACTGGACTAAGTATTCTGGGAATCCAGTGCTGCCAAATAAAGGAATTATCGATTTTAGAGACCCCACGGTGCTTTGGCACGAATCCACACACACCTGGGTGATGACATTAGCCGAGCAGGATCAAATCGGGTTTTACTCCTCTCCAAACTTAAAAGACTGGACCTATCAGAGTGCCTTTGGAAAAGGAATGGGTGCCCACGGTGGAGTGTGGGAGTGCCCTGACCTGTTTCAGTTGGAGGTGCAAGGCACCTCAAGGAAACTATGGGTGCTGATGGTCAGTATCAACCCTGGCTCACCCTCCGGCGGATCTGGTACTCAGTATTTTGTGGGTGATTTTGATGGGAAGTCATTTACACTTACCCCCGAGTTTGAGCTACTGCTCAACCCCCAGCCAACAGATGAGGTGTTGGTTTTTGAAGACTTTGAGTCCGGCTATGAAAACTGGACGGTGACAGGAACGGCCTTTGGCCAGGCACCTGTGGCAGGTACACTCCCCGATCAACAACTCGTCACAAATTTTCAGGGAGATCAACTGGTGAATAGCTATCTGAATGGCGATTCAGCTACAGGCAGTCTTACCTCAGCGCCCTTCATCATTGAATCCAATTATATCAACTTTCTGATAGGGGGTGGCCACCACCCAGACCTGACGGCCATCAAGCTTATCGTTGACGATCAGGTGGTGAGGAGTGCTACAGGGAGCAACACCGAACAACTGAGGTGGTACGCCTGGGATGTATCAGAATATGCTGGCAAATCTGCCCAACTTAAGATTGTGGATGAAGTGACTGGTGGATGGGGGCACATCAATGTGGACCATGTCTATTTTTCTGATCGGGCAATTGTACAAAAGGAGGCTTTTTGGGTAAATCATGGGCCTGATGATTATGCTGGGCGTAGCTTTCAACAAACTCCTGATGGCCGAGTGCTGTGGATGAGCTGGATGAATAACTGGTCATATGCGGGCAACCTGCCTACCTCCACCTGGCGTGGAGGAATGTCTTTGCCAAGAGAACTTACTTTGAAAGAGACTCCTGCTGGTATTCGGCTGTTTCAGCAACCTGCTGCTGAGGTCTATGAGTTGAGACAGGATACACTTGTTATTCAGGGTGATTTGGACGCGCTCAATACTGCCCTTGTTGGCAGAGCGCAAAGCTCTAACCAGTACGAGTTGCGGTTTTCGATTAACCAAACAAATACCCAATCTGGAGCAGGGGTAATTCTTGCAGCTGAGGGCAGCTACTATACCCAGATAGGATATGATCCCAAAACGGCTAAGATTTTTTTGGATAGGAAACATTCTGGAGTGGCTTTTTCCGGAGACTACACTCAGTTGTTTGATTTTAGAACATCTGAACTCCAGTCATTGGATTTCCAGATTTTTGTAGATCAGTCGTCAGTAGAGGTTTTTGTAAATGATGGTGAGGAATTGATTTCAGCCCGTATTTTCCCCACGTCAGGGGCCACCGGGCTAAGGTTTTATGGGGACGTTGGATCTATTACTGAGGTTTCGCACTTTGAATATAGGAATATTTGGCGGGAAGAGGAGGCGCTGGTCACTTTCACTCCCAAATCGAGGGTTAAAATTTTCCCAAATCCATCCCAAGGAAAGTTTCGGGTGGAAGGGGTAAAGTCTCTTGCTCATGTTGAGTTGATCGGGATGTCAGGCAATAGACTTCCGTTTACCATTAGTACTAAGAACGAAGGGTATGAGATAGTCTTGGATAACGAGACTTACTCAGGAGTGATCATTTTGAGGATAGTGGCTGATAACCAAATAATTACCGAACAGTTAATCAATCAATAGAGGGATATGAAGAAGATACAATTGTTGTTTTGGGTAGGATTGATGTTGACAGAGCAGGTCATTGCTCAAGAGGTATTTCATGTAGGGTTCAACGAAGTTTCAGGGACAAATACCACCACGGAGGAGGTGTCCTCACAGTCACTGAGGATTGAAAATCTTTTTGATCGTCCTGAGCGTATTACGGCACCTGATGGAAACGCCCTGCGACTGGATGGGTGGTCTACTTATATTTCACAATCCAACTTTAGTTTATCAGGGATCGATCGTGCACTGACCATAGAAGCATGGTATGCTACTGAGGCTTTCAATAGAGAATCTTCCTCTATCATTGAGCTGTCTTCAGCATCAGGGGCTTCTGGGTTTTATCTAAGTGTGGGCCCTTATGGGGAACTTAACTTTGGCTACCACCTGGATAATACGTTTTATGTGCACAATACACCAAACAGGCTTTCTACTTATCAATGGCATCATATTGTAGCGACTATAGACCTGGATGCTGGGGAGACCAGGGTGTATGTGGATGGTGTCGTGTGGTTTTTAAAACAAGGACTTTCGGCATCCTCTATTTCTGTCCCGGAGAGTACCTTGTACATTGGTAAAAGAAGTCTTGATCAACGCGCAAATGGATTCTCTGTCAATGTGCTCAATGGAGCTTTGGATGACCTAAAAGTCTATAATGCAGCACTCACAGAGGTAGAAATCACGGATGCAAGTCAATCTGTACCTGAGAGGAAAGTTGATTTATACATAGATCCGGCCGTGAGGTTTGCCGGAGATCATTTGCGACCACAATACCATCCGATGCCCAACAACAGCTGGGCCAATGAGTGCTATGGTTTGATGTATTACGAGGGTAACTATCACCTGTTTTTTCAGAAAAACCCGAATGCTCCCCAGCTATATTTCATGCACTGGGGCCATCTGATCAGCCCTGATATGGTGCATTGGCGCGAAGTAGATATTGCTTTGAGGCCAACTCCGGGTTTTGATAATTTTGGCGCATGGTCAGGTACCACACTTAAAGACAATGCTGGAAGTCCCTATATTTTTTACACGGGGGTAGATGGAGCCAAAGCCGGTATTGGCATGGCCATTCCCACCGGGGATTCTTTGCTCACCTGGACCGAAAGTGAGTCCAATCCCTTATTGGCTAATGCACCTACCAGCTTTAGTCACATGGACTTTAGAGACCCATACCTGTGGAAAAGTGATGGGTTGTATTACATGATAGTGGGTTCAGGTTTGCAAAACAATGGTGGCGGCATACTCTTTACCTATCGTTCTTCAGATTTGGTCAATTGGACGCTTATCCCGAGGTTGTATGCCAATTCAGACATTTCCGAATACGGGGAGTTTTGGGAAATGCCAACTTTCAGAAAGTTGGCGGGGGATACCTACCTGCTACAGTTGACACCTACGCCTAACAATGGGAAACGTGCACGTTCTATTTATTTGTTGGGCGCCTGGGAAAATGAAACCTTCAAACCTTATTTTGAAACCCCGAAATCACTCGAGTTATTTGATAGCCACATGCTGGCTCCGGCCTTTGGTACAGATGATGAGACAGGAGATACTTACATCGGGATTATTCCCGAAGATCGGGATGGCAATGATCAGATCAGTGCCGGGTGGCGACAGACTTTTAGCATACCACGTCAGGTGCGCTTGCTGGAAGATAGCACCATTGGGCAAATACCCCATCCAAACCTTTGCAGGCTGAGGTCTGACGAGATATCGGTGGAAAAATTGGTTTTGGAAAATGGCAAAAGAAACAACCTCCCCCAGTTTAGAGGGAATCAGATCGAAATGGAATTTGATATCAAAGCTGATTCCAATGCCAACTTTGTAATTCAGGTGCTCAAGCATGAAGATGAGCGCGAGTATACAACCATTACTTTTGATTATGAACTGAATAAAATCATTCTGGATAGGCGCCAATCATCCCTTTCGAATACCTTAAAGAACACCAGAATAGGGGATTTTGTATTCAACCCAAAGGACACTTTGAACGTGCGCATATTCATTGATCACTCTACTTTAGAGGTGTTTGTGCAAAACCTTACTGTGTTTTCTGCCAGGGTTTATCCTTCTCGGGCGGAAAGCGACCTGGTAGACGTGGTAGCCATAGATGGCGAGGTATCTGTGGTGTCAGCTAAGAAATGGGAAATGGCCTCCATGTTGGACCATGAAGTAGTGGGTCAAAGTTGTGTACCGAGTAACCTTCCTACGCATTTTAACAAGATACCCAAAGAGCCAGAGGAACCCGAGGAGCCTTTGAAATCGGGCTTTAAATCCGGGTGGAAGCTCTACCCTAATCCCTCGTTTGACGTGATCAACCTGGATACTCCCGGAATAGAAAACGGCCAATATTTTATTTATTCTCTCTCAGGTCAGCAGCTACTAAGTGGAGCCATTGACCAGGAGAGGGCAGCTATAGATGTACATCAAATTCCCGCCGGAATGTATTTACTGACCGCCAGCGATGGCACCCTCTTTTACTCAGAGAGGATACTGATCAAAAACAAAGAATAAAAGGCACTAGGTGAACATATGATTTAAACTTAAACCCTTACAAAATGATGAAAACATTTATCTCCATTATAATGGTGATCTGGGCATACTGTGCCATGGCACAAAGCCCCATCGTCTACCTGAAGTACGATGAAGCCAGTGGAACTCAAACGGCGTTGGATGAGGCAGGAGGATTGAGTTTTCAAGTTGCGAATACGTTTAATAAACCAGAGCGAGTCTCTGGTGTCACCGGCAAGGCGCTAAGAACCGATGGGTTCTCAACCTGGGCCAGCCGGGATTTGACCACCAATTTTGGTGGTACTATGACCGTGGAGACATGGATCAGTCTGGAAAGTTATCCGTCTGATCATGAAGTGCCCTATGGTAATCTTACCCCATCGGCTATCATCAGTCAGGTGCAGGGAGATCAGGGCTATCAGATCGGGATCAATACATTTGGTGTGTATTGGTTTTCGGTCAATGTCAATGGCCTCAAATATACCTGCCAGGCACCAAACCCATTTCCGCTCTATGAGTGGGTACATGTGGCAGGTGTAGTAGATGCAGGTGCCAGCGTGATGAGGCTGTATCTCAACGGACAGGAAGTAGCTTCGGCATCCATACCCAACGGAGGCACCATACAGGAAGCTTCTGCTCCCCTGATCATTGGTAAGAGCAATGTGGATACCTACAGCGGGATTTTCCTGATCAATGCACTTAATGCAGCGATAGACGAAACCAAAATATATGACATTGCGAAATCCGGGACCGCTATTTCTTCAGCGTATCAGGCCTCGGTCGCTAATATTCCCACATCGGGTTTTGAGTCGCTGGCCGTACCATCCAGTCGATTTGCAAACGATGTTCAGCGGCCTGTATATCATGCTATGCCAGCTGCCAACTGGACCAACGAACCCCACGGTATGGTGGAGTACAATGGACAATATCACCTGTTTTATCAGCGCACGCCCAATGGCCCATTCAAAACCATGATGCACTGGGGACATATGATCAGCAGTGATTTTGTAAACTGGGAGCATGAGAAAGATGCCCTTTGGCCTACTTTGGAGTGGTCATCTACTTCCGGCTATGACATGAAAGGTATCTGGTCTGGTGATGTAGTGGTGGACAATGGAACTGCCCATGCCTTTTATACCAATGTGAATCATTCCGGGCCTTACAATCCGGGGATTTCGCATGCCACCAGTAGCAATGGTCGATTAGAGAACTGGACAAAGCTTGGCCCAGTGATTGACCGAGAAGTAGTGGCAGATTTCAGAGATCCTTACTTGTGGAAAGAAGGTACGACATGGCACATGATCATTGGAGCAAAACTCACCAGTGGAAGAGGTGGACTAGAGTACTACACTTCTTCAGATTTGAACAACTGGACACGTCAATCTCAGTTTACTACATTGGATTACAATCAGGTAGCCCCGGCCCAGTCTCTGTGGGAAATGCCTGTATTTGAAAGTATAGGAAATGGCAAACATATACTAATAGTCAATCCGATTCCCGGACCAGGTCACACCCGGGCGGTATACTGGACCGGTGTTTGGTCTGGAGGGCTTTTTACGCCTGACTACACTCAGCCTAAAAATCTGGACGTGATTCATGGGCACCTTTCTCCTACAGTGGCCAGAAACACCAACGGCCAGTTGGTGGGTATGGGGATCGTGGATGAGCGGTGGGATTCACAGGCTCAGCTGGATGCCGGCTGGTGCCATACGTTTAGCCTTCCGCGCGTTTACACCCTGCTGGCAGATGGGCAGACATTAGGACAAAGTCCGGCTCCAGAGCTGCAAACATTGCGGATAGCAGGCACAGCCATCACCCAAACTAACCTTTCCGTATCTGGTACACAAAAGATACAGGCAAAAGGTCAGTCAATGGAGTTGATCGTGGAACTCAACCCGAATACTGCCGGTGATAAGTATGGAGTGAACTTCCTTGTGTCGGATGATGGGCAGGAGATTACCCGACTGTATTATGATGCAGTGAATAAGCAGGTAGTTCTGGATAAGTTGAATTCTAGTTTATCACCACGGAGTTTTGAAAGATTAAGCTTTACAGAGGACTATGACGAAACCGCTTTTGGCAAGCCCGAGAAGTTCCATATATTCCTTGACCACTCTGCAATCGATGTGTTTATCAATGGTAAAGCGGCATTCTCCAATAGGATATATCCAACCATGGTTAGCAGCAACGGTGTGGAGCTATATTCTGATGGAGGAACGACTACTTTCACTTCTGTACAGAGCTACTTGCTAGGGGCTGGAGGACAAGGTATTGGTGTGACCAGTGTTTCACTAAACAAGTCAAGCCTTATTTTGCCCCTAACAACCTCTGGTACTTTGACAGCCTCGGTCTCTCCGGCAACCGCCACCAATCAGCAGGTTACCTGGACCACCAGCAACGCTGGGGTAGTGACGGTTGTTGACGGGAAATTAACACCTGTAGCCAAAGGCACAGCTACGGTCACGGCGTCCGCAGCAAATGGCCACAGTGCTACATGCGAAGTGACTGTTTCAGATGCACCAACTTATCTGGTATATGATTTTGAGAGTGGTAATCTTTCAGGCTGGACTGTATCAGGTGCAGCTTTCGCCACTGCAGATGTCACGAGTGACACTGCCTGGTGGGGAGGCCTATTCCAGCATCAGGGTACCTATCACTTGCATGGTTTTAAAGATGGAGGAGATGGACAGGTAGGATCTCTTACTACAAGCAATTTCACATTGGGATCCCATGGCCAAATCGAACTTTTGATAGGTGGAGGAAATGACATCAACAACCTTTTTGTGGGCCTTTATCGTGCCTCTGATGATGCGCTACTTGCGAAAGTGACAGCCAATAACCATGAGACCTATTCCAAAGTGATCATTGATGGATCTGCCGCACTGGGTACAGTCTGCTACCTCAAAGCGGTGGACAATTCTACCGGAGGATTTGGGCATTTGAACCTTGATGATGTACGGATTCCTATTCAGTCCGGAACACCGATAGCAGCTACGGGCGTTTCGCTTAATCAAACCGCTTTGACTTTGGCACCACAGGCAACCTTCGCTTTGGAGGCTACGGTAAGTCCTTCCAATGCAGCCAATCAATCGGTGACATGGTCTTCAAGCAACACGGGGGTAGCTACTGTGAGCAGTGCAGGTTTGGTCACTGCTGTGGCCACTGGTCAGGCGGTAGTGACGGTGACTACTGCCGATGGCGGATTCACAGAGCAGGCCACCGTGACGGTGTCTAATCAGGAGTTTCTGATCTATGACTTTGAAAGTGGTGACCTTACTGGGTGGACCATATCTGGTACAGCATTTGTCAATGCGGACGTTACCACGGCAGCAAACTGGGGCTGGGGAGGCCCATTTACACCACAAGGTAGCTATCATCTTTGGGGAGTCAGCTCTGGGAGCGATACAGAGACCGGGTCGTTGAGGTCTCAGGATTTTGTGATTGGTGGAGACGGTATTATCACTTTCATGATAGGGGGTGGTTTTGATATCAATACTGTCTACCTCGCCCTGGTCAGGAAGTCTGATGGAGTGGAGTTGATGAAAGCGACCGGAGATGATAACGACAGTGAGAATTATGTCTCCAAACAATTCGATGCTTCGGCTTACATTGGGGTGGAGTGTTATGTCAGACTTGTGGATAATTCTACAGGTGGATGGGGACACATCAACTTGGATAACCTGGTGGTGCCTATTGGCAATAATAATGTGCCAGCTACAGGAGTGTCATTAAATGCCAGCTCGCTTACACTCACCGCCGGGGCCTCAAAGAGTCTGGTAGCAACAGTGACACCTGCGAATTCTACCAACAAAGACATATGCTGGAGTTCATCAAATATCAATGTGGCCACCGTCAATGATGGAGTAGTTACCGGAGTGTCAGCCGGAACAGCCACAATTACAGCGACTACTATAGATGGTGGGTTTACTGCACAGGCTACGGCAACTGTGGTGGCCCAGGATTACCTGGTTTATGATTTTGAGTCTGGAAACCTCAGCGGATGGACGACTACTGGTAGTGCTTTTGTCTCAGCTGATGTAACCACTGATGTCAATTGGGGATGGGGTGGCCCTTTCAATCAGCAGGGCAGCTATCATTTGTGGTCTGTCAAGTCAGGTGGTGATGCAGATACTGGTACCATGCAGTCTCAGGATTTTATATTGGATGGAAATGGCGTGATCACCTTTATGATCGGTGGAGGATTTGACCTCAATACCCTCTATCTGGCGCTAGTTCGCAAATCTGACGGTGCTGTACTGATGAAAGTCACTGGAGATAACAATGACAGTGAAGCCTATGCCACAAGGCAGTTTAATGCTGTAGACTATGTGGGTACAGAATGTTACCTCAAACTAGTGGACAATTCCACCGGCGGATGGGGGCATATTAACCTGGACAATGTAAGGATTCCGGTAGCCAGCGTGTCTGTGACTGGGGTCGATCTTGACCAGGCTTCTGTGATTTTGACAGAGGGCCACAGTACCACTTTTACAGCTACCGTACTGCCAGTAGGAGCTTCCAATCAGGGAGTAAGTTGGAGTTCGTCCAATACCAATGTGGCCACAGTAGACGCAAATGGTACGGTTACAGCAATAGCTTCGGGGAGTGCTACGATCACGGTCACCACCAACGAAGGAGCTTTCTCTGATCAGGCAAGTGTCTCTGTAGAGGCGCAGCAATATCTGGTTTATGACTTTGAGTCGGGCAACCTTTCTGGCTGGACCTCCACAGGAAATGCATTTGTCTCAGCCGATGCTACCAATGCAGTGAACTGGGGATGGGGAGGCCCATTCAATCCACAGGGTACTTATCACTTGTGGTCCGTGCAGTCTGGAAGTGATGCCGATACAGGCACCCTTCAAACCGCCGATTTTACACTGGGTGGAAATGGAATCATTACTTTTTTGATCGGTGGAGGATTTGATTTTAACACCGTCTATCTGGCACTTGTTCGTAAGTCAGATGGTGCCGTACTGATGAAAGCCACTGGTGACAACAACGACAGTGAGGATTACATACAGAAGCAATTTGATGCTTCCGCATTTGTGGGCACCGAGTGCTATCTGAAGTTGGTGGACAATGCTACCGGTGGATGGGGGCATATCAACCTCGATAACCTGATCATCCCTACTGTAGGAAACGCAACAGCGCGAATTACCGAAGAGCTCGAAAAGGTCGAGGAAACGATTGTCTTGAGGGTATATCCAAACCCTGTGACTGATGAGTTGCATTTGGATTTACCTAAGGAGTCGGTATATGAGTTGAGCATTCTGTCTATGGATGGTAGAGAAGTCAGGAATCAAACGCTGACGGGCTCAACACTGGATGTTCGGGCACTGAACCCTGGAATGTACCTGGTGATGGTAACTACGGACAGTCAAAAGCATGTTTTTAGAATAATTAAACGATAAACTATTTGAAAGGAGCATAGACTTTAGACATCAGGCGGAGGCAACCCGCGGGTTGAATAAAGTCTATGCGAATTTCATGTGACCCATTAAAATAAACTTATACACATGAAATATAGCACCATTCTATTTGCGATCATTTTTTACGGTTGTGCTTCTACTGTTCAGCAGAAGGAGCCGATCAAACTAAGCGGAGGAGAGGAATACCGACCGGCTTATCATTTCACACCACCTGCTCAATGGATGAATGATCCAAATGGAATGGTCTATTTTGAAGGAGAGTATCACCTCTTTTATCAGCATTTTCCCGACAGCAATGTTTGGGGGCCTATGCATTGGGGGCATGCCGTCTCTGAGGATATGATCGCCTGGGAGCATCTGCCTATTGCGTTATACCCAGACTCTCTGGGTTATATTTTTAGCGGTAGTGCGGTCATCGATTGGCAAAACACCTCAGGTTTTGGAACCAGAGACAACCCACCAATGGTAGCTATCTATACCTATCATGATCCGGTTGGAGCCGATGCCCGAAGAATTGATTTTCAAACCCAGGGAATCGCATATAGCCTGGATAAGGGGAGAAGTTGGACCAAATATCAACAAAACCCTATTTTGGACAATCCGGGGATCATAGATTTCAGAGACCCAAAAGTATCATGGAATGAAGAGTTCCAGCAATGGACGATGATCTTGGCAGTGAAAGATCATGTGAATATTTATTCTTCTCCAGACCTAAAAGAATGGAAGTTGGAAAGTGAATTTGGTCAGTCTATTGGGGCCCATGGAGGCGTATGGGAGTGCCCAGACCTTTTTCCTTTGACGGACGAAAACGAAACTGAAAAATGGGTGATGCTGGTGAGCATCAATCCGGGAGGGCCACAGGGAGGTTCGGCTACCCAGTATTTTGTGGGCGATTTTGATGGATCTGTATTTACACCTGGTGATTCTACTATCCGATGGGTAGATTATGGAGCGGACAACTACGCCGGAGTTACCTGGTCTGATGTGCCTGAGTCAGATGGGCGTAGGTTGTTTTTGGGGTGGATGAGTAACTGGCAGTACGCTGTAGCGGTGCCTACTGATAACTGGAGAAGCGCTATGACCCTACCACGAGAACTGAAGCTGCTCACGATCAATGATCAGCCCGTTTTGCAGTCGGTGCCAGTAGAAGAACTCGGCGAGCACTTTGAGACATCAAGTTCTATTGATTCGGGTGGTCAGCTCGAATCTGCGGCCTACAAGTTGGAACTGTCCAATATTCCTGAGTCGGGATTGGAGTTGATCTTCGAAAATAACATTGCTGAAAAGCTCACTATTTCTCTGTCTAAAGATGAATTGCTCATTGATAGAACATCATCAGGCCTCTCTGATTTTAATGATTTATTTGCGTCTGTTCATAAAGCACCTTTGCCGGATGTAGAGATAGAAAAGCTTCAGATTTTTATGGATAAATCTTCCATAGAAGTCTTTGTAAATGACGGACTGGTGGTGATGACAGATCTGATGTTTCCCAATGAGGTATATACGTCCATTTCATTTACGGAAGGATTGGATGTGAAAATGTCTTCTTTAAAATCTGATCAGGTAGAACTCTAAAATTTATAAGCAAATGGAAAACACGAAAGTATTGGCCTTTGGTGAAGTATTATGGGATTTCATTGAAGGATATAAACATTTTGGCGGAGCGCCGGTCAATTTCGCAGCACATATGGTGCAGTGTGGTCGAGAGGCGTCTATTGTCACGGCTGTTGGTACAGATAAACTTGGCGATCAGGCCGTGGAGGAGATG
>Ga0207900_100112_pt1 | contig 52125 bp, 64 predicted proteins | sample LinPmetageLP39_FD_184052 | JGI IMG/M metagenome (GOLD analysis project Ga0207900, IMG submission 184052) | Marine viral communities from the Pacific Ocean - LP-39 (SPAdes) | ecosystem: Environmental > Aquatic > Marine > Oceanic | place: Pacific Ocean | collected 2010-06-14
GCTCGAACCGGACTATGAGTTGGAAGGCTGGTGGACCAGCCTGGACGAGGCGCCGGAGGCGGTGATCAAACGCTACCAGGCGCATGCCACCCACGAGCAATTCCACAGTGAGATCAAGACCGATCTCGACCTGGAGCGGCTGCCGTCGGGCAAGTTCGCCACCAACGATCTGATCCTGCACCTCGCCCAGCTGGCCTACAACATCCTGCGGCTGATGGGGCAGCTGGGCATGACCGGCGAGCTGAGCCCGGTGCGCCATCCCGCCAAGCGGCGCCGGATCCGCACCGTGCTACAAGAGCTGGTGCATCGTGCGGCGCTCGTGATTCACAAGGCGCGGCAGATCATCCTCGACTTCGGGCAGGACATCGGACGCATGACGGTATTGAACACCTTGCGAAGCCGCCTGCGCTATCCCCGAGGCACGCCATGCTGATCGTCTGTCGGACAAAGGCACCACGCAGAGAGCTGACGGTCATCGGCAGCCAGTATCAGCGTGTCCGGCGGGTAGAAATGCCTGTCAAAATGGGCTGCTCTCGTCGGTCAGCGTCGCCATGGTTGGTCCTCCCCGGGATGCGTTCAGCGGTTGAGACGGAATCGGCGGTCAAAAAATGCTCGCTGAAGGTGATAGGGGAAGTGTCGGCGCTGGCTTCACGGAATCAGGAGATTGCAAAAGTCGTTATGGTCGTGGATATGACGGTAGAACTCATTGATCCGCTGATGAAGCGCTTGGCTACGCGGGTAGCTGCGTGCCGAAAGCCCTGTGTGGATAGATACACTTTCAACAGTGAACCGTTCTGGTTCAGGTACCGGTAGATCTCCGTCACGGCTTAACCGCGACAACGCCATAGTGATGGCTGTCTTTTGAACGTCTTTCTTTGCCCGAGCAGCAACCATAGGCCTTAGATAGGAAGCCAATTTCGTCAAGTTGAACAACCCATGCCGGAAACCAAATTCCAGCAGAGGATTGTCGCGAACGATCTGCTTAAGGGCATCTGCTATGGTGATCATGTTATATTTGTAACACAGGCGGATACAAAAGACAATTTTTATCGGAAAAATTGATCGCTACCAAGACTCAGCCAGAATGCACGGATGTTCATTCGCACCAAGAGCATTGATTAAAGGTGCAACGGTGGGAGGTAGGGATATGGCATGGCAATTTTCTGGGGCTTACACGGCTCTAGTGACACCTTTTACACCAGAGGGCCAAATCGACTGGAGAGCTTTCGACCATTTGGTTGAAAAGCAGTTAGTCGCCAATATGGATGGGATCGTCTTGCTAGGCACTACGGGTGAGTCCCCTACTATCGACGAGGAAGAATTCAAATCTGTACTATGTCGTGCCCGAGACCTCGTGGGAAAATCTCTAGTAGTAATTGCTGGCGTTAGTGGAAACAACACTTTATCGACTATGCGGCAAGCGAAAATCGCGGAGATTATGGGGGTGGATGGCATCCTTGTGACTTGCCCTCACTACAACAAGCCTTCACAGCAAGGGCTGATACTACATTACCGGGCTGTGGCAGAAGCCGTAAAAACTCCTATTCTTCTCTACAATATCAAGGGGCGAACCGGTGTAAACATTGAGGTAGAAACAACTTTGCAGCTCGCCAAGGTTCCAAACATCGTTGGTATAAAATATAAAAGAAGCAAACAATGAAATGGGCCATATTCTTCAATTGATGTCGGTTTTTCCGCCATTTCGGCGGAAAACAGGCGCACTAATCCTACGTCGGCAGATATTTTCCACCGATCAGCAAGTTGCTGAAGGCGGCCAAAAGATGCAATCGATTGCTGTTCTTGGACAGCCCGCGATAGCGAACCTTGTTATACCCGAAGACTCGTTTGATGTACCGGAACGGGTGCTCAACCTTGGCCCGAATGCTGGCCTTGATCTTCTCGGCCTTCGCCTTGTTGGCATCCAGCTTGGCGCGCTCGCTTGGGCGAGGGGCAATAAACCAGTCAACGCCTTGTCGGTCCTTATGCTCCTCGCGCTTTTGGATGCCGCGATAGCCCGCATCGCCAAACACCCGCGTCTCGTCACCATGAAGCAAGTTGCCAGAGGCGACGATGTCATGAGTATTGGCGGCGGTGGTGTCGATGCTATGAATGAGACCCAGGGCATCGTCCACACCAATGTGCATCTTCATCCCGAAATGCCATTGGTTACCTTTGCGTGTCTGATGCATCTGCGGATCGCGCTGGCCTGCTTGGTTCTTGGTGGAACTCGGCGCAGCGATGATGGTGGCATCCACGATGCTCCCCTCACGCAGCATCAGACCGTTCTTCTCCAGGTGTTTGTTGACCTCGTTGAACAGCACCTTGCCGAGGTCATGGCGCTCCAGGAAATGCCGGAAGTGGAGAATCGTGGTCTCGTCGGGCAGCCGATCAACCAGACGCAATCCGGCAAAGCGGCGCATGGATTCGATCTCATACAGCGCGTCCTCCATCGCCGGGTCGCTCAGATTGTAGAAGAGTTGCATGCAGTGAACACGCAGCATGGCAGACAACGGATACGGTGGCCGGCCATTTTGGCCCTTGGGATAGTAGCGGGCGATCCTCTTCTCCAACCGCTGCCAGGAAATCAGCGTGTCCATCCGCTCCAGAAAGATCTCGCGGCGCGTCTTGCGCTTCTTGTGCTGGTACTCGGCTTCGGCGAAGGTCATCTGATCCATGGGGTGGCGAATCCTATGCAGTTGGCGGCCAGCGTATTATCGTCGATTTCGGCAAGTTGTTCAGAGATTCCCTAAATAAAACTTTAGTTTTGTTGTACAGCGAGCCTTCTGGGATGTCCGAGTCCAGGCTCGTTTCTTCTCTTGAGCATTCCAATGCTTCCGTGTTGTGGGTTAGCAGGAGATATGGCACAGCGGCCTAATGTGGGACTATAAACAACAAATAGGGATAAGCTGGGATAAGAGGCGAAATTTAGAGCCTTAAATTCAGAAGGTTACGAACACAGCGCCAGTATATAGCGCGAGCAAATTAGACACCAGCAGTGCCAAAGGCGTGCAAATTGAAAAAGAGGCTGTCTCGCTTGGAAACAGCCTCTTTTGCTAGTTATTTGGCATAGCCTAGATCTGGAGTAGACGCCTAGCCATTTGGTGTGAGCAGTCAGTGCCTTCGATGGATACGACCATCATCTCTTCATGAGTGACGTTGTATAGCTCAAAGCCTCCATCCTGGCGAAGGTCTCCCTGCATAACATCACCAATCTCAATATCGCACCCGCCAATAAACTCGGCCACCGTGATGCTACCGTCCTCGACCTGTATAGCGCCCATGCCGTTCCTAGGATTATACGCAACTACCCTGCCTTTCATTTGCTCCTCCTTACAACCACCCAGCAGACCACACGGCGCGCCCAACGATCTCAAGCTCATGAAGTTGATCCTGGGGCACTAGTACTTTGTCATATTCCTTATTCGCGCTAATGATGGATACGCCGTTGAATTGGCGCTGCAGGCGCTTAGCGTAGAGATGTCCATCCAGCCGCAGTATATAGATACCCTCGCCCTCAATCGCCGTCCTGGTGTGGTCAATCAGCACCGTATCGCCGCTGTGAAGTACTGGCTCCATGCTGTCGCCATCAATGCGGATCGCTGAAAGGTGATCCGGCGTTAGCCCCTGCTTGCGCAGTGAGTAGCGCGTAAAACTGATGTGCGTAAGCACGCGGCAGTTCTCATTCCAGGCCCCGTCACCAGCGCTGCACTGCGCGTCATACAGCGGCACAAAGGCGTAATCCTCCATCCCCTTCACATCTATTGAATCAGCCTTCTCCTCGCCAAATGCGAGCCATTGCATGTCCTTACCTAGCGCACTAGCGATTAGTTCAAGGCGATCCAGTGTGGGGTAAGTGTCTCCGCTCATATAACTGCGTATAGCACCTTCAGACAACCCGCATCGGCGCGAAAATACGCGCGCACTCTCACCGGCTAGAGCATCTTTAAGCCTAGCGGGGAAACATCCGATTCCCCCAGCAGGAATAGGATGTTCTTTACCATTGAGTTGCTCAGCATCCTTTTCTTCGTAACCCACTGTTTTACAACCTCATGCACAAAAAAAAGAGCGTATGGCGCAATAAAAAGAAACGGATGCTCATTTATCCGCTTGATATACACTTTTATCCGCGCTATGTTTATGGGGAAAGACAGGTTAGACACCCCAAAAAAACGCCACCGAGGTGACGCCATGAACCACGAAATTCCTATCAATCCTTCCCAGCGCTGGGAGTGGTTGAAATACCAACTCCGCAGCCAAGGATGCAGCTTGCGCAAGTTAAGCGATGAGCTGGGTGTCACCGGCAACGCGGTACAGCTTGTTAAGTACACGCCTTACCCACGCATGGAGCGCGCTATCGCCAAAAAGCTTGGCTTCACACCACAAGCTATTTGGCCAGAGCGCTGGAACCATGACGGCACACCATGCCGCGAACGCCCCAACCGCGCAGAAAAACTCATCACAGCAAAAGCGCAAAACCGTTTATGCGACAAGGATAGCGGTTCTAACGCTATCGCGCATCGTCAAATGGCACAGGGAGCGTAGCCATGCGACGCGTCAAAGATACCCAAACATTAGACATCTTTGAGGTACCGGCGCCGGTCGTGCCTACACCAGGCAGCGGCAACTATGCCGCCCAGGTCAGCGAGCTAGTTGGGGCGGTGCTAAAGGATTGTCCTATAGACCGTTACGAAGTCGCCGCGCAGATGAGCCGTTACTCCGGTGATGACGTCTCCAAGCACATGCTGGATGCGTGGAGTTCGCCAGCACGCAGCGACCACAACATTCCTTTCTATCGTATTCCGCTTTTGGAAGAGGTCTGTCAGAGCCACGTTTTTACCGACTGGATCGTGCACCTGCGTGGTGGGCGCGTGGCCTATGGCCGTGAAGCCCTTGCTGCCGAATACGGGAAGCTTTCCCGCATTCAGGAGCGGGTAAATGCGGATCTGCGAAAGCTGAAAAAGCTGATGGGAGAAGAGGAATGAACTGGTACACCGCCAAAGAGCTGGCCGGGTTACCAGGGCTCCCCGGCACAGAACGCAATGTGCGTGAACATGCCAAGCGTCACCGCTGGGAAGGCCAGCAGCGCCTAGGCAGTAAGGCTGTCGAATACGCCTTTGCCGTTCTACCCACCGAAACCCAAAACGCGCTGTTATTGGCCCAGGCAGATAACGCCGCGCCCACGCCTGTTAGCACTGTATTGCCCCAGCAGGAAGAGCAGCGCCCTGGCCAACAGCAGCTAACCGATGCCCAGCGCCAAGTGATGACTGCCCGTGTTGCCTTCGTTCGCGAGATCGAGCGCATGAGCAAAATGGTCAGCCAGCAGCGCGCTATCGAAACGTTAGTTGCCCATGCGAAGGAAGACGATCTAACGCCTTACCTTAAAGAGCGCGTCGTGATGGCCAACGACCGCAAGACAATCACGCGCAACCTGAGTGAGCGCACCCTAAAGCGCTGGATCGCTGACTTCCGCAAGCACGGTGAGCGCGGCCTAGCCCCTAAGCGCCGCCAAGCGGATATGAGCATGCCCGACTGGGCCGGTGATTTTCTCAAGCGCTACCAGAAACCGCAGAAGCCATCGGTCGAAGCCGCCTACCAGTTGCTAGTCGAACAGACCCAACCGCCGCACCCCTCTATACACCAAGTGCGCCGCTGGCTTGCCAAGCTATCACCGGAAGCGCGGGAACGTGGCCGCATGGGCGCCCATGAGCTGAAAGCACTCCAGCCCTTCAAGCGCCGCACCAGTGCGGAGCTATGGCCGAACGATGTGTGGGTCGCGGATGGCCACACCTTTGACGCCGAGGTGATCAACCCGCTGACCGGTCAAGCCTTCCGGCCTGAAGTCACGCTGATAATTGACTGGGCAACGCGCCGCATCGTTGGCTTCGCTCTCAACCTTGCCGAATCGACTGTAGCCACGCTGGACGCCCTACGCGATGCCGTTAGCCGCGTGGGCATGTTCAACCTGTTTTATGTCGATAACGGTAGCGGCTTTGACAACGCCACTGTTTATGAAGTGGTCGACCGCCTGGGCGGCACCATCACCCACTCGCTGCCTTATAACTCACAGGCACGCGGTGTGATCGAGCGCGCCCACCAAAGCACCTTGGTAAAGCTGGCTAAAACCATGGACAGCTATATCGGTGCGGACATGGATAAAGAGGCGTCTACCAAGGCGCACAAGCTAAGCCGTCGCGATATTAAACAGGGGTTAAAGCCCGCGTTAATACCCACGTTTCAGGAGTTCTTTGATTCTTTAAACGAGGCGTTAAACGTCTATAACCACAGACCCCATAAAGGCCTTTCCAAAGTTCGCGATTTGGAGTCTGGAAGGCTGCGCAACCAAAGCCCGATGGAAGCCTGGAAGAGCGCCGAAGCCGAAGGCTTTGAAGCGCTAACCGCGCCTAGCGATGTGGTCGCCTCTCTCATGCGCCCACAAGAAGTACGCAAAACCAACCGTGGCGAAGTGCGCATCAACGGTGGCCTCTACTTCCTGGATGCCCTGCGCGATATGCACGGCGAAGAGATCCGCGTGGCCTGGGACTACCGCGATACCGGCAGCGTTGGCGTTTACACCCTGGAAGGCGAACACCTAGGCGATGCCATCCTTGACGGCAACGCCACCCCCGCCATGCCTGCAACCATGATCCAGCGCGCCGCCGAGAAGCGCGAAAAAGGCCAGCTCAACCGCTTGGCACAAAAAGCCAAAACCATCACCGGCAGCGATGTCGAGATCCGCGCCATTACCCCCGCCGCCAGCTACTCAGACGAAAAGCAGGCAGCCGCAGGCCGCGCCTATGCCAAGCAGCTGGCGGATCAAGGCACACGCTTTCAGATACCCCAAAACAAGATGGAGCGTTATCGGCTTTGGAAAAAGCTGGATGCCCAACTTCAGCAAGAAGAGGAAGTGCCGGAAGCAGCACGCGACTGGTACGAACGTTACCAGCATCACAACGATTTTCGCGCTATCGCGAAAGTAATGGATGCGGACGGGCTGTCACCCGCCCGCAACCGACGGGCCGTCTAGACCACGGCCCACGACACCCCAACCTTGGATAAGGAAGCACTATGAGCGTCAACACCATTGTACCACTCACTAACGTCGGGCTACTCGCCGCTGCCGTTGAAAGCGCCGCCAACCGCCCGCCAGAACTGCCTGGCTTGGTGGTTATGTACGGCCCCAGCGGCTACGGCAAAAGCCTAGCAGCGGCCTATGCCGCCAACCTACACCGCGCCTACTACGTCGAGTGCCGCGAAAGCTGGACCAAGAAAGCGTTTGTGGTCGCCGTGCTGCGCGAGATGGGCATCATCCCCATGAAAACCCTGAGCGAGATGGTCGACCAGATCGCCGAGCAGCTTTCCCGCTCAGGCCGCCCGCTGATTGTGGATGACGTCCAGTACGTGATTGACAAAGCCGCCGCCAACGTCCTCACCGACATCTATAACGCCAGCCAAGGCACCCTGATTCTGATCGGTGAAGAACGCGTGCCCGCCTCAATGGCCCGCCTAGAGCGCCTGCATAACCGCGTATTGGAATGGGTACCCGCACAGGCGGCAAGCCTAGACGATGTGCGCGCTCTGGCTGACAAGAGCTACCCCGATATTGAAATTGACGACGACCTGCTGCAAGCCGTTAACGACCGCGTGAAAGGCTGCCTGCGACGCGTCGCCGTCAACCTCTACCAGATCCACTCAGAAGCTACCGCCAACGGCTGGCAAATGGTTGGCCTGCGGGAATGGGGCGAGCGCGAGATCCACACTGGCCAGCCACCGGCACGGAGGGGCTAAACATGCCGAAGCCTAAACAAACCCTATCCGGCATGGCGGGTGATGTAACGCCCCGCCAACGCATTTGGGACGCCATCCGTCACCAACACGTTGAAGATGGCCTGATCACCATGCAGGGCATCCGCATTGCGCTAAAACGACAGCGTGACCTGACAGAAGGCCGTATCAGCGACTACCTCCGGGCGCTTATTGCAGGCGGGTTTCTAGTGCGCAGCAATCCCGAGGCGCTGCCTGCTACGACGGCCATCTACTTCCTTAAGCGCGACGTGGGCGTGGAAGCCCCTCGCGTGCGTCGTGATGGCTCGTTGCCACCACCGCCAGGGCGAGAGCAGCTATGGCGCACGCTCAAGATCATCGGTACCTGCACCGGGCAAGAGCTGGCCGACGCTGCCAGCACGGCGGTGACGCCGGTTTCCCGCGCCGCTGCCGATGAGTACCTAACCATGCTCAGCCGTGCCGAGTACGTAAAAACCGTGCGGCAGGGAACGCCAGGCGTGCCCGCACGGTTCCAGCTGGTGCCCAGCTGCTGGACCGGCCCCATGGCGCCGCAAATTCGCCGCACCAAACAGCTCTACGACCCCAACACCGGCGAAGTCGTCTACTCGCGAGTGACCAAAACCGAAGGGGGTGAGCCATGAGCACGCCCTTAAACAACAGCATTCGTCGTACCCGTACCGTCGATATCACCAACTGGGGCGAAGAGCCGCCTCGCTGGATATTGCTGCTGGCCGATGAAGTGCGTGCCACCAATCGCAAGATGGCGGGAGAGCGCATAGGCGTCTCGCGTAGCGCGGTCTCTTTGGCACTGGCTAACCGCTACCCGAGCCCCTCAACAGACAGCATCGAAAAGAAGGTGCTGCTAGCCCTGGATGGCCTCCAATGCCCCGCGCAGCAACTCACCATCAGCGTTGATCAGTGCCGCGACTACCGCGCACGCCCAGCGCCCACCCACAACCCCATGGCCATGCGCCTGTGGCGGCACTGCCAGTCATGCCCTCACAACCCCGACCGCCAGGGAGAAAACCAATGACCCTTAAAGCCACCTGCCCCGAGTGCGGCATGAGCGGCGACATGGCCGCCTTCGTTACCCAGGGCGAGCACAACCAGGCGCTGGCCGCTGCGCTAGAGATGCCCGCCCTATTGAGCAGCCGCATCGTGCGCTATCTCGGCATGTTCCGGCCTGCCAGCCGTGCCCTGGCCAGCGCCAAAAGTGCCCGCCTGCTGACTGAACTGAAAGAGACCATCACCAGCGGCGTGATCGAGCGTAAAGGCATCACCCGTGAAGCGCCGCTAAAGGTCTGGATTGCCGCGCTTGACCAGCTGCTGGAACGCCCACCCAGCAACCTACCGCTAAGCGGTCACGGCTACCTCTATGAAGTCGTCGCCAACTGTGCCGATCGCCACGCCGGTGACTTGGAAAAGCAGCGCGAAGAACAGGCACGCAGCGGTGCCAAACAGCCCGCAAACCGTGCCCCAGCAGCGGCGCTGCGCGAGCGTTCTACCGATGACGTGTTAGCTGAGCATGCCCGCATGGCCAACCGCCAAGCCACGGTGGCCAGCGGCAAAAAAGGCCCGCATCAAACCGCCAAAGCCGCTGAGCAAGCCAACGCACCCAAGCGCCTATCGGAGCTCCTGAAAGGTGCCGCCAACCAGGGAGACCAGCAATGAGAACCTACAGCGACGCCCACATCGAACACTACGCCGACCGCTTTATCGCCCTGCGCATGGCACGCCATGGCGTGAACCTAGCCCAGTACCTGATCAACCCGCATCAGTTCGAGCGCCTAGCGCTGGAACCTGAGCCACTGCTACCCGCGCAAGAAGCCGCCGTGCTGCGGATTTGGCAGCGCTGGGATACCGGTTTGGCTGAATTGAACGAACAGGCCGACCAGCCCAGCGAAGACAACGACATCGAAGCCCAAGCCGATGGGTGGAACTGGCGCGACCTGATCCAGCAGTGGCGTGATGAAGTGGCTCAGTCTGAGCGTGAAGTGTGCCAATTGAGCCAGCGCAACGGTGCCGCCTTTGAGCCGATGCGCCATCACCGTCACAACCGTGGAATGAATCGCGGCGCCTCCAATTTTGTACGCAAGCAAGCCCGTAAAGGAGCCTAACCATGAACACCCCAGCAACCGATACCCAACAGGTACCCGACGGCTTCCGCATGGACGCCAAGGGCCGCCTGATTCCCGAGTCGCAGATCAAGCCGATCGACCAAGTGCGCGATGAACTCGTGCTCTCGATTGTCGATCGCGCCACTGAGCTGCGCGACCAGCTCAAGGACTTCAAGGCCGATGTGTTTAGTGAGATCGCCGCACTAGTCGAGACCTCCGCCCAGGAGTACGACGTTCAGATTGGCGGCAAGAAAGGCAACGTGCAGCTGGTGTCGTTCTGTGGTCGCTACAAGGTCCAGCGCGCCATCTCCGAAACCATCACTTTTGATGAGCGCTTACAGGCTGCCAAAGGCCTGATCGAAGACTGCCTGCGCGACTGGACAACTGACGCCCGCCCGGAAGTGGCCACCATCGTTCAAGACGCCTTCCGCGTCGATACAGCGGGCAACATCCGCACCGGCCAAGTGCTAGGCCTTCGCCGCCTGAACATCCAAGACAAACGCTGGCTGAAAGCCATGGACGCCATCTCTGACGCCGTGCAAGTCACCGGCTCCAAGAGCTACATCCGCATCTATGAGCGCGTCGGCAGCACCGACCAATACCAGCCCATCAGCCTAGATATCGCGGGAGTTTAACCATGCCCAGCAAGTGCGCGTATTTCTACCAGCTACAAGAACGCGGCATCAGTGCCGCTCAGGCCAAGCAGTGGCTAAAGCAGAACCCGCCGCCGCGTAAGTGGAAGCACAGCGCCTGGCGTTGGGCTAGCGAGAACATGACCGATGAGGTGACCCAATGAGCACCGTATTGAATGCCAGTTCAATCAGCGTCAGCCCTGCGATCGGCGGTTTTGTTGGCACCTTGCGCGGCAAGCGTGCCACGGGTACCACCCACCGCGACGCGGCCCTGAATGTAGCGCGCAAGGTATATGGCCCAAAAGTGAACGTCGTTAACGACTATCTGCGCGACTCCGATGTAGCGGCGGGCATCCAGTACCGCTACCAAATTACTTACATGAGAGGTGCTGCATGAGCCACACACTCAAATACGGCGACCGCGTGAGCTATACGCGCACCGTTCGCAAAGGCAACCAGATCAGCATTTCAGCCCGTAAGGGAATGCTAGTCAGCATCAAGGGCGATGTGGCGTTTATCCGCGCCCAGAACGGGCGCCTGATTAACGTCAACGCCAGCAACGTTCGGCCTGCTGGTCAGCCCAACGCCCTCACCGAATCCATTAAAGCCATGCAGGAAGGTGCCCAATGAGCAAGGTCGAGATCAACAGCATGGATGTCGCGGTGGATAAAAAAGCCATTGGCCAAGCCTTCGTCACGCTGGCGGCTCCAATCATTGCCGCAAAAGCACTGGCTGATCGTTATGGCGAAGAGAAAGCTAAAACAATGCTGGGCTTGGAGCCAAAGGAAGACCTCGATAAGGCAGGCCAAGTGGTGCTAGGCACCTACAACGGCCTGGTATGCCGTTTAGTGATTGAGCCAGAGAGCGGCAGTTGGATGGGGGGCAGCCTTACCCACGAGCCAATTAAAGGCATCTTCATTCAAAACATGGAAGTGAACGGCAAGAAGCTAAAGGTCGGAGCATAGCGAAACGCCCCACGTGGGGCGTCTGCTGGGCGTGGTGGCCCGGCACTGATGAGCAGCCAATGAGGTGAACAATGGATAAGTGGAAAGATATCAAAGAGCGCTTAAACCACCTGCACGGTTCAGTAGAGCTGCTGGCGGATGGGCACACGCTGTCAATGATCAAGGTGCATGACGGAAAGAAGATCTTTGTCCGCGTATACGTAGACGGCTGTGTGGACTTCAAATGGACAAAAACCGAGGACGGTAAGCCAGTGCATGCCCAAGGGCGATTCTGGCGGCCATTGAAACGGGCGGCATATCCAAAAAAAGCTTACCCGAGCTTGAAACGTATATATGGCAAGAAAGAAGCCGATCGAATGGTAACGCCTCGGGTGATCGGCGTTGTGCCGGATTTTGGCACCGAAGGCGCTGCGGTGGCTCACCTCAAGAAGCACTTCCCTGATCTTGTGATCAAGGCGGATGAGGTAGCGTCATGATCACCAAAGGCAAGCTCGCTCAAATCCACATCGCCAAGGCCCAATTGGGCCTAACCGATGAAGACTACCGCGCCATCCTGGCGCGCACTGCGGGCGTGAGCAGTGCCAAAGAACTCACAAATCGCACCGTTGGCGGTGTGATGTTTGAGTTCCGCCGCCTGGGTTTTGAGCCAAAGCCCGCCAAAAAGGCAGGCCGTAAGGCACCACGTACACCAGCGACACGCCAAGCGGAAATGAAAAAGGTCGAAGCACTCCTGGCGGAAGCGGGCCGCGCCTGGGCCTACGCCGATGGCATGGCCAAACACATGTTCAAAGTCGACCGCGTGGACTTTCTCGACGATAGCCAACTGCACAAGCTGCTCCAGGCGTTGATCATCGACGCCAAGCGGCAAGGACGGTACCCCAATGACCTCGCATAAGCTGGACAACCTAGATCTAGGCTTCGGCATCCCAGCCGATGCCCTGGACTACCTCGACCCCGAGATATTAAAAAAGTGGCCGCAAGGGTTAAGCGATATGCTCACAGTGGTCGAGAACGCCCATGTTCGCGCCGGTGATGACCCCAAAGTAGCACGCAGCCGCGCCTTTGCAGCTGTGCGTGCTATCAGCTCGTTTGCCGGTGGCCGTAGCCTCTACGTACCCCAGGGCCGCCAGCTAGATCGCGCCCTGCGAGACCGAGAAATATGGGAGCGCCACACCGGCGACAACATCCCCCAACTGGTCGAAGACTACGACCTGACCGAAGCGCAGATCTATAGCATTCTCGGCGAGCAGCGCAAGCTTGCCCGCGCCCGTATGCAATCTGATCTTTTCGGTGAAAGCGCAAACGGCTAAGCTAGCCTCAAAAGAATTAGGGGAAGGATATGAAAGCACTCGCAGGGATCACTATTATCAGCGCCGCGTTACTGGCGGGCTGTGGAGAGAGCCAAGCAACCAGCAACGTCACTATCAATGAGGAAGCGATCAAGGCTGAAGTGATGGCTGGCAGTACTGCAAAAGACTTCCTAGTGACTGACGATGGCGCTATCTATGTGGGCGTTCTGGACAATGGCAACAACCGCGACGGCTATGCGATGTCCGTCTGTGAGACTGTAAGAGTAAACGCCACCGGTGAAGGCAGCCGCCTAGTGCGCATCATTGACGTTGCAGCTGTGTCCAGAGGCGAGGGATTCAAGACGCTAGGACGACAGCAGTGTGAAATTTGAGCTAATAGTTTTGAGATATAAAAGGAAAAAACATGGATGACATTAGTAGCCTTGCGTCCACAGCGCTCGTAGCTCTATTCAGTGCTTGGGCTGGGGTATGGTTTTCGTTGAAAAGATTCAAAAGCGAGAAGAGATGGGAAAAAAAGACACAGGCTTACGAGAACATCATTGAAGCACTGCACTTTTCTAAAATTTATCTCGACTCTCATTTAGATGCGTTATACGAGCAAAAAACCTTAAATCAGGAATACTCCGATAAGTTGCGAGATGATTCTATGAAGGCTTCGAAAGCACTACGCCGTATCGTGGATGTGGGCGCTTTGATAATTTCTGATGAAGCAATTACTAGGCTGACGGTTCATCAAGAGGAATTGAGCAGTGCTTCTCGCAGTAATAATTTCTACGATTATTTAGACCACAGCCTAGCCGCTACAGCCTCCTGTTTAAAAGATTTGATCCCCATTGCAAAAAGAGATTTGAAGATAAAGTAGGTCTTCTACAATTTGATGGGCCAGTCTGCGCCCGCTTTTAGCAAGCTTTAAAACTCCTAAACCGCTTGATTCCCGACCCCTAGCCAATCCCCTCTAGCCTAAACCTCACTGCACTGTGCTTACCGCTCACCACGCACGCAATGAGGCTACCGACCGTGAACCCCCAAACGCGCTATAACCTGCTCGATAAACTCCGCATTGGCCCCTGGCTGATTCTCGCGATTCTCACCACCATCGTCGTTGCGTTGCTCTATCCGCACCAATTAGGCGTGCTGCTTTGGTCGCTCACAAAGCTTTGCTGGGGTGCCTACCTCGGTTACTGGATCGACCGCTCGATATTCCCCTACGCCCGCCCGGATAGCTTCAATCCAGATAAGCACACGAACGAAGTCACATCCTGGGAAGCGCTCATGCTTCGCCGTTCAATCATCATCGCCGCCGCTATTCTGGCGCTCGGCCTAGGAGTCTGACATGGGCGCCGATACCGCCGCTGAGCTGCTCGCGGAAGGTGAACGGCTAGTGGCCGTGATGGACACCCTCACCGGTGGCCCACTGATGCTAGCCGCTTACTTCCGTCTGAAAGATGTGGTCGAGCGTGCGGAATCGGCGCTCCATGAGGAACGGTCATGAAGGATCTAAAAGCCTATCTAAAGGCCAATTTCACATGGCTGGCTATGAGTTTGGTGCTGGCCGCGCTGCTAGCGTTCGAGCTTTTCCAGCCTGCTCATGCCCAAATACCCAACGCCGCGCAGCGCTACCAGCGCGAGCTAACCCGCGTAGTGCAGCAGGAATGGGGCATGAATGGCCGTGTGGCCGTGCATGCCGCGCAGATCCACCAGGAGAGCGCCTGGCGTTCTAACGTCAACAGCCCGGTGGGTGCGCAGGGGCTTAGCCAATTTATGCCCAGCACCTCGGCATGGATGGCCGAGATCTACCCCGACCTAGGCCGCGCCGCGCCGTACTCACCCACGTGGGCCATGCGCGCCCAAGCCCTTTATAACAAGTGGCACTGGCAACGCCTGGCGAGTGCCGCTGACGAATGCCAACGCTGGGCCATGGCGCTGAGTGCTTACAACGGTGGGTTGGGCTGGGTGAACAGAGACAGGCGCCTAGCCACCGCCGCCGGTGATGATGCCGGTGTGTGGTTTGGCAGCGTTGAGAAATACACCAACCGCGCTGGCTGGGCCCTGCGGGAAAACCGACACTACGTGCGCCACATTCTGCTAACACTCACCCCGCGCTATGCGGGTACTGGCTGGCAAGGGGGTGCGCCATGCTCCAGCGTGTAATGGTCGCCGCGCTAGTTGGGCTATCTATCGCCCTATTTTGGAAAACATGGCAGGCCGAAGATCTAGCCCACGACCTCGCCCTTGAGCGTTCTGCTTTATCCCAAATGGTGGATAAACGCGATGCCTTGCAGCAGAAAGCCACCGAGGCAACCAACCAGCTAGATGAAGCCGAGCGCCGCCGACGCCTCGCTGAAGCCGATATTAAAGCGCTTCAGGAAGAGATGGCCGAGCAAGCCGAGAACTACGACGCCTTGCGTCAACGCATCCTACGCTCACCCGCCAGTGACGATGGCGAGGTAGCTCCAGTGCTGCGCTCAACGTTGGAGTCACTGCAATGACGTTAAGAGCCATCGTGATCATTGCCGCCAGTGCCGCATTGGTCGCCTGCGGCAGCACACCGCCAGAGCCGCCACCACCAATCAACGTTTACAGCTGTGCCACACCAGCGGGCATGACTGAGCCAGAGCGCAAACCGCTGGTGCCCATAGGCGATTACACCCAAAAGGAGGTAGCGCTCTACACCACGGCGCTACACCAATGGGGAACGCGGGGTTGGCTGAAAGTGGCCCGAGCGCGTGAACACGCCGATAAGTGCGCGCAAAGCGCCGAAGACGACGACGAAAACGAGTAAGGGGACGAAATGGAAATCATCAACTGGTCAGCCGCCAAGGTGCTATTTGACGTAATGCAGGCAGCACTGACAGCCCTCATGGCGGTGTACGTGTACTGGCTCAATAAGCACCGAGCCAGCCAAACCGCGATTAAAGGCACCCATGAACGCATCGATGGCGTTGAGAAAAAGGTGGTGAACCTGGAGCACAAAATGGAGCGCCTGCCGAATCACGAAGACCTGGCCAAGCTGCAAGAGCAGATGACCCAAACCAATCTGCTGCTAGCTGAAATCAGTGCCAGTCAAAAAGCCATGGCGCGCCAGGTGAACCGCATGGATGACTACTTAATGAATAACCAGCCGCGTGGAGGTCACTAATGAGCCAGAGTTTTCAAGACTTCGAAACTGAAGGTCGCCGCCTGGTCATCCTGCGGATTCTCTCGCGCCGCAATCAGTTCACTACCAACGAGTACTCGTTGAACGATGAGCTAAAAGGTGCTTATGCGCACAACATCAGCAGAGACAAGCTGCACGGTGATCTTGCCTGGCTTGAAGAGCAAGGCCTAGTGATTACCCAACAGCCGCGTGTGGGTTGGGTGGCCACCTTAACCTCACGCGGTGCTGACTGTGCCGAAGGCCTCGCTAACGTGCCTGGCGTATCTAAACCACGCCCAGGGCTTTAACCATGCCGCCTCGCAACAAGGTATTCGACCTGCCCCAGGATGTGCGCGAACAGCTAAACGAGCGCCTGGTCAGCAGCGGCTTTCAGGGCTACGGAGCGTTAGCCGGTTGGCTAAGCGAACGTGGTTATAACGTTTCGAAAAGCTCAGTGCATCGCTATGGCCAGGACTTGCAGGAAGAGTTCGAGGAAGCCATGGGCGATGTGCGTAAAACCACCGAGCTAGCTCGCGCCATGGCCAGCGAAGGCGAAGACGAAAGCGGCCACTTGATCGACGCAACCGCCAGGATCGTGCAAGACCAGTTGCTGCGTATCTCCATCGCCATGCGTAAAGCCGAGCATGAACCTGATGTGGCAGCTAAGCACCTTTCCAGCGTGACCAAAGCCCTGGCGGATATTGGCCGCGTTTCGCTAAGCCAGAAAAAGTGGGCCAAAGAGTTACGTGTGGAAGTCGCCAAAGAGGCAGCAGAGAAAGCCGAGACCAGCATGGCCACCCAAGGCATGAGCCGCGAAGCGATCGACTCAATCAAGCGCGACATACTGGGGATTGCCTAATGAGCGCTGCGCTACCTGAATCCGTTCTGCTGCCTTACCAAAAGGCATGGATCGAAGACACTTCCGATCTCAAGATCGCCGAGAAAAGCCGCCGTACCGGCTTGACCTGGGGCGAAGCTGCCGATGGCGTGCTAACGGCCAGCAGTGCCAAAGCCGCCGGTGGTACCAACCACTTCTATGTGGGCAGCAACAAGGACATGGCCATCGAATTTATCGATGCCTGCGCCATGTGGGCCAAGGCGTTCAATCGCGCTGCCTCGCACATCCAGGAAGAGCTTTACCAAGATGAGGATAAAGACATCCTCACCTTCAATATCCACTTCTCCAGCGGCTTCAAGATCCAGGCGCTAAGCTCACGCCCCAGCAACATGCGTGGCCGCCAGGGTAACGTCACCATTGACGAAGCCGCTTTCCACGACCAGCTTGCCGAAGTACTCAAAGCCGCGCTCGCACTCACCATGTGGGGCGCAAAGGTGCGCCTGATCAGCACCCACAATGGCGTCGAGAACGTTTTCAATGAGCTGATCCAAGACAGCCGAGCTAAAAAGAAGCGCTACAGCGTTCATCGCATCACGCTGGATGACGCTTGCGAGCAAGGGCTTTACCAGCGCATTTGCCAAGTGCGCGGCAAGATCTGGACGCCAGAGGCTGAGGAAGAGTGGAAAGCCAACCTCCTCAAGGACACCGCCACGCGGGAAGACGCCTTAGAGGAGTACTACTGCGTACCCAAAGCAGGCGGTGGTGCCTACCTTTCACGCGCCATGATAGAAGCCCGCATGGTCGATGCGCCGGTGATTCGCTTTGAAGGCAGCGCCGAATTCAACGCAGTACCCGAGCACTACCGGGCACTGGAAATAAACGCCTGGTGTATTGAACACCTGCTGCCGTTGCTGGAAAAGCTCGACCCCAAGTTGGCTCACTGTTTTGGCGAAGACTTTGGCCGCAGCGGGGATTTAACCGTGATTGCCCCCATGGCTATCACCCAGCAGCTAGTGCGCCAGGTGCCGTTCTTAGTTGAGCTCCGCAACGTGCCGTTCAAGCAGCAAGAGCAAGTGCTGTTCTTTATTGCCGATCGCCTTCCGCGACTTCAAGGCGGCGCGCTGGATGGCCGGGGTAACGGCCAGTACTTAGCCGAGCAGGCAGCCGAGCGCTACGGCAGCATTGTCGAAGTGGTCATGCTTTCGCAGAGCTGGTACCTGAACAACATGCCGCCCTTCAAAGCCGCGTTTGAAGACGAGCTGATTAGCCTTCCCCGCGACAGCAACGTGGTCGACGACCTACGCGCCCTGCAGGTGATCAAGGGCGTGCCCAAGCTGCCCGATGCTAAAACCGGCGACAGTAAAGACCGCCACGGCGATGCCGCCATCGCGTTGGCCATGGCCTACTACGCCAGCCTGATGGACGTGGTACCCATAGAATTCACCCCCGCGCCCCTGCCTGGTGTTCCTAGCCAGGACAACGACAGCGACGACATTGAACACACCGGATTCGGTATAGGAGGCGGCGCATGGTAAGCCCTAAAGCACTCATCAAGCGGTTATTCGGCAGCGAAAGCAGCCAGGCGCTAGAGGAAGAACAAACCCAAGATGCCCGGATCGGCCAACTCAAAAGAGAGTTTGCCGAGCACCCCACCAAGGGGCTAACACCTGCGCGCTTGTACCAGATATTGGAAGCCGCTGAGCAAGGCGACCTGAAAGCGCAAAGCGAGCTGGGCGAAGACATGGAAGAAAAGGATGCTCAGATCGGTGCCGACCTAGGCAAGCGCCGCCAGCTCGCCGCTGAGCTGGAGTGGCAGATCGTACCGCCGGATAACGCCACCGCTATAGAGAAGCGCGCAACAGAGCAAGCCATCGAAGTGTTCAGTGCGCTGGAAGTGGAAGACCTAATTCTTGATCTCGGTACCGGCATCGGCCACGGCTGGGCCAACCTGGAACTGCCATGGAACCGTGATGGCGCGATGCGCTACATCGAACAACCCACGCTGCGGCCCCATAGCTGGTTCCGGCTCCACCCGGATGATCAGAACTGCATTACCCTGCGCGACATGAGCGCTACAGGTGCCGAGCTGTGGCCTTTGGGCTGGGTGCAACACCGTCACCGCGCCAAGAGTGGGTACGTGGCGCGCATGGGCCTGCACCGCATGCTGGCGTGGCCGTACCTTTTCCAGAACTATGCCCTGGGCGATCTAGCGCAGTTGCTGGAAATCTACGGCCTACCGGCACGCATCGGTAAGTATCCAAAGAACGCGACCGAGCGTGAAAAAGCCACGCTGCTGCGCGCTGTCGTCACGCTGGGCCAGAACGCGGCAGGTATCATCCCCGAAGGGATGGCCATCGACTTTACCGAAGCGGCGGGCAAAGGCAGCTCTGCCGATATCTATAAGACAATGATGGACTGGTGCGAGCGCGCCAAAGCCAAGGCGATTCTAGGCGGCACGCTCACCAGCGGTACCGGCGAAGGCACCAACACCAATGCGCTGGGAAATGTGCATGAGCGTGGGCAAACCAGTCTGATTCGTTCCGACGTGCGCCAGTACGCAGGCAGCATCGGTAGGAGCATTTTATGGCCGATGGCGGCGCTGAACTTCGGTATTGATAAGGCAAGCCGCGCCCCGCGCTTCTATCTCGATACCGGCGAAACCGAGGATCTCGAACGCCTATCGAAGTCGCTGCCCACCTTCGTGGATATGGGCGCGAAGATCCCCAGTTGGTGGTTCCATGAGAAATCTGGCATCCCCAAAGCTCAGGAAGGCGAAGAGGTGCTTATGCCAAAGGCAGCGCCAAGCCCGTTTGGGGCCCTACGCCTGCCAGCATCTAAACCACCGCTGGCAGCACTGCGCCAGGCACCCACGCAACCGGGGCAGCCCAGCTATTACCGTGATGTGACGCTCGACCAGCTCGACGACCAGGCGCAGCCAATCGTTGATAGCTGGGTGGCGCAGGTGCAGGAGTTGGCAGAGCAAGCGGAAAGCCTAGAGCAGCTGCAAGAGAAGATCGCCAGCGCCTTTGATGACCTGGACGAAACCGAGCTGGCCGATGTGATGGCCACCGCCTTTGAAGCCGCCGATCTGGCAGGCAGAGCAACGGTCGATGAGGAAACCGGCAATGCCGATTAGCGCAGAGTTCCGCCGGCCTTTTCCTGAGCAGGTCAGCTTCTTTCGTAACAAACTGAACCTGCCTACGACCCGCAGCGGCCAAATCACCCGCGACCAAAACGACGCGGCATTCGTTGTTGCCGGTGCCACCAAGGCGGATCTTCTGGCGGATCTGCGCGGTGCAGTCGATGACGCCATTAGCAACGGCCAGAGCCTTGGCGAGTTCCGTGAGCAGTTCAATGAGATCGTATCGAAACGCGGCTGGACCGGCTGGACAGGTGAAGACACCAAAGCGGGCCGCGCATGGCGTACCCGCCTTATCTACAAGACGAATTTAGATACAAGCTACGCCGCTGGCCGCTGGGCCCAGATGACCGACCCAGATGTGGTGCGCCTACGCCCTTACTGGCGCTACATCCACAACACCATCGAGAACCCCCGCCAGCAGCACCAGCGCTGGAACAACCTGGTACTGCGCGCAGATGACCCATGGTGGCAAACTCACTACGCACCCAATGGCTTCGGCTGTAACTGCGGTGTGGAAACGCTTAATGAGCGCGGCCTGCGTCGACTGGGCAAAGACGGCCCGGACACTGCACCGAATGACGGCACCTATGAGCACGTCGATAATATCACCGGCGAAGTGGTCAACGTGCCCAACGGCGTGCAGCCTGGATGGGATTACGCCCCAGGGCAAACCGCGACCGAGCGTGCGATCGCCGCACGGCTAGAGCGCCTGGGTAGCGTCGAGGTCAACATTGCCCGGCAGAACGTAGCGCAATTAGTGGAAGCACAATTATTCAACCGCGTTATAAATGGCGAGGTAAGTGGTGAGTTTCCGGTCGCGGTGGTACCCACCGCAGAACGCCAGGTGTTTGGTGGCGAATCCCCCGTGGTGTTGCTGTCTCAAGCGGCACGGCAGGCTAACCCGGAGATAAGCGCGAACGACTACCGGCGCATCCAGGAGGTGCTCGACGATGGCGAGGTTTACCAGCAGGCGGATTTCTCGCGCCTGGTGTATCTCATCGTCAATGGTCTGACGTACCGCGCAGAGCTGCGCCGCCAAGCGGAAGTAGGCAGCTACTATGTCACGCTGTTTAAATCCGAGATCGACACGCCACCGGCAGATGCCGTGCGGTTGCGATAGGAGGCTAAATGTCCACCATCAATGTCAGCACTGACGAAGTTGAACGCGCTATCACAGAGCTACTGCAAAAAGGCGAAGACCTCACCGCGCCGATGAAGTCGATTGGTGAAGAGATGGTCAACCGCACCCAGCAACGGTTTAGAGATAAGGAAGCACCGGACGGTACTCCCTGGGCAGATAACTCCCCCGTCACTGAAAAGCGCAAAGGCCATGGCCGAGTACTCGAAGGCGAAACCAATGAACTATCCAAACAGTTCAGCTACTCGGCTGCTAGCGATAGCGTCGAATGGGGCAGTTTGATGGTCTACGCCGCCATGCAAAACTTCGGCGGCACCAAAGCTGAGTTCCCGCACCTATGGGGCGACATACCAGGACGTGAATTTATCGGACTATCAGATGACGATGAAGACGAAGTGTTGGCCATCCTCGCCGACCATTTCAGCACATAACCCCGAATCGCCAGAAACGCCCTGTAAGCGCCGCAAGGCGATACCCCGCTACGTTGCCCCGTATTTCCCCCGCAAGGCGCGTTAGACCCGCGTTAGATTTTCTAAATAACATGCTTAAAGCATCCCTCTGCTCAGGATGGTAAGAGCATATGAAGCGACACGAAAAAAATTAACCGGATTTGGTTGATTTTTCAAAACGGCTTGGCTAAGATAATTATTAACCAATCAAGGTTGAATTTTACCAACCTATGAAGGTTAATTTTTTTCAAGAGAACGGTTAACAACATAATAATTAGAATCATAATGGCGACCGCCATTACTGCAAGGCAACCGCCCGGAAAGGGAAGAGGAGTTCAACATGGCAATTACAGCGCTCGGGAAAGAACTGAGAAGGCTTCGGCTGGAAAAAGGCGAAGTAATGAAAGACATGGCCAATGCTATCAATGTCAGCAGTGCTTACCTTTCAGCTGTAGAACGTGGAAAGAAAAGCCCATCAGAGAAAATGATCGCTGGAATCAAAAACCACTACCAGCTTTCCTCTGATGAAATTCAGTCCCTACACGAAGCAGTGGTGCTTTCACAAACCAACATCAGCATTGATCTACAAGACAGCGATCAAGAGGACAGAATGCTTGCCACGGCATTCGCTAGAAAATTCAAGGGCCTCGAAGACGGGCAAAAAGAACAGATTTCTAAGCTGCTAAATGGAGTATAAGCATGCATGCACGACAACTATCCGCAAAAGTTCGCCCACGTAGCAAAAAGAATATCCAAGAAGTAGCGCAATCTCTCAGAGATGCTCTAAGAATAACAAGCTGTAAGCTTCCGGTAATGAATATGTATGAGGCCCTGCACCATATTGACGACCTCGATCTAGAGGTCGTCGAAGATCGACAGCTTCCTTCAGATGAAGCTGTCACTTACCCAGATCTCAAAATCATTCAAGTCCGTGAATCAATTTATGACGCTGCCTATGAGGGGGACCAGCGCTCAAGATTTACTCTGGCTCATGAACTGGGGCATTACTTTCTTCACCGAAACCAGCCTCCTTCATATGCTCGTTCAAGCGGTGATTATAAAATTTATTTTGATTGTGAATGGCAAGCTGATCGTTTCGCAAGTGAGCTACTCATTGATCGCAGAAGATTTTCAGGAGATTGGTCGGTTGAAGACATCATGGAGATATTCCAGGTCAGCCAGCCAGCTGCTGAAATTGCTTTGCGGGATAAGAAAAAAGAAGAGGGAGGCCAATGATGCAGGTGCATTCATTGCCTCCCTCTTCTGCTGATTCGAAAGAATCAGCTACCAAACAAGGGCTTAATGCTGCCAGCTCTTGTACATGGTGGTTAAAGCTTTGCTTCATCTGTCTTGGCGGACGTTTGAAGTCTAGTCTTGGCCACCTTGTTCGTCAATGGCAGCGACGATCATGTAAAGGTGAACAACCATGTCGACTTCGACTAATACCATTGTAATTTACCGTCCTTATATCACTCTGAAAGGAGGCAAGCGTCTTTACGCTTGGCAAAAGGGACTCAAAGCTTTCCGCATTGAGATTCCTGCAGATAAATATCGAGGGTAGCGAAACGTCAATGAGCCGGGCCTAGCGCCCGGTTTTTTTGTACTCGAAACTCCTAAAGCGCTTTAAATCCACACCCCGCCCTAAGCCCCCGATCATGGGGGCATGACTACACACAGCCTTCACTCCAAGCCCCGCGTTGCTGTTTGCGCCCTCAGTGTGCAAACCACAAGCGACAAAACGCGCCTGATGCCTGCCGGCACCTTTCACGCACCGCGTGGGGCTGCTGAAGGCACCGGCCCTTGGCACCTCACTTCCGAAGCGGCTCAAGCGATTATCCGCTTGGCCGCTGGGCGCAGCACTGATATTGCCCTCGACTACGAACACCAAACCCTTTACGCCGAAAAGAACGGCAAGCCCGCTCCTGCATCAGGCTGGCTAGACCCGCGCTCGCTTGAATGGCGGGACGATGGCCTTTACGGCTCCATTACCTGGACTGCTGCCGCCAGTGCTGCTATCGACGCCAACGAATACCGCTACCTCTCCCCCGTTTTCCCCTACGACGCCAACGGTGTGCCGTTAGACCTGCTGCACTTGGCGTTAACCAACACCCCAGCCATTGATGAGGGCGCGGCGCAGCTTGCCGCTGCTCGGATGGCGATTACCCATGACGTCAATGATGACGACCAGGAGATCGACACCGTGAAACGTGAACAACTGATTGCCACGCTCGGGCTGGCTTCCGAGGCCACCGACGAACAGATCGACACCGCCATTGCAGCACTGAAGGCTGCCCAGGCAGATGCCGACGCCTTCCGCACTGCACTAGGTGCCAAAGACTACGCGAAGCCAGAGGAAGCCGTTGCTGCCTTGAGAGCCACCAGCACGACTGCTGCCCCGGACATGACCCAGTTCGTGCCCGTCGCCGTGTACCAAGAAACCACCCAGCAGCTAGCGGCCCTGAAAGCTAACAGCAACACCGCTGAGCTAGATGCCCTGATCAAGGAAGGCTTGGAAGATGGCCGCATCCCCGGTCAAGCCACTGCCGATTGGTTGCGCGTACAAGGCATTGCTGCCTGTAAAGCCCACCTGGATGGCGCGCCCAGCATCGCCGCACTGAAAACCACCCAGACCCAAGGCAAGCCGCCGGAAGGTAGCGAGGTGAAAGGCGACGGCAAGCTGACCGAGACAGAGCTGGCAGTGTGCAAAAGCATGGGCATCTCGCCCGAGAAGTACCGCGAAGCCAATCCCGTACCCGCTGAATAAGCAGGCTGCTCAGCGCTAACCCAACAGGCAAGAGGATCACCCCGTGACCGCTGCAACCCAAAACCGAAACACCCCGCACCGCTTAGGGCTGTCTCGCGGCCATCTGGTCGCTGCGGCTACCGAGTGTTTCGCGGGCACTATCGCCGTCATTAATGCCGATGGCTTTACCGAGCCAGGCACTACCGCCACCGGCCTGACCGCTGCCGGTGTGTTTGAGCACTACCAGGACAACACCGACGGTGCCGATGGCGACCAGGTCGTGGAAGTGAAGCGCGGCAATTTCCATTTCGCGAACTCCACCACTACCGATGCGATCACCGCCGCTGACATCGGCACGGTCTGCTACATCGTCGATAACCAGACCGTTGCCAAAACCGATGGCACCGCTACCCGCTCCCCCGCTGGCATTGTCGACGACGTCGACGATAACGGCGTGTGGGTCAACATCGACCCGACTAACGGCGTCGCCGCTAGCGCCTGATAAGGACTGATTTCATGAATCTTACTTCCGCCAATTTGAAGGTGCTGTTCCAGGCCTACAACACCAACTTCCAGCAGGGCTTTAGCTCGATGGGTGAACAGGGCGCGCTCTATGAGCAGTTCTGCACCATGGTGCCCAGCACCACCGCTGTTGAGGTTTACCCGTTCCTGAAATCACTCCCGCGCATGCGTGAGTGGCTAGGCGATCGCGTTGTCCATTCGCTGGAAGGTGCCGCGTTCAGCCTGAAGAACCGCAAGTTCGAGCTGACCGAAGGTGTTTCCCGTGACGTTATCGAAGATGACACCTACGGCCTCTATGGCCCTGTCTTTGAGGAGTTTGGTCGCTCCAGCCGCGAACACCCCAACGAACTCAGCGTTGAGGTACTGGAATCCAATCCAGAGTGCTACGACGGCCAGCCGCTGTTTGATGCCGATCACCCTGTGCTGAATGCAGCCGGTAGTGAAGTCTCGGTTTCCAACGACATGGGCGGTAGCGGTGATGCGTGGTACGTGATGGATCTTACCCGCGTGATCAAGCCGATCGTTTTCCAGCGCCGCCGCGATTACAACTTCCGCGCCATTACAGACCTGAACGACACGCAAGTGTTCATGAGTGACAACTTCATGTTCGGTGTGGATGCCCGTGTGAATGCTGGCCCTGGTTTGTGGCAGCTCGCGGTGCGCTCTCGCCAGCCGTTTAACGCCGAAAACTATGAACTGGCACGCCAGGCCTTACAGAAGATGAAAGGCGACCATGGCCGCCCGCTGGCACTGCGTCACAGCCACACCATGGTGCCGAACTCCATGGAAGGTGCTGCCCGTGCCGTGCTGCAAAACCAGCTCACCACTGGCGGTGAAACCAACAAATGGGCGAACACCTCGACACTGGTGCTTAACCCCTGGTTAACCAGCGCTTAACGGCACGTTAAAAGCGGATTTGTTAAAAGCGCATTCGCAGTGCCTGCCCCGGCGGGCACTGCGCAACGGAGAGCACCACCATGACCACACGTAGCAAACAGAGCGCTGCTGCCAAAGCCAAGAAGGAAGCCCAGGTGAGCGCAGAAGCGACTGAGGCCAAAGACGCGGCGGTAACGGAAGCGAAAGCCGATGCAGTAGCGCCTAACGCTGAGCAGGAAGCCCAGACGAGCGCAGAAGCGGCAACAACAGCGGTAGCGCCTGAGGCCAAAGCCGAGCCGGTACCGAAATCGACCCAGCCGACCGAGATCAAGGGCGACACCGTCACGGGCGATGGCACCGGCAAAGCACTACCACCGATGGATGAACTCCCTGGTGTTTTCGTGCGTACAAAGCGCCGGATTAAAAGCCGCCGCCGCGCAGGCTTCCGCTTCAATCGGGAAGGTACCGGTATTGCGCTGGAGCTGCTGAGCGAAGAGCAGCTGAAGCAACTGCGCGAAGACCCGGCATTGGAAGTTAAAGACTGCACCTTCCCGCTGAATGAAGCGACCAGCGAGCCGGAGGCCTAACCGATGCCGTATTGCACGCAAGCGGATCTCATCGAGCGGTTTGGTGAAGCCGAGCTGCTCGCGCTCGCCCGCGATGAAACGGGCACGGCCATTGATACCGCTGTTGTTGAGCGTGCCTGTGACGACGCCAGCGGCGAGATCGACGGCTATGTGAGCGCAGCCGGTTACACCGTGCCGCTCGCGAACGTAACTCGCATCATCACAGCCTATGCGTGCGATATCGCCCGGTACCGACTCTATGACGAACACGCCAGTGAGCAGGTACAGAAGCGCTACGACGATGCGGTGAAGTTTCTGGTTCGCGTTGCCAACGGCACCGTCAAGCTCGGCATATCGACCGGCTCAGCAGCAAGCAGCGTCGGTAACGTGCAGATGAACGTAAGTCGTCGTGTGTTTTCCGGCGGCGGTTTTTAAGGAGATGGCCATGAGTGCCAAACAGACCACTAAAGCAGCGGCTGAGAAAAGCGCTGATAAAGACGCGCCACCACCACGGCCCCGTGAGGCAGTGCCGGTGCGCGTGAAGACCAAATCACCAGGCGTAAAGCGCCAGGTGTGCGGGGTCATTTTCGAGAACGCCTGGAAGTACCTAACGCTAGATGATCGCGGCAGCGCTTACAAAGCCATTACCCGCGACCCCGCGATGGTGATGGAGAAGGCAACACCGCCACCGAAGGCAGTGGTCACTGAAGAGCCGACAGGCAAAGAGGCCAAGTAATGCTCTCGCTCACGCCATGGCTTGAACGGTTAAACGCTCTGGGCGGCCCGGTGGTGCAGCTAGCCGCCGATGTGGACGCTGCCCAAAACGCCAAGCAGAACCCGAGCCGAATGCTGGTGCTAGGGCGTGACACCGTCACACACCATGACATGAGCAACGGCGCCGACCACGTGGTGAAGCCCGAGGTGCTGCTCGTCACCGGTATTCAACGTCGCAACTTGCCGCTGGGCAATACCGACGATGAGCTGACGCTACTGCGCAAGCCAATGCTGAACAGCTTGATCAACTGGTTACCAGAAGACTGCGATAGCGCCATTAAGTGGCAGCGCGGCCAAATTCTAGCCCTCAAATCACACGCCCTTTTCTGGGTCGACGTATTTACCACTGAATACCGGTGGTAGGAGAACGAACCGTGAGCATGAAAGAAAACCGCCGGGCGCTCATCGTCGCCCTGGAATCTGAATACAACGACGGCACCACCACACCGGCAGCGGCCAGTGATGCTGTTCTGGCGCGTGAAATTACCACCACCCCACTGGCCGGTAACAACATCGAGCGCAACTTCGTGCGTCCTTACTACGGCAACTCACCTCAAGCCCCTGGTGAAAAGCATATTCAAGTGGTGGTTGAAGTTGAGCTGAACACCAGTGGTGAGCTTGGCACCCCGCCGCCGTGGGGCAAGATGCTGCGCGCTTGTGGCTGGAGTGAAGTGATTGAAGTGGATGAGCGGGTTATCTATAGCCCGGTCTCCGATGACGAAGACTCGTGTGTGTTCTTCGCCCACATGGACGGCAACCTCCATAAAGGGCGCGGCGCCCATGGCACGCCAGAGTTCACGCTCAACGGTAACGGCATTCCGGTGATTCGCTTCACGCTTTATGGCTTGGTTAGCCCGGTCACCGCAGCGGAGTTGCCGAGCGTCACGTTGACCCAGTGGCGTAAAGCCCTGGTGGTTAACAGCACGAATACCGAGAACATGAGCCTCTATGGTGTCACCGCTCCTTTCAGCCAATTCTCTCTAAACATGAGTGGCCAAGTGGAGCACATGTCCGAGGTCGTTGGAGGCGCAGATATCGAGATCACGGGTCGTGGCCCGTCAGGCACCGTGCAGATCGAAGATCCCGGCGTCGGCGTGAAGGATTACTTTGCGATTCACCAGAACGCTGAAACCGGCGCACTCAAGCTGACCCACGGCAAAGCGCCCGCCGACCCTGCTGAAATGATCACGTTTTACATGCCAGCCATCGGTATCGAACAGCCGACGTATAGCGCGGTGAAAGGCAAGCAAATGCTGACGATCAACTACATGCCCGAGCCGATCGACGGTAACGATGAAGTGAAAATCGTTGTTGGTACGCCGTTAGTCGAAACCCCTTAGCCAGCAATTAACCAGCGGTTAAACAGCCTTTAACGAACCGTTATCACTAGGAGAACTACCCGTGTCCACCATGTATACCGTCAACGTAAAACGCACTTACAAATATCCCGTCCCACTCACCGTGTATGACGAAAACGGCAAAGAGAACAGCGGTAAATTCAAGGCCACCTTCAAAGTGAAGCCGCAGGATGAGCTGAACAGCTTGCCTGCTGGCACGCTGCTGCTCGATGAAGTGTTGAAAGGCGTAGAAGACATTTGCCTAACCGATGACGAAGGCAATGAGCTGAAAGGTGATGACTTGCTGCACGCCGCCAAAAACGATCCGGCGATCAGCGTCGCACTGATCTCTGCTTATAACGAGTCCATCTCAAAAAAGAACCGTCCGCGAATCTGATCGAAGCCGGTAAATGGTGGGCGGGTGCCTGTTACAGCAAGCCCAGCCTGGTCAAGGAAGACCTAGCTGCCCTGGGTATCAACTTAGGCGGAGAGCTTGCCGAAGAGGCCGAGGCAGCCGAAGCAGTGCCGGATCTGTTCGATGTACTGCCAGAGAACTGGGACGCCGTGCAGATCTTCCTGCGTTGCTGCTGCCAGTGGCGATACAGGGCCATGGATGGCCAACGTGAGGCCCTAGATGTGCAAGCAGTGATCAGCGTCATCAGCCTCTATCAGCTTCCCCCAGAGCAACAGCTTGAGCGGCTGGATCAAGTGCAGCTTATCGAACTTGGCGCGATTAACTTCATGAACCAACCCCGCAACTAAACGTTAGAAGGAAACACCGTGGCGAACAATCTAACGCTTAGCGTCACCCTCACTGGCGATAACCGCCAGCTTTCGGGCACCCTTAAGGATGCCCAGGGTGACGTGCGGGAATTCAGCACCACGACGGAGCGTGAAAGCAAAAAGGCCGAAACCGCATTAGAAAAGCCGGGGCGCCAGGCTGCCACCGTTTCTGATCACCTCCGCGACACCCAGCGTGAAGCGCGCACCTTTGGTACCGAAACAGACCGCAGTAGCCGCCAAGCCAGCCGTGCATTGGCTCAGACCGGCGAGCAAGCACAAACGGTCACTGGTCACCTGGATCAAATGCGTGGTGTCGCAGTTGCTGTTGGCGTTGCAATGGCCACCATGGGTGTTCGTGAATTTGTCGCAGACACCTATGCGGCTGTTAGCAGCTCACAACAGCTTCAGGCATCACTTAAAACCGTCACGGGCTCTATTGAGAACGCCTCGACGGCTTGGAATACGCTGTTAGGCTTTGCCGCAGAAACACCCTTCACGCTGGATCAATCGGTTCAAGCATTTATCCGTATGCAGTCACTAGGGTTAAACCCTAGCCTGGAAGCGCTGCGATCTTACGGCAACACCGCCTCTGCCATGGGCAAAGACATGATGCAGATGGTCGAGGCTGTAGCGGATGCCACGACAGGAGAATTTGAACGCCTTAAAGAGTTTGGTATTCGTGCCAGCAAAGAAGGTGAACAAATATCGTTCACCTTCCAGGGCGTGACGACCACCGTAGCCAATAGCGCTAACGCCATCAGCCAGTACCTGCAACAGATCGGTGAAAACCAGTTCGCGGGTGCCATGGGCGACCAGATGGACACGCTTAGCGGCAAGGCATCCAACCTGGAAGATACCGTCTACCAGTTCTATCTGGCCATTGGTGAAGCCGGGGCTACCGAAGTATTTGAGAGCACCCTCGCCAACGCCAGTAATACCGTTCAGTTCCTGACCGACAACATCGACACGCTGGCGTCTGGTGCAGAAATCATGGCGGTGCTGATTGGTGGGCGCGTAGTTGTTGCCCTGGCCAACGTCACCGCTGCCAAGTTAGCAGCTACACAACAGACGATTGCGTACCAGCTCGCGTTGGCACGCATGGCAGGTGTATCTGGTACCGCTGCCGCCGCGCAAACGGCATTGGCAGGGGCTACTCGCGCTGCCTCTGGCGCCATGACGTTGCTTGGCGGGCCAGTTGGTCTATTGGTAGGTGCTGGTGGATTGATGTACATGTTCCGCGAGGAACTGGGCTTGGTGCGCGACGCCGCCGAGCCAACCACCCAACGTATCGACAACCTTACCGATGCCCTTAATCGCAATAGCGTTGCCGCTGTTGAAGCGGGCATCGTTAACATGGCATCCGAGTACTTTGTGCTTGGGCAGCGCGCAGCAGCCGCCACCGCTGAAATTGAGAAGCTAACCACCGCCCAGGACAATGATCGCCAAGGCGCTCAGGCACGTTTGCAGAACAATATGCGCTTGCGTGATATGCGCGAAGAGTTGGCACAGATTACAACTGAGCAGGAAGCGGCGGGTAAAGGCGCTGATGAGCTGCGCCAGGTGCTTAGTGGTCTGGGTGAAACAGTTGTCGAAACCACCAATTCCACCACTGAATTAGGCACCACCAGTGAGACAACAGCGGCTAAAGCCAGCGAGCTGACTAAGGCCACCGAAGCACAAGCCGACGCCCTAGAGGAACTCCACAACCGCCTGCGCCCTGGCCGCCGCGAAGTGGTCCAGCTAGCCGACGACATGCGCACGCTAACGCTGGCCATCGCTACCGGCACCGGCAACGTCGGCCAAAATATTCAGATGATGGGCTTGCTACAGCAGCAGTACATCGAAGCCCAGAACGATACCGACGACCTTGCCGCTAAGACGGTAGACGCCGCCTTCACCATGGAAGGCGCCTTTGATGAGCTACGCCTTAACGGCCTGCGTCGCCTTGACGACGGCTTTGCGGATCTTTGGCAGTCAGCCATAGATGGCAGTCAGAACGCTGGCGACATCATGAAGCGTGCGTTGGATCAAACGCTGGCCGAAATGGCCCACATGGCCATCACCCGCCCGATCATCGTAGAGCTGCAAGGCATGATGGGCATGGGCGGCGGCACTGCCGCCAATGGCCAGCAATCCGGCATGTCGCTCCAAAGCATCAACCCTCAAACACTGCAAAGCGGTTGGGATACTGTAAGCGGCTGGTTCAAAGGCGGCGCTTCCGCTGGCAGTGCCCCTGTTAGCTACGGTGGTACGGGGTTCGCCTCTCAAGTGTCGACCGGCGGTTATAGCGGCTGGGCGGGTAATGCTTCAGGCGCTGCCGCCCAGGGCACCGGCTTTATGGCCAACGCTGGCAGCATGATGCAGACAGCGGGCGTTACCTACGCGGGCTATCAATTCGGGAACATGGCAGGCGACGCAATAAGTGGGGCCTTAACAGACAAACAGGCGCAATCAAGCTGGGGTCAAGACATCGGCGCTGCGGTTGGCACTTACTTTTTGCCCGGAATAGGCACAGGCATTGGCGCGGCTATCGGTAACGTGGTCGATAGCGTCTTTGGGTCTAATTCAGCGGTCTACAAGGGCAAAGTAGCCACGGTCGATGAGTCCATCCTCAATGTCGATAACGTAAACCAAAAAATAGCCGAGCTTGGTGATGCCGCCGCCGGTGATTTTTTTGGCATTACGGATACCGGGTCAAACCTACGGAAAGACCTCGGCCGTGCGCGGGAAGGAAGTTACTTCGAGGGCGGCAATAATGAGGAGTACTACGAGCTAAGCGCGTTTGGAGCTGTCGGGTTTAAAGACCGGCACACCCGCGATCTGGGCAAAGGTGGCGAGGACGGCTGGTGGGATGAGGTTACCCAAGGCGCCGCCCAGATCGACAACATGGTAGCCGCCCTGGCTCGTGGCGAAGATGAATTTGAAGCCATGAAAACGGCGGTTCAGGCCGTCGAGGTCTACAGCGAAAACGCCCAAGATCTGGTCGATGCGTTCACGCAAACCCGCCCAATGGCGGCCATCGACGCCATGACCAGTGAGTACGGCCAATTCGTGCAAGCGCTGGACGGATCCGTTGAGGAGATCGTCACCCGCGCCCAGCAAGGCGCGAGTATCTTGGCGCAGGCGGAAAGCATTAATGACCTGATCGGTGATGAAGTCATGGGCCGTCTGCAAGGCATTTCCGGCAGCGGTGAGTTTGATCAAATCGCCGCCGGTCTGGAAATGTCGGTGCAGTCCGTCTCGCTGCTGATGGGCAGTATTGACCGCTTAAATCTACAATTCGACGAAACCGCCGAAGGTGCGTTAGATGCAGCGGGCAATATCGCCCAATGGGTGGGTGGCGTACAAAACCTAGCCGCGATCAATCAGAGCTACTACGAAGCCGCCTTCTCAGAAACTGAGCGCCTCTCAAACGCGCAAACGGACCTACTCGCCTCGCTTTCCAGTGTGACCGACGAAGCCCCTCGCACCGTGGCAGAGCTGCGGGCGATTGTTGAAGCGCAAAGCCTGAATGGCGAAGCGTCACAGCAGCTCGCCTATGACCTGATGGCCCTTGCTCCGGCGTTAAAAGAAACCAACGCCGCCGTGCGCGATGCAATCGAGCAGCAGTACCAAGAAAGCCTAGGCCGTACCCCTGAAAGCGGCGGTATGGATTACTGGTTTAATCAAGTCGCAAGCGGATCAGCAACGTTAGAGCGTGCCCTATCAGCGATCGCCGCCAGTTCAGAAGCCGCCTCATTTGCCGCTGATGACGCCGCTGATAGCGTGGATACCATGGCGGATGCACTGCGAGCCCAAGAGCAACTAGAAAAGCAACTGCTGCAGGCGCAGGGCAATACGGACGCGCTACGTCAGCTCGAAATTGACCGGCTGAGTGAGCTGGAAAATGCCGAGATCGACAATCTCACTGCCTTGCAAACACGTGTCTGGAATATTGATTACGAAAAAGACGCCATGCAAGCGGCTGAGCAAGCCCAGCAAGCGCGCATCAGTGCTCTGCAGCAAGAAACCCGCGCCATGATGAGTGCCGGGCAAAATATCCGGCAGTTTGTCGAAGATTTGCAGAATACCGGCGGTGCGGGCGTCTCCCCGGAAACGGCGTATCAGAATGCTGAAGAGTCGTTCTTAGCGGCCATCTCCACCATCTATACGTCAGACGACGACGCCTTGGTGCAAGACACCATCAGTGGCATTACCGGCATCGCCCAACAGTACCTGGCAGCGGCAGAGAGTTACGGCGCAAGCGGTGATGTTTACCAGCAAGCGCTGGGGTTGGTAGAAGGCAGCTTGGATGATCTCGCAGGCCGTTTGGGCAGCGATGAGCTAACCGATATCGATCCGCAGCTGCAAGCGATGATTGATCAGCTCCAAACCGTGGCAGGAAATACCGGCCTGTCAGGCCCGCTTGCCAAGCAGGTGCCCTTGGCACAGACATTTAGCGAGTTCTTCGGCGGCAATGGCTCGCAGAACTATATGTACCGGCAGCTGGGCGCGCTCGCGGGCATTGAGGCGGCTATCCGTGAAACCGTCGCGCAGCAAGTTGAAGAGAGCACACCGCAAGGTAGAACTATCTCCGTCAGCCAAGCGGCGTCCGCGTTACGGGGCACCGGTAACGATCAACTGGAATATCTGTTTAGAAGCTCAGCGGGGGCTGCTACGTGGGCGGGCAATATGGAGGTCAACCTCGGCGAGACATTGAACGGTGAGCAGAATAGCCTCACCAGCACTGTTACAGCGAGCATGATCGCGAATGCCCTGGATTTTGATGAAGAACGCTACTTCACCCTGAATGAAGACGTTGCCGCTGCCGTGGCACGCGGGGAATTTAAATCAGGACTACATCACTTTGTAAGCCACGGCTTGCAGGAAGGGCGCCAGTTCTATGAGGGCGGCTACACCGGCCCCGGTGGCAAGTACGAACCGGCGGGCATCGTTCACGCGGGCGAGGTCGTTTGGAGTCAGGACGACATTTCCCGCTTCGGTGGTGTGGGCGCTGTTGAGTCGCTGCGTACCGGCTCGCGTCAGCTCCCCATGCCCAACCGACCCCTACCGCAATTCCCTGCCTTGGGGCAAAACGACGTGGCCGAAGTGCTGCGGGATCTCAAGCGCGAAGTGTCCGAGCTGCGCAAAGAAAACGCTCGCCTGCTGGGGGATAGCAACAGGCACCTGACCGCAGCCAACGTTCAGCGCGGCGCGGCGGCCACTCAGCAGATCGCGGCCATCGATCGTAGCAATAAGTTCCTAAAACGCATGGAAGACGACAAGCGATTGGAGGCGGCCAAACAATGACATGGACGCTGACGATTCAAGCTCGCGACGAAGAGAACCAGCCGCAAACGCTGCGCTTTAGCCAGGGTATTTATCTGGACGAAGACGACAACTTCTATAACCCCTGCATTCAGCAGCCGGGGCTCTATGAGGCGGGTCTCTACGCTGGCCAGCTGCTCAACCAAAGCCGATCAGGGTTCGGTGAAACCACGCTGCTGAACGATGACGGCAGGCTGGACTACCTGGCTGACTACGCGGTGGATGGCCGTGAGATGGTGCTGGCGTTTAACGGCGTGCCGCAAGTCATCGGCACGGTGGCACGCCTGGCGTTTTCTGACACTGAGGTATCGGTGGTACTTCGCGACCCGCTGGAGCCGATGCGTTCCCCCCACCCCATGGGCACCTATGCAGGCGATAATGTCCTGCCCAATGGGCTAGAAGGCACGCAAGACGACATCGCAGGCGAGCCTAAGCCTTTGGTGTTTGGCCAAGCGCGCAACGCTCAGCCCGTGCAAGTCAATACATCGCTACTCATCTACCAGGTGTCGTCGCTGGCGGACTGCACTATTCAAGCGGTTTACGACAGAGGCGTGGCGCTAACGGATGGCGGCACCTACGCCAGCCTGGCTGAGCTACAAAGCACCGCACCTGCTGCTGGCCAATGGCGCGCCTACCAGGGTTATTTCCGCCTGGGCAGCACAGCCACCGGCACCGTTACGGTGGATGCCGAGCAAAGCGACCCGCGTGCCGGGGCCGTTGCCCAGGCGCTGGCAACGGCGCGGGGTTACACCCTGCATGAAGACGACGTGGACACCCTCAACGCCTACGGTGCGGTGCGCTTCTACCTCACCAGTGAAACCAACACGCTGGATCTGCTCGACCGCATCGCAGAAAGCATTGGCGGTTGGCTAGCGGTACAAGCAGACCAGGTGTTGCGCCTAGGGGATTGGGAAGCACCCGAACCTACCGACGTTGCGATTCGAGACAACGCAATCGAAACCGTGACCCGCAGTGCCACTGGTGCTGGCCCCGGCGGATTGCCGGTGTGGCGCGTCACTGTTGAGTGTGACCGTATCGAGACGGTGCAAGACGACCTGGCCGGTAACGTCGACAACGCCCGTCGTGCGCGGCTGGCGAAACAGACGCGGCGCGTGGTGGCCACCGATGAAACCGTGCGAGAACGCCATCCATTGGCAGGTGAAATAACGATTAACAGCGTGCTCGCCAGTTACGCCCAAAGCCAAGCCGTGGCAGATCGCGTACTGCAACTGCTCAGCGTGCGCCGCGATAGCGTGAAGGTAGAAGCCTTGGAGGCATTGCTGCCGACAGTGGGCGGCAATCTAACGCTAATTACCCCACGCCAGGGTTATGGCAGTGGGCGTGCGACGCGCGTGACAGGCTACCGGTTGAATGCCCAAACCAACGAACTATCACTCAACCTGTGGGGCTAATCATGGCACTTGATCCCAATAAAATAGCCCTCTGCTGGCCTAACTATATCGATGACGCGGTGGTGAGTGGCGGCGCGTGGGTGCCCACGTTGCCCCTTGAGCACGTTCAAGATGACCGGTTTTCCGTCGTCGCGAAAACGGCATCGTTAGAGCCTGCTGATACGCAGTATTCGATCACGCTGCCGAAGCGGCAACGTCTACATGCCTTAGCCATTGCCGCTCACAATATGACCTCTACAGCCACTGTGCGGGCGCGGGCCTACCGCGATCCTGAGCAAACAGACCTCATCGCGGACACCGGCTGGCAGAACGTCTGGCCCGTTTTGTATGGGCTGGATGATGTGGTGTGGGGTGACGACAACTTCTGGAACCGTCGCTTATCAGAAGATGACCGCAATAACTACACCCCCTTGATGACGCTGTTTTTCGCCGAGCGGCTTATCGCTACCAGTGTGCATGTAGAGCTGCTCGACCCCGGCAACCCCGCCGGTGCCATCATCCTGGGGCGCGTGATGCTCACCGATGTTTGGCAGCCCCGAAAAAACCTCAGTCATGGAGTGCAGCACGGCTACGACACCGGTACCCAAATCACCCGTGCAGGCGACCCGGCCCGCACCGGCTACGCACGCCGAGTCACGCCCAAGCGCACCGTGATGTTCGACCTTAACAACTTAACGGAAGACGAAGCGTTTCTGCGCGTCCATCGGTTACAGCGCACGCAAGACGTGGTGGGCGAGATCCTCTACCTCTGGTCGCCGGTGCAATCACCCACCAACTTTGCGCGCACCATGATTGCCCAGCAAACCTCGCTGAACGGCATCAACTACCCGTACTACGCAAACTTTGAAAATTCCATGTCACTGCTGGAGATCCTATAAATGGCCTCAGTTACGTTCCCTGAAGAGCTAGGCGGCAACGGCCAGACCTACACGGATGATGCAGACCCCACTACCGGCCTCGACGGTCTGGGCTACACCATTCGCTTCATACCGTGCTTGCAACAAGCGGTAGCGATGGGGCTATCGGCAAAGAATGATGCCGCCGCCGCTGCCAGCTTTAAACAGCAGTGCCAAACACTGCGCCAAGAAGTAGGCGAAGACCGCCAGGCCGTAGCCGAAGACCGTGCCGCTGTCGAAGAGCACCTGCAAGACGCCCAGGCACGCATCGGCACCACCCAAGCGCTGATCGACGCCCGCGACACCGCCCTAGGCGCTCAAGCCGGGGCCGAAGATGCCGAAACAGGCGCCGTGACTGCCCAAGCCGGTGCCGAAGCTGCTCGCGATGCCGCCGTGGTCAGTGGACAGGTCTATCCGGATACCAGCACTGGCCTGGCAGCCACCAGCGACGAGCAGTACTTCAAAACCGTGGCCGCCAACCAAGAAGGCTTTCTCACCCTATGGCGCAATAACGCCGGTGTCGCCACGGAAATCGAGACCTACCCCAGCCTCACCGGCATCGCCCAAGCGCTACAGCAAGCCAACCGCAAACAAACCCGCCTAGCGCGCTCGCTCCAGCGCCTAGGCGACCACGGCCAAACCCTCCACTCTGATTTTGACCTAGACGCCCACGGCTTAGGCACCGCCCTGGTAGGCGGCGTGCAGGATGCGTTGGACAGTGGTGAGATGTGGACGACGGTTCGCGAAACGCCCACGTTGGCGTATCAGCACACCGTCGATGGCTCTCTGAAATACGTTGAAGCACCACCGAATGTGCTGGCCAGAGAGTGGAATTCTGTGGCTGGGCGTTATCAGATGCAGTCGCCTTTAGGGGCAACGAATGAGTTTCGGTGGGCTACGAAATTTGACAATGCCGTATGGGAAGTTTCCAGAGGGTATGTCAGTAATACTGGCCTTGAATCACCGATTGATGGAGAGATGGTTTTCCAATACACCGAGGATGAGACGTTAGAACTACATGGTTTCGCGCAATACGCATACATACTCGCAGGAGAGCGACGCACGGTTTCTGCGGTAATAGACAAAAATTCTGTCGATTTTATTCAGATCGCCATTACTGGATCAGAAGCATTGGGGGGCAATTACAGAGCAGGTTTTGACATAAAAAACGTAGCTTCATCGTCTGTCTTAGATGCCAAAATTATTGACTTAAATAATGGTTTTGTAAGGTTATGGGTTGTTACTCCTATAGCTAGTAGTGACGGAAACGTAGGCTTTTTCACGCTAAGGGCATTATCAGACTCGCCAACTCTCAGTGCAGCTAGATTCGAAGGGGACGGTGTTTCTGGCTTTGCCGTCGCCCACGAACAGTTAGTAAAAGGTGATAAGCCAGGGCTGATTATCATCACAGAAGACGCGCCCGTTACCCGCGCGCCGGATCAGATTAACCGAACGCTGGGGCCGGAGTTTAATAATACTAGGGGTACCATAATGGCTACGTGGCAAGGAGAAATCCCCCCGGGTTCAAACTCCACAATCATCAGTTTAAATAACGGAACAACAGGTAAGCTTATCGCTCTTACGCTGAACGCTGCCGGTAATGCGAGAGGTTGGGTGCTGAATAGCGGCACTACTTATTCAAAGGAAGTGCCTGCCAATCCTGGTATCAATAAGACCGCAATCGCATGGGACTCTGATGCTGGAATAGTGAGATTTGCAGCTAACGGGGAAGTTTTTGAAGGAAACGGCGAAATACCACAAGGCTTGACGCAAATGCAGATCAGCGACGGTGTAGGGACGCTGCCATTAGACGGCAATATTTATGTAAATACCATTGATGCAGACATGCTTTCCGTAGCTGAGCTACAGGAGATAACCTCATGATCGACGCAATCCTATTCGTATCCAGTATGCCCGCCTTGGTCACAGAGTTGGATGCGTCTCACCCAGCCATGCTTCAACGAAACGAAACCGGCGCAATCACAATACCCCCTGTCGTCACCGGCTTTGCACGAACCCCCGCCGCGATCCGTGATGACCGCGTGCTGGTCTATGCACGCCTAAACGAAACCGACGCAGCGCAATACCGCAGCATTCAGCAAATGGAAGTGCTCGCGGAAACGGAGTACACAGGCAAAGGCACGGCAGACCGGCTATACCAGATCGTCTTCGATGACCCTGAAAAATTAGCGAAGTACAACAGCGTCCATCAACGCGTGCGCACCATCACCGACCCCGAGACCGGAGAAGAGCAGCAGATCAGGCAAGACAAATTCGGCATCTTAGCCGGAGCATAGAAGGGAGTGACCACCGAAGGTGCGGGAACACCAGCGGTGGCCACCAACAAGCAGCACACACCTGCAAGTCGGCCAAGACTCCCCTGCCTAGCTAGGCAAAGGCAGTCTAAGCCAAACGTTAGAACGTTAGAAGGCTTGACATGGTGTTAATAGAAATCCGTTGTAAGCAGTGCAATCGCAAGCTGGCCAACGTCAGCGACTACCAGTTCATAGAAATAAAGTGTCCGCGCTGCAGGCACCTAAACCAGCAGAGAGCCACGAGCTCCAAACCCCAACAGGAGATGCCTCGTGGCTACCCCAATCATTCCCTGGATGGGCGGCAAGCGCCGCCTAGCTGACCGCATATTTCCGCTGATGCCGCCGCACCAGTGCTACGTAGAGCCCTTCGCAGGAGGGGCCGCGCTGTTCTTTCTGCGCCCATCGCCAGCCGATGTCGAGGTGCTTAACGACGTTAACGGCGACCTAGTGAACCTCTACCGTGTTGTCCAGAACCATCTAGAAGAGTTCGTCAGGCAGTTTAAGTGGGCGCTCTCCAGCCGCCAGGTGTTTGAGTGGCTCAAGATAACACGCCCAGAAACGCTCACTGATATACAGCGGGCCGCCCGCTTCTATTACCTCCAGCAGAATGCCTTTGGTGCCCGCATTGAAGGCCAAACGTTTGGCACTGCCACCACCACACCACCAGGCTTGAACCTGCTGCGTTTAGAGGAGACGCTATCAGCGGCTCACCTGCGTTTATCGAGCACCTTTATAGAACACCTAAGCTGGCAGGACTGCATTGAGCGATATGACCGCCCGCATACCCTCTTCTATATGGACCCTCCCTACTGGCAGACAGAAGGATATGGGGTACCCTTTGGCATAGAACAGTACGAGGAAATGGCGTGCATGTTGGCCAAGCTCAAAGGCAAAGCCATCATCAGCCTCAACGACCACCCAGACATCCGCAGGATCTTCGCGGACTACCACATCGAAACCACCGACATACGCTACACCGTCGGCGGCGGCAAAGGCTCAGACGCCATAGAGGTGCTGATCTTTAGCTGGGATGTGGATGCGGAACCAGCGGGTTTGTTTTAAATGCCTACATATCAAGGAGCATTACCTATGCTGCAACCAGCGTTAGTCCAACAGATTCTTGAAGCTATTGGGGAGGGTGAGTATGTAGGCACCCGGCTAGGCCAACTCTACAAACAGTTTGTAGGCGATGATGTTCAAGCAGCGAGCGAGAACGAATATCTAAAATTTGTCTACCACATGGACGAAATCTACGACGCTGGTCTTATCAAAAATCGCGATCTCAAGCCGGAATATCGATGGGGACAATCACGCGCGCTGGGAGGGGGTAGAAGTTACGCAAATGTCTACCTAATACTAACGCCTGTGGGAGCAGAGGTGCTCAAAGAGCTCAACAAGCCTAAAGGGCTAGACAGGTTAATACAGGCTATCAGGTCAGCAGGAGCAGTGACCGGACAAGAAGCACTGAAATATGGAATCGTCGAGCTATTCAAGGGGGCAGCTAGCTGACATTTCTTAGTGCCAAAGAACCTGCAAATTACAAGCAGGCTTCTTTGCCAATCCCCGTGCCAAATAAAACGCTAGGGAGTGCCAAATGCGGCGCGCGTTTACACGTGTACCGCAGAGATATACTTCGCAAAGCCCATAAGAAGAGGTTGATTGAGTACAACGAGGACGGGAAGAAAGCGACGATCTCTCCGTTAGGCGTTCAGTTGGTGGAGGCTGATATTCTGCATTAGTGGATGTAAGCGGTTGTAAACACTGAGGCTTTGTTACAGTGAAGGTAAAGAAAAGCTCCGAAAGCCTTATGGCTCGGGGCTTTGTATGGTGGGCCCAGCAGGACTCGAACCTGCGACCAAGGGATTATGAGTGCAACTTTGTAACTTTTGAGGACCGCGCCTGCCATGCGGTTTTTTAGCAAATTCAGCCAATTGAGATTTACCAAACAGAACACTCTCAGCTTCTTGAGCACTCAATCCGCAACCAATCTGCAACCAGGTACAAGAAGTTGCCGCTTCAGCCAGCTTGGAAGGCGGCACCTTGCGGGAAGAAGAGCCAGCCAAGGCAAAGCTTACGCGCTAAAAGGAGTGGTTTTGATGCAGTGACTCAGCGAGCGCTCATCAGTTTTGGCCACCCCAATCGATCAGTGTTCTCCAGCGGTAACAAGGTCGGATTTTCCAGCAATGACCGATTCTAGATCGGGGTAAGGGTCAGCTCCGACCGGCCCCTGGCCCGGGACATCTCATAAACCAGCTCGCCGTTTATAATAGATTTAAAGATCCATCCAGGTTCGCACCTAGATCGTTTTTGATGACATCTCTTATCGAAGCCGCGAACCGTACGATTAGGGGATCATTCGATCTGCTGGGGTGGAAAATAAGAAAGCCGCGATGCATGATAGCTGGCATGAATGGCCGCATGACCAAACCCCTTTCCTTGTAGGCAGCAAGGGGATTCACGATCGCTACGCCAAGCCCTTGCGCGACAAGCGCGCAGGTGACGAGGCTGTAGGACGTCTCAAGATTAACCCTGCGCGATACATCGGCAACATTGAAGAGTTGCTCCACCTCCGACTGGCCGAACTCATTCCTCGGCAACGAGATGAAGGGTTCCTCGGCCAGATCGTCTGGCGTAATCACCGATTTTTCGGCAAGGCGGTGCCCCTTGGACATGACGCAGACCGCTTCGACCTCGTAAATCTTCTCGCTCACGAACTCATAGGCCTCGCTCACCTGCGATACTATCCCGATATCTGATGTCTGGTCATCCACCCACTGCGCTATAGCAGATGAGTGTCCGATATTGATCGAAATGCTGGTTTCCGGGTGATCCTGGACAAACTTCGTGATGGCTCGCGGAACGAGCCCCAGCGCAAGAATCTGCACCGCAGCCAATGACAGCGATCCCCCACTGAACCGGCGGATCCGCGCAGCAGCTACTTCGAGATAGCGAAGACCACTGAAACTTCTCTGGACCTCTTTGAAGAAGGCCAACCCTTCACTTGTCGGAACGAGCCGGCCGGGCGACCGTTCAAAAAGGTGAAGGCCGGTCAACTTTTCCAACTGAGCGATGGATCGGCTCACATTCGGCTGCGAGGTATGCATGACTTTCGCCGCGGCAGTCGTTGACCCTGAGGTCATCACCGCACGAAACGCCTCAACATGAGAAAACCGCATTCTTCATCCCCTGCAACTGCCCCAGTCAAGTTAGAGCAGATATATTTTCAAGCTGAAGCCGACAGTTCGATCGACCTAGGCTTCTAGTAGCCCCGTGTAGAGTGAAAACGATAGCTGTTGAATTCCTCTCGATGTTTTCGTTCTCAACCCGCCGAGTCGCTTAGCCGCAAGCCTACCACTGTTCGACCAACCACTCGCCTTTCAGTGAGGCGTATAAACTTTTTATGACATTAAGCGATCATACCCCGTCCACTACTTCAACGACTACGGTACCGGCTGCCGCTAATTAACTTGTTCACCAAGGATGCCGCGATCCAGCCCCAGTCAGAAGCCTCTGTCATCCAGGGCAGGACGCTGATCGAGATCCCCCTCATCCTATCCTAGGCCAACGCTGGGGACCTACCGCTTCGAGGCGCGTAAGCATACCGAAGCCGACACGGAGACCGCCGGCCTGTTAATGTCGGCCTCCGAGAAAACCGGTACGGTTCAAGCGTTTCTTTTCCACAATAAGTGAGAAGTGGGTCAAGCGGCAAGCGCACACCAGCGTGAGAGACTTGGAAGCCTCGCAATGAAGATTCCAAGCCATTCCAGTGGAGGAAAAACGCTGATGGAATAGTGGTGTCGGTTAGCCAAGCAGCTTCTGCTCTTGACCGCCGCACCGGCAGACCAGATTAATTGTGAAGGCTTGAGAAATACCACAATATTGAGCATTCGAAAATGTCATACACAGGTCGTTATAGTCCCCGTCGTTTGGGAACTTGAAGGGCCTATGTTGAGGCATCTAAATGGTCAACAATAAGGTCTGGTCAATCTCCAACCGCGGCTGTCACAATGACCTCGACCAAGACATCGGCCGCACCCATATCACATTGGGCTGTTGCCCGAGTGGGGGCCGCATTCTCCGCAGTCCATGCATTCCAAACGGCATTCATTGCCTCGAAATCGCGCTCAAGATCCTTGATCCATATCTGTGCTGTCAGCAGCCGGCTCTTGTCGGTCCCGGCCTTGGCGAGATAGTTCTCGATCTTCTCCAGCGTTTGCTTGGTTTGGCCGGTGATATCAAGGCTGCGATCATCGGCGGTCATGCCACCCACGAAGACCATGCCATTGTAGACGACGGCCCGACTGCGGCGCGGATCAGTTTCGATGCGGGTGATATCATTCATGTCGTTGTCCTTTCTTTTATTGAAGTCAGAGCATTCACTTCGAGAAACTGCTGAGATGGATCGGTTTTATGGGAGCGCGGATGCGGTAGTATCCCACCTCATCCGGCGTGACCTTCCGGGCATCTGCGATCACCTCAGTCACGGTCAAGCCACACAAGCGACCCTGGCAAGGGCCCATTCCGCAACGACCGAAACTCTTAGCCTGGTTCGGCCCCAGACAGCCCAGTTCGACATAGCCGCGAAGATCACCAGCTGTCACCTCTTCGCAGCGGCAGATGGTGACATCGTCGGCTGGAATACGATGCTTATCGAGCGGTCGGTAGAGCCTGTCAAGAAAGGGCCGCAGTGCGGTATAGCGAGAAAGTTTTTCTTCAAGCTCAGCCTTGCGCTTGGGCTGTGCCTTACCCCCGAGGCGTTCGAACATAGCGAGCACAGCAAGCCGCCCCTGCACCGCCGAGGCCAGAGCTCCGACGATCTTTCGGCTGTCGCCAGCGACATACACCCGCGACTGCCCAAGGCGACCTGCGTCATCGGTCACAGGCGTCCAGCACAGCTGAGCGGCATCCCAGCGATGATCGGCACGCAACGCCCAACTCAGCTGCGTGTTCGGTACCACTCCCTGGTGCAGCAGAACCAGTCCGGCGGAAATCTGGCGGAATTTGCCTCTGTGGCGAAAGCGAAGACCTTCGGCGCGATCGCGGCCCAATATCTCAAGGCTGTCGGCTCCGGAATAGATCGGTACACGTGCCAGCCTTACCTGCGAGATAAGGCCGAGACCTTTGGCTAGGTCTTTCCGTCCCTTCAAGGCACCATCGATTTTGCCGAGTGCTGCGACATAAGCCGAAAAAGGCGTCGTATCGACCAGCCCGGCGAGCGTCACCCCTGCCCGCAGATATTGCCAGGCCAGTAAGTAGAGAAGCGGACCGCAGCCGGCGAGTATGACCGGTCCAGCGGGAAGCGCGCCCGCGCCCTTGAGCATGATCTGCCCCGCCCCAGCTCCCATCACCCCGGGAAGTGTCCAGCCCGGAATCGGGATCGGCCGCTCCATTGCGCCGGTAGCAATCAGGACGTTGGTAGCCGAAATCGTCCGCGCGCCGTCTTCGGCTACATAGTCGACGACACCGTCCTCCGTCAGGTTCCATACAGTGGCATTACGGATATGATTTGCACCGCTGCATCGGAATTCGTCAGCCAGGGCCCTACCCGAGGCATAATCCTTCCCGAGAATCGCCTGAAGTTCTTCAGGTGCGTCCTCGACGTGTCGATAGATCTGCCCACCAACCGCCTTCTGCTCATCCAACACGCTCACTGACATCCCAAGTGTTCGTGCCTCGGATGCGCCAGCCATGCCGGCTGGGCCAGCTCCGACGATGACGAGGTCCTTCACATCAGTGGTCATCTTTGCCTCCCCAAGCCAATGCATCCAAGGATGGAGCCCCCACTTGACGCCTTACGGTCATACCGTCATGAACGAGAGTCAGACAGCTCTGCCGTGCGGGTACCCCATCGATTTCCACAAGACATTCGAAGCAGACACCCATCATGCAATAAGGCGCGCGCGGCGTGCCGCCAACGATGCTAGTGCGGAAACCACCTCGACCAATGCTCAGGAGAGCCGCGGCCACACTGATCCCCTCTGGCACACGAAGCGTCTCGCCCTCGAACGTGATACTGACCATCTTCTGATCGGGACGTGCGGGAATTGAATAAAGCGTCTCAGTAGTCACGGACAGACCTCGCGTTCTTATCAAGGAAGCGCGCGCTTCGGAAAGTGGCAGCTTCCGCAGGAGCATCCTTCAGTCCCCCCATCCACGGCCCGACGACATGGGCATGTACGGCAGCGAGGGTGACGCCGCTATGGCAAACGGCCACGAAGGCACCCGGACAGGTCTCGGACTCTTCGTAAATCGGATAACCGTCCAGGGTAAGCGGACGTAGCGCCCCCCAGGCCCGGACAAGCCGCGCGTTCGCTAGTCCGGGGAATGTGTCAACGGCACGCCGAGCAAGCCATTCGATCTTATCGACCGTTGTGCCATCATTCAGCCCCACATCCTCGCTAGTCGAGCCAATCTGCACGGTTCCTTCGCCGGTCTGGCGCACCTTATTAGTCGGATAATCCATGAAGGGCTGCAGCCGTTCGGTAATCAGCACCTGGCCACGGGTCGTCACGATAGGTGCGTGAATGCCAACCTGTTTGGCTAAATCCGAAATGCCAAGCCCTGCCGCGATGACAATCCGGTCGCTCGTCCAGCTCTGCCCGTCACGGCTACGGGCGGTGAAGCGCCCCTTGTCTGCGTCATGCTCAATCTTGGTAACATCGACGCCGCTGATGAGGTCCGCCCCGGCACCCTTTAGCCCGGAGTGCAGTGCGCGCAATAACAGCAAGGGGTTTGTCATACCATCATGCGCCCCCCAGCTGCCCCCCACGACCTTCGGACCGAGGCCCGGCAAATACTGGCGTATTTCGTCGGGTTCCATCATCCGAAATGGGATGCCGCCCGCCTCGCGGTCGATCTTCGCGAGAAGGTCGGCACGTTGCTGTACCTCCTCTTCGCTGAAACCGAGCCAGAACCCCCCCTTCTGAACCAGCCCACAATCGACCCCAGTCAGGCTCAGCAGCTCCTGATGAAAGTCGCCCCAGCGCTGCACCGCATTCATGGTCCAACGAGCATAATTCGGTACTCCACTGCCCTTGCTCGAGAGCCAGACGAGGCCGAAATTTCCCCGCGAAGCGCGAAATGCCGTATCTCCCTGGTCGAGAATCCGAACAGACAGTCCTCGACTGGCCGCCCCATAGGCGATAGCGGCACCAACCAGCCCTCCGCCAACGATCATTAACTGTTTTGTGCTCATTTTTCAGCCTTTCCAGTTGCCCGAGACTTCCTGGCAGGCTTGTCTGCCAGCCACAATGCAACGGACAATTCATTGTTCTAGGTTGAAGCTGTCTACTTCTTTCCGACCAGGACTTTGTCTATCCCGACGATTCGATCGAGGATGAACATCAGCCCCATCGTGCCGACGATCATGATCGACGAAACTGAAGTCGTGACCGGGTCCGTCAGCAGAGCGACTCGATTGTAGAGCGCGACCGGAAGCGTCGTCGTACCAGGCGTCGCAATGAAGACGGTCATCGTGACCTCATCGAAGCTCTGAATGAACGAGAGCACCCATCCTCCGGCCACACCGGGCAGAATTAGCGGTAGCAGAATGCGTCGGAATGTGATCCACCGCGACGACCCTAGAGAGCGTGCCGCGAGTTCGGTATCTCTATTGAGCCCGATGATCGCGCCGAGGGTCAGTCGCAGCGCAAAAGGAACGACGATCAGCGCATGAACCAGCATCAGTGCCAAGAAAGACCCACTCCAGCCCATAGAGGCAAAGAAGCTCAAAAACGCTACCCCAAGCACAACCTGCGGCACCATCAGGGGCGACAGCAGTAACGCGGTTAGTGCATCACGTCCGACAAAGCGGTATCGCGCGATAGCAATGGCTGCCGGAACTGCCACGATCGAGGCGACGGTTGCCGCTCCAAGCCCGAGCCAGAACGAAAGAAGGAATGCGTTCACCAATTCCGGTGCACTGAGGATCGCCCAATACCAGCGCAGGGACGCGCCGTCGAAGGGCATGGAGATATACCCTTTGTCGGAAAACGACACTAAGACGATGACTACGAGCGGCGAAATGATGAACAGGGTGAAGAGCGTATGGAAGATGAGAGAACCGACCCCGTTCGAACCTAGACCTCTGTCTTTCATGAAAACACCTGCTTGAATTTTCGCTCCATATATCGGTTGCTACCGATGACGACACAAACGATACCAATCAAAAGTAAAACCGCGATGGCTGCACCCAGCGGCCAGTTCATCGTCTTGAGGAATTCGTCATAAATCGTGGTTGCTAGGACCTTAACGCTGCGTCCACCGATCAAAGCAGGCGTCGCGAAGGCGGATGCAGACATGGTGAAAACGATGATCGAGCCGGATAGAATCCCTGGAACAAGCTGTGGTAAGATCACCCGCCGAAAGGTCGTGAAAGATCCTGCACCCAGTGAAAGCGAAGCATTCGCCACTTGCCCGTCGAGCTTTTGCAGTGTGCTCCAAACGGCGATAACCATGAAGGGAAGCATCACATGAGTCAGCACGATGACCACGCCAGTCATGGTATACATTAGCTGTAAAGGTGCATCGATCAGACCAATATTGATCAGTGATTGATTGATAACGCCTTCTCGGCCCAGAAGAATCGACCAGCCGAGCGTGCGAACCACAACCGAGATCAACAATGGCCCTAGGATCAGTACAAAGAAAGCTCCCTGATAACGTGGCCGCATCCGGGAGAGAATGATCGTTTCCGGAACGCCCAAAAGAATGCACAGAAGTGTCACTCCGGCCGACATTAGGGCTGTTCGCAGGAAAAGCTCATAATAGTATCCGTCCGACAGGACTTCGATATAATTGTCGATGGTGTACTCATCCAGCGTTCCGACCATGGAGTCAAAGGCGTTGAACGACAAAATCGCAGTCAGTGCTAAGGGTACTATCAGCAGCCCCATAAACAGGGCCAGCGCTGGAAATGACAAAAGCCAAGGTTGTCCGACTCTCTTGGTAACGGTATCAGGCATGAGCAAGATCCTCTGATGCGGATTGCATGTCGGCTTCGTCCCAACTAACCCCTACCTGATCACCTTCGTCAGGCTGCCTTCCTCCTCTCGCATTCAGATTAATTACGCGCAATCGCCCATGATCGCAGTCAATCTCGAAAGTCCATGTGCCGCCAAGAAAAAGTCGTGTGACGACACGTCCCGTAATTATTCCGCTTTCTGGTGATGACAGCATTAGACGCTCAGGCCGGATGAATAACCGCACATCGCCCGCTAGCTTCTTGTCTCGCAGCGGAACGTTGAGTATGCTAGACCCGACACGTACTTGCGTGAAATCCCCATCATTGCCCAGCACCTTTCCTTCGACCGTATTCGACTGACCAAGGAAGTTGAAGGTATATTCCGTCCTTGGGATATCATAGACTTCCTGGGGGGTTCCCAACTCGACGATGACACCATTCGCCATCACCGCGATCCTGTCGCTCATGGTCATTGCTTCGACTTGGTCATGGGTAACGAGGATCGTTGTGATCCCCAGCCGCTTCTGCAGGTTGCGTAGCTCGACATGCATCTCACTTCGCAGCTTCGCGTCGAGGCTCGACATCGGCTCGTCGAGGAGAAGAACATGTGGGCGGATCGCAATGACTCGGGCTATCGCCACCCGTTGGCACTGCCCACCGGACAACTCTTTAGGATAGCGGTCGTCCAGCCCGCCAAGCTGAACCATCGACAGTGCCTCAGCCACCCGCTTGCGAATCTCTCCTTCCGGGACCTTGCGCATCTCGAGCCCGAAGCGTACGTTTTGCGCAACGGTCATATGCGGAAAAAGCGCATAACTCTGGAAGACGATTCCCATGTTGCGTTTGTTGGGTTCCAGGTTGGTAATGTCGTCGCCATTCAACAGAACCTGTCCATCTGAAGGGGAAACGAACCCAGCAACCATCTGCAACGTGGTGGTCTTTCCACAGCCTGAAGAACCGAGAAGGGAGACAAACTCGCCGCTTTTTATTTCTAAATCAATATTCTTAACGGCCCTGACATTAGGCGTATAGGTCTTCGCCAGGCCACGCAGGGTGAGTGTACTCATGTTTTATACCTGGGTTACATTTTGTTTTTTCGGAGGGGGAGGAAGCATGCAGGCATACTTCCTCATATCATTCGGCGCACCGATGCAGAGCGAATTTCCCTATTTTATTCGATAGTTCGGACCCATCGCTTGGTCCAATCAGCACGGTTAGCGTTTATGACCTCCCAATCCATGCTGATCATCTTCGCCAGCTTGTCCTCACCATAAGGAACCGTCTCAGCAATATCCGCATCAAGCGTGACCGCCCTGTTGGTCGGGCCGAAGCCCTGCGTGGCCAGCTTCTTCTGCACCTTGGGTGATACGAGATATTTCAGGAGTTCCTGCGCCAGATCCGGTTGAGGGCTTCCCGCAACAGCGCAGGCAGAGGCGATGATCGCTGGTGCGCCCTCATTGGGATAGACAAACTCTACCGGGAAACCGGTATCCTTCAATGCATTCGCCCGGTTGCTGCCCCAAACGCCGATATCGATATCCCCGTTCTGGAACAGCTGGGCCATTTCGGCATTTGACGAGGTCCAAGTCACGACGTTCGGTGCCAGTCTCTCTTGGATCGCCTCGAAGCCCGGTTCGATATTCTCCTCGCTTCCGCCATTCATTTGCGCGAACATCAGGAGGGCATTGAGGCCAAAAGTGCCGGTGATAGAATTCGAGGTAACCCGGTTTTCGAACTTGTCCTCAATGAGGTCATTCCATGAGGTCGGCGCGGCCCAGCCTTCGCGGTCGAATTTCGCCTTGTTATATGTAATTCCCGTTGCGACGAGACCAATGCCCACTGCCTTACCATCGAAGGCCTCTGGTTTCGCCATGTCGTAAAGGTCGCCGAAGGCCACAGTGTTGGTAACGCTGTCGCACAAGCCGAACTGCATTGCCATCTGCATGGGCCCGTTATCGACAAGCGCAACGCTAATCTCCTGGTTATTTGCCTGCGCCTGTAGCTTCGCGATCGTACTGCTCGAGTTTCCTGGCACGTAGACAATGTCGACGCCATGCGCAGCCTCGAAGTCCGGCGCGATCTCGGCCTCGAATACCCTCTGGAAATCTCCAGCATAACCACTAAAATACAAGGTTTCCTGCGCGGCAAGCGCAAGCGGTGTGACAGCCGCAGATGCCGCTAACATGGTGAACGCACTGATTCGTTTCATAACGTCTCCTTTTGTCTTAACTGTTTTTGTCATCGGGAGGCACTGATGGTGCTCTTTATAAATTATAGAGATGGCGGGATATGGGCAAATCAAAAGTCGCAACAGGGTTATGCAAATAAGATATACCAATTTCTCTATCAAGATACGAGATTCTTGTAGAAGGTATAAAAATTGTAACTATTCAGGTGGCTGCGGATGGCATGTCGCCAACCACCTGATTTTTTTGGCATAGTGTGCCTGATCCTTCGGCACGTCTATGCGGTGACATGACCATCAGCGATATCAACGTCGACGAGGCCCTGGAACGGGTCCGGCAGCAGCTCAAGGAAGACCACACGGTCTCGCCTTCCTTGCGTGCTGCCATCGACGTGCTGATGCTGCTGGTCAAGCTGATGGCCGACCGACTGGCCACCAGCAGCCGCAACAGCAGCAAGCCGCCGTCACAAGACCCCAACCGCCAACGCCGTTCCCGGGCCAAGGGCGAGCGTCGCCCTGGCGGGCAACCGGGTCACGAAGGCAAGACGCTGGCGCCGGTCACCGATCCCGACGAGATCGTGTCGTTGCGCGTCGATCGCCGCACCTTGCCCAAAGGGCGCACCTATCGCTCGGTCGGCATCGAAACGCGCCAGGTGCAAGACATCGTGATCCAGGCCGTCGTCACCGAGTATCGCGCCGAGGTGCTGGAGGACGATCTCGGGCGGCGCCATGTGGCGCCGTTTCCCGACGGCGTGACCCGCCCGATCCAGTATGGCCCACGTCTCAAGGCGCATGTCGTCTATCTCTCGCAGTATCAGTTGCTGCCCTATGCCCGCATCCAGGCGCTGCTGGCCTCACAGTGCGATCTATCGCTGAGCACCGGCACGCTGTTCGCCTTCAATCAAGAGGCCTATCAGCGCGCCGAGGCGTTTGCCGAGTGGGCGATCCCGGCGCTGAGGCAAGCCGCGACCGTGCATGCCGACGAGACCGGGATGCAGGTCGGCGGCAAGCGCTACTGGCTGCACAGCGCCTCGAATGACGCCCTGACCTACTTGGCGCCTCACGCCAAGCGAGGTCAGGAGGCCATGGATGCCATCGGCATCCTGCCCTATGTCCAGGGGGTGCTGGTGCATGATCACTGGAAGCCTTACTACCGCTACGCGGATTGCCGCCACGCACTTTGCAACGCCCATCACCTGCGTGAATTGACTGCGGCCTGGGAAAATGACCACCAAAAGTGGGCCAAGGCGCTGCATGATCTGCTGCTGGAGATGCATCAGGCCGTTGACGCTGCCGGTGGCACGCTCTCGCCCGAAGAGGCGCAACGCTGGCGAGTCCGCTATCGGCAGTGCCTGACAGAGGGTGAGACCGAGTGTCCGCCACCGATCCCACCACCACCGGGAAAGCGCGGTCGTGCCAAACGTACCAAGGCACGTAACCTGCTCGAACGTCTCCAGGCGTACGAGGACGACGTGCTGCGTTTCCTCGATGACCCCGCCGCGCCCTTCACCAATAACCAAGGGGAGCGTGACCTGCGGATGACCAAGGTCCAGCAGAAGATTTCAGGCTGTTTCCGCTCCTGGGAAGGTGCCGAGATCTTCTGCCGGATGCGCAGCTTCCTCTCGACGGCGGTCAAGCAGGGCCTGGCAGCGCACACCGCACTGGAACAGTTGTTTGCCGGTGAAGTGCCCGAATTCATGCGTCGGGACGGCCTGGATCAGGCAGCGTGACCTGAATAGTTACTAAAAATTTCGCATAAATCACCTGTTGGCCTTGCGAGGATATATCAAGGAGGAATTGTATAGACTCACACCTGAATCCGTGAGACCAGCCCCCAGAAATGCTTCTAACCTACTGAACTGCATGGCAATATAGCGAATATCGCCATTCACCCAGATAGTGCCATGCCCAACGTCAAGTTCCGTGCCAGTCGCCGCA